>Ga0272443_10000028_pt1 | contig 302156 bp, 258 predicted proteins | sample SSMAcet12_FD_193581 | JGI IMG/M metagenome (GOLD analysis project Ga0272443, IMG submission 193581) | Marine sediment archaeal communities from Little Sippewissett salt marsh, Falmouth, MA, United States - SSM-Acet-12 | ecosystem: Environmental > Aquatic > Marine > Wetlands > Sediment ... | reverse complement strand
GCTCAGCCAGGACGGAAAATTCGGAATTTTCTTTGCCGCGCATCAGATCGCAGCGATCGATTTGCGCGACCCCAAAAGTGTCAACTATGTCCCCGAACAGGTGTAAGCTATGTCCCCGGGCTGAACATTTCGCGGGTGATGACGACCTGGCTCGCTGCGGCAGCTTCTGCAATGGCCCGGCATCGGGTCACGACACCGCCAGCGACGCCGCATACAAAAACTCCGGCAGCGCGTTCGGCTGCCGTAGCTCGTTGGATCAGGTTCGGGGTCAGCCGCAAAGCGGCTGACCCGTGTGCGTAGCAGCCCTACTCCGCCGCCAGCTTCACGTCGGGCGCCGCAGCGCGGACGTCAGCGTCGACCTGGGCCTCGAACTTGGCGAAGTTCTTCTGGAACATGCCGACCAGGGCGCGGGCGGTCTTATCGAACTCGGCCTTGTCGGCCCAGGTGTTGACCGGATCGAGGATCTCGCTCGGGACGCCTGGCAGCGCGGTCGGCACCGCGAAGCCGAAATATTTGTCGGTCCGGAACTCGACGTTGCGCAGGGAGCCGTCGAGCGCCGCGGTCAGCAGTGCGCGCGTGACCTTGATCGGCATGCGCGAGCCGGTGCCATATTTGCCGCCGGTCCAGCCGGTATTGACCAGCCAGCAATCGACATTGTGCTCGGCGATCAGCTGCCGCAGCATGTTGCCGTAGACCGAGGGATCAAGCGGCAGGAACGGCGAACCGAAGCAGGTCGAGAACTCGGGCTGCGGCTCATTGCCGAGGCCGCGCTCGGTGCCGGCGACCTTCGCCGTGTAGCCGGACAGGAAGTGATACATCGCCTGCGCAGGCGACAATTTCGCGATCGGCGGCAGCACGCCGAAGGCATCCGCGGCGAGCATCACGACATTCTTCGGATGCGGCGCGCGGCCGGTGCGCGAGGCGTTGGGGATGTAGTCGAGCGGATAGGCCGAGCGCGTGTTCTCGGTCTTGGAGCCGTCGTCGAAATCCGGAACACGGCTGTCCTCGTCGAGAACGACGTTCTCCAGCACCGCGCCGAAGCGGTTCGACGCGGCGAAGATCTGCGGCTCGGCCTCCTGCGACAGCTTGATGCACTTGGCGTAGCAGCCGCCCTCGAAGTTGAACACGCCGGACGGACCCCAGCCATGCTCGTCGTCGCCGATTAGCGTGCGGTTCGGGTCGGCCGACAGCGTGGTCTTGCCGGTGCCGGACAGGCCGAAGAAGATGGCCGTATCACCCTTCGGCCCGACATTGGCCGAGCAATGCATCGGCATCACGCCGCGCTCGGGCAGATAGTAGTTGAGCGTCGTGAACACGCTCTTCTTCATCTCACCGGCGTAGTAGGAGCCGCCGATCAGGACGATCTTGCGGGCGAAATCGATCGCGACAACGTTCTGCGAGCGCACGCCATGACGCTTCGGATCGGCACGGAAGCTCGGCATGTCGATGATTGTGAGCTCCGGCACGAACGTGTCGAGCTCGATCTTCTCCGGGCGGATCAGAAGCGTACGGATGAACAGCGAGTGCCAGGCGAGCTCGGTGAAGACGCGCGTCTTGATGCGGAAGGTCGGATCGGCGCCACCATAGAGATCCTGCGCGAACAGGGTCTTGCCCTCGGCGTGTTTGAGGAAGTCCTGGTACAGCGCTTCGAACTGCTCCGCCGTGATCGACTGATTGCCGGCCCACCACATCTTCTCGGTGGAGGCGTCGCGCACGGTGAACTTGTCCTTCGGACTGCGGCCAGTGAATTCGCCAGTATCCGCGCACAGCGCCCCGTTCGCAGACAACACGGCCTCTCCAGCCGCCAGCGAATATTGATAGAGCTGGGGAGCGCCGAGATTCCAATGCACCTGCTTGAGATTCTTTAAGCCGAATTTGTCGGCACCGAAGGCGCCGTTGCGAATACCCGTCTCTTGCACGAAAATCCCTCCTGAGAGCCCGCAGCTGTTGCGCGCGAAATTCGTGGCGCAGTGCGCGGTGACCTTACCGTTTACATCGCCTTACCAAAGCGCGGTCGCCGACCTAATACTGATCAACGCCGGTCTTGCCAAGACGATCCGAACGAATTGGTTATTGCGCCGAGCTGATTGGCGTAGCTCATCATTTGCCGTGTGATGCATATTCCGTCGGCAGCGTCGCGCACACTTGACGATCATGCTGCGACGCAGCAGTCGATCGCGCACTTCGCTTTCGTGCGCGGCGCAGATCGGCCCCGAAGCGAAGCATTTGCGTGAGCGAGCGAAGACTGTCCATCGATTAGACCCGGCCGCCTCCCCGCGCGGCAAAATGCCTTCCCGCGACCGATGTGCGGGGGGGGGCAGGCAGCACATGCCCTGGCGGCGAACGGCGCCACACAGGTGCCGATTTGGCGGGAGCGACTGCGAGGCAACCGCAAGGATGGCGTCCAGATCTGCGCATGACGGCCGGTCTGGGCGGCCGCCCAAAGTGCCCTGCGAGCCCGTTGCTGCGGTCCTGAGGCCGCCGCTCTTTAGGGAGGCCTACGCAAGCCTCCCGACCCGCGGCGTCGCTCAGGCTGGCGTGGAACCGCAAAGCGGTTCGTCGCTGACGCTACAACGAGGACATCTCACACCTTCGCCCGCGCCTCGTCGGCGAGTCGAACGAGCATCTTGCGCAGGCCTCCCGGCGAGGTGACCCGCTCCGGAAACTGCAGCCGCAACGTCCGGCCCGCCGCCATCAGGTCGAGCCCATCAGGATCACAGCCACTGCAGCGCCACTCGGCCGCGTCGGCGCCAAGCAGCCTTGTCGCATAGAGACCGAGAGCCTCGCGATGATCCTCATTCATGTGATCGACCGCACCCTGCTCCGCCGCAAGTAGTTCGGCTGCATCGGATATGTCAGTCAGGAACTGCTCAGGCTTCAAATCGACGATGCGGCCGAAGCCGGCGACCAGATGCGTGCCCGACGGACGAATGACGAAGAACGAGAAATCAGCGAAATCTGCGTAATCTGCTGCGGAAGGATGCGCATTGAGATACCGACGCCGCAGCATCTCGCGATTCTCCGCAGTCGCCTGTTCGGCTTTTCCGGACAGCATGATTCGCGCCCCTTCGAGAGGATCGCCAGGCGCGCGCTCATCCAGCATCAGCGACACGCGAGAATCAGTCAGAACATTCTTCGTGTGCACGGCCAGGCGCGAGATCAGGATGACCGGGGCACCGTCAGGCGCGGTGGCGACGTTCACCAGCGAGCAATAGGGATCGCCTGAGCCCATCATGAGCGTCGCGAGCGCGCCCTGCCGGCTTCGCCGTAGCAAAGAATGCGTCACGAGGTTAGGGTTAAAGCTCGGCTGCATCGTCTTTCCCTCGTTCATCCGGTTGCAATGAAGGCCTTTTTTCGGCTAAACGGGCCACAAACAAGGGCTGGGCACAAAACTTTGCCATGCTATTTGTGGAACTCGGTCACACTTCAGCCTAGCTTGCATTGCTCGTTGACCATGTTCGAAGCCCATATATGCGGCCCTTAGCTGGATTCTTCGCTGTCTCGGCTAACCAGACTCTGAAAGCAGGCTCATGCCCACAATCGCCTTGGTCGATGACGACCGCAACATTCTGACATCAGTCTCCATCGCGCTCGAGGCCGAAGGCTATCGCATCATGACGTACACCGATGGTGCGTCGGCGCTCGACGGCTTCCGGACCAGCCAGCCCGACCTTGCCATCCTTGACATCAAGATGCCCCGCATGGACGGCATGGAGACGTTGCGGCGGCTGCGGCAGAAATCCGACCTGCCGGTGATCTTCCTCACCTCCAAGGACGAGGAGATCGACGAGCTGTTCGGCCTCAAGATGGGCGCCGACGACTTCATCCGCAAACCGTTCTCACAGCGACTCCTGGTTGAGCGGGTCAAGGCGGTGCTGCGGCGCTCGCAGCCGAAGGATCCGACGGCCCTGCCGAAGGAGAACGACGCCAAGGCGCTCGATCGCGGCCTGTTGCGCATGGATCCGGAGCGGCACACCTGCACCTGGAAGAACGAGCCGGTCACGCTGACCGTGACCGAGTTCCTGATCCTGCAGGCGCTGGCGCAGCGTCCGGGCGTCGTCAAGAGCCGCAACGCCCTGATGGACGCGGCCTATGACGACCAGGTCTATGTCGACGACCGCACCATCGACAGCCACATCAAGCGGCTGCGCAAGAAGTTCAAGATGGTCGACGAGGAGTTCGAGATGATCGAGACCCTCTACGGCGTCGGCTATCGCTTCAAGGAAACCTGAGGCCGCCGGTCTGCGGCGTCAGGACACTTCTTCGCTGACGCCGCCAACGTGATGGTTTAAGATATTGCGACCGGCGCCAGTGCAAGCACGATGGGCTGGGTATCGGGTTTGAGTGAAGCCGATTTCGATCCGTTTTCCGGCGCCATTGCCGCCGGAACGGCCGGAAGCGTTTCGCCGAAATTGATGGATTTCGAGTGTTCCTTTGCCACCGAAGGTCGCAAGGGAGCCCGTGGCAGATGCTTTGCGAACTTCCGTCGCGAACTTTGGAGTCGGAGCGCTCACATTGCTCGATCGAACGCATCCTGACCCTGGCCAGAACGCTGACGCCGCCCCGCCGTCCATCGTGTCGGACGTCGCCGAAGGCGCGGCCGACGAGACGCCGCAGGTCTCCGGCTGGCAGCGACCGGCCAGCTGGCTGCGCCGCGCCGGGCAGTTCCTGTTCGCGCTGTCGTTTTCCAGCCTCACCCGCCGCATCGTCTCGCTCAACATTGCCGGCCTGCTCGCGCTGGTGGCGAGCATTCTGTATCTGTCGCAGTTCCGTGCTGGCCTGATCGACGCGCGGGCCCAGAGCCTGCTGGTCCAGGCCGAGATCATCGCCGGCGCGATCGCAGCCTCCGCGACGGTGCAGACCAATACGATCACCATCGATCCCGAGCGCCTGCTCGACCTCAAGCCCGGCGAGAGCTACGGCGCCCCCGAGGAGTATTCGCCGCTCGATTTCCCGATCAATCCCGAGCGCGTCGCGCCGGTGCTGCGCACGCTGATTTCGCCGACCAAGACGCGCGCACGCATTTACGACCCCAATGGCGGCCTGCTGCTCGACAGCCGCAATCTCGAGAACGTGCTGCGCTTCGACCTGCCGCCGCCGTCGAGCGAAAAGCCCGGCCTGGTCGAGCGCGCCTTGATCTCGGTGCGCACCTGGCTCAATCGCGGCGACCTGCCGCTGTATCGCGAATACGGCCCCGAGAACGGCAATGGCTACGAGGAAGTGGCGGATGCGCTGAAGGGGCAGAAGCGCAGCATGGTGCGGGTCAATTCGCGGGGCGAGGTGATCGTCTCGGTCGCCGTCTCGGTGCAGCGCTCGCGCACCATCCATGGCGCGCTGATGCTGTCCACCCAGGGCGACGACATCGACCAGATGGTCACCGCCGAGCGCCTCGCGATCCTCAAGGTCGGCGGCGTCGCCTCCGCGGTCATGATCGTGCTGTCGCTGCTGCTCGCCAGCACCATTGCCGGCCCCGTGCGGCGGCTGGCCGACAGCGCCGAACGGGTCCGGCGCCGCATCAAGACCCGCGTCGAAATTCCCGATTTCACCCGCCGCCGCGACGAGATCGGCCATCTGTCCGGGGCGCTGCGCGACATGACCGATGCGCTCTACAACCGCATCGAGGCGATCGAGATGTTCGCCGCCGACGTCGCTCACGAGCTCAAGAACCCGCTGACTTCGTTGCGCTCGGCCGTGGAGACGCTGCCGCTGGCGCGCAACGACAACAGCCGGGGCCGGCTGCTCGCCGTCATCGAGCACGACGTCAAGCGGCTCGATCGGCTGATCTCCGACATCTCGGACGCCAGCCGCCTGGATGCCGAGTTGCAGCGCCAGGATATGACCCTGGTCGATCTGCGCCGGCTGCTGACGACGCTGACCTCGGTCGCCAACGAGACCAAGCTCGGCACCGATGTGGCCGTCGAGGTTCGGTTCGAAGGCCGCGGCACCAATGACACCTTCTCGGTGCCCGGGCATGATTCGCGGCTCGGACAGGTGATCTCCAACCTGCTGTCGAATGCGCAGTCGTTTTCGACCGCAGGCGGCAAGGTGCGCATCACCTGCCGGCGGGTGCGCTCCGAAATCGAGATCCTGGTCGACGATGACGGACCCGGCATTCGCGAGGATGCCCTGCAGCGCATCTTCGAGCGCTTCTACACCGACCGGCCGCATCAGGGCTTCGGCCAGAATTCCGGCCTCGGGCTCTCGATCTCCAAGCAGATCATCGACGCCCATGGCGGACGGATCTGGGCCGAGAACCGCCCTGGCCCGGTGGATGCCGACGGCAATCCGACCGTGGCCGGTGCCCGCTTCATCGTCCGACTGCCGGCGTCGTGACCCTCACCCCGGCCACGGTCCACGCGTCCGCCGTCAAGATCGGCGAAAGCGCGGTGCTGATCAGGGGTCCCTCAGGGTCCGGCAAGTCCCGTCTGGCGTTCGATTTGATTCTGGCCGGTCGCACCGGACAAATCCCGCCGGCTGTCCTGGTCGGGGACGACCGTGTTCATCTCGCCACACGTGACGGAGAAATGTGGGTTCACCCGGCCCCAGCTTTGGCCGGGCTGATCGAGATTCGCGGGCTCGGGATCCGCCGCTGCGACTTCGTGTCCGAGGCGCGGATCGGCCTTGTCGTCGATCTGATGGCAGAGGACGCGGAGCGGCTTCCACCGCGATCTGCCCTGCTTCTGCACGAAAACGGTATTGAATTGCCGCGAATTCCCGTAGGGGCGGGGCATTCACCCCTCCCGCTGGTTGTAGCTGCTCTCCTCACGACCGAGAGTTCATGACCCGGTAATCTTTCGGCCAATTGTGTGAAGCGAATTGGTAACCATATCAGCCCCACTATCGCGACCCGATAGACCGTCGCCAACCTCCCCGCCGCTATGCCTGTCTCCGGGAGAATCGCGAACATGCCCTCTTGCGCGGGGGCTCCGGATGGTCAAAGTGGCGCGTTCGTGCGGTGCACCCAAGGCGCCCGCGAGGAGTAACCGATGATTGGCCTGGTACTGGTGACCCATGGGCGCCTCGCCGACGAGTTCCGAGCGGCGCTCGAACACGTGATGGGTCCTCAAAAACAAATCGAAGCGGTCACGATTGGCGCCGACGATGATTCTGATCTCTGTCGCAGCGACATCATCGAAGCCGTGAACCGCGTGGATACCGGCGACGGCGTCGCCATCCTCACCGATATGTTCGGCGGCACGCCGTCGAACCTCGCGATCTCCTGCATGAGCCGGCCTAAGGTCGAAGTGCTCGCGGGCATCAACCTGCCCATGCTGGTCAAGCTGGCCAAGGTGCGGGAGGAACGCTCGCTGCCCGACGCGATCGCCATGGCCCAGGAGGCCGGGCGGAAATATGTGACCATCGCCAGCCGGGTGCTTGCCGGCAAATGAGCGACGAGGACGCGCCGCAGGACAATATCGCCGGGCCGGCCGTGCCCGCTGGCGCTTTGTCGCGGGAGCTCCTGATCACCAACAAACGCGGCCTGCATGCGCGGGCCTCAGCGAAGTTCGTCCAGACCGTCGAGCGCTTCCAGGCCGAGGTCTGGGTCACGCGCGGCGGCGAGACTGTCGGTGGCCGCTCGATCATGGGCCTGATGATGCTGGCGGCGGCGCCCGGGACCAAGATCCTGGTCTCGGCGACAGGCCCCGAGGCGGAGGCCGCGCTGCAGGCAATCACCGACCTGGTGAACGACAAGTTCCACGAAGAAGGCGTGTGAGAAACCGAAGCTCGTCAGTCCGGTCCGCACCGCGCCAAAGGTGCGGGCACTAGCGCGTTCGGGGCAAGCTTCGATCACATCACTGAAGCTACCGTGCCGGCGCCTGAATATACACCTTCCAAACGATTGCAGGGCCCGCTTGGCCGTGGAAGAAGCGCTGGGTCGTCATGACCAGGGACTCGGCCTTGGGCGCCTCCTTGGCCATCCATGCGTCGCAGGCCGCGATCCGGTTGTCGGTGGTGTCGCAGATGCCGATGAACCCCTCGCGCTTGAGGTCGTCCAGCGTGCTCAGGCCGGAACTCCAGGTTTCCTCCGCCGTGTAGGGCACCGTGAACGGCCGCGGGTGGTCCGGGCTGTAGAAGGTCATCGGCGTGTTCATCTCGGAAAAGCCGGCCACCAGCGGCCAGGGCGAGCCGAACCGGGCATGCCAGGCCTTGGTCAGCTCCCGCGCCAGCTCCGAACGGGCCCCGTAGCCGGTGGCGCCATTCGGATTGGCGGCCATCTCGCGCTGGGCAATCCAGGGCGAGGCGAACAAGGTGAGCAGCGAGAGCACCAGCCAGACGGCGGTGAGCCGCGGCAGCATGACCGCTCGCAGCCGCAGCGCGGGGATCGCGACCAGGGCCAGCGGCACCAGGAAGAACAGCGAGATGCCCCAATCGGTTTTCATGTAGATCGTAAAGGCGAGGCCGCCGAGCGGCGGCCCGATGGCAACGATCGCCTGCACCAGCCAGACATTGATCGCCTGGCTCACATTCACGCCGGGATGAGGACCACGCCGCCAATTGTGGAACGCGAAGCGCGGCGGCCAAGCGAGCACCGCCGCGGCCAGCGCGATCGGCAAGGCCAGCAATGCCGCATTGTGACCGACATAGCCGAGCACCAGCCCGGCGGCGCGACCGCGATCCGACAGTGAATAGACGTCGCCGGCATAGGTGAGCGGGACGAAATCGACCTGCCAGAGCCAGACCAGATGGGGAATCATCGCGACCAGCATCGTGGCGATGGCGACCCAGGGTGCGGGCGAAGCCAGAAAGCGCAACCGGTCCGGATGCAGCAGCGCCGCGAGCCCGATCGCGCCGATCATCGTCAGCACCCAGTATTTGGTCATCATCGCGGCCGCACCGGCAAGACCGAGCCAGACACCGGAGGCGACGCTGCGCTTCTCGAAGGCATGGAGATAGGCCAGCACCACCAGGGGCAAGGTCAGCAGCTGGACCAGGTCGGCATTGTATTTGAAACCCTTGAAATTGAAGATCGGGTACAGTGCGACCATCACCAGGACGAAGAACGCCCGGCGCCGGTCGACCACTTTCAGGCTTGCGAACCAGACGACGACCAGCCCGCTGCTGGCCATCGCCATCGCCAGCGCGTAGGTCGCCCAGTCCTTGACCGGAAACACCGTGAACCACAGGCCCGCGATCCAGCCCGACAGCGGCGGATGCTTGCCATAGCCCAGCAGGAAGCGGCTGCCCCAGGCATAGGCCTCGGCGACGTCCATATGGATGTCCTGAGCCGCCTTCAGATTGGTCAGGATCGCCGTCCACAGCACGGCGTGGACGGCGGCGAAGCCGATCACGACCCAGACCGAGGTTGCCGGCGCGGTGGCGCGCGCGACCAGCCAGGCGGCGAGGCGCTGCGGTCCGAAACGGCCGCGCAGGCGCGCCGTCAGAGGCGGAAGAGAGGTACTCGACATCCGCCCTCGGTAGCCTGTTTTCGGCGCCCGGGGAATCAGCTTGGCGTGAAGAAAGGCCCTGGAAATTCAGCAATATGGTTGCTGGTTGGGGGCTCGGGATGCTATCTGCGCGACCCATGACGACCGTCCCCATTCCCAACATCCGCAACTTCTCCATCGTCGCCCATATCGACCATGGAAAGTCCACGCTGGCCGACCGCCTGATCCAGATGACCGGCGGCCTGTCGGACCGCGAGATGGCCGGCAAGGAGCAGGTGCTCGATTCGATGGACATCGAGCGCGAGCGCGGCATCACGATCAAGGCGCAGACCGTGCGCCTGCAGTACCGCGCCAAGGACGGCAAGGATTACATCTTCAACCTGATGGACACGCCCGGCCACGTCGACTTCGCCTACGAAGTGTCGCGGTCGCTGGCCGCCTGCGAAGGCTCGCTGCTGGTGGTCGACGCCAGCCAGGGCGTCGAGGCGCAGACCCTCGCCAACGTCTACCAGGCGCTCGACAACAATCACGAGATCGTCCCGGTCCTCAACAAGATCGATCTGCCCGCGGCCGAGCCGGAAAAGATCAAGCAGCAGATCGAGGACGTGATCGGCATCGACGCCTCCGATGCCGTCATGATCTCGGCCAAGACCGGCCTCGGCATTCCCGACGTGCTGGAAGCCATCGTCACCCGGCTGCCGCCGCCGAAGGGTGACCGCGAGGCGACCCTGAAGGCGCTCCTGGTCGACAGCTGGTACGACGTCTATCTCGGCGTCGTCGTGCTGGTGCGCATCGTCGACGGCGTGATGAAGAAAGGCCAGCGCATCCGCATGATGGGCACCGGCGCGGCCTATGACGTCGAGCGCGTCGGCTTCTTCACCCCGAAAATGCAGCAGGTCGACGAGCTCGGTCCCGGCGAGGTCGGTTTCATCACCGCGGCGATCAAGGAAGTCGCCGACACCCGCGTCGGCGACACCATCACCGACGACCGCAAGCCGGTCTCGGAGATGCTGCCGGGCTTCAAACCGGCGATCCCGGTGGTGTTCTGCGGCCTGTTCCCGGTCGACGCCGACGATTTCGAAACGCTGCGCGCGGCGATGGGCAAGCTCAGGCTCAACGACGCCAGCTTCTCGTTCGAGATGGAGACCTCGGCCGCGCTCGGCTTCGGCTTCCGCTGCGGCTTCCTCGGCCTTCTGCACCTGGAGATCATCCAGGAGCGCCTGTCCCGCGAATTCGACCTCAACCTGATCGCCACTGCGCCAAGCGTCATCTACAAGATGAAGCTGACCGACGGTCAGGAGATCGAGATCCATAACCCGGTCGACATGCCCGACGTGGTCAAGATCGCCGAGATCCAGGAGCCCTGGATCGAGGCGACGATCCTGACGCCGGACGAATATCTCGGCAGCGTGCTCAAGCTGTGCCAGGACCGCCGCGGCAATCAGAAGGAGCTGACCTATGTCGGCTCTCGCGCGATGGTCAAATACGACCTGCCGCTGAACGAGGTGGTGTTCGACTTCTACGACCGGCTGAAATCCGTGTCCAAGGGCTATGCCTCGTTCGACTATCACCTGACCGACTACAAGCCGGCCGACCTCGTGAAGATGCAGATCCTCGTCAACAACGAGCCGGTCGATGCGCTGTCGATGCTGGTGCATCGGACGCGTGCGGAAGGCCGCGGCCGTGCCATGGTCGAGAAGATGAAGGACCTGATCCCGCCGCACATGTTCCAGATCCCGATCCAGGCGGCGATCGGCGGCAAGGTGATCGCGCGCGAGACCGTGCGCGCATTGCGCAAGGACGTCACCGCGAAGTGCTATGGCGGCGACATCACCCGCAAACGGAAGCTTCTGGAGAAGCAGAAGGAAGGCAAGAAGAAGATGCGGCAGTTCGGCAAGGTCGACATCCCGCAGGAAGCCTTCATCGCCGCGCTCAAGGTCGATAGCTGAGGCCGAGGCCGCGGCGCGGTGCCGGGAGCCCCGGTCAAACGCGTCTCGCCGCTTCGCCGCGCACGCTGCTCCGGCGGCCTGTCTCGATCAAGTTTTGCGCATCGGTCCGAGTGCACACCTCCCGGTCATCCCGGTCTGTTGGCCGACGTCGAACTCAATCATGAGAAGAAGTGTTGTCTGGCGTCATCCAAAGGATGCTGACTTGTGAGGCGATCTACGCGAGTTTGAGGGACAAATACGCGTTCCCGTAAATCTACGGTATCTGTTCCTTAATGGTATTTTGGGACGCTTTGCGGCGTAGCAAGGAATGCCCCAATGTCCCGCCTTCGGTCGATCTCCGCTCGTCTTATCATTGCCCTGTCGCTCACCGTGGCCATTGCCTGTGCCGTGCTCGGCACCTTCTCCGTCATCCAGCAGCGCGCTCTGACCCGCCTGGCGCTGGAGCAGCAGCTCAAGCTGCAGTTCGACAGTGTGACCGCCGGCATCGATTACGAAGGCCGCGCTGCGCTCGCGGTGAGCTCGACCCTGGCCGCGCTACCGCCCGTTGCCGACGCCTATCTCAAAGGCGACCGCGACGCGCTGGGCGCCCTGCTCGGCGGCGCGATGACCTCGCTGAAGGCGCAGGGCATTCCGCTGGTCAATGTGTGGGCGCCGCCCGCCACCAACTTCTATCGCGTGCATGAGCCGAAATTGTTCGGTGACGACACCTCCAAGCGGCGGCTGACCGTGGTGCAGGCCAACCAGACCGGGCGGCAGATCGCCGGCGTCGAGCAGAGCCGGGTGTCGCTCGGCATTTTCGGCATGACGCCGATCATGCGCGACGGCAAGGCCATCGCCACCGTCGATGTCGGCGCGGCCTTCGGCAAGGAGTTCGTCGATCGCGCCAAGCAGCGCTTCGGCATCGATCTCGCCGTCTATTGGATCGACAACGGCCAGCCGAAGCGGCTGTCCTCGACGTTTGGCGACGACGTCGTCGCCACGCCCGAGGAGGTGCTCGCGGTGTTCAAGGGCACCCCGCTGCAGCGGGACGGGATCCTGTCAGGCCGGCCGGCTGCGGTCTATGTCGGCCAGATCAGGAACTATGCCGGCGATCCGATCGCCGTGCTCGAACTGATCAAGGACACCACCGCCTATGAGGCCGCCGCGGCGGGCGCGCAGCACCAGCTGATCATCGGAACCATCGTCATCCTGCTGCTCGCCGTCATGGTCGCACTGTTCGTGGCGCGCGGCATCTCGCGTCCGCTGGTGGCAATCACCGCCGTCATGCACCGGCTGTCGAGCGGCGACACCGAGGTCGCGATTCCTGGCGGGCAGCGCAAGGACGAGCTCGGCACCATGGCCCAGGCCGTCGACGTCTTCCGTCGCAACATGATCGAAACCAATGCATTGCGCGAGGCGCAGCAGGCGACGCAGCAGCGCGCGGAGCAGGAGAAGCAGGCGCTGCAGCGGCAGATGGCCGACCGGTTCGAGGCCGACGTCAAGGGCGTGGTGTCCACCGTGGCCAAGGCGACCGCAGACATGGAGCGCGTCGTCCACGAGATCACCGCCAGCGTCAACGGCACCTCGCAACGCGCCGCGGCGGCCGCCGCCGCCTCCGAGGAGGCATCCAGCGGCGTGTCGACCGTGGCGGCCGCCTCCGAGGAGCTCGCATCATCGGTCAGCGAGATCGGCCGCCAGGTGACGCATTCGAGCAAGGTCGCCGATGCCGCCGTGATCAAGGCGCGGCAGACCACCGAGATGGTCGGCAGCCTCGCTGCCGCCGCCGAGAAGATCGGCGACGTGCTGCGCCTGATCGATGCAATCGCGAGCCAGACCAACCTGCTGGCGCTCAACGCCACGATCGAGGCGGCGCGCGCCGGGGAAGCCGGCCGCGGCTTCGCCGTCGTGGCCGCCGAGGTCAAGGAGCTGGCCGGACAGACGGCGAAGGCGACCGAGGAAATCGCCGGCCAAGTCACCTCAATCCAGGCGGCCACGTCCGACTGCGTCACCGCCATCGGCGGCATCAGCACCACGATCCAGGAGATCAGCGGCATTGCCGCGACCATCGCAGCCGCAGTCGAGCAACAGGGTTCGGCCACGCGCGAGATCGCGCGCAGCGTCCAGCAGGTGGCGACGGGTACGGCAGACGTGTCGCAGAACGTGGTCGGCGCCAGCGATGCCGCCGAGCAGTCGCGCCGGCTGGCCGACGGCGTGATGGTCGCCACGCGCGATCTCGGGAAACAAGCCGACGAGCTGTTCAGAAGCGTCGACACGTTCCTGGCTGGCCTGCGCAGCGCCGCCTGACGGCCTGCGCGGCCCCTACAATTACGAAAGAGCCCCGTTGCGGATCGGCCGCAACGGGGCTCTTTGATTCGTGCCGCATGCCGCTCGCCTGCTGGCGATCGCTCGACAGCAGATCGCCTCGCGTGTCTCAGGCCACCATCACCCGGCGATCGGCCGCCGATTGCGCCTCGAGCAGGCCGACGATCTCGGCGTTGGGCCGGGGACGGCTGAACAAATAGCCCTGCCCCTCATGGCAGCCTTCGGCGCGCAAACAGCGCAGTTCCGCTTCGGTCTCGACGCCCTCCGCCGTGATGGTCACGCCGAGCCCCTTGCCGAGGCTGACGATGGAGCGGACGATCGCCTGGGCCTCGCGATTGGCGGCGAGATCGCGGATGAACGACTGATCGACCTTGATCTTGTCGAAGGGGAAGCTGCGCAGATAGCTCAGGCTGGAATAGCCGGTGCCGAAATCGTCCATCGAGATGCGCACGCCGAGCGCGCGTAGCGCATGCAGCGTCGCCAGCACCTGGCCGCTCTTCTCGAGCACCAGCGTCTCGGTGATCTCGAGCTCGAGGCGGCTCGGCGGCAGGCCCGACTGCTTCAGCACGTCCATGACCAACGACAGCACGTTGCCGACGCGGAACTGCAGCGGCGACATGTTGACCGCGACCCGAACCTCGTCCGGCCAGTTCGCGGCATCATTGCAGGCCCGGCGCAGCATGACGCGACCGAGCGCGGAGATCAGGCCGGTGTCCTCGGCGACCGGGATGAATTCGGATGGCGGGATCATGCCGCGCTCCGGATGCGGCCAACGCACCAATGCCTCGAAGCCGGTGATGCGTCCGGTCGAGAGGTCGATCAGCGGCTGATAATAAGGCTGCAATACATCGCGCTGGATGGCGTCCCGCAGCTCGATCTCGATCTTGCGCCGGCTTTGCGCGCGTGCATCCATTCCGGTCTCGAAATAGCTGAAGCTGCCGCGCGTCTCGGTCTTGGCCCGCGACAGCGCCATGTCGGCGTTCTTCAGCAGCTTCTCGGCATCGTCACCGTCATTCGGCGCCATCGCGATGCCAACGGTCGCCCCAATGGTCACGGAGCTGCCGTCGATCAGATAGGGATCGGCGATCGCCTGCAGCAGCCGCCGGCAAAGCTGGGCCGCATCCTCCGGCCGGGCCAGCCCGCCATGGACGATGGCGAACTCGTCCGAATTCAAGCGCGCGACAACGTCCTCCTGGCGCAGGATGGAGCGCAGCCGCTTGCCGACCCCACGCAGCAACCGGTCGCCGGCGGCATGCCCCAGCGTGTCATTGATCGATTTGAAATTGTCGAGCCCGAGCACCAGCACCGCCATCTTCTCGGAACCGCGCCGCATCTGCCCAAGCTTGTCCTCGATCTTCTGACGCAGCAGGTTTCGGCTCGGAAGGCCCGTCAGCGCATCATGCTGCGCCAGGAAGGCCAGCCGCGCCTCGGCGCGCTTGCGCTCGGTGATGTCCATCAGCGCCAGCAGCACGGCAGGCTGTTCGTTGTGAACCAGATGGCGCGAGTAGATCGCGAGGTCGATCAGGGCGCCGTCGGCACGAACATGCTTCCAGGTCCGGGCCGCCTGCTCCTCACCGGAATGCTCCGCCGCCCAGGGCGGTTCGCTCTCATAGGCCTGCAGATTGCGGATGTTGAGCTGCTCGAATGCCGCCCGGCTGTAGCCGTAATGCCGGGCGGCCGCCTCGTTGACGCCGAGCACACGGCCGTCACTCCTGGCGCATACGATCATCGGCACCGGATTGCCGTCGAACAGCAGCCGGAATGATTCCTCCCGCTGCTTCAGCTCGGTGATGTCGACCCGCAGACCGACGATCCCGCCGTCGCTGGTGAGCCGCTCATCGATCAGGATCGTGCGGCCATCCGCCAGCTTCTGCTCGTGCCGGCCCTTCGGTCTAAACAGCTTATCGAGACGCTCCGCGACCCATTCATCCTCGCGCCCGACGGCTTCCGGATAGTCGCCACGCGCCACGCCGATCCGGATCGTGTCCTGCAGCCGGGCACCGGGTTTGAAGAGATCCGAGCTGCGATTGTAGATCTCGGCGTATTTCTTGTTCCAGAGGATGTAGCGGCCCTCGGAATCGAGGAACACGATCCCTTCGGGGAGAATGTCGATCGCCTCGATCAGCCGGTCGTGAGCCTTCTCCGCCTCGGCGATCGCGGCTTCCGCCTCGGCACGTCTGCCGGCGACCTCATCGATGACGGCAGTCGTCCCCAGGTTGTGCTGTGCCAGCTTCGGGGTTGGCTTGACCGGGCGGATTGCATCACGAGCACGGGGCACGCGATTGAGCTTCTTGGGCTTAATTGGCCGAACGGGCCGCATCGCGTGCCTCACTCTCCTTCTCGGTGGGCAGTCTTCGGCCAAGTGTCTGAAAAAATGGTATCTCGATGCAGAAGGCCGCAGCCGACAGTTACGTGTATTCAACCACACACTCTCGGATAGCGAGAGATGATGACTCGGGGCGCGATCAACCAGGAGCGGCTCTACAACCACGGGTAAGCGGACACGGTTGCCGAAACATCTAAAAGACACGCATTCCGTGTGGACCGCACCGGGACGGCGCCCATCTACTGAACAAACTCAGGTAATTGAGCCTTGTTCGGCGGGTTCCTCCAATTCAAGAGCAGGGTTACGGGACGGTAAATCGCACGATCAGTCAGCGGGCGAAGGCAGCGAGGTCCTGGCGCTCGCCTGACCTTTCCTGGGGGACAGCAGCCGCTAGACTGGCGCCATGCATGTCCGCCTGATTCTGGTTGCCATCATGAGTTCGGCCGCACTCACCGCAGCAGCGCCGACTCATGCCCAAGACAAGGGGACCGTGGAGCCCAAGGCGCTTCCCCCCCTGGCCCACCCCGACGATCCCAGCACGCCGGCCAAGGAGTTGTTCGCCCGCAAGCTGTTGCCGTCGGCCCAACCGACCAAGGTGATCGGCACCTATAATCGGGGCTGCATCGCCGGTGCCGAGCGAATGCCGATCAACGGCGAGGGCTGGCAAGTGATGCGGCTGTCCCGCAACCGCAATTTCGGTCACCCTCTGATGATCGCGCTGCTCAAGCGCCTGGCGGCCCGCGCGCACAAGGATGCCGGCTGGCCCGGGATCCTTGTCGGCGATATCGGGCAGCCGCGCGGCGGGCCGGCGCTGAGCGGCCATGCGAGCCACCAGATCGGGCTCGACGCCGACATCTGGCTGACCCCGATGCCCGAGCACAGGCTGTCGCGCAATGAGCGCGAGGAGATGTCGGCGGTGATGATGGTGCGAGAGGACCGGCTTGACGTCGATCCGCGGGTGTTCACCCGGGGCCATCTGGCCGTGATCCGCGCCGCCGCGCAGGAGCCGTCGGTGCAGCGCATCTTCGTCAATGCCGCCATCAAGAAGGCGTTGTGCCGCGACGCCAAGGGCGATCGCGGCTGGCTGACCAAGGTGCGGCCGTGGTGGGGCCACGACTACCACTTCCACATCCGGATGCTCTGTCCGCCGGGCAATCCCGACTGCCACGGCCAGACCGATCAGGAGGGCGGTGACGGCTGCAACGAGCTCGATTATTGGTTCTCGGATGCGGTGCTGCATCCACCGCCGCCGAAGGAGCCGCCCAAGCCGCCGCAGCCGATCACCATGGCGCAGCTGCCACCGAGCTGCCGCGCGGTGCTGCATGCGCCGGACGCCAAGAATTGAGCCGCGAGACACGCAGAAGAGAGTCGCGGTCTCGCGCTCCGATCCGCTAGACTGGCGGCGTCGCGCCGTAAGCGTGATGTTTGCAATCGGGATGACGGTCCCAGCCAGGTAACGATGTCACGTGCGGCGGTCTCGCTGCGTGACCCATTTTGGACGAGTCCGTCATGATCCGGTTCCGCCTCTCCGCGACCGCCTCTCTCCTCGCGCTCACCGTCAGTCATGCCAGTTTCGCGGCCGAGCCGAGCGGCTGCGACAAGTTCAAATGGGACATCGCGCGCGAGCGTGCCGCATTGATGGCGGCCGATCGCCAGAAGCGCGAGTCCGGCGTGGATCTCGCAACGGTGCCCGCTGCCGGCCTGTTGCTGACCTTGCGCCCGCTCGCTGACGCCAAGCTGCCGAACGCGCCGGAACGCGCGCCGAAGGACGGCACGTTCGCCGGCGCCATCCGCATCAGCGGCACGCCGAAGGCCGGCGTCTACACCGTGAGTCTCTCGGCGCCTGCCTGGATCGACCTCGTGCAGGACGGCAAGATCCTCAAGCCACTCGCCTTCAGCGGCGCCATCGATTGCGACGGCATCCGCAAGACCGTGAAATACGAGCTCGGCGCGCAGCCTTTCGTGCTGCAGCTCAGCGGCGCCCCGGAGGCTGCGATCTCTCTCGCCATCCTGCCCGCGGAGTGAGGCGGACCGGCCGACCGACAGCGCGATCAGCGCCGCGCGCCCTCACACACCCGCCACCGAGGACCAGACATCGGCGAGCCTGCGCTTGACCTGCTCCTTGCGTGTGAGCACCGGCACCTCCTCCTCGTCCTCCGGCAGGCGCAAGCCGACGACATTGACGCGGCCGCCGGAGATCGAGCGGGCGACCAGCACGATGGTGTCGAGCGCGACCGTCGCCCCTTCTTTCGGGGCGTTGTCGAGATGGATGTCGAAATAATCCGCCAAGGTCAGTCGCTCCTCGCCTTCGCCGAGCTTGACCCCGTAGATGCCGGCGACCTCGTCGAGCGTGTGTTCGGCCGAGACCATGAAGTCGCCGAGCAGATGCGGATCGGGCGCCGAGGACGGCGGCATGTCGACAAAGAAACGGTCGAGCGACTCGGCCTTTTCGGGCGGAGCCAGCAGATATAGATAGTCGCCCGGCGCGATCGGCTCGGCCTCGGCCGGCGACAGGATCTGCTGGTTGCGGATGACCAGCGTCGGCTTCGACCAGGACGGGATCAGGCCGCGGCGGAAATACAGACTCTTCGGGCGGATCGCGTAGCCGACCAGCTGCTGCTCGAGCTGGCCGGGCAGATCCAGTTCGATGCGGCGCGGGCCGCGATCGGTGCGCGGCAGAGCTACATGCAGCTTGCGCGCCGCCACCGCAAGCGTCCAGCCCTGCGCCAGCAGCGAGATGATCACCACGACGAACGCGACGTCGAAATAGAGATAGGCGTTGGACAGGCCGACCAGCATCGGGATCGAAGCGAGGAAGATCGCGACCGCGCCGCGCAGGCCGGTCCAGGCGATGAAGGCCTTCTCGCGCCAATTGAAACGGAACGGATAAAGGCAAAAGAACACCGCGGCGGGCCGCGCCACCAGCATCAGCATCAAGGCAACCGCGATCGCCGGCAGCAGGCTGTCGAGCAGCCGCTGCGGCGACACCAGAAGCCCGAGCAGCACGAACATCACGATCTGGGCCAGCCAGGTTGCGGCGTCGAGGAAAGTCACCACCGAATTATGCGCACGCGTCGGTCGGTTGCCGATGATGATTCCGGCAAGATAGACGGCGAGAAAGCCGGAACCATGGACGATCTGCGCCATGCCAAAGATGACCAGCGCGGCCGTCGTCACGAACGGCGCGTGCAGGCCCTGCGGCAGCGCCACCCGGTTGAGCCCCATCACGACCAAGCGGCCGCCGACGATGCCGAACAACGTGCCGAGCACGGCCTCACGAACGAGTTCAAACAGAAAATGCCCGAACGAGCCGTGGCCGACCGAGATCAGCTCGACCAGCATCAGGGTGAGGAAGACCGCGAACGGATCGTTGCTGCCGGACTCCGCCTCCAGCGTCGCGCCGACGCGCGGCCTCAAGCGCAGGCCTTGTGCATGCACCAGCAGGAACACCGCGGCTGCGTCGGTCGACGCGATGACGGCCCCAACCAGCAGGGCCTCGGTCCAGCCGAGGTCCAGGGCATATTTGGCGACCGGCGCCGTGATGAACGCCGTCATCAGCACACCGACGGTGGCAAGCACCATCGACGGAGCCAGCACGGTGCGGATGCTCTGGAAGCGGGTGCGCAGGCCGCCATCGAACAGGATCAGCGCGAGGGCGACCGATCCGACCAGATAAGTGGTACGGACATCCTGAAATTCGATATGACCAGGGCCGGAATCACCCGCCAGCATGCCGATCACCAGGAACACCAGCAGCAGCGGCGCGCCGAAGCGCAAGGCCAGCAGGCTCGACAGGATGCCGGCCATGACGAGGACCGCGCCAAGAAGGATGGCAATGCTGACGGCGTCGAGTGATGTCATGAAAAAACGTTGATGAATCCGACTTTTACATCCTTATCGTCGCCACACTTGCACGCCAACCGGATTTGCTCATATCGCGGCGATTTGCCCATTTTTCCATCCTTGTGCAGGTTCGCGGTATATTTCATGGCAATCGCCTGTGACGAAAACGAGCTAAATCCTAAGCGCCGGGCGTCCGTGCCCTTCCGTTCATTTCCGAGACCCGCCGATGGACTTTGACTTAAAAGACGTTCTCGAACTCCTGCAGACCGTCGCCCGCTCCATCGGCGCCGAGGTGACCTCGCCCTGGTTCTACCTCCAGCTCGGGCTGGTGCTGAGCGGCGCGGGCATCGCCTTTGCGACCAGCGCGGCGGTGCGCGCACGCATCGACGTGACCTCGCTGGCATTGGGCTGGCCGGGCCCGCTGCGGCAGCTGCTGCGCGTGCTGCTCGAGAGCGTCACCACGGTCGTGTTCGTGATCCTGATGCGGATCGCCCGCACCGGCATGGTGCTGTGGACGTGGCCGAGCCGCAGCTATCTGCTGGCCGTCGCGCTCAAGCTGGCGATGGCCTGGCTGGTCATCCGCCTGATCACCTCGGTGATCCGCAACACCTTCATCGTCCAGATCGTGTCGATCTCGGCCTGGCTGGTGGCGGCGCTCAGCATCATCGGCCAGCTCGACAACGTCGTCGACGCGCTCGATTCGGTGTCGGTCGTGCTCGGCGGCCTCCGGCTGACGCCGCTGCTGGTGATCAAGCTCGGTGTCCTGCTGCTCGGGGTGCTCTGGCTCACCAATGTCGCCAGCAATTTCGTCGAAAGCCGCATCACGCGCTCGACCGACCTGACACCGTCGATCCAGGTGCTGCTGATCAAGATGGTCCGCATGGGCCTGATGATTCTCGGCGTCGCCATCGCCATCAGCGCTGTCGGCATCAACCTGTCGGCACTCGCGATCTTCTCCGGTGCCGCCGGTGTCGGTATCGGTCTCGGCCTGCAGCGCATCGTCGCGAATTTCGTCGCCGGCATCATCCTGCTTGCCGACAAATCGGTGAAGCCGGGCGATCTCGTCACCATCGGGGACAGTTCAGGACGGATCAGCGCCATGAACACGCGCTATATCTCGGTTGCCGCCGGCGATGGCCGCGAGTTCCTGATCCCGAACGAGGACCTGGTCACCCAGAAGGTCACCAACTGGACCTACACCGACAAGAACACGCTGGTGAAAGTGAATTTCGGCACCAATTACGATGCCGATCCGCGGGTGGTCTGCAAGCTCGCAATCGAAATCGCCAACGAAACCCCGCGCACGCTGAAATCCAAGTCGCCGAGCTGCCTGCTGACGGAGTTCACCGAGGCCGGCATGAAGTTTTCGCTGACCTGCTGGATCGCCGATCCCAGCTATATGGACAGCGTCAAGAGCGAGGTGATGCTGGCGTTGTGGGAGGCGTTCAAGCGCGAGGGGATCCGGGTGCCCTACCCGGTGCGAGAGCTTCGCGTTCGCGGCGGCGCACTCCCGGTGGAAACCACCGTGGAGGTCCCGACTGGCTAGGGTCCTGCTGATCCGGCCGTACACACCCGACTTGCACAGGCCGGCACGATCATTAAATTAGGCGATCACCTGACGACATCCGGGAACGAAACAGGTCCATGAGCTATATCGAAGCCACCGACACCGCTGCGCGCAAAAACGGCCAAATCAAGCTGCATGGCGCAAGCGGCTTTGCCGGCATGCGCAAGGCGGGCGCGCTGGTGTCGAAGTGCCTCGATGCGCTCACCGACATCGTCAAGCCGGGCATTCCGACCTCGCGGATCGACGACTTCGTCCGCGATTTCGCCTTCAGCCACGGCGCCTATCCGGCGACGCTGATGTATCGCGGTTACCGCTACTCGACCTGCACATCGATCAATCATGTGGTCTGCCACGGCATGCCGAACGACCGGCCGCTGAAGGAAGGCGACATCATCAACATCGACGTGACCTTCATCTTCGATGGCTGGTACGGCGATTCGAGCCGGATGTATGCGATCGGTCCGATCTCGCGCAAAGCCGAGCGGCTGATCGAGGTCACCTACGAAGCGATGATGCGCGGCATCGCTGCGGTGAAGCCCGGCGCCACCACCGGCGACATCGGACATGCGATCCAGAGCTTCGTCGAGCCGCAGGGCATGAGCGTGGTCCGCGACTTCTGCGGCCATGGCCTGGGTCGCCTGTTCCATGACGAGCCGAACATCATCCATGTCGGCCGCCCCGGTGAGGGCGTGCTGCTCAAGCCCGGCATGTTCTTCACGATCGAACCGATGATCAATCTCGGCAAGCCGCATGTGAAGATTCTGTCCGACGGCTGGACCGCCGTGACGCGGGACCGTTCGCTATCGGCACAGTTCGAGCATTCGGTCGGCGTGACCGATCATGGCGTCGAGATCTTCACGCTCTCCGAGCGGCATGGCGAGAAGCCGCTGACGCAGGTGTGAGCGGCGCGCGGCCGCTTGCTGTCGCCGCGGTCCGATTGTTGCCATGCCCGGCTGCTCGACTGTTCCTCCCTTGCATGCGACTGCGGGAGGCAGCTCTGACGATCGCAACACGCCGTGGTGTCCTTGGCCTTCTCTCGGCGAGCGCCGCGCTGCTGTCCCGGCCGTCGCGGGCCGCCGAGACACCTGCGGCATCGGGCAGCGCCGATGATGCCTGCATCCTGACGCCGCAATCCGAATCCGGCCCCTATTATCTCGACCCCAAGCTGGTCCGCGCCGACATCGCCGAGGGACGGTCGGGCGTGCCGCTGGCGTTGCGGCTGCGCATCATCGAGGCCGGATCCTGCACGCCGCTCGCCGGCGCCCGAGTCGATATCTGGCATTGCGACGCCCGTGGCGTCTATTCCGGCTTCCCGGGCCAGAGCGACAATCATAAGGTGGACGAGAGCGGCAAGACCTTCCTGCGCGGCACGCAGATGGCCGACATCGCGGGCTGGGCCGGCTTCAAGACCATCTATCCCGGCTGGTATGCCGGACGCGCCACCCACATCCACTTCCGCGTCATTCTCGACGACGCCACGGTGTTGACCGGGCAGACCTTCTTCCCAGAGGCGCTGAACGAGTTCATCTACACCAACGTGCCGGACTATACCGGCCGGCCGAAACAGCGCTTCGTCATCAACGCCAATGATCGTGTCGCCAGCGAAGCCGATCCGGAGCACCGCGCTTATTGCGCCGTGAAGGAACAGCGCGACCATTATCTGGCCACGCTGACGCTGGCCGTGAGCCGCAAGGCAGCGGCGCCGGTCGAGATGCCAACCGGCAAGCTGCCGCCGGCACCGTGGATCAAGGACCGGCTGGCGGCGCTGGTGCCCGGGCTGAAGCGCAGCCCATTCTGATCACCTCGGCTCGCTGAACAGATAGGCCAGCGCCGCAAGCGGCAGGGCCGTGCCTAGCGCGGCCGCAAGCGTCCAGCCGCCATGCGCATAGGCAAAGGCGCCGATGCCGGAGCCGGCTGCGCCCGCGACGAAGAAGGTGGTCATGTAAAGGCCGTTGAGCCGGCTGCGCTGCGCGGCACCGAGCACGAACAGCACGCGATAGCCGAGGATGAGGCTGAGCTGCGCACCACAATCGATCGCGATGGCGGCAACGACCAGCATGGTCAGCGACCAGTTGCTGCCCGGCTGAAAGACCAGCGTCAGCGCGAAGCCGATGGCGCATAGCAGCATCGCGGCGATGGTCGCCGGCCTGGTCCAGCCGCGGTCGGCGATCCGCCCTGCGATCGGCGCCATGATCGCGCCGGCCACGCCGGCCAGCGCAAACAGCGCGATCCCGGTCTGCGACATCCGGAAGTCGGGTCCCGCCAGCAGCAGCGGCGACGTCGTCCAGAATACGCTGAAGCAGCTGAACAAGGCGGCCTGGTACAGCGCCCGGCGACGCAACGCCGGCGTGTCGCGATAGAGCTCGACCATCGACCCGAGCAGCTGGCCGTAGCTCAGCCGTGCCTGCGGCGTGCGCGGCGGCAGGGTCAGGCGCAGCACCACGGCCAGGGCGACCATGGCTGCCGCCGACGCCGCGTAGATCACGTGCCAGGACGCATGGGCCGCGACGAAGCTGGCGACGGGACGCGCCAGCATGATGCCGAGCATCAGCCCCGTGGTGACGTTGCCGACGGTGCGGCCGCGGATCGCCTCCGGCGCCATGTGTCCGGCATAGGGGATCAGGATCTGCACCGCGACCGAGCCGAAGCCGATCAGCAGCGCCGAGAACAGGAACGTGGCAGGGCTCGTCGCCAGCGAGGCGCAAGTCAGCGCGGCCGCGCCGACGATGATGGTGGTGATGACGAGCTTGCGGTTTTCGATGAGATCGCCGAGCGGCACGACCAGCAGGAGGCCCGCGCCATAGCCGATCTGGCTCATGGTCACCAGCAGTCCGGCCAGTTGCGGATTCAAGCCGAGATCAGCGCTGATCGGCCCGATCAGCGGCTGCGCATAATAGATGTTGGCGACGATCAGCCCGCAGGAGAAGGCCAGTAGCAGCGTGATCCAGGCCGACAGGCTGTCGGCGGAGTCGGACGTCAAAGTGGTCAATGGAAGCGTCTCCCGGGGCGGGACCGGAATGTCCTGATCGCGAAATGAAAGCCTTGGCCGCGATGTTGCATCGCGACATTGGAAGGCCTGACATAGGTGCTGGCCATCCGCCGCACCAATTCACGTCTGCGTGGGCGCCGCAACGGGCAGGAGTCACACGAAAGCAGGAAACACAACCGGCGTGCGCCTGCGCGATCGCGGCAGGCACACGCCGTTCGGTTTCTCTAGGGCGCGCGAGGCACGCCGGTCTCGGAGGCGGCGGGCCGGCGGCCGCCGATGAGTCGCGGCAGCAGCATCGGAACCCGCTCGCGGTAGCGCTGATAGGTCTCGCCGAACGCGGCGATCAGATCGCGCTCCTCCAATTGCAGCCCGACCAGGATGTAGGCCGTATTCAGCACGGCGAACAGCAGGTGGCCGACTGTCATCGTCGGCGTGGCCCAGAAAGCGAGCAGGAAACCCAGCATCAGGGGGTGCCGCACCAGACGGTACAGCAGCGGTGCCTTGAAGGGTTCCGGCGGCGCCTCGGTGCCACGCAGCGCGAACAGCGCCTGGCGCAGCCCGAACAGGTCGAAATGATTGATCATGTAGGTGGAGGCCAGCACGATCAGCCAACCCAGCCAATGCATGCCCGTCAGGCTGGCGGCCACGATGCCCTCGGCCTGCCAGACCGGTGCCGGAATCGGACGCCATTGCCAGAACAGCAACAGCAGCATCAGGCTGGTCAGCAGCACATAGGTGCTGCGCTCGGCCGCCGCCGGAATGACGCGCGTCCACCATCGCTTGAAAGCCGGCCGCGCCATCACGCTGTGCTGGAGCGCGAACAGCGCAAGCAGCGCGACGTCGATCAGGATCGCCTCCCCCCAATCCCCCGGAGGACCAGTGTCGATCGATTTGGCAATGAACTGGTTATAGTTGCCGACGAAGCCGAGCGCCCAGATGAAGGACACGAAAAAGACGGCGTAGCTCGCAATGGCGTAGAACATGATGAAGAGACGTGCGATCATGAAACGGTTCCCTGGTATGTGGTCCGCAGCGCTGCCGACCGTGGAACGTCGACGGTTTGGGGCGGCGCGCGCGATCGGACCTGATCGCTAGCAGGCGACCGTCCCCCGAGCGTCCCCGGACGCCGTCATTGCAGGTCGCATCCAGCAGGTCGCATCCAGATGGCGCGGTTCAGCATCAGGACATTTGGCTATCCGGAGATCCGGCGCGACGGCGAGCCGTGCCGCCTGCCGCTGCGCAAGGGGCTCGCATTGCTCGTCTACCTGGCTGAGACCAAGAGCGCGGTCGCACGCGAGGTCGCCGCGACGATGTTCTGGCCAGACAGCTCCGAAGGCGTTGCGCGCGGGCGGCTGCGACGGCTGTTGCACCGCATTCAACTGACGCTCGGCGATGACTGCCTGAGCATCGACCGGTCGACGATCCGCTGGGCGCCATCGGTGGATCTGGAGGTGGATTCGGCGCTGTTCGAGGCGGCCTGCGATCGCGGCGCGTTCGAGCTCGCCGGCCGTCTCCAGACCGACGAATTTCTCGCCGGCTTCACGCCGAACGGTTGCCCGCAATTCGACGAATGGGCTTTCTTTCGGCGCGAAGCCCTGCGCGGCCGGGCCGTCCAGGCGCTGGAACGCGTGGTGCAGGACAAGAACGCCGCCGGCGATTACGCTGCGGCCGCAGCCCATGCCGCCCGCCTGGTCGCGCTCGACCCGCTGAGCGAGGTGTATGGCCGCGCTTTGATCCGCAACCTGATGTTGGCCGGAGACCGCAGCGCGGCCGAGCGGCAGCTCGACGCCCTCACAGTGCGGCTGCGCGACGAGCTCGGTGTGGCGCCTGAGCCAGAGACTCTGGCGCTGCTGAGCCCGGCTCTGCGAACCGACGATGCGCCGACGACGCACTATGTCGCCGGCGACGGCGTTCATCTCGCATTCCAGATCCATGGCGCAGGCCCGCTCGACATTCTGCTGCTGCCCGGCTTCGTCTCGCATGTCGAACGGGTCTGGGAGGAGCCGCATTGCCGGGTTCTGCTGTCCACACTCGCAACCATGGGCCGTCTCATCCTGTTCGACCGCCGCGGCATCGGGCTGTCGGATCGCGTCGGCTTCAGCCCCAGCGTGGCCGCCACCGCGCGAGACATCGCAACCGTGCTCGACGCCGCCGGCAGCCGGCGCACCGTCCTGCTCGGCGCCTCCGAGGGCGGCCCCGCCTGCATCGCCTTCGCCGCCGAGCACCCCGAGCGCGTCGCCGGGCTGATCCTGTTCGCGTCGCTGGCCAAGGGCAGCGCGACGGCCGACTATCCGCATGCGTTGCAGGCTGCGCAATATGATCGGTGGCTGCGACAATTGGTGACCGAATGGGGCGGGCCCGCCGGGATCGAGACCTTCGCGCCGAGCCTCGCCGGCGATGCCCAGGCCCGCGCCTGGTGGGCCGGCCTGTTGCGGGCGGCATCGAGTCCCGGCGCCATCAAGGGCCTGCTCGAGGCGTTCCGGGACATGGACGTCCGGCAACTGCTGCCGCTGGTGTCCGTTCCGACCCTGGTGCTGCACCGGCGCCGCGACCGCGCCGTGGTCATCGGGGCCGGCCGGCATCTCGCCAGTCACATCCGTGATGCGCGGTTCGTCGAGCTGGAGGGCGCCGATCACTGGATGTTCGCCGGCGAGCAGCAGCCAGTCATCGCGGAGATCGGTGCGTTTCTCGCCAGCCTGCCCATGTGAGCACAATGTCTCGATCCGTGCGACGCGCGTGATTCGACGCGTCGGGCGAGCGCGACCGTCCATTTCCGACGCAGGCCGCGACAGTTCGAGGTTGCAAAAGCGCGCCGCCGCGGCATGCTGGTACCGATGGCAGACAAATCCCTCCCGGCCGACGCTCCGCCACCCGAGACGCCGCATTATCACGGCCATCGGCAGCGGCTGCGCGAGCGCTTTCACAGCGCCGGCCCCGATGCGCTGAACGACTATGAGCTGCTGGAGATGGTGCTGTTCGCGGCGCTGCCGCGGCGCGACATCAAGCCGCTGGCCAAGGCCCTGCTCAAGATGTTCGGCTCGTTTGCCGAAGTGATCCACGCACCGGAGCCGCGGCTGCGCGAGATCGACGGCATCGGCGAGGCCTCGATCACCCAGCTCAAGCTGATCGCCGCCGCCGCGCACCGCATCGCCAAAGGCGAGGTGAAGCACAAGCACGCGCTGTCGTCCTGGCAGGAGGTGATCACTTATTGCCGGACCAGCATGGCCTTCGCCGAAAAGGAGCAGCTGAGGCTGCTGTTCTTCGACAAGCGCAACCAGCTGATCGCGGACGAAGTGCAGCAGACCGGCACCGTGGACCATACGCCGGTCTATCCGCGCGAAGTCATCAAGCGGGCCCTGGAGCTGTCGGCGACGGCGATCATCCTGGTGCACAACCACCCGTCGGGCGACCCGACGCCCTCGCAGGCTGACATCCGCATGACCAAGACGATCGTCGATATCGCCAAGCCGCTCGGCATCACCGTTCACGACCACATCATCGTCGGTCGGAACGGGCACATCAGCCTCAAGGGATCGGGGCTGATGTGAGCCGCCGATGCGGCTGTGATCAGCCTCGCCGCACGGCAGGCGATCACCTCAGCCGCGCGCAGCGTCCCTGTCGCAGCCCGGCAGATCGTGGAAGGTCACGCAGGCGATCCACAATGTCAGCGAATACGTCACCTCAACGGCTGCCGCGGTCGAGGAGCAGAGCACCGTGACGACCGAGATGTCGACAGCATGCAGCGGGCCGCGGCGGAGGCCGCCAGGATCGCGGGCGGGTGAGCTGCACGACCTCCACTTGAACCGATCGACTGTGAAGCGTCACCCAATCGGGTGAGGCCTGAACGGAGAGATCACGCATGCGAGCGGCTTGGCTCGGACTCCTGAACCTTTTTGCCCTGAACCTTCTCGCGGTCAGCGCGGCAAGCGCCTATGACGCCACCGACCCGGCCAATTGCACGGGCATCGGCTGGGACGATGCCCGGCCGCTGACGGTTGCCCGGGTGACTGGGCAGCCGCGCGTGAACTTCGTCAAGAGTCCTTATGACGACGACTTCAAGGCCGCGAGCTGCCCCGTGCCGACCGAGGCCTGCCGGAAGAAGAGCTACCTCGTCAGCGATGATTGGGTGCTGGTCGGCAGGACCAGGGGCAACTTCACCTGCGTCACCTACCAGCCGCCGCGCACGAAGAGCCAGACCTGGGCCCGCGGCTGGTTGCCGCGAGCGGCGCTCGCGCCCGTCGCGCCGATGGCTGCGCCAACGCTTTCGGACTGGACCGGCAGTTGGGTACATCCCGGCGGCCAGCTCACGATCAAGGCGGCAGGCGGAGGCCGGCTCAGAATCGAAGGCGACCAGGTCGTGCCGGCGGGCCGCGATCTCAACAACGGCTCGATCGCCGCCACGGCGCAGCCGAAGGGCGGCGTCATCGCCTTCGTCGAGGATGGCACCACGCCGTTCGAGCAACCGAACGGCGCCGACGAATGCCGCGTGCGCCTGCAGCGAATCGGCGCCCTGCTGCTGGTCGAGGACAACAATGATTGCGGCGGCGCCGGCGTCAGCTTCACCGGGCTGTACCATCGCAGATAGCGCGCACAGCTCGCTCTCATCCGCGCACCATCGCGCCTCTTGAGCCGTTGCGGGGTGCTTGTCGGGTGCAGTGGACGGCTCGAGCCAGGACTAAGCTGGACCAGCTCCCAGCTGGAATATAGAATCTCATCCGGGCCAGATGAGGAAACAATGGCGCTTCGCGGGTGGCGGCTGAACCTGAAGCTTGATCTGAAACGCGGACCGGCCGACGTCCCTGTGTATCTTCAGATTGTTCACGGTCTCCTTGGCGAAATCAGGCGCGGACGGCTCATCCCGGGGGAAGTGCTGCCAGGTTCGCGGGAGATGGCGCAAAGACTCGGCGTCAACCGCAAGACCGTCATGATCGCCTATGACGAGTTGATTGCTCAGGGCTGGCTGACGTCTCGTGGCACCAAAGGGACGTTCGTCTCCGCAAAACTTCCGGAGCCCAAGGCGAGGCCATCGGAATCGAGCAACGATGGCGTGCGCTCACGGAACGAAGCAAGGAATATCGGCAGGCTGGCGCCGGCGGTGCAGCTTCCTGTCATCTTCCCGCAGCCGGGCATGCTGCTGCTCGATGATGGAACGCCCGATACTCGACTGTTCCCCGCGATGAGCTTCTCACGCGCCTATCGGAGCATCATGACGGTGGGAGGCAAGGTCGGGAAGCTCGGCTATGGCGATCCCCGCGGCAATCTCAGTTTAAGGTCCGCGATCTCGCGCATGCTGAACGTCGACAGAGGCCTCGCAACCACCCCTGAGCACATCTGCCTCACGCGAGGCAGCCAGATGGCGATCTATCTCGTATCGCGGCTCATGATTCGCCCGGGTGATCACGTTGTCGTGGACGACCTCACCTATCCGCCCGCCTGCGAGGCGTTTCGAATGGCGGGCGCCAATATTCTCAGGGTGCGCGTCGACGACGATGGCACCGATATGGCAAGCCTCGAAAAGGTCTGCCGACGTCATCGGGTCCGTCTGGTCTATCTGACGCCTCACCATCATTTCCCAACGACTGTGCTGCTGAGTCCGACTCGGCGGCTGCGGCTGCTCGAGCTCGCCTCGCGCTTCGGCTTCGTCGTCGTGGAGGACGACTACGACCACGAATTTCATTTCCAACATCAGCCTCTGCTGCCGTTGGCGTCGTTCGATCCATCGGTCCTCTATATCGGATCGATGTCAAAGCTGCTGTCTCCGAGTCTCCGGCTCGGCTACATGTTTGCGCCTGCGAAATTCATCGAACGGGCGGCGCAGGAAATCTGTCTCATCGACCGGCAGGGCGATCCCGTCACCGAACAGGCCGTCGCTGAGCTCGTCGAGACCGGCGAGGTCAGACGCCACGCCAGCCGGGCGCGTAAGATCTACGCAACTCGACGAAAGAAGCTGGCAGCGCTGTTGCGCGCTGAGCTTCACGGCACGGTCGACTTCCGCCTTCCCGACGGCGGTCTGGCGTTCTGGCTCACTTTTGTCCGGACGTCGGACCTGGATCGATTGGAGCAAACTGCGCCGAAGCATGGCTTGCAGTTTTTGCCCAGCCGCAGCTTTTCCGGCCGGCCCGACGGCCGGCGCGGAATTCGGATCGGCTTTGCCGCCCTGGACGATGCAGGATTGCGCGAAGCGGTCAGACGGATGAAGGCGGCGATCGCCTCCTGAGCTGCGGACACGACTCCTTCATCAGCAACGGTCCGCTGGACCATCTGAGTTCGGAAAAACTGGACCACGGCTCGTTTCCGTTTCCCGGATTATTGATCGACGCGACCAAGTTGATGGTCGGTGACCAAGGCCGTTGCGTGATGACAACCAGAGTAACACTTGCATCAGGACGAACGTTCGAGGCGCGGCCGGACGAAACCATTCTCGCGGCCGCGACGCGAGCAGGCGTCTGGCTGCCGAGCGCCTGCGGCGTGGGATCATGTGGCAGCTGTAGGACCAGAATCATCACGGGTGAGTTCGTTCATCGCGGGTCGACCAGCAGCCTCGGCCGCACCGATGACCCGGCTGCGGCGCTGCTGTGCCGTGCCAGCGCGCTCACCGACATCACCATCGACATCGCTGAGCTGTCCGAGCCGCCAGCGCGTGAAAGACCAACGGTTCCCGCTCGGGTGATCGCGTTGAAGCGCGAGACCGAAAACGTCATGCGCGTCACGCTCCGATTTCCTCCGTTCGCAAAGCCGGACTACACGCCCGGCCAATTCATCGGCATTCGCCATTCCGACGGCTTTGACCGCTCGTTCTCGATTGCAAATGCCCCCCGCGAGGACAGCTCGATCGAGTTGCACATCGGACGTGTCGCCGGTGGTGCTTTCACCGGACACGTGTTCGAGCAGTTGAAGATCAACGAGATCCTGCAGGTGAACGGCCCGTTCGGAAGCTTCGTCTATTCGTCTCAGCAACGTCCCTCGATCTTTGTTGCCGGCGGTACGGGCATCGCGCCCATCCGCGCCATCCTTGAAGCGTTGACGCAGGAGATATCAAGCTCACCGCTTCATCTCTATTGGGGCAGCAGCAACCGGAACGGCTTCTATATCGACGGCGAGATCAAGAGCCTCTGCGCGGCAATTCACGGCCTCACCTATGCTCCGGTGCTGTCGGTGCCCGATGCCAGCTGGACGGGACGCGCCGGACTGGTGCATGAGGCCGTGCTGCAGGACTTCGCCGACCTGTCGGGTATCGACGTCTACGCCTGCGGAAATCCTCACATGGTTAACGCCACGTACAAGGCCGTGTGCTCGCGGGGCGCCCGGCCAGACCGCTTCTTTGCGGACAGCTTCGATCATCGATGATCGTTACATCCCGCCTCATCTCAATCCAGAGAAGGACTGCCTCATGATCAGCATCAAGGATCTGTTCGTGTATCCCGTCAAATCGTGCAAGGGCATCAAAGTGTCCGAGGTCGAGCTGTCACCGACCGGCTTTCTCGACGACCGGAACTGGATGGTGATCGACGAAGCCGGCGTATTCGTCACCCAGCGGGAACATCCGAAGCTTGCTCTGGTCGAGCCGACGCTCACCGCCGACGAGCTCATCCTGAAGGCTCCCGGCATGCAGGATCTGGCCGTTCCACGCAAGACTTGCTCCAGCCAAAGCCGCGACGTCGAGCTGTTCGGCGAGAAGATCCCCGCGATCATCGCGGGCGACGAGCCTTCGAGCTGGTTCAGCGACTATCTGGGCGGACATTTCAGCTTTGTCTCGCGCGACCAGCGATTTCTTCGGAAGGGCGGAGTCCAATATCCGTCGCGAGACGATGCGCCCACCAGCTTCGTCGATAATTACGGAATCCTGGTCGTCTCGGAGGCGTCGCGCGCCGATCTGAACAGCAGACTCGCTTCCGGCGTGCCGATGAACCGCTTCAGGCCCAACATCGTGATCGAGGGCGTCGACGCCTACGGCGAGGATTATTTTGCGCGCGCTTATGTCGGTGATGTCGCTCTCCGCTTCGTGGACGTGTGCTATCGCTGCAACATGACCACGATCGACCAGGACAAAGCGGAATTCGGCCACGAGCCGCTACAAACACTTGGCCACTACAGACATTCGAGCATCGGTGTCCGGTTCGGCAGCTATGCGGCCGTCGCGGATGGGATCGGCAAACGACTGGCGGCCGGAAGTCGGCTGGAGATCGAATTGAACTTCTGATCGAGCAGCCCTGCCGCGTCGCGCGCAACCGTTCCCGCGCGCGCGACTGCTCACGCCCACCGCCGCGCCATCGCGACGCTGAGCACCACGATCGCTGCGGCGCCGAGCATGGTGGCGGACACCGGCTCGTGCAGCAGCAGGCTCGCAAAGGCCAGTCCGAGAAACGGCTGGAGCAGCTGCAACTGGCCGACGCTGGCCGTGCCGCCGCGCGACAGCCCGCGGTACCAGAAGGCGAAGCCGATGAACATGCTGAAGACGGAGACATAAGCGAGCCCCAGCCAGGCCGGCGCGGTGATGGGCTGTGCCGACTGCGGCCATGTCAGCAGCGACAGCGTCAGCATCACCGGCGACGACAGCAGCAGCGCCCACGAGATCACCTGCCAGCCCCCCAGCCGGCGAGTCAGCACGGCGCCTTCGGCATAGCCTAGGCCGCAGACGACAATGGCGGCGATCATCGCGAGATCGCCGATGGGCGAAGCCGCGTCGTCCTGCGAAAGCGCAAAGCCCGACACAGCGGCCGCGCCGAGACCCGCGAACAGCCAGAACAACGGTCGCGGCCGTTCCCCTCCGCGCAGCACGCCGAACAAGGCGGTCGAGAGCGGCAGCAGGCCGATGAAGACGATCGCATGCGCCGAGGTGACGTGCTGGAGCGCGAGCGCGGTCAGCAGCGGAAAGCCGATGACCACGCCGAGCGCGACGATCATCAGCGACGGCAATTCGCGCCGTCCCGGAAGCGGCTGCCGCAGCGCTGCGAGGCACAGTGACGCAAGCAGCGCCGCGAGCGTGGCACGCGCGCCGGTCAGAAAGAGCGGCGCGAAGCCATCGAGCGCGGCGCGCGTCGCCGGCAGCGAGCCGCTGAAAATGGTCATACCGATGGCGCCGCTGCCCCAGCCGTCGATCGATCCCTTCATGTGAGCCTCCGTCGAGGCTCCTGCTTAGCTCCGCGCGCCTTGCCGTGACAGCCACAGAGCAATACAATCCGGCAAAACTGTACTGGCCTATCTGGTGATACACTTGCGCCCTTCGACCTCAGAGCCGCGTCCGGCCGGCCTCAGAACGACAGCGGTCGTCGAAGCCATCCGGCAGCGGCTGGCGACGCGCAGCCTGGGGCCAGGCCAGCGCCTGCCATCGATCCGCGCCTTCGCAGCCTTGATGGGCGTCGCGCCAGCCACCGTCGTCGAGGCCTATGATCGGCTGGCGGCCGAGGGAATCATCCGTGCCCGGCGCGGGTCGGGCTTCTATGTCGCCGACATGGCGCCGGAACCGCTCGCCTTGGCCGGGAGTGAACCGCGCCGTCCACGCGCGGTCGATCCGTTCTGGGTGTCGCGGCAGTCACTCGATGCCGATGCGACCACGCTGATGCCGGGCTGCGGCTGGTTGCCGGCCGACTGGATGCCGCAGGAGGCGCTGCGCCGCGCCGTTCGCGCGCTGGCGCGCAACGACGGCCCGGTGCTGACGCATTACGGCGCCGCCCGCGGATCGGCGAGCCTGCGCCGCGTGCTGCAGTCCCGCCTCGCCGGCCTTGGCATCGAGGCCACGAGCGAGCAACTCGTGCTGACCTCGTCAGGTACACAGGCCATCGACCTGATCTGTCGCATGCTGCTACGCCCCGGCGACACCGTGCTGGTCGACGATCCCTGCTACTTCAATTTCCTGGCGCTGCTGCGCGCACACCAAGCCCGGATCGTCAGCGTGCCGATGACGCCGAGCGGCCCCGATATCGCGCAATTCGAGGCGGTGCTCGCGGCCGAGCGCCCGCGGCTCTACATCACCAATTCCGGGCTGCATAATCCGACCGGCGCGACATTATCCGCGCAGACCGCACATCGTCTGCTCAACGCCGCCGCGGCGCACGACACCATCATCATCGAGGACGATATCTACGGCGATTTCGCGCCCGAGCCGTCGCCGCGCCTCGCCGCGCTCGACGGGCTGGCGCGCGTGATCCTGGTCGGCAGCTTCTCCAAGACGTTGTCGGCCGCGCTGCGCTGCGGCTTCATCGCCGCACGCGCCGATTGGATCGAACCGCTGATCGACCTCCAGATCGCGACCGGCTTCGGCGGCCCCGGACAATTCGCTGCAGAGACGCTGACGCAGATCCTGACCGGCGGCAGCTACCGCAAGCATGTCGACGAGTTGCGCGCGCGTCTGGCCCGGGCACGGCCGCGCGTCGCCGCACGGCTGCAGCGCCTCAGCATCGTGCCCTGGCTGATGCCGCGCGGCGGCTTTCACCTCTGGTGCAGGCTGCCGGATGGATGCTTGGCGATCGACGTGGCGCAGGCGGCGCTCACGAACGATGTCGTACTGGCGCCCGGCGACGTGTTCAGCGCGGCGCAATCAGCCGCGGCCATGATGCGGTTCAACGTCGCGCATTGCGAGGATGCGCGCGTGATGGCCGTGCTGGAACGCGCCATTGCGCAAGTCGCGCATGGCAACGCAGCTCGGGTTTCGAGGGGAGCTGAAGCCTAGTAGCAATAGCGCGGATGCACGCGCACCCAGGCGCCGTCGCCGCGCTGCAGGTAGCAGCCGTTCCGGTATGAATAATAGCCGCTGCGGCGACGCTCGCCTTCGGCGCCGATGACGGCTCCCGTTCCGGCTCCGATCACGGCCCCGATCGCCGCGCCACGTCCGCCGCCCAGCGCGCCACCCAGGATCGCGCCGCCCGCGCCGCCGAGAATGGCGCCGCCCAGCGCGTCCTGCGCGGCGGCCTGATGCAGCGGCGCGACAGTCGCCAAGGTCAGCAGCGCGACGGCGCCGAGACGGGTGGCAAAGCGTATCCCCAGGTGTCGGATCATGAGCGGGCCTCCGTTCCGAGCACGCTAGTCAGCCCGGCCGGGCCGTTCTTGATGCAGATCAAGGCGAGGTCAAGGCAGCAGAATCCGGATTCCGCGCCGTGCGTCAGGCCGCGGCGCGCTGATCCTGGGTATGATCCTCGACGATGCTGAGGAGATATTTCGGCTGCCCCTCTCCGACCGTCACCGGGAGCCGGCGGACCACCACGTCGCGCTTGCCATTGCCGGGCGTGTCGATGCTATGCGCCTTCGGCGTCTCGTCGCCGACCTCATCGAGATGAGCGCGATCGAAGCTCTCCAGCAGCTCGCCTGTGGGCTCGGGGAACAGCTCGCGGGCGGCGCGGCCGATGATCTGCGCACGCGGCAGACCGAACAGCTTTTCCGCCGCGTGGTTCACGAAGACATAGCGCAGCGATTGTGCATCCTTCGCCACGACCGCCTGCGGGATGTTTTCCAACAGCGCAGCGAGGAAATATTCGGCGCGCGCCAGAATCCGTTCATTGCGCCGCTGCGTGGTGAAGTCCTCATGCGTGGCGATCCAGCCGCCCCCATCCATCGGACGCTCGCAGACCCGGATGATGCGACCGTCGCCGAGCTCGAACTCGGAGATCGCCGGCTTGCCCTCTCTGATGCGCTCGCGCAATGAGGCGAGAAAATCGGCCGGCTTTTCGCGCAGGAGCCCCTGCCGCGCGCGATGCGCAAGGATGTCGCGCATATGCGTGCCGGGACGCGCGATCGAGGCGGGCAGGCCATACAGCGCACGATACTGGTCGTTGACCATCAGAACATAACAGAAGCTGTCCAGCATGATCAGCCCCTGGGCCATGTTGGCGACGGCGGCATCCAGGCGCTGCTGGCTGCTGAGCGCGCCCTGCTCCAGCCGCTCGTGCTGGCGCAGGATAACGGCATGCTGCCGCTCGATCTCGATCTCATGCTCTTCAAGTTCCTGCAGCCGGAATACATTGTCTTGATACGTCTCGACGGCATGGGCGACATGGCCGATCTCGTCATGGCGCCGCGCATGCGGAATCTTCAGCTTGATCCGTCCCGCAGCAATACGATCGGTCACGCGGGCGATGTCCAGAAGCGGCATCAGGACGCCCCAGCGCAGCGCCAGCGCTGCAGCCGCAATCAGCACGATGATGAGGAGGCCAAGTCCACCCAGATAGAACGCCACCATACCGCGCGCGTCGGCGGCCTCACCGAGTTCGCGGATGCGATCAGCGTAGAGCTGTGACAATGTTTCGAGGTCCTCGTTCAACGCGGTGCGCACCGCGCGGTTCTCGTCATTGTCGCCGAGCTCGCGCGCCGCGGATGAGCCGACCGAGATGGTACGGCGCGCCATCTCGGTGCGGAAGGCGACGAATTGATCGATCCGCTGCCGGAACGGCGCGAATGTCGCGGCATCGTCGGCAGGCAGCAGCGCTTCCCACTCTTCGACGATCTTGGTCAGTTGCCGGAGTTTCGCGAGCAATGAATCAGCGTAGCGCCGCGCCACGTTGCGATCGGCCGACATGTAGATGCCGCGCGACTCCATGACGACGGCGTAGATCGTCGCATTGGCCCGCTCGATGTTGCGCGATGCGGCGGCGAGGGCTTCGAGCCGGTCGTAGAACAGGCGCTGCTCACGGAGCGCGGACAGCGCACCCAGCGTCGACAACATCACAAGGACGGCAAAGCCGGCCGCAGCGGCGGAAATCTTGTCGTTGAGGTCGAAGGACGGCAGTGAATTGGTGAACCTGCGCAACACGGCTTGCATGGCTGGCTCCCAGCGCGGAGACAACCATCAGACGCAAGATCTGTAAACGACACGTTCCAAGCGGCACAGCAAGTCGCAACGAATCGTTAACCCGGGTTTCGCGATTGTTAACGCCCGCCGGGCGTCGACCTCACTGCCTGAGCATGATGAGCGGATTGGCGCTGTCCGGCACCAGCCGCCATTGCGCATTGTCGTCGGCCTCGAACCGCCAGGTCTCGCCGCGATCCGACATCAGCATCATCTGGCCGTGCTCGAGCCGCCACTGCGACGGCGCAAACGCCGCGATCGCGGAATCGCATTTCGGCTTCACGAACACCTGAAAGTTGTCGTTGCCGGCGTCGTTATTGGTCAGCACCAGGCTGCAGATCGTGGCACCATTGCCGCGCACCATGGCCCAGTCGCCGATCATCTGGTCCATCGATTTGGCAAGCGATCGCGCCGCCGCCAGGTTCTGCAGGATGTAGACACCCTCGCCCTGGCGCAGGCCTTCGAAGATGCCGGACTCGACCTCGGTGAAGTCGATCACCGCCTCGCCATTGGCGGACTGCAGGCTGACGATGTCGAGCCCCTTCACGGTCCAGCCTGCGATGTCCTTGGTGAAGGGCAGCGCGGCGGCGCAGCCCGGCTCCAGTTCGAGCTTCTGCCCGCGCGGCGCCGCGTCGGGCTTCAAGGTCAGAACGCAGGTCTTGCTGCGCTCGGTGGTCGCGAGCTCCCACTGGCCGATCATCGCCTTCTTCAGGCTGGTCGCATCCTGCGCAACGGCAGGGATCACAGCCACCGACGACGAAAGCGCGATCAGCAAGGAGAGAGCTCGGTTCATCAGCGGCCTTTCACCGGCGTTTCGGGAACGGGCGTCAGCGGTGGCTTGCCGGCGAACCAGACCTTCAGGTTGTCGACCACCAACTGATCCATCGCGTTGCGGGTTACAATGGCAGCCGAGCCGATGTGTGGCAGCAGCACGACATTATCCATCGCCTTGAGCTCGTCGGGGACCGCCGGCTCCTTCTCGAACACGTCGAGGCCGGCGGCCAGGATGGTGCCGGACTTCAGCGCATCGACCAGCGCCGCCTCGTCGATCACCGAACCGCGGGCGACGTTGACGACGACGCCGCGCGGTCCGAGCGCCTTCAGCACCTCGGCATTGACGATTTTGTTGGTGCTGGCGCCGCCGGGAACGATCACGACCAGGGTGTCGACGTCCTTCGCCATCTGCAGCAGGTCGGGATAGTGCTTGTTGGCGACGCCGGCGGCGGCATTGCGCGAATGATAGACGACGGGCACCAGCGAGGCTTCGAGCCGGCGCGCGATCGCCTGGCCGATGCGACCCATGCCGACCATGCCGACGGTGCGGTCGCGCAGCGAGCCGACGCTGAGCGGATACGGCTTTGACGTCCATTCGCCCGAGCGCACGAAGCGGTCGGCCTTGATGAACTCGCGGCAGGTCGCGATCAGCAGGCCGAGCGCGACGTCGGCGACCTCCTCGGTCAGCACGTCCGGCGTGTTGGTGACAACGATGCCGTGCTGACCGGCGTGGGCGGCTGCGATGTGATCGTAGCCGACGCCGAAGCTCGCGATGATCTCCAGCCTGGGCAGCGAGGCCATCACGGCGGCATCGGTCTTCACGGTGTGGAAGGTCACGGCGACGCCGCGGATCCGGCCCTTCACCTCCGCCGGCAGCGCTTCGAGATCGGCCTGCGTCGTCGCATGGTGCACGTTGAAGCTGTCCGGGAACCCTTTCTCCAGGATCGGCCGCAGCGGCCCATAGATCAGAACATCGATCTTGTCAGACGAAGTGGCCGCCATCAGCTGTCCTTTCCAAGCGCGCTCTCATGCCAGCGCCGCAAAACGAGGTGGGAAACTAGCGCCAGCAAGCCATAGATGACAATCCCGGCGACCGACAGCAGCACCAGCGCTGCGAACATGCGGGGGATGTTGAGTCGGTAACCCGATTCCGCGATGCGATAGGCAAGGCCCGAGCCGGCACCGGCGCTGCCCGCGGCGATCTCGGCGACGACGGCACCGATCAGCGACAGGCCACCGGCGATGCGCAGCCCACCGAGAATATAGGGCAAGGCGGCGGGCAGCTTCAGATAGCGCAAGGTCTGCCAGCGCGAGGCGCCATACAATTGGAACAGACCGGCGAGATTGCGGTCGACCGAGTTGAGCCCGAGCGCGGTGTTGGACAGCACTGGAAAAAAGCCGACGATCCAGGCGCAGGTCACCACCGCCGTCTGCTGCGGCAGATAGATCAGCAGCAGCGGCGCAATCGCGATCACGGGCGTCACCTGCAGCACAACGGCGTAGGGAAACAGCGCCCATTCCAGCCAGCGCGACTGATTGAAGAGCAGCGCCAGCGCGATGCCGCCAAGGGCTGCGGCGATGAAACCTTCCAGCGTCGTGATGAGCGTGGTCAGCAGCGACTGCGCCAGTATGTCCCAGTCGCTGACCAGCGTCTTCAACACCAACAGCGGTCCCGGCAGCACATAAGGCTGGATCCCATTGAGGCGCACCACCACCTCCCACGCCGTCAGCGCCGCAACGAAGACGACAGCCGGAACGGCCAGGCTCGCCAGCCGCGCACCGGAGACGAATGCGCCTCGCTCACGGGGGCCGGTCACAGCGCATGCACTCCGGTATAGGCCGGCGCCAGGGCATCCGAGACGCGGCGGCAATAGCCGGCATAAGCGGCGGATGCGCGGAACGCATCATCCCGCGGCGCATCGGCGTCGATCTTGATCTCGGCACTGAGCCGGCCCGGCCGCGCCGTCATCACCAGCACGCGCTGCGACAGATAGACCGACTCGAACACCGAATGGGTGACGAACAACACGGTCATGCTGAGGCTGCGCCATAGCGCCAGCAGGTCGTTATTGAGGCGGAAACGCGTGATCTCGTCGAGCGCCGCGAACGGCTCGTCCATCAAGAGAATGTCCGGCCGCGTCACCAGCGCCCGCGCCAGCGACGCCCGCATCTTCATGCCGCCGGACAATTCGCGCGGAAAGGCATCGGCAAAGTCGGACAGGCCGACCTGCGCCAGCGCCGCATCGATGCCCGTTCGCGCCTCGGCCGCCGGCACATGGGCAAGCTTCAGCGGCAGACCGACATTGTCGCGCACGCTGGTCCAGGGCATCAGCGTCGGCTCCTGGAACACGAAGCCGATGCGATGGCCGGGGCGGGGTGCCGAGGACGCCGCGGCAATGTCGAGCGTGCCGCTGCTCGGGCTGGCCAATCCCGCGATCAGCCGCAGCGCCGTCGACTTGCCGCAGCCGGACGGGCCGAGCAGCGAGACGAACTCGCCCCTGCCGATCGAAAGATCAATCGGCCCGAGCGCAGCGACGCCGGACTCATAGATCTTGGTTACGCCGCGCAGGCGCACCGCGACATCGGCGGCACGCTCGGGCGAAGGGGACGAGCTCATCTGCTGAAAGCGCCGGTCACGCGTCCTACTTCTTCGGCCGGAGATCGACGCCGACGCCCTTGTTGACGAAACGCAAGGTGTAGGATTTGCGATAATCGACGGTCGGCTTGACCACGCCCGCCCGGACCATCTTGTCGAAGAAGCTGGTGATGCGCTCCTCGGTCATGGCGCCGATGCCCTTCTCCACGCTGTCGCCGGAATCGACGATGCCGTACTCTTTCATCTTGGCAACCGAATAGGCCAGCAGGTCGTCGGTCATCTCCGGGTTCATCTTCTTGATCAGCGCATTGCCTGCAGAGTTGTCGCCATAGATGTAATTGTACCAGCCGATGATCGAGGCATCGACGAAGCGCTGGACCAGGTCCGGCTTGCTCTCGATCAGGTCGCGCCGCGTCTCGATCAAGGTCGAATAGGTGTTGAAGCCGTAATCGGCGAGCAGGATCACGCCCGGCTTGAAGCCTGCAGCGCGCTCGACCGCGAACGGCTCCGACGTGACATAGCCCTGCATCGCGCTCTGGGCGGTGGCGATGAAAGGCTGTGGATTGAAGGTATAGGGCCGGACGTTCTTCTCGGAGAAGCCGTATTCCGACTTCAGCCATTGATAATAGCTGGAAATGCCCTCCTTGGAGACGAACAGGGTCAGCGGCTTCAGTTCGTCCAGCTTGGTGATCTTGGACTCCGGATGCGTCAGGAACACCTGCGGGTCCTTCTGGAACATCGCCGCGATCGACACCACCGGCACGTTGTTGGCGACCGCATCGAACGCCATCAGCGTGTTCGCCGCCATGAAGAACTCGATCTTGCCGGAAATCAGCAGCATCCGGTTGTTCTCGTTGGGACCGCCGGGCACGATGGTCACGTCGAGGCCGTAGCGCTTGTAGGTGCCGTCGGCGACCGCCTGGAAGAAGCCGCCATGCTCGGCCTCGGCCACCCAATTGGTGCCGAACGAGACCTTGTCGAGGGTCTGGGCCTGGACGGCCCCGACCATCGCGCCCGCGACCAGCCATGCCGCCATTAACGTTCGCGACAGAAGCGCCTGCGCCATGTCTGGTCTCCCCGGTTCTTTCAGGCTGAACATGCTAAGATTGGTCACGTGATAACTACCCTGCCCGACGGACGAAGGAAACTGCCCGCGCGATGACCCTGCCCCGCGACTGGACCGAGCTACATTGGCCCGCTTTCGGAACGTCCACCTCGGGAACGCCCGAGGCGGCGCGCTGGATCGCGGTGCTGCCGCTGGCCGCCACCGAGCAGCATGGGCCGCATCTTCCCCTGGGCACGGATGTCTACATTGCGAGCGCCTATCTTGCCCGAGTCCGCACGTTGCTGCCGGCAACGCTGCCGGTGACGATCCTGCCGGTGCAGCCGGTCGGCATCTCGACCGAGCATATCGATTATCCGGGCACGCTGACCGTACCGACCGAGATCGCGCTGCAGAGCTGGCGGGCGATCGGCGACAGCGTCGCGCGCGCCGGCCTCCGCAAGCTGGTGATCGTCACCAGCCATGGCGGCAACAGCGCCGCGATGACCCTGGTCGCCCAGGAACTGCGCGCCGTCCATCGCATGCTGGTGGTGACGACGTCATGGTCGCGCTTCGGCGTCCCCGACGGCCTGTTTTCTGCCGACGAGATGCGCCACGGCATCCATGGCGGCGCGGTCGAAACCTCGATCATGCTCGCCTGCCATCCGGAGCTGGTACGAAGTGAAGCCATCGCCGATTTCGCATCGTCGGCTGCCGAGATGGAAAAGACCTATCGCGTCTTGTCGACGCAGCGGCCGGCACCGCTCGCCTGGCAGACGCAGGATCTCAATGCGAGCGGTGCGGTCGGCGACGCCACGCAGGCCTCGGCCGAAAAGGGCGAGCGCGTGCTCGCACACGGCGCACGCGCGTTCTGCACGCTGCTGGAGGAGGTCGGACACTTCGACGTGAACAGGCTTGCCGCCGGCCCGCTTGCACGTCTTTGAACTTCTCCCAACCCCTTCAGCGGCATCACAAATTTTCCGCGCGCCCCGATGGCGATCGGGCGATTCGAACCGCTTTCGAGAAGCCTCCGTCCAATTGTGCAAGCGGCCGGCTACCGGCCGCTCCAACGCAAAACAGGAGCTTTCATCATGTCGATCAGGACCAGGATTACCGCCCTCGCGCTTGCCACGCTCGCCGTCACCGGCAGTGTCGCAGCGACCTCCACCCCTGCCGAGGCTCACGGCTTTCATCACTGGGGCTGGGGCGTCGGCGCCGGCCTCGTCGGAGCCGCTGTCGTCGGCAGCGCTATCGCCGCCAGCAACGAGGGCCCTTACTACGGCGGCTATCGCTATTGCCGCTGGGTGCCGCAATACGACGTCTACGGCCAGTATGTCGGTCGCGTCCGGACCTGCCGCTATTGATGGTCCTGGAGTGACGGCCACCATTGGCGGAGCAGCCTGTCCCTCTCTTCCCCTGGCCCCGCCGCCGATCCTCATCGGCCGATTAGATGTTTTGACAGCCCGTCCGGCCGCCCCGGACGGGCTGCTTCTTTTACAGACAGCCCCAATACAGACAGCCCCAAGGGAAGACGCCCGAACGTTCACCGCGATCTTGCTTTTGCAAATTAATCGCAATAAAGATGATCCACAAATCGCCCCTGGTCATCCACATTTCCGGTCGATCATGGGCGACTTCGTAATCTTCTCGTGACTGTGCGCGGGCAATGGGGTTCTGAATCGGCTCGCGCCGTGAGCTTTGCTTTGGGGACTCTGCCACCATGATTCGCTCGAACCGCACCTGGGACATGGTCCTGGCCGGCACCATTGCCGCGCTTGGTCCGTTGGCAGCGCCGGCTGCCGCCGCCGATCTCCCGGTCAAGGCGCGGATGGCGCAGACCGTGTTCGACTGGAGCGGGATCTATGTCGGCGCGCACGCCGGCTACACGCGTGACCATGCCCAGGCCTCCCTGATTGATCCGATCGGCGGAGCAGGCGCGGGCAGCCGGTTCAGCGGCCTCACCGGCGGCGTGCAGGCCGGCTACAACTGGGTGACCCGCTCCGGCCTGCTGCTCGGATTCGAAGGCGACTTCAGCTTCCCGAACTCGCTGACCTCCAACCACACCGTCGCAATGCTGAACAGGCCGGGATCGAGCGTGTCCGAGCTGTGGGATTATGTCGCATCGGCACGCGGCCGGATCGGCTACGCCCAGGGCGACTGGCTGGTCTATGCCACCGGCGGCCTTGCATGGACCGGGGGCCGCTTCATCAACACGACGGCGGCGGGCGACGAGAAGCTGCTGACGACGCGGGTCGGCTGGACGGCCGGCGCCGGCATCGAGCGCGCCTCGCGCCGCATTGGAGCTGGCGGCTGGAATATCTCTACAGCCAGTTCGAGAACGGCGGCGTGCGCTTCTCCAACGGCGCCAGCTACACTTCCACGCTCGAATTTCAGACCTTGCGCGTCGGGCTCAACCGCAAGCTCGATTTTGCAGACGGCCCGGATCTCAAGCTCAAGAGCGATCCGTCCGATCCAGAGTCGGATCGCTGGGAGATCCATGGCCAGGCCACCGTCATCGGCCAGGGATATCCGTCGTTTCGTGCTCCCTACACCGGCACCAACAGCCTGACCCCGGCACGCCAGTTCCAGGAAACCTGGAGCAACAGCCTGTTCATCAATGCGCGGCTGTGGGACGGCGGCGAGGTCTATTACAATCCCGAACTGCTGCAGGGCTTCGGCCTCAGCAACACGGTCGGGCTTGGCGGCTTCGCCAATGGCGAGGCGCAGAAGTCTGACTTTCCCTATCCGCACTACAACACCTCGCGGCTTTTCCTGCGCCAGACCTTCGGCTTCGGCGGCGAGCAGGAGCAGCTCGGCTCCGGCCAGTTGCAGCTCTCCGGCAAGCAGGACGTGTCGCGGCTCACCTTGCAGATCGGCAAATTCCCCGTGCTCGACGTGTTCGACGGCAACGCCTACGCCAAGGACGCGCGCAAGGACTTCATGAACTGGTCGATCTGGGCGCCCGGCGCGTTCGACTATGCGGCCGACAAGCTCGGCCTGACCTATGGCGCGACCGCCGAGCTGAACCAGAAGAGCTGGGCGCTGCGCTCCGGCTACTTCCTGATGGACGCGGTCTCGAACTCGAACAATTTCGACATGAACGTCTTCCGCCGCGGCAGCTACGTCGTCGAGCTGGAGATGCGCTATCAGTTGTTCTCGCAGCCAGGGCATCTGCGCACCATCGGCTGGTTCAACAGCGTGTTCTCCGGCAGCTATCGCGAAACGCTCGACAATCCCGCGCTCAATGCCGACATCAGCCAGACCCGCCGCGGCCGCAGCAAATATGGCTATGTCGTCAGCTTCGACCAGGCGCTATCGGACGAGTTCGGCCTGTTCGGCCGCTGGAGCTGGAACGACGGCAAGACCGAGATCATGGCCTTCACCGACATCGACAACAGCCTGTCGCTCGGCGCCTCGATCAAGGGCAACCGCTGGGGCCGCCCCGACGACACGATCGGCCTCGCCGGTGTGACCAACGGCCTGTCGCGCGACCACCGCGCCTTCCTTGCCGCAGGCGGCCTGGGCCCGCTGATCGGCGACGGCGCATTGAACTATCGCCGCGAGAGCATCATCGAGGCCTACTACGCTTACTCGATCAACAAGTACCTGACCTTCACGGCCGACTATCAGTTCGTCAACAACCCCGCCTACAACGCCGACCGCGGCCCGGTCTCGATCTTCTCGGGACGGCTGCACGGGGATTTCTGAGGCCAGCCTGCTCGCACGGTGCGGCACTCAGCATCTGGATGCCGGTACGAGCCACACCGCGCGCTCCACAATCGCCGTCATCCCGGGCCAGCCCTGCCCGGCGCACCAGCTTCGGCGGGGTGCCGCCAAACGCTTGCCCGGGATAACAGCGGGGTTTAGGCCCCACCGGTGCCTGTCCTGCCAAGTCGACCGCCGCCGCAGGCCGCCATGCGGCCACCGCACAGGCAATGGGCGCCTGCCATCCCCATATGCTAGGACCTGTTTCCATTCCCGCCCCTCCGGGCGCCACACCAGGTCGCAATGCTCTCAGCCGAACTCGCCATCATCGTCGTCCTCATCGTCGTCAACGGCCTGTTGTCGATGTCTGAACTCGCGATCGTGTCGTCGCGGCCAGCCCGGCTGGCGATGCTGGCCGAAAAGGGCATCGGTGGCGCACGGCGGGCGCTGGCGCTGGCGTCCGATCCCGGCCGCTTCCTGTCGACCGTCCAGATCGGCATCACCCTGGTCGGCGTGCTCTCGGGCGCGTTCTCCGGCGCGACGCTCGGCCAGCGCCTGGCGCAATGGCTGCTGGAGCTCGGACTGTCCGCATCTGTCGCCGATATCGTCGGCGTCGGCCTGGTCGTCACCATCATCACCTATGCGACCCTGATCGTCGGCGAGCTGGTGCCGAAGCAGCTGGCGCTGCGCGATCCCGAAGCGATTGCGGTGCGCGTCGCGCCCGCGATGCAGGTGCTCGCAAAGGTGTCGCTGCCGCTGGTGGTGCTGCTGGATATGTCCGGCAAGCTGATCCTGGCGCTGCTCGGCCGGTCTGGCGAGGCCGAGGAAAAAGTCTCGGAAGCGGAGATTCACCATCTGGTGCGCGAGGCCGAGACCGCCGGCGTGCTCGAGCCCGGCGAGAAGGAGATGATCGCCGGTGTCATGCGGCTCGGCGACCGCCCGGTCGGCGCCATCATGACGCCGCGCCCGGAGGTCGATGTCGTCGATCTCAACGATGATCCCAAGGCGATCCGCGAATTGCTCGCCCGGAGCCCGCATTCTCGGCTACCCGTGTCCGACGGCGAGCGCGACCGTCCGATCGGCGTCCTGCAGGCCAAGGACCTGCTGGCCGCCTATCTGCGTGACGAGACGCCGGATCTGCGCAGCCTGGTGCGCGAGGTGCCGATCATTCCCTCGACGGTCGACGCCCGCGACGTCATTGCGATTCTCAAGGTCGCCCCCGTGCATATGGGGCTGGTGCATGACGAGTACGGCGCGTTCGAGGGGGTCGTGACGGCGGCGGACATTCTGGAATCCATCGTCGGCGCCTTCTCTTCCGAGGAAGGCCCCCCTGAGCCGGCCTGTGTCCGGCGCGACGACGGCTCGCTGCTGGTCTCCGGCTGGATGCCGCTCGACGAGTTCGCCGATCTGCTCGCGATCGAGGTGCCGCCGCATCGCGGCTATCACACCGTGGCCGGCCTGGTGCTGCAGCACTTCGGCAGCGTGCCGGAGGTCGGCCAGAGTTTTGAACTGGACGGCTGGCGCTTCGAGATCGTCGACCTCGACGGCCGCCGCATCGACAAGATCCTGGCCACGAAGCTGGCAGCGGACGGCGGCGAGCCGAATGTGGGGTAGCGCGTTTCGCAACTGACGCGCTGTCTGCCGGGGTTAGGGTCGACGACCGTGCATGACCAGGATATCCGACGTCGCGGGAACGTGAAGATGCGGCCGGCGTATCCTTTGATAGGCCGGCACAGGGGGCCAGTTCCGGCGGTCCCCGCTTGCAATCAAACCATCACACAGCGCACTTAGGGTGCGGATTCGGCTGGCAGATCCGCCGGCTCGAACCAGCTCTCAGCGCCATCACAAGGAGACCCCCGCAGCCACCGCCGATGGTTGCGGGACGACACGAGACACGCAGATGATGCTCCAGGATTTTCGGACGGCCGTGCTGCGAGAGACCGTGCGCCCCAACATCTGGGACGTGGTCGCGCTGATCATCGTGGTCGGCGCGATGGTGCTGATCGTCTATGGCGGCGAGCAGACCACGCAGCCGTTGTCGGCGCTGGACACCGCCCCGGTCTCGCTCGACCCGTCCAACCTGCCGCTCTACGCGCTGCGCACCACCTTGCGCATGCTGCTGGCCATCACCTGCTCGCTGGTCTTCACCTTCGTCTACGCCGCGCTGGCGGCCAAGAGCCGGCGCGCCGAGATCGTGCTGATCCCGCTGCTCGACATCCTGCAATCGGTGCCGATCCTCGGCTTCCTGACCTTCACCGTCGTGTTCTTCATGAACCTGTTCCCGGGGAAGGTGCTGGGCGCGGAGCTTGCCTGCGTCTTCGCGATCTTCACCAGCCAGGCCTGGAACATGACCTTCAGCATGTACCAGTCGATGCGCAACGTGCCGAAGGATCTCGAGGAGGCCACGCGCAGCTTCCACCTCTCCGGCTGGCAGCGGTTCTGGCGGCTCGACGTGCCCTATGCGATGCCGGGCCTGATCTGGAATGCGATGATGTCGATGTCCGGCGGCTGGTTCTTCGTCGTGGCGTCGGAGGCGATCACCGTCGGCAACACCACCGTCACGCTGCCCGGCATCGGCTCCTATGTCGCGCTGGCGATTCAGCAGAAGGACCTCGCCGCGATCGGCGCTGCGCTATTGACCATGCTGCTGGTCATCACCGCCTATGACCAGCTGCTGTTCCGCCCGATCGTGGCCTGGGCCGACAAATTCCGCTTCGAGCAGACCGCCTCCGGCGATCCGCCGAGTTCGTGGATGCTCGATCTGTTCCGGCGCACGCGCGCATTGCGCAAGCTGTCCGTACCTTTCGCAGCGCTCAATCGCGCGTTCTCCAACCTGCGCCTCAACTGGCCGACGGCGTGGAGCGGACCGGTGCGCCGCGCGCCGCCGTCGCAGCTTGTCGACGGCCTCTGGCTCGCGGTCGTGGTGATCGGCTGCGCCTATGCCGGCTGGAAGACCTATCTCTACCTCTCGGCGACCCTGGCGCCCTCCGACGTCCTCAGCGCGACCGGCTACGGCTTGATCACGCTGATCCGCGTCGCCGTGCTGATCGCGCTGGCCTCGCTGATCTGGGTTCCCGTCGGTGTCTGGATCGGACTGCGGCCGAAGCTCGCCGAGCGCATCCAGCCGCTGGCGCAATTCCTCGCGGCTTTCCCGGCCAATCTCGCCTTCCCGGTCTTCGTCGTGCTGATCGTGCGCTACGGTCTCAATGCCAATGTCTGGCTGAGCCCGCTGATGATCCTGGGCACGCAGTGGTACATTCTGTTCAACGTCATCGCCGGCGCCAGCGCCTTCCCGACCGACCTGCGCGAGGCCGCGGCGAGCCTGCACCTCACCGGCTGGCGCTGGTGGTTCAAGGTCGTGCTGCCGGGCGTCTTCCCCTATTACATCACGGGTGCAATCACCGCCTCCGGCGGCTCGTGGAACGCGGCGATCGTCGCCGAGGTCGCGAGCTGGGGCGACACTCATCTCACCGCCTCGGGGCTCGGCGCCTATATTGCGGCTGCGACCGAGCGCGGCGATTTCCCGCGCGTCGTGCTCGGCATCGCCGTGATGTGCATTCTCGTCACTCTGTTCAACCGGCTGCTGTGGCGGCCGCTCTATGCCTTCGGCGAACGCCGGCTGCGGCTCGGCTGACCGGGAGAGATGTTCATGCGCGACCAGGTCAAAGAAACATCGCTGATCGAGATCAAGAGCGTCAGCCGGCTGTTTCCAAAGGGCAGCGGCGAGGATCTCATCGTGCTGGAGAAGGTCGATCTGACGATCCGCGCCGGCGAGATCGTCGGTCTGCTCGGACGCTCCGGGTCGGGCAAATCGACCCTGCTGCGGATCATCGCCGGGTTGGTGTCGCCCTCCTCGGGCCAAGCGACATGCCGCGGCGAAACGATCGCGGGCCCGCCGCGCGGTGTCGCCATGGTGTTTCAATCCTTCGCGCTGTTTCCCTGGCTGACCGTGCTGCAGAATGTCGAACTCGGCCTCGAGGCGCTCGGTATCGACAGCGCCGAGCGGCGCAAGCGCGCGCTGGCGGCGATCGACCTGATCGGTCTCGACGGCTTCGAATCCGCCTTCCCGAAGGAGCTCTCCGGCGGCATGCGCCAGCGCGTCGGCTTCGCCCGCGCGCTGGTCGTGCATCCCGACCTGCTGCTGATGGACGAGCCGTTCTCCGCGCTCGACGTGCTGACCGCCGAGACCCTGCGCACCGACCTCGTCGATCTCTGGATCGACGGACGGCTGCCGATCAAATCGGTGCTGATGGTGACGCACAACATCGAGGAGGCGGTGCTGATGTGCGACCGCATCCTGGTGTTCTCCTCCAATCCCGGCCGCGTCGCCGCCGAGTTCAAGGTCGACCTGCCGCATCCGCGCAACCGGCTCGACCCGGCATTCCGCCAGCTGGTCGACAGCCTCTATGCCCGCATGACGCAGCGGCCCGAGCCGAAGCTGCCGAGCACCGCGAACGCCGGCGTCGGCATGGTGCTCAGCCATGTCTCCTCCAACTCGATCTCCGGCCTGATCGAGGCGCTGGCCGGCGAACCCTATAATGGCCACGCCGATCTGCCGGTGCTCGCCGGACATCTGCAGCTCGAGGTCGACGAGATCTTTCCGCTGGCCGAGGCGTTGCAGCTGTTGCGCTTCGCCCATCTCAGCGAGGGCGACCTGACCCTGACGGAGGCCGGCCAGCGCTTCGCGCATCTCGAGACCGACGAGCGCAAGAAGCTGTTCGCGGCGCATCTGATGGAGAACGTGCCGCTGATGGGCCTGATCCGTCGCGTGCTCGACGATCGCCCCTCGCACGCCGCCCCCGCCGCGCGCTTCCGCATCGAGCTCGAGGACTACATGTCCGAGCAATATGCCGACGAGACCCTGCAGACCATCGTCTCCTGGGGGCGCTACGCCGAGCTGTTCGCCTATGACGAGCAGTCCGAGACGTTCAGCCTGGAAAATCCGCATTGAGCCTTGCGGCGTCACGGCGCGATGGTCAGGGTCGCTTTCATGTTCGGGTGAAAGCGGCAATAGTAGTCGACCGTGCCTGCCTTCTTGAGCACCGAGCTGACTGTCTTGCTGGGCGGCAGAGTGACGTCAAAATTGCCATTCTGCGCCGTCGCCGTATGGGTCAGCGCATCCTTGTTGATCCATTCGACTGTGTCGCCGACCTTGGCCAAAGCCATGGTCGGCGAGAACACGAGCTTGTCTATCGTAATCCGGATCGAGGCCGCGCGCGCCGGAACGATCAGGCCGAGCACGACCACACTCAGGAGAGCAATACGCTCGGGAAACATGGGCTGATCCTACTTCAGATCCGCCGCGACATGCTCGGCATGCTGCTCGTGTCCCTGAAACAGCTTTAGGCCGGCCTGCAGAAGCTCCTTCAGCTCGGGGTTGCTTGCCGACGGAATGAGCTGCGTGTCCAGCGCACCGTTCACCGTCTTATGGTAGGCGACCTCGTTGGTGATATAGGCCTTGTCGAATGCGGCACCCTTGAGCTTGCCCAGTTCGTCGAGCATCTCGCTGGCCTGTTTCGACAGCGCGCGGCTGGTGTCGTTGTCTTCAGGCGTGACCTTCAGCTTCTTGACGAGCGCGAGGGCCTGCATGTTGACCGCCTCGTGATCGCGCACCATGCCTTGCGCGAACTCCTTGACTTCCTTGCTGCTGGCCTTGCCCAACGCCTGCTTCGCCGCCTTGATGTCGATTTCACCGGCCGTGTAGGCGATATGCGCAATCTGCGGATCGCTGAGCTTGGCGCCTTGGGACAGCCCGACGCTGCTCGTGAGGCAGAGCATGACGATAGTCGTGCCGATACGCTTGAACATGGCTTCAATCTCCTGTGCCGCCGGATCTCGTCGCCGGCGGGTGAATGGCTGCACAGCGATTGGATGAAAAATCTCCGCCGGCGTTCCCGAGAATCTTCAGGTCGAAAGTCCCAGACGCCGGAGCACGGCATCCGTCAGCCGCTCGCAGCGCTGTCCGGCAAAGGGAAACGCGTCCAGAAGGACGGGGCCGATTTCCTTCTCGACGTTCTCGCGCAGCATACCGCGGGCACGATGCAGGCGCGTCTTGACGGTCTCGGGCTTCAATCCGAGCAGGTCCGCCGTCTCGTCGATGCTCATCTCCTCGATGACCCGGGCGATGAACACGAGGCGAAACGGCTCGGACAAATCATCGATGGCCTGCTCGACGACGGCCTGGATCTGGCGCTGCGCCACGGACTTCTCCGGATCGCTCGATGTTGCGCGGAATTCGATCACCTCGGCGCCCGACTTGTCCTCTCGCTGCTCGTCCAATGGCAAGGCCGGCCGCGCTCCACGCAGGCGCCCCATCGCCTCGTTCATCGCAATCCGAACCAGCCACGTCGACAGGCTGGACTGGCCGCGAAACTCGCCGAGATGGGTGAGCGCACGGACATAGGTGTCCTGCACGACATCCTCCGCCTCGCTGTCATTGCGCAAAATTCCGCGGGCGATCCGGAACAGGCGGCGGTTGTTGGCCTGCAGGATGGCTCGAATGGCGGCCTCGTCGCGGGCTCTCGCCCGTCGGATCAGGTCATCCTCGCCGCTCGGCACCGCAGAGGCTGTGGTGGTCCAAGGCATTGTCGATCATCCCAGCTGAGCACACCTGGCTTAGATGGAATTCGAGCCCGGAGGTTCCCAAAAAAGATCGCGCGAGGCGCCTCACTGCACCGCCGCGAACGTGTCCGGACGCGCCATCGCCCAGGCGTCGCGGAAGCGGACATCCTGGGTGCCGTCGAGCAGTTCGCCTGGGCGTAGTGACGGATAGAGCTTGGCAAACGAGGCGACCTCCGTGGTCGAGGTCCGCTGCGAGAAATGGATCGGGCGCAGGTCCTGCGGATGTTCAAGGCCGGCGGCAGCGAGCAGTTCGGCCAGCGCATGCAGGGTCGCATGATGATAGTTGTAGACGCGATCGACCTTGTGCGGCACGACCAGCGCGCGGGCCCGCGTCGGATCCTGCGTCGCGACGCCGGTCGGACAGCGGTCGGTGTGGCAGCTCAGCGACTGGATGCAGCCGAGCGCGAACATGAAGCCGCGGGCGGAATTGCACCAGTCGGCGCCGATCGACATCGCCCGCGCCATATCGAACGCGGTGGCGACCTTGCCGGAGGCGCCGATCTTGATGCGGTCGCGCACATTCAGCCCGATCAGCGCATTGTGCACGAAGTTGACGCCCTCGCGCATCGGCATGCCCAGATGGTCCATGAACTCCAGCGGCGCCGCACCGGTACCGCCCTCATTGCCGTCGACGACGATGAAATCCGGATAGATGCCGGTCTCGAGCATCGCCTTGCAGATCGCGAGGAATTCCCAGGGGTGGCCGATGCACAGCTTGAAGCCGGCCGGCTTGCCGCCCGACAGCCGCCGCATCTCGCCGATGAACTGCATCATGCCGATCGGCGTCGAGAAGGCGCGATGCGCTGGGGGCGAGATGCAGTCCTCGCCCATGGCGACGCCGCGGATCTTGGAGATTTCCTCCGACACCTTCGCCGCCGGCAGCACGCCGCCATGGCCGGGCTTGGCGCCCTGGCTGACCTTGAGCTCGACCATCTTGATCTGCTCGGTCGCCGCAACCCGCGCGAAGGCGTCGGGATCGAAGCTGCCGTCGCGATGCCGGCAGCCGAAATAGCCGGAGCCGATTTCCCAGATGATGTCCCCGCCCATTTCGGCGTGATACGGACTGAAGCCGCCTTCGCCGGTATCATGCGCAAAGCCGCCGCGCTTGGCGCCGCCGTTCAGCGCGCGCACCGCGTTCGGGCTCAAGGCGCCGAAGCTCATCGCCGAGATGTTGAAGACGGAGGCCGAATACGGCTTGGCACAATCAGGCCCGCCGATGGTGATGCGGTATTTCTCCTCGGCACGCGGCTTGGGGGCCACCGAGTGATGCATCCACTCATAGCCCTCGCGATAGACGTCTTCCTGGGTGCCGAACGGCCGCTTGTCGAGCACCATCTTGGCGCGCTGATAGACCACCGCGCGGGTGTCGCGCGAGAACGGCATGCCGTCCTTCTCGCTCTCGAAGAAATACTGCCGCATCTCCGGCCGGATCTCTTCGAGCAGGAAACGCAGATGTGCTGAAATCGGATAATTGCGCAGGACGGCGTGACTGCTCTGCAAGAGATCGCGCACGCCGAGCAGCGTCAGCGCACCGAAGATCAGCAGGGGAATGAGGACAAGATCGAGGATCTTGCGGTCGTAGACGCCGAGAATGAGCAGCAGCGCCGTCGCCGAAGCACAGATCGTCAGCACGATATAGCGCGGTGAGAACGGAAGCAGCAGCGTATCCATGGGGAGGCCTCAGGGCGGCTCGCGAAAGGTCGATCATCACGATACTACGCGTATCGCGAAACATTCGTTACACAAGCACGCGCGATCGGCCGCCGCTCTGATCACGACGTCGACAGCCGCAGGCCACCCGCTGCGGCGCTGCGGTATCGGTCCGCCGCGCCGGACCGGCCTCCCGAGACGCGGACAGGGCAGCCGGCGATTTGAGGCGGCAGCCGCTTACCCCTCGGCGAACAGCCCGGCATGGGCTTCGCGCAACTGCCGCTTCAGCAGCTTGCCGCTTGGATTTTTCGGCAGCGCATCAACGAACACGACCCGCTTCGGCGTCTTGAAGGTCGCAAGCTTGGCCGATGCCTGCTTCAGCACCGCCTCTTCCGTCAGATCGCAGCCCGACTTCACCACCACCATCGCAACCACGGCCTCGACCCAGCGTGGATGCGGCAGGCCGACGACGGCGACCTCCGACACTTCCGGGATCAGATACAGCGCCTCCTCGACCTCGCGGCTGGCGACGTTCTCGCCGCCGGTCTTGATCATGTCCTTCTTGCGGTCGACGATGGTGATGTAGCCTTCCTCGTCGATGGTCGCGAGATCGCCGGAGTGGAACCAGCCGCCCTGGAAGGCCGCCGCGGTACGCTCGTCGTCGTGGAAATAACCGAGCATCAGATGCGGCGAGCGGTGCACGACCTCGCCGACCTCGCCTGGCGCGACGTCGTTCATGTCGTCATCGACGACCCGGGTCTCGACATTGAGTACGGCGCGGCCGCAAGAGCCGGGCTTACGCAGCTGGTCCTCAGGACCGAGCATCGTCGCCAGCGGGGCGATCTCCGTCTGGCCATACAGATTCCACAAGCGCACCTTCGGCAGCCGCTGCGCCAGCTCGCGCAACACCTCGACCGGCATGATCGATGCGCCATAATAGCCTTTGCGCAAGGTCGAGACGTCGGTGGTCTCGAACAGCGGCGAGCGCAGGATCGAGATCCACACGGTCGGCGGCGCGAAGAACGAGGTGATGCGGTACTTCGCGATCAGCGGCAGCAGATTGTCCGGTGTCGGGAATGCGGTGATGATGTTGGTGGCGCCGACATAGATCGAGGGACCGAAGAACACATCGAGCTGCGCGCAGTGATAGAGCGGCAGTGCATGCAGCGTCACGTCCTCGGCGGCGATGCCGGCATCGACCACGCAGCTGACATACTGCCAGATGACCGCGTCATGGGTCAGCATCGCGCCTTTCGGCAGCGACTCCGTGCCGGAGGTGTAGACGATCTGCGCGACGTCGCTGCCGGCAATCTCGACGGCCGGCACTTGCGCCTTGGACGAGGCAAGATCGGCGAAATCGATCATATCCGTCTGCCGCTCACTGGGCTCTTCCGACGGCAGCCAAATGAGCTGCTCCACGGCCGGCGCCAGCGCCTTGGCGTCGCGCGCCACTCCGGCAAAGCCGCTGTCGGTGGCCAGCATCCGCGCGCCGGCATGCTTGAGGATGTAGGCAACCTCCTCCGGCTTCAGCATGAAGTTGATCGGCACCAGCACGGCCCCGAGCCGCGCCAGCGCGAAGCGCAGGGCGGCAAATGCATGCGAATTTCGGGCGAGGATGGCGACGCGCTCGCCCTTGACGACGCCGCGGGCGGCGAGGCCGGCCGCGAGGCGGTCAACGATGGCGTTGAACTCGGCATAGGTCCAGCTGGTCTCGCCGCAGATGACGGCGGTCTTGCCCGGCGTGCGCGCCGCGCCCCGCCGCAGGAGGTCACCGAGCGTTTGCCTGCGAACGATGGAATCCATGGCCGTTCCCCTTGCTGTCACGGGGATGGCCGCCGTTCGGGCAATCCAACTCCCCTCCCTTCGCGCCGGACGTCTGAGGGTCCGGTTCTGCGCGTGAAAATCGCACAGCCAGTTCCACGCGTGCAAGGAGGATATTGCCAACAAAAAGAGCGCCCCGATTGCGTCGAGGCGCTCTTTGACGACGTCCAGGATCGGACGGTTCGCGGCTCAGCGCTCGACGAACGCCTTCTCGATCACGAAATGACCGGGCTCGTTGCCGCTGCCCTCGAGGAAGCCACGCGACTCGAACATGCCCTTGAGCTCTTCCAGCATCGCCGGGCTGCCGCACATCATGATGCGGTCCTTGGCGATATCGAGCTCATGCTGGCCGATATCGTTGAACAGCTGCTGCGAGGAAATCAGGTCGGTGATCCGGCCGCGGTTCCGGAACGGCTCGCGGGTGACGGTCGGATAATACTGCAGCTTGCCGTCGAGCAGCGGTCCGAACAACTCGTCCTCGCGCAGCTTGGCGACCACGCTCTCACCATAGGCCAGCTCGGCGACCTGACGGCAGCCATGCACCAGGACGATGCTCTCGAAGCGGTCGTAGACATCCGGGTCCTTGATCAGGCTGACGAAGGGCGCCAGCCCTGTGCCGGTCGACAGCAGCAGCAGCCGGCTGCCGGGCAGCAAATTGTCCGGGATCAGCGTGCCGGTCGCCTTGCGGCCGACCAGGATGGTGTCGCCTTCCTTGATTTTCTGCAGCCGGGAGGTCAGCGGGCCGTCCTGGACCTTGATGCTGAAGAACTCGAGTTCCTCCTCGTGATTGGCGCTCGCCATGCTGTAGGCGCGCAGCAAGGGGCGGCCCTCGACCTCGAGGCCGATCATCGCGAACTGGCCATTCTGGAAACGGAAGCCCGCATCACGGGTCGCCCGGAAGGAGAACAAAGTGTCCGTCCAGTGGTGAACGGAAAGAACTTTCTCTTTATAGAACGCGCTCATGTCGTTTGTTTTTTCACGTGGGCTGAAGTTGGAAGAAACAAGTCGTGACGGAGGCAAGACCGCAAAAACCCTATAGATCCAGCGATTTCGGCGCCTGATGTACGTGAAAACAGCGAATAATCAACCCGCATGGACGCACCATTGATCACGATCAAACGCATGCCGGCTCGTGCCGGATTGCGTCGATCGGCCGTTCATTCGTACACAAACGATATGGGTAATTTACTTGCCGAGATTGTGGTTTTCCAGCACTTTAATTCCGCATCTCCGGCCCAATCCTTGAGCAATGATTAACCATCCGCATCTTCAGTTGGCCGCCGTCACGCGCTATTGCGCGAAACGCGGCCTCCGTCTCGAGATCCGCGACGGCGGCTGGTTGCTATCGCTTGAGGATGCCACCCGGCGTCACCTGATCTTCGGCTATGATCTCGGCCTGAACAGTGCAGTGGCGCACAGAATTGCCTGCGACAAGGCGGCCACCGCCGGGCTGCTGACCGCATCCGGCGTTCCCGCGGTGCCTCACGCGTTCTTCCTCGCGCCGGCGGTCACCGGCGCCGCCGAGCCGGCCTGGACCGCCATCCTGGAATTGCTCGAAGCGCACCCGCATGGGGTGGTGGTGAAGCCCAATGAAGGGACGTCGGGCCGTGCGGTCAGGCGTGCGGCATCTCCCGCTGAACTCAAGGACGCCGTCACGCACATCTTCAAAACGGGCGCGAGCGTGGCCATCGCACCTCTGCTGGAGATCGCCGACGAGGTTCGCGTGATCATGCTCGATGATGTGCCGCTGATCGTCTATCGCAAGCAGCGGCCGGTCGTGACCGGAGACGGCGTTCATTCGCTGCGCGAGCTCGCGCTCGCGATCGCGCCGGCCCAGCAGCACGCGCAACTGCTGCGGCGCCTCGCCGACGAATTCGACGTGTCGGCGCTGCACGCGATCATCCCTCCAGGCGAGCAGAGTCTGCTGAGCTGGCGGCATAATCTCGAATTCGGAGCCCAGCCGGTGCTGCTGACAGACGGCCCGGTGCGCGAGACCTGCTCCGCGTTGGCGCGCAAGGCCGCGCGCGTCATCGACATCCGCTACGCCTCGGTCGACGTCGTCATGGCCGGCGGGCACTGGCAGGTGCTGGAAATCAATTCCGGGGTGAAGATGGAGGCGCTCGGACAGCACGCGCCGGAACTGGTCGAGGCGGCGTATGTCGCGGCGCTCGACAAGATCTTTGGCACCCACCAGCCCCGCTGAATTGCAGCCCTTCGGTCCACTCGCCGGCAATAAGATTTCGCTGGCCTGGATCCGAATGAGGCATTAGTCTCCGATCCAAAATAAACAGTATACTGTCAATTGGGAGAACGTCCTTGCGCATCGCCGTGCTCGGCGGCGGCCCTGGCGGGCTGTATTTCGCCTATCTGTGGAAGAAGCGGCATCCCGCCGCAATCGTCGACCTGTTCGAGCAGAACCCGGCCGGCGCGACCTGGGGCTTCGGCGTGGTCTTCTCCGACCAGGCGCTCGAGTTCCTGCGCGCAGACGATCCCGAGACGGTCGACGCGATCGCGCCGCAAATGGAAAGCTGGCGCAATATCACGCTCACTCTGCATGGCGAGAGCGTCGAGATCGACGGCGTCGGCTTCTCCGCGATCGGCCGGCTCGAACTGCTGAAGCTCCTGCAGGCGCGCGCCGAGAGCGTCGGCGTCAGCGCACGCTACGGCACGCCCATTCAATCACTCGACCAGTTGCAGGGCTACGATCTGATCGTCGCGGCCGATGGGCTGAACTCGCTCGTACGCCGCAGCTTCGAAGGTGATTTCGGCTTCTCGGTGTCCTACTCCAGCAACAAGTTCGCCTGGTACGGGACCTCGAAGACCTTTCCGACACTGTCCCAGACCTTCGTCGCAACCGACCGCGGCACTTTCAACGCGCATCATTACCGCTACGCATCGGACATGAGCACGTTCCTGGTCGAATGCGATCGAACGACGTGGCAGGCCTATGGCTTTGCCGAGATGTCGGTCGACGAGTCCCGGCGCGTCTGCGAGCAGGTGTTCGCGCCCGTGCTCGACGGTCACGCGCTGGTCTCCAACAGGTCGGTATGGCGCAATTTCCCATGGGTGTGGAACGAGCATTGGTGGCACCGGAACATGGTGCTGATCGGCGACGCGCTGCATACAGCGCATTTCTCGATCGGCTCGGGCACGCGGCTTGCCATCGAGGACGCCATCGCGCTGGTCAAGGCGCTCGACGCCGAAGACAAGCTCCCCGAAGGTCTCGCCCGCTACCAGGCCGAACGGCAGCCCATCGTCAAGAAGCTCGTGACCGCCGCCCGCACCAGTGCCGGCTGGTACGAATCGTTTCCAACCCACATGAAGCTCGATCTGATGGACTTCGCCTACAGCTACATCACCCGCTCTGGCCGCATCGATGACGCGAGGCTGCGGGCCATGGCGCCGCAATTCATGCAGCGCTACGAGGCGTCGCGCAAAGCGGGAGCCCACGCATGACGACCGGGATTGCAGACGAGGTGCCGCGCGACAGCGCTGGCGCCCGCGAAATCGGCTTCGCGATTCCCGATCGTTACAATGCGAGCCGGGTGTTGTTCGACAATCTCGCCCGGGGCAACGCGAACAAGCCCGCGCTGATCGGTCCGGCCGGACAGCGCAGCTATGCCGAACTATGCGCGGACGCCTGCCGCTGGGGGCACGGCTTCGCATCGCTCGGACTCGCGCGCGGCGACCGCGTCCTGCTGTTCCTCGACGATACGCCCGCTTATCCGGCCGCGTTCTTCGGCGCGGTCCGGGCCGGCTTTGTGCCGTTGCTCATCAACACGCTCACCCCGCCAGATCTGCTGCAGTTCTATCTCGCCGATTCCGGCGCCAAGATCGCAGTCGCGGACGCGGACTTCGCCGCGCGATTCGACGCGCAGGCCTGCGCAGAGACCGCGCTGCACACGCTGATCGTCGTGAACGGCGTGACGCCAGGCACGTCGGCACCGTCGACGCTCACGGCCGATGGATGGCTGCACGGCTTCGCGACGGAGCTGGCCGAGGCCGACACCCACCGCAACGAGATGGCGTTCTGGATGTATTCGTCCGGCTCGACCGGCCGTCCGAAAGGCATTGTCCATCTGCAGCACGACATGGCCTATAGCGAGCAGGCGTTCGCACGGAACGTGCTGCGTCTCAGGCCGGACGACATCTGCTTCTCGGTGCCGAAAATTTTCTTCGCCTATGGCTTCGGCAACGCGATCACCTTTCCGTTTTCCGCTGGCGCCACCACGCTGCTGTTGCCGGGCCAGCCGAAGCCTGCCGCGATCTTCAACGCCATCGGCCGCTTCCGCCCGACCGTGTTTTTCGGGCTGCCGACGCTGTACACGGCGCTGACCAAGGCGGACGGCGCGCGGGAGACCGATTTCTCGTCGCTGCGATTGGCGGTGTCCGCGGCCGAGGTGCTTTCGGCCGAGGTCTTCAACAGCTGGAGGACCCTCACCGGCCTCGAGATCGTCGAGGGTCTCGGCTCGACCGAAGTGCTGCACGTCTATCTGTCCAATCGCGAAGACCGGAAGAAGCTTGGCGCCGCCGGCCTGCGCGTCCCCGGCTACGAGATCGCCTTGCGCGACAGCGAGGGGCACGAGGTCGCGACCGGCGAAGAGGGCATTCTCTGGGTCCGCGGCGATTCCAACACGCCGCTATATTGGAACCGTCCGGACAAGACCGCGGAAACGATCCGCGACGGCGGCTGGATCTACACCGGAGACCGCTTCGTCCGCGACGCCGACGGCTTTCATTTCTTCCGCGGCCGCGCCGATGATCTGGTGAAGATCTCCGGACAATGGGTCTATCCGCTGGAGGTCGAGCTCTGCCTCGCCGAGCACCCCGACATTCGCGAATGCGCCGTGTTCGCGCATGAGCTGCCGGACCGGCGCATGAGCCTGAAGGCGGTGGTGGTGACCAACGGCGAAGCCCGCGATGAGCCGACGATGACGAAAGCGTTGCAGGATTATGTGAAGGCGAAGCTGCTGCCTTACAAATATCCGCGTGAGATCGTCTTCATCGACGAGCTGCCGAAGACCGGCACCGGCAAGATCGACCGTCAGGCGGTGATGCGGCTGTGAGCGCGACTGCAGGCGGTCTTCGCCCCTCGCTGCGCTCAGCCGGTCCTGCCGAGATGTTCCAGCGCATCCTCGGCCCGCAGCGGCACGCGCGACACCTCGTTGTTGAGGTCGACCAGTTGCCCCAGCAAGGCCAGCAATGTCTTGCGGTCTGCGGCCTTCAGCGGCGCCAGCATGCGCGCCTGCGCGCGATCGACCGACGGCAGGATGTTGCGCAGCTGTGTCGCGCCGGCCTTGGTCAGATAAAGCAGCTTGACGCGCTTGTCCTCGGCCGACGGCTTGCGCTCGATATGGCCCTTGGCCTCGAGCCGCTCGATGACGCTGCCGAGGGTCGAGCGGTCGAAGGCGATCACGGCCGACAGCCTGGTCGCATCGATGCCCGGGTGATTCTGGATCGCGACCAGCGCCGCATATTGCACCGGTGTCAGATCGAACTCCCGGCATTCCTCGACGAAGATCGAGACGGCGATCTGCTGCATCCGCCGGAACAGATAGCCCGGCTTGGTGTAGACCGCGTCCATCGTGATGTCGGACGGCTTACTCGGCATCTGGCTGGCGCTCCGGGGCGGCGTCTGCGAAAGCGGGCAAGGCCTTCGCTGCAGCTTCGGCCTGCAACAGACGCGGGAAGGCCGCGACATCGACGCCGAAGCGGCGCGCATTGCCGAGCTGCGGCACCAGACAGAGATCGGCCAGCGTCGGCGTCGCGCCGAAGCAGAACGGACCGGGTTCATGCTTGACCAGCGCCTCGCAGGCCGCGAGCCCCTCGCGATTGGCCCAGCCCGCCCATCCCGTGACCTTGTCCTCAGGCAGGCCAAGCTCGCGCAACCGCGCGAGCACCTTCAGGTTCTGAACAGGATGGGTGTCGCACGCCAGCACCTGCGCGAAGGCGCGGACCTGCGCCCGGCGCAATGGGTCCTGCGGAAGCAGCGGCGGCGAGGGATGCGTCTCGTCCAGCCATTCGATGATGGCAAGCGACTGGATCAGCACGGTGCCGCTGTCGTCCTCGAGCGTCGGAACGAGGCCTTGCGGGTTGAGCGTGAGATAGGCAGCGGCGCGCTGCTCGCCCTTGCGGAGATGATGCGGCAGATGCGCGACCGTGAGCCCCTTGAGGTTCAGCGCGATCCGCACGCGATAGGACGCGCTGCTGCGGAAATAGCCGTGCAGCTTCATCATGGCATTCCTCCCGATATCATGGCTCTGGTTGTGTTTGACGGTAATCAAATTGGCAGTATACTGTCAATCAAGAACGACATCTGATCCCGGGAGGCAGGCATGGCCGCAGTTTCGACGCCGGAACGCGAGGCATTCTACAAGAAGATCGACGGCGAGAACATGACTGCGCTGTGGACCGTGATGAGCGATCTCATCACGCCGGAGCCGAAAAGCGCATGCCGGCCGCATCTCTGGCAGTTCGCGGCCATTCGCGACTACATGATCGAAGCCGGGCGGCTGATCACCGCCAAGGAGGCGGAGCGGCGCGTGCTGATCCTGGAAAATCCAGGCCTGCGCGGCCAATCCAAGATCACCACCTCGCTCTATGCCGGCATCCAGATGGTGATCCCCGGCGACATCGCGCCCGCGCATCGGCACAGCCAGTCGGCCCTGCGTTTCGTGCTGGAAGGCCAGGGCGCATTCACGACCGTCGACGGCGAGCGCACCTTGATGCAGCCCGGCGACTTCGTCATCACGCCATCGATGACCTGGCACGATCATGGCAACGAGACCTCCGAGCCGATGTTCTGGCTCGACGGTCTCGACATTCCGCTGGTGCAGTTCCTCGACGCCTCGTTTGCGCAAGGGTCGGCGGAGGATCAACAGAAGGTCGCGCGGCCGGCCGGTGACAGCTTCGCACGCTACGGCCACAATCTGCTGCCGGTCGACGCCAAGCGCCGATCCAGGACCTCGCCGATCTTCAACTATCCCTACGCCTATACGCGCGAGGCGCTGGAGAGCGCGAAGCGGCGCGAGGAGTGGGATGCGTGCCACGGATTGAAGCTGAAATTCTCCAACCCGGAGACCGGCGACTTCGCCATGCCGACGATCGGCACCTTCATTCAGCTGCTCCCGAAGGGATACAAGACGGCGCGCTATCGGTCGACGGATGCGACCGTGTTCACCGCGATCGAGGGCAAGGGCCGCAGCCGCATCGGCGACCACACGTTTGAATGGGGTCCGCGCGATCTGTTCGTCGTCCCGAGCTGGCAATGGGTCAGCCATGAGGCTGACGAGGATGCGGTGCTGTTCTCGTTCTCCGACCGGCCGGTGCAGGAGAAGCTCGATCTGTTCCGGGAGGACCGCGGCAACGCCTGACGCGCTCAGCGCCAGTGCAGGAGCCGCGCCTCGAGCAGGCTGATCAGCCGGCCGACGGCAAGGCCAAACAATGAGAGCACCAGGATGCCGGCCATCAGCTGATCGGTCTGCATCAGGTTGCCGGCCTGCAGCACGAACGTGCCGATGCCCGTCTCGGCGCCGATCATCTCCGCCGAGACCACCAGCATCAGTGCAACCGACGCAGTGATGCGGAATCCCGCCAGGATGGACGGCAGCGCACCGGGCCAGATCACCTTGCGCACGATCGTGGGAAACGGCACGTCGAAGCTCTGCGCCATCCGGATCAGGTTGCGCGGCACGGCATCGACACCGCTATAGACCGAGATCGTGGTCGAGAAGAACACGCCCAGCGCGATGGTCGCGATCTTCGGCTGCTCGCCGATGCCGAGCCAGAGGATCAGCAGCGGCAGCACGGCGATTTTTGGGATCGGAAACAGCGCCGAGACGAAGGTGATGCCGATGCTGCGTGCGATCCGCCACAGGCCGATGGCGAAGCCAACGGCGATGCCTGAGGCCGTGCCGAGCGCCCAGCCGGCGACGATGCGCACGAACGACGCCGAGACGTGCTGCCACAGCGCACCGCTCGCCGCCAGCCGATACAATGCGCGCATGATCATCGCCGGGGTCGGCAGGAACAACGGATTGACCAGTGCAAGACCACCGACCAACTGCCAGACAACGAGCACCGCGGCGAGCCCAAGCCAACCGGCCCAGCGGCTCGCGGCCGGCGTGAAGCCAGCGCCGCGGAACGGCACGTGTCGCGCCGGCTGCACGCCGGCCGTCTCGGTCGGATCCTTCGAGGTCCGCTCAAGCATGCTGAACCTCGCGCTCGGCATCGATCGCCTCGTCCCGGATCAGCACCCATAGCTCGTTCTGCAGCTCCAGGAGTTGCGCCCGCGTCGCGGCATCACCGCGGCTGTGACGGGGTGATGCGACATTGACGATCTTGCGGATGCGGCCAGGACGGCGCGACAGCACGACGATGCGATCGGCGAGCCGCACCGCCTCCTCGAGATTATGCGTGACATAGACCGCGCCCAGCGTACCGTCGGCCAGCAGGTCGACAAAATCCTCCATCAGCAGCTCGCGGGTCTGCGAATCCAGCGCGGACAACGGCTCATCCATCAGGAGGATCGCCGGACGGACCGCCAATGCGCGGGCAAGGCCGACGCGCTGCCGCATGCCGCCAGACAATTGCTTGGGATAGACGGCGCGAAAGTCGCTCAGTCCGGTCCGCTGCAGGACATCGTCGACGACAGCGGTGCGTTGCGCCACCGACAGCGACGTATGCAGGAGCGGGAAGGCGACGTTCTCGGCGACGCTCGCCCAGGGCAGCAGGGCGAAATCCTGGAACACGAAGGTCAGAGGATTGAGGCAGCCCGGCGGCGGGGCGCCGCGCAGCAGCGCCTGTCCCGCGCTCGGCTGGAGCAGCCCGCCGAGGATCGACAGCAGCGTGCTCTTGCCGCAGCCGGACGGACCGACGATCGCAACCACCTCGCCGGCCGCAACCGTGAACGATACGTCATCGAGCACCTCGAGCCGATCGAACCGATGGCTGATGCCCTGCGCGATCAGATCCATGTCAGTTGCTTCCGCTGCAGCTCCGGGAGCCTCGCTCCGGTCAATCCGGCTTCACATAGTCCTTGGCGATGATCGCTGCGGCATCGTAGCCCGGGTCCGCAAAGCCCTGCGCCTGCAGCCATTTGATCTGGCTGTCGATGTTCTTCACGTCGAGCTTGCCGTCGGGATCGATATAGGCGCAATTGCCGACCACCTGATCGACCGGCAAATTGGTGTACTTGCCGATAATGTCCAGCAGCGGCTTCGTCCTGTCGTCGATCGCGGCGGTGCCATCCTTCACCGACGCCAGCACCACGTCATGATATTCGCGCTCGGCGCGCTGCAGCGAGGCGAGCAGCTTGCTGACCGACGCCGCATTCGCCAGGGTCTTCGGACCGGCAAAGACGCCACTCACCTGCCAGGGGGTCTCGTCGCCGACCCAGCCGAGATGCTTGATGGCGCCCTCGTCCATCAGCTTGCGCGCTGCGGAGACCGGCATCAGCGCCGCGTCGACGGTCTCCCCCTTGATCGCGGCTGCCATGTTCGACATCGATTGCAGCGGCACGATCTTCACGTCGGCGAGCTTGAAGCCGTATTTCTCGGCGAGCAGCCCCACCGAGTAGTGAAAGCTCGATCCCACCTGGGTCATCGCCACGCGCTTGCCGGCGATGTCCTTTGGCGTCTTCAGGCCCGACTCATAAGCCTTGTTGCTGGCGAAGTAGCCGATCAGCGGGAAGCCGGGACGATCGCGGCTCATTCCCCCAATGATCTTCAAGGCTCCCTTGCCCGCAAGATTGTAGAGGCCGGCCGTGAACGCGGTGACGCCAACGTCGACATCACCGGTGGCCGTCGCGACCGCAATCGGTTGGGCCGCATCGAAGAACTTCAGCTCGACGTCCAGCCCGGCGTCGCGGAAATAGCCCTTGTCGAGCGCGATGAACACCGGGGCCGAGGACGACAGCCTGAGTACGCCGATGCGAAGCTTGGTCTCGTCCGCTCGCGCAGCGGCGATTGAAGCCAGGGCGAGGAAGGTTCCCAGCACGACTTTGGCGTATCCGAACATCCAGCTCTCCAAGATCCTGTCACAGGCGGGCCCGACCGCCGGTGGCGCGGGACTTGTTGCAATATTTCCCGCTTGTTGTCGCGGCAAATTTTGCGACTGCGCTTCGAGCAATCCTCGCCGCTTCAGCTTTCGCGTGCCAATATCACGCCATCCAGCCATGCTGCGAACGCCGCGGTCAACTCCGTGATGACCGCCTGATCGTTGCGGCCGGAGCGTGCGGGAACATGAAAGCCGTGATCGGCCTGGTCGATCGCATGCAGCGTCGCAAGCGGCCCCAGCCGCCTTACGACGGGCTCCAGCAGTGCGATGTCCGCCAGTTTGTCACGCGTGCCCTGCAAAAACAGCATCGGCACCGCGATCGCATCGAGATGCTCGGCGCGGCTCACCGACGGTTTGCCGGCCGGATGCAGCGGAAAGCCGAAGAAGGCGAGGCCTGCAACCCGCGGCAGCGGACGCACAGATTGCGCCTGCGATGTCATCCGACCGCCGAAGGATTTGCCACCCGCGATCAGCGGCAGATCCGGATAGAGGCGCGCGGCTTCGGCGACAGCGGCGCGCACCGCCGCCTGCGCCAGCGCGGGCGGGTCGGGACGCTTGCTACCCTTCTCCATGTAGGGAAACTGGAAACGCAGCGTTGCGACGCCGTGTGCGGCGAGGCTCTCGGCCACGCCCGTCATGAAGCCGTGCGTCATGCCGGCCCCGGCGCCATGAGCGAACACGAAGCAGGCCCGCATCTGCGACGGAGCCAGCAGCAAGGCCGATATCGCGCCGAACCCGTCGACAGCGATGGTGAGAGAACGCAATGGCGAACCGGTCATCCCGTCAGCTTGCGGCTGCGGCCCGCGGAGGGTCAACTCCCTTCATCCGACCGAGCGGCGATCATCGCCACCGCCGTCGCGCGCCGCTCAGGCAGCGGTGCGGATCGTCCGCAGGAAATCCGCCACATTGCTCTTGAGCGACTCCGCCTGTTGCTGGAGCGCGGCAGCGGTCGCCAGCGCCGCTTCGGCGCCCGCATCGGTCTGTCCAGCCACGTTGCGAACGTCGCCGATCTCCTGCGTCACGGCCGCGGTGCCGCTGGCCGCCTGTTCGACATTGCGCGCGATCTCACTGGTGGCGGCGCCCTGCTGCTCGACCGCCGCAGCGATTGCATTGGAGATCTCGGCGATCTCGCGCACCGTGGTGCCGAACTGGGCAATCGCCCCGACCGTCTCTTCGGTAGCGCTCTGAATGGTGGCGATCTGACTCGAGATCTGCTCGGTGGCCTGCGCCGTCTGCGACGCCAGATTTTTCACCTCGCTGGCAACGATCGCAAATCCCCTGCCCGCCTCGCCGGCACGGGCCGCCTCGATGGTCGCGTTGAGCGCCAGCAGGTTGGTCTGGCTCGCGATCGCCTGAATCAGCTGCACGATGGTTCCGATCCGCTCAGCGGCGCTCGACAGGCCATTGATCAATTCGGAGGTTCGCTGCGTCTCGTGCGTGGCGCGGGTGGAGACCGTCACCGAACGCTGCACCTGCCCGGATATTTCGCGGATCGACGCTGCGAGTTCCTGGGTGGCCGAAGCCACTGTCTGCACGTTCACTGAAGCCTGCTCGGCGCGGCTGGCCACGGCTTCCGCCAAGCCACGGCCGCGTTCGGCCACACGCGCCAGTTCGCTCGCGCTCTGGCCCATCTCGGTCGCACGGCCGCCAACGCCGGTGATGACGCCCTGCATGCCATGTTCGAAGCGCCCGGCCAGATCAGCCATCATCCGGGTGCGCTCGGCCTCCGATGCCTCGCGCTGGGCCGCGGCCTCCTGCTCCATCCGCCGGACCGCGAGTGCATTGTCCCGGAACACCTCCACGGCACGCGCCATCCGGCCGATCTCGTTGCGCTGCTCGCCGCCCGGAATCGGCTGCTCCAGCTCGCCCGCGGCCAGCGACTGCATGCGTTCGGTCATGTTGCGGATCGGGCTCGAGACACTGCTGCCGATCAGCCAGGCCAGCAAAGCCCCCAGTGCGAGCGCGCCGCCGGCCGTCGCAATCACGGTCTGCTTGGTATCGTCAACGGTGACCCTGGTCCGGGCGCCCTGCTCCGCACGCGTCGTCGCGAGCTGCTGGTTGATGCGGCTGACCTGCGCATCGATCGTGGCGCTGGCGCTGGCGAGCTCGGCCTGCTTGCCGCGCAGTTCGGCGGCCACCTTCACGACATCCTCGAGCGCAGCCGCGTCTGCCGTCAGCGCTTCCTTCAGCGCTGCAACCAGCGAGGCCAATTTGGGCTCCACGAGTCCGGCGATTTCGGCCTCAGTATCCGCGATCGCGAGATTGGCGTAGCGAAAAGCAAGGCGGGCATCATCCGCATCGCCGCCCGAAAAGCTGGCGTTGTGACGCATCAATGTCACACGGACGCTGTCCACCACGGCCGCCAGCCGCATCGGATTGAGCAGCATCGGCGATCCGGAGCGATTGGCGAGGGCGACCTGGATGCCGCCCGCATTGATCCCCGCGACAGCGCCGAGCGCGTCGGTCTTGTTCGTCGCAGCGCGCAGCCGGTCGACGGCCTCCGCGGCGGCCGCGAACGACGCCCGATAGGTCGCGATCGCACTCCGTATCGCGCCGACGCCCTGGGCGATGGTTTGGAGCCTTCCGGAATCCCGCTCGACCTGCTCGGTCAGTTGACCGACCGTGTCGATCGCCTTGGTGGCCGCGTCCTTGTCGGCGACATTCCAGGTGCGGATGAACTTCTCCACCAAACCGTTGGCATTGAGCACAGCCGCGCGGACCTGGGACATTCCGGCGTCAGCCGCGCCGCTCGCCACGAGCTCGTCTACCGTGCTGCCGATATGCTCGACCTGGATCTTGGCAAAGCCGCCGAGCACCACCAGGAAGCTGAGAATCAGGGCAAAGCCGCCGAAGATGCGCGGGCGTATACCGAGCCAGGACATCAGCGAATACATCTTCATGGCAGGACCTGGCTGTTTCAAGGCGTGGATCGGATCGCGGCAAGCGCTTCCTTGCCGAAGCGCTTCTCGAACTCCGGCTCGAGCGGCTTCATCGCTTCGACAAAGGCCCTGCGATCGAATGTCTCGACCACCTGCATGCCTTTTTGGCGCAACAGGTCGAGTTTCTCCGTATTGATCTTCGACGTCCACGTCACCTCAGCCGCGCCTTTGGCAGCTGCGATGAGCGCGCTACGCTCGGACGGGTCGAGCTGCTCGAACATCGCTCGGTTGGCGACGATGGCGACCGGCGAGAAGAAATGACCGGTGAGCGTGAGATGCTTCTGGACCTCGTCGAAGCGACTCGACGCGATGGTCGCGATCGGATTCTCCTGGCCGTCAAGCCGGCCGTCCTTGAGCGCGGCATAGACCAGGGGGAAATCCATCGGCACGACGTCGGCGCCGAGCGCCTTGAACGTCATCTGATAGACGGCATTCGGCAGCACGCGGATTTTCAGGCCCTTCACGTCGTCCGGCGTGATGATCGGCCGCTTTGAGTTGGTGATGTTGCGAAAGCCATGCAGCCCGACCGCGAGCAGCACCAGACCCTTGTCGGCGAACTTGGCGGCCACCCCGGCACCGACCGGCCCTTCGGCAACGGCCTTGGCATGAGCTGCATCGCGGAACAGGAATGGAATGTCGAACATGCCCATTTCCGGCACCACCGGGCCAAGGACTGGCCCGGAGAGCACGGAGACGTCGACCGCGCCGCTGCGCGTTGCCGCCAGGATCGCCGTCTCGCTGCCGAGCGCGCCGCCGCCGCGCTCATCGACGACGAAAGACTTGCCGGCCGCTCCAATAAGCTTGGCGCGGACCTCGTCCGCAGCCATCTGCTGCGGGCTTTGCGGCTGCGCATTATACGCCACCGAAAGCATGCGTGGTGCCGCCATCGATTGTTGCGGGAGATATGACGCCAGAGCCGCGAGCACGACAACTGATACTAATCTGAACAAGCCCGCACCCAATTTGCTTCGCCAGCGCACCCCAATGATTGGAATCATAGTTCCGATTGGTAGATGAGATATTAAGCCTCACGATCACGAGATCGAATGGTACTTGAGTGCTCCAGTCCGGAGCAGGCATGCCAGCGCGGCTGCAGCCGGGCTGTTGCGCTCGCCGCACGCCACAACGAGCTCGCCGCGCCGGACGAATGCCGACCCGGCGTCCGTACATCACATCGGACCCGCGGACTACGCGGCCCGCACGGTGGCCAGGAATCGGTCGACTTCGGTGCGCAGCCGCTTGCTGTCATTGGCGAGCGACCTCGCCGCCGACAACAGCGTCGCAGAAGCATCCCCCGTATCGCTCGCTCCGCGCTTCACATCGGTGATGTTGGTCGAGACCTCCTGCGTACCGTGTGCGGCGTGCTGGATGTTGCGGGAGATCTCCTGGGTCGCCGCGCCCTGCTCCTCTACCGCGGAAGCGATGGCCGACGACACCTCGGACAGGCGCTCGATCGTCGAGCTGATCTGGCTGATCGCGCTCACCGATTCCTGTGTAGCCGCCTGGATGCCCGCGATCTGCGTGCCGATCTCACCTGTGGCCTTCGCCGTCTGCTCTGCCAGCGCCTTCACCTCGGACGCCACCACTGCAAAGCCGCGACCGGCCTCGCCCGCTCGCGCGGCCTCGATGGTCGCATTGAGCGCCAGCAGGTTGGTCTGGCCAGCGATCGCGTTGATGAGCTCGACAACGTCGCCGATCCGGTTGGCTGCTTTGGACAGCTCGCCCACGCGATCAGTCGTATTGCGGGCCTGCTCGACAGCTTCTCCAGCCATGCGAGCCGATTCCTGCACCTGTCGGCTGATCTCATTGACGGACGAGGACAGCTCTTCGGTTGCTGACGCGACCGATTGCACATTCGTGGACGCTTCTTCCGAAGCCCCCGCCACGACTTCCGCCAGTTGGCGTCCGCGGTCGGCGGTTCCGGTCAGCGCGGTCGCCGAGGACTCGACATCGTCGGACGTCGCCGACACCGTCCTGACGATCTCGCCGATCGCCGCTTCGAACGTATCGGCGAGCCGGTGCATGTCCGCCTTGCGCTGCTCTGCGATGGCCTGATCCTGCACAAGCTTGGCCTCGACCTCGCGCTGCGCGCGCTCGGCCGCCAGCAGCTTGAAACGTTCGACCGCGCGCGCGACATGGCCGATCTCGTCCTTGCGCCTGACTCCGGGGAGAACGACGTCGAAGTCACCATCGGCAAGCCGGATCATCGCCTTCTCCAGCGAAATGATCGGACGGCTCAGCGAGTAGGCAAAGCCGAGCGCGAGAACAAGCCCGAGCACCAGCGTCATGCCAGTCGCGGTCATCATCATCGTGCGGGAGCTGGCGACATGGGACTCGGCTTCGTTGCGATATTCGTAGCCATAGGCAGCGACCAGTTCGACAAGGTCGTCGACTGTCGCCAGGGCTTCGTTGCCGAGCTTGCTGAGCAGAAAAGTGGTCGGGATTTCTGTGACGCCCTCGGGGGCAGGCTTGAGCAGCTTGAGTGCAGCATCCGACCAGTCACGCAACTTCTTGGTCGCCTGCTCGCGGGCCGAATCGACGCTGCTCGACTTCACCCGCTCGCGCACGATGTCGAGATCCTCCGACATCGCCTTCACGAGCTTCTCGAATCTGTCGGCCGACGATTTCGAGGTTCCGACGGTCTCCGCCCGGTTGAGGATCAGCAAGGCCGCATTGAGCTCGGCATGGACCGAGCGGGCGTGATTGATCGCCATCAGTGGCCCGTCATAAAGACGGACGACGAGATCGCCGGCCGAGGTGATGCCACGCAGGCCGTAGAGCGCGAGGCCGCAGGCCAATGTGAGCATGATGCTCAGGACCGCGAGGATCCTCAACCGGATCGACATTTGCCAACGCTCCAGAAACTAGTCGACGACCTTGACGGTCATCTTCATGCGCGGATGGATCGCGCAGATGACAGCAACGTCACCGGTCTCCTTGAAGGTGACGTCGGTGGACGCGCCGGGAGGCTGGGAGCCGAGATTGAACTCGTTGCCCTTGCTGGTCGACATGATGTTGTGGGGAATCGTGTCGTCGTTCAGGAAAGTGATGGCACCGCCTTTCGTCACGGTCACACTTTCCTCCGAGAAGGCGCGCCCCTGCTGGTGAATGACCTGGGTGGCGGCCAGCGCGCCGGTGGAGAGGCCCGCGACGACCGCGAGGGCGAGAACGGTTCGTGCTCGATACATGGTGTTTCCCGTCATTAGCGCGGCAGCACCGGGGCGGCCGTCGGGGTGAGATTGCTGGTGAGGGTTTTCAGGAAGGCAACGAGGTCGGACTTCTCCTGCGCCGTAAGGCCGAGCGGGCGCATCAGGTCCGAGCGGCTCGGCCGGTCGACGCCGCCGCTGTCGTAGTGGTCGATCACCTGTTCGAGCGTCGCCAGCGAGCCATCATGCATGAAGGGCGCACGGCGCGTGATCTCGCGCAGGCCGGGCGTCTTGAAGGCGTGCTGCATCTTGATGACGCCGGGAGCAAACTCGCCGCGCCCGACATCCTTGCTCGGCAGACCGATGTCCTGGAAGCCGTCATTGGTGAAGTTCCAGCCTTCGTGGCAGGTCATGCATTGCGCCTTGCCGTTGAACAGCGCGAAGCCGCGCTTGGCTTCTTCCGAAATCGCCTTCTCATCGCCATCGATCCAGGCGTCGAACGGCGCACGTTCGGACACGACCGTGCGTTCATAGGTGGCAATCGCCTTGGCCAGCGTCTTCGGTGTCATCCCTTCGCGCGGGAATGCAGCCTCGAACAACGGCTTGTAATCGGGGATGCCGCTGAGCCGCTGCATCAGATGATCCAGCGGCATGTTCATCTCGCCGGCAGCCTGGATCGGTCCCAGCGCCTGATCTTCGAGAGTCGCGAGCCGGCCATCCCACATGAAGATCTCGCCCCAGGCCGCATTCACGATGGTCGGCGAATGACGGCCGAGCTTGTTCATCCCGTTGCCGACGCCGACCGCGAGACCATCACCCCAGCCGAAGCTCGGGCTGTGGCAGCTCGCGCAGGACTGCGCCATCGAGACCGATAGGCGGGTGTCGAAATAGAGCTTCTTGCCGAGCGCGGCCTTTTCCGGCGTGTAAGCGTTGTCCTTCGGAAACGGGATCGTCGCGGGACGACGATACAGCGCCTTCAGTGCATCGGTGCCCGACGGACCCTTCTGCTGCAGCGTGACCTGCTTGGTCTCGCCGACAAGGGCGGCACCGAGGCTTGCGCTGGAGAATCCGACAATGAGGGCGAGAGCAGTACCGAGCGAAAGCGAACGTGCGGTGAGGCTACGCGGCATCATCGATCTTTCCTGGGAATTCTTCGCCGACTGCGAGCGCTGGCATCATTCGGTTGGACTGCACGAATTAGACCCGCTTCGGATTAAGAAAAGCTGATCCGCCGGAACGCTGACGCTCCGGTAAACTACGGAACCTGGCACTCATCAGTCACGCTTCAGGCCCCGAACTCAGTAGTTGGACGGAAGCGCCGGCTTGGCGACACGGGCACAAAAGACATGACTCCCATCGTGCTTGCATCTTCGATAATCAGAGCGCACGGTTGCGTAAGGGGCGGCGTGCGAGATCAGCGACGCATCGCGCCAGACAGAAGCACCATCGTGCCCGTGGCCGACGGCACCGCGGCCAGCAGCGCAGCTGCGACGTCTGCCGCCTTGATGGGCTTGTAGTTCGGCGGGATCAGGACGCCGAGCAGCCTCGACAGCCTTGCGCCCCAATCCTCGCCGGGCCGGCTCGGCTGGCCGAGCTCGGCGCGCGCGCCGACGAGCAGCGATGGCCGTGCGATGACGAGCCCCGCGAAGGGCAGCGCGGTCAGGTCGTTCTCGAGCTCACCCTTTACGCGGCTGTAGAAGATGCGCGACGTCGCATCGGCGCCCATGGCGCTGACGAGGCCGACACGCCTGGTGCCGCTTGCGAGCGCAGCCTTGGCGATAGCAAGATTCGCGTCGTGGTCGATGGCGCGGAAGGCCGCCTGGCTGCCGGCGGTTTTGATCGTGGTGCCAAGCGCCAGATAGAGCTCGTCAGCGGACGGCAGCGACGGCAACGCGGCGAAATCGACGACATGGGCCGTCAGCTTGGGAGACACGACCGGAGGCGCGCGGCGGCCGAGGACATGCACATGGTCAATGGCGGGATCGGCCAGCAAGCCACGGAGAATCTCCCGGCCGACGAGGCCGGTCGCGCCGGCAATGATCACGGTGCGGTTTGCCATGTCCGATCTCCCTGTCGACCTGGCGATGAAGGTAGGCATCGCGACGACGACAGGGAAGGCAGCGGCCCGTTCTTTTTGGGCAAGGCCGCGGAAGGAAGGTCAATTCCGCGGCCCGTATTGGCTTGGCAAGAGCAAGCGCGGCGCCTATGCGCCCTTGCGCCGCTCCACCGCCTTGGCCATCGCCGCGGCGAATGCGCCGCCGCCCGCCGGCTTCTCCTCGCGCGTGGTCATGCGCGCCTCCGCCGGCGGCCGCGCGCTGGTACGCTTCTCACCCTTCGGCGGCAGCGGATCGGACAGCCGCAAGGTCAGCGAGATGCGGTTGCGCGGGACGTCGACGTCGAGCACCTTGACCTTCACGACCTGCCCCGGCTTCACCACCTCGCGCGGATCGTTGATGCGCTTCTCGGACATCGCCGAGATGTGGATGAGGCCGTCCTGATGCACCCCGATATCGGCGAAGGCGCCGAACGCCGCCACGTTGGTGACCGTCGCTTCCAGGATCATGCCGGGCTTGAGATCGGTGATCTTCTCGACGCCCTCCTGGAAGGTCGCAGTCTTGAACTCGGGACGCGGGTCGCGGCCGGGCTTCTCCAGTTCCTTGATGATGTCGGTGACCGTCGGCACACCGAAGCGCTCGTCGGCGAACTTCGCCGGATTGAGCGTCTTCAGGGTCTTGCTGTCGCCGATCAGCACCTTGATGTCGCTCTTGGTGGTCTCGAGAATCTTCTTCACGACCGGATAGGATTCCGGATGCACGCCGGAGGCATCGAGCGGATTGTCGCCGTCGCGGATGCGGAGGAAGCCGGCGCACTGCTCGAACGCCTTCGGTCCGAGCCGCGGCACGTCCTTGAGCTTGTCACGAGTCGGGAACGGCCCGTTGGCATCGCGATGCGCGACGATGTTCTGCGCCAGGCTCTCGCCGATGCCTGACACGCGCGCGAGCAGCGGCGCCGAGGCCGTATTCAGATCGACGCCGACCGCGTTCACGCAATCCTCGACGGTGGCATCGAGCGCCCGCGCCAGCTCATACTGGTTGAGGTCGTGCTGATATTGGCCAACGCCGATCGAGGCCGGCGGCACCTTGACGAGCTCACCGAGCGGATCCTGCAGGCGGCGCGCGATCGAGACCGCGCCGCGGATCGAGACGTCGAGGTTCGGGAATTCCTTGGCCGCGAATTCTGAGGCGGAGTAGACCGACGCACCCGCTTCCGACACGATCGCCTTGGTCAGCTTGAGATCCGGCTTCAGCTTCATCAGGTCGTTGACCAGTTTCTCGGTCTCGCGCGAGGCGGTGCCGTTGCCGATCGCAACCAGCTCGATGCGATGCTTGATGCAGAGCTGCGCCAAGGTCAGCATGCTCTCGTTCCATTGCCGCTGCGGCTCATGCGGATAGATCGTGGCGTGATCGACGAACTTGCCGGTGCGATCGATCACCGCGACCTTGACGCCGGTGCGGAAGCCGGGATCGAGCCCGAGCGTGGCGCGGCCGCCGGCGGGCGCGGCGAGCAGGAGATCGCGCAGGTTCGCGGCGAACACGCGCACCGCCTCCTTCTCCGCCTCCTGCCACAGGCGCATGCGGATATCGAGCGCCAGCGAGGTCTTGATGCGCGTGCGCCAGGCCCAGCGCACGGAATCGGACAGGAACTGATCGGCGGGGCGGCCCTGCCGCGAGATGCCGAAGGTCACCGCGATGCGGTTCTCATACAGCGACGGATCCTTCGAATCCTCCGGCTCACCATCACCGAAGTCGAGCTGCAGCACATCTTCCTTCTCGCCGCGCAGCATCGCCAGGATGCGGTGCGACGGCAGTTTGGTGAACGGCTCGGAGAAATCGAAATAGTCGGCGAACTTGGCGCCCTCGGTCTTCTTGCCGTGGCGCACCGTCGATTTGACGGCGCCGCGGGTCCACATCTCCTCACGCAGCGAGCCGACGAGGTCGGCATGCTCGGCGAAGCGCTCGACCAGGATCGCGCGGGCGCCATCGAGCGCCGCCTTGACGTCCTTGACCGGATTGTCGCCGTCCTTCTTGATGAACGCCTTCGCCTCGTCTTCCGGATTCTTCATCGGATCGCCGATCAGCATGTCGGCGAGCGGCTCGAGCCCGGCCTCCTTGGCGATCTGCGCCTTGGTGCGGCGCTTCTCCTTGAACGGCAGATAGATATCTTCGAGGCGCGCCTTGGTGTCGGCGGTCGCCAGCGCGAGCTCGATCTCGGGCGTCATCTTGCCCTGGGATTTGATGCTCTCGATGATCGCGGTGCGCCGCGCATCCATCTCACGCAGATAACGCAGCCGCTCCTCGAGCGTGCGCAGCTGCGTGTCGTCCAGCATGCCCGTCGCTTCCTTGCGGTAGCGCGCGATGAACGGAACGGTCGCGCCGCCGTCGAGCAGGTCGATCGCGGCCTGGACCTGGGCATCCCTGACGGAGAGCTCAGCAGCGATGATGGAGGCAAAATTCGACACGGTGTTCTTCCGAGATTCGTGACGGGGCTGATTGGATAGGAGTCCGCGCGCGCCGGCGCAAGCGGCGGGCTGACGCTCTGTGGGCAACCGTGGCAAAAAAGACCGGTTGCGAATCATGTAAAACGCTGCAGCGACGGCGCCATGTCGTTGCGTCGGCGCGGCAAATCGCGGATTCTCGCAGATCGAGGGGCGATTCGTGCAGGCGGTTGCGGCGACATATCTCGACGAACTCAATCCGGAGCAGCGCCGTGCCGTCGAGCATGGCGGCACTTGCGCCGCACCGGGTCCGCCGCTGCTGATCATCGCCGGCGCGGGCTCGGGCAAGACCAACACGCTGGCGCATCGTGTCGCGCATCTGCTCGTCAACGGCGCCGATCCGCGCCGCATCCTGCTGATGACATTCTCGCGCCGCGCCGCCGCCGAGATGAGCCGCCGCGTCGAGCGCATCGCCCGCAAGGTGCTCGGCGGCCAGGCCGAGGCGATCACCGCGGGACTGACCTGGGCCGGCACGTTTCACGGGCTCGGCGCGCGGATGCTGCGCGACTACGCCGAGCGCATCGGCATCGATGCGGTCTTCACCATCCATGATCGCGAAGATTCCGCCGACCTGATGAATTTGGTGCGGCATGAGCGCGGCCTGTCCAATACGCAGCGGCGCTTCCCGACCAAAGGCACCTGCCTCGCGATCTACTCGCGCTGCGTCAATGCCGACATGACGCTGGACGAGGCGCTGGTGCGGCATTTTCCGTGGTGCACGGAATGGGCGGCCGAGCTGAAGGGGCTGTTCGCGGCCTATGTCGAAGCCAAGCAGGCGAACGCCGTGCTCGACTATGACGATCTGCTGCTCTACTGGGCGCAGATGATGGCCGACGAAACCATCGCGCGCGAGATCGGCGAGCGCTTCGACCACGTGCTGGTCGACGAGTACCAGGACACCAACCGACTGCAGTCGCAGATTCTGCTCGGCTTGAAGCCTGACGGGGTGGGGCTCACGGTCGTCGGCGACGACGCGCAGTCGATCTACGCGTTCCGCGCCGCCACCGTGCGCAACATCCTGGAATTTCCCGATCAGTTCAGCCCGCGCGCCGACATTGTCACGCTCGACCGCAACTATCGCTCGACCCAGCCGATCCTCTCCGCCGCCAATGCAGTGATCGGACTGGCGCGCGAGCGCTTCACCAAGAATTTGTGGACCGACCGCACCGCGTCGCGCAAGCCGCAACTGGTGAGCGTGCGCGACGAGGCCGACCAGGCGCGCTACATCGTGGAACAAGTGCTGGCCAAGCGCGAAGAAGGCATCGTGCTGAAGCAGCAGGCGGTGCTGTTCCGGACGTCGTCGCATAGCGGGCCGCTGGAGGTCGAGCTGACCCGCCGCAACATCCCGTTCGTGAAGTTCGGCGGGCTGAAGTTCCTCGATGCGGCGCATATCAAGGATATGCTGGCCTGCCTGCGCTTCATCGAGAACCCGCGCGACCGCATCGCCGGTTTCCGGGTGCTGCATCTGATCCCCGGCATCGGCCCCGCCTCGGCACAGCGGCTGCTCGACGCCGCCGGCGACAGCGTCGATCCGATCGGTGCGCTGTGCGCGCAGCCGGCGCCGGCGCGCGCCGGCGAGGATTGGACGGCGTTCATACGCATCCTGGAGCAGTTGCGGATCTCGGACTGGCCGGCCGATATCGAGCGCGTCAGGCACTGGTATCAGCCGCATCTCGAGCGCGTTCATGAGGACGCCGAGATGCGCAGCGCCGACCTGCTGCAGTTGGAGCAGATCGCGAGCGGCTATCCCTCGCGCGAGCGCTTCCTCACCGAGCTGACGCTCGACCCGCCCGACGCGACCTCTGACCAGGCCGGCGTGCCGCTGCTCGACGAGGACTATCTGATCCTGTCCACCATCCATTCCGCGAAGGGCATGGAGTGGAATTCGGTGCACGTCCTCAACGTCGTCGACGGCTGCATGCCGTCCGATCTCGGCGCCGGCTCCAGCGCCGAATTGGAGGAGGAGCGCCGGCTGCTGTACGTCGCGATGACCCGCGCCAAGGACGACCTGCATCTGCTGGTGCCGCAGCGCTTCTTCGTTCACGGCCAGCCGGTGCGCGGCGATCGTCATGTCTACGCCTCACGCACGCGGTTCATTCCGGAGGCCCTGGTGACGCTGTTCGACCGCACCAGTTGGCCGCGCGTGCAGCCGGGCGCGACATATGCCAGCCAAGGCCCGCGCATCGACCTCGGCGCGCGCATGCGCGAGCGCTGGCGGTGAGCAGACGCCGCACCAACGGTGCTGATAATGGCGGCCTCTCCCCTTGCGGGAGAGGGCATCGCCGATATCAGCGTCATACTCGCTCGGGTGAGGAGGGTCTCTCCACGGCATCACCGTCTCTGCGGAGCACCCCCCTCAACGTCTGCGCGGCGATCGGACCCGAACTCATCTTGTATGGGACTTCAATCCTCCCATTGCGCGCGAAACCACGCCCAGGTCTGCCGCGTCACAGCGATGTAGCCCTGCCCGCGATATTTGATCTCGTCGTCGACGATCGCATGCAGCCTCGGCAGGGCGTGGAACGGCACGGCCGGATAGGCGTGGTGCTCGACATGATAGGGCATGTTCCAGGTCAGCCAGTGCACGGCGCGCGTGGTCAAGGTGGTGCGGGTATTGTGGAAGGCGCTCCTGGTGTGATCACAGCCGGTGTGCTCGGCGTAGAGATAGGGCCGCAGGATCAGTTGTCCCAGCAGCAGCGGCAGCACCCAGACCCACAGCAGTAGCGTGCTGTGCAACACGAGCGAGCCGATCAGCAGCAGCGCGTAGCCGGCGACGTAAGCGCGCGCCTCGCGCACGATGGCGGCCCGACGGCCGGCGGGCACCCAGGGCACCGTCACCTCGCCGGTCACGGCATGCTTCAGCACCAGCCTGAGCCGGCCGGCGACCTGAACCAGGCCGGAATAGGCGATCGCGAGTTGCGTCTCCGAGCGCGGCTTGGGGCCGACGATCAGCTCGGGATCGCGCTGGGGATCCTGGGTGTGGCGATGATGCTCCCAGTGGAACAGGCAGTAATAGTCGTAGGGTAGTCCGATCAAGAAGCCGGACAGGTTGCCGATCACGACATTCAGCCTGCGGCTGTCGAACGCCGTCTTATGCGCCGTTTCATGCACGGCCATGAACAGGAACGCGACCAGCACGCCCTGCACCGGCAACAAGGGCAGCGCCCACAGCACGCCATGGGTCGATGCGATCCACGCGATCAGGATGCCGACCACGATGATTGCGCCGTAATGACCGAGCGTGCGCAGCGCACCTTGCAGGTCGGAGCGCCTGCAGAGCTCCTGCAGCACCGGCGGGGTCAAGAGCTTCAGGCGGGGCGCGAACGCGTCGGTGGGCACATCGGTCATGTCGGACTCAGCTGTCAGCTCTGCAGAAGGGTCGAGATATTGGCCTTGATGAAGTCGCGATCGGCGGGGATGCGGATCGGATTGCCGGCGCGATGGCCGTGGATCGAGGGGATCGGCCGCAGCACGGCGGAGCTAGCGTTGACCAGCTTCGGCAGCTCGCGCTCATTGTCGCGCCAGTCGAAATAGCGATCGGTCTGCCCCGGCATCAGCAGCATATGCGCGGTGATCGCCGACAGCGCCCGATCGAGATCGCCGCCGAAGGCGGAGCAATGGCTGATATCGCCGTTCTGCCAGATCGCGATCTGCGCCAGCAGGTTGTTGGCGTCGCGATGCGCGAAGGCGGTGTCCCAGGTCGCAGCGAGATAGTCCTCCTGCGCGGCGAAGCCCTGCTCGCGCCAGACCTCGTCGCGATAGAACTCATAGGACATCGCCCAGCCCGCATAGATGCGGCCCATCGCGCGCAGGCCAGCCACGGGCTTGGCGACGAACCGGCCATTCTTGCAGGCGGGATCGGCGATCAGCGCCGCCTTCACCGCATCGAGGAACACATGATTGTAAGGCGAGCAGCGCGCGCTGCCGCACACGACCGCGGCGCGCTCGACCATGTCCGGATGACAGGCGGCCCAATGATAGGCCTGCATGCCGCCCATCGACCAGCCATAGACCAGCGCGATCCTGGTGATGCCGAACTGCTCCTCCACCAGCCGGCGCTGGATCGCGACGGCATCGTGATAGCTGATCGCAGGGAACGGCGCGTCTGCAGGCGGCGTGTTGGAAGGCGATGAGGACAGGCCGTTGCCGAACAGGTTCGGGATGATGATGAAGTATCTGTCGGAGTCGAGAATGTCAGCGGGTCCGACCAGCCACTCGGTGTCGACATGCTGGGCGCTGAACGACGTCGGATAGAGGATGACGTTATCCTTGGCCGCGTTCAGCGTGCCATAGGTCTTGTAGGCAAGCCGCAGCGACGGAACCGTCGCGCCCGATTGCAGCACGACGTCGCCGGCTTCGAAGATTTGATAGTCCGCAACTGATGTCATGCGCGCCGTTCCATGGAGAAGCTGCAGCAAGCCTAGGTGATGCGCAGCCGGTTCACACGCCCATTTTTTGGCATGGCATGACCGCATGGTCGGCACGGCGGCCGTGGCCGGGACGAATCGCTTCGCGTCGCCATGCGCTCGCGTTCCCGCGGCCGGTTGCGCCCGGGTGTTGCAGGATGGAACACCCTCGACAATGTGTCCCGGGCATCCACGTCCATCGGCATCGCCGGGCGACGTGGATGGCCGGGACAAGCCCGGCCATGACGGAGGAATGCGTGCGCGATCACGCGGGCTGTGCGAGACAAGCTGTCGCCGCAACGGCGAAACCCTGTGTTTCGCCGCAGCCGGCTTGCAATCCGGTTCCACCCCTTCCAGCTGACAGCGGGACGCCGTATGACGGCACGACGGGATGGAACGAGACATGACCACAGCACTTGAATTCGGCCTGGACACCTTTGGCGACGTCACGCGCGGCGCTGATGGCGCGCTGGCCACGCATGCCCAGGTGATCCGTGACGTGGTCGAGGAGGCGGTGCTGGCCGACGAGCTCGGGCTCGATTTCATCGGGCTCGGCGAGCACCACCGCGGCGACTTCGCGATCTCGGCGCCTGAGGTGGCGCTGGCGGCGATCGCGGCGCGCACCACGAAGATCAAGCTCGGCTCGGCGGTGACGGTGCTCAGCTCCGACGATCCGATCCGCGTGTTTCAACGCTTCGCCACGCTCGACGCGGTGTCGAACGGCCGCGCCGAGGTCATCCTCGGCCGCGGCTCCTTCACCGAATCCTTTCCGCTGTTCGGCTTCGACCTGAAGGACTACGAAGCGCTGTTCGAGGAGAAGCTCGATTTGTTCGTCAGCCTGCTGCCGCAGCAGCCGCTCACCTGGCAGGGCAATCTGCGGCCGCCGCTGCGCGAACAGCTGGTCTATCCGCCGGTCGAGCATGGCCGGCTGAAGGCCTGGATCGGCGTCGGCGGCAGCCCGGAGTCCGTCGTGCGCGCCGCGCATTACGAGCTGCCGCTGATGCTCGCGATCATCGGCGGCGACCCGAAGCGGTTTGCGCCCTATGTCGAGCTGTATCACCGCGCGATCAAGCAGTTCGGCCGCGACTTGAAGCCGATCGGCGTGCATTCGCCGGGCTATGTCGCCGACACCGACGAACAGGCGCGCGCGGAGCTGTGGCCTGACTACAAGACCATGCGCGACCGCATCGGCCGCGAGCGCGGCTGGCCGCCGATGGGCCGTGACGAATTCGTCCAGGAGGCCGATCACGGCTCGCTGTATGTGGGGTCGCCAGAGACGGTGGCGCAGAAGATCGCTGCGACGATCAAGGCCCTCGGCCTGTCGCGCTTCCAGCTGAAATACTCCGCCGGCCCGCTGCCGCATGCCAAGCTGATGCGCAGCATCGAGCTGTATGGCCGGGAGGTGGTGCCGCGGGTGCGGGAGTTGGTGGCGGCGGGGTAGGGCCGGCCGCGGCCCCGCGTTGCTGTCGACAGCAAGCCAGCACGAACATTCAACGTGTTCGTTATCGAGAAGGGAAAGCCGATCACGCAGCCCGTGCAGAGGTGAGAAGACCACGGCACAGCGTGACCACGTCCGCCGGATCGAACGCAGGGGACTGGACTGCAAGCAGAGCGGCTTCGCGAGGGCGCCGTCCCAGCAAGGTCTTCGATCTCATCAACTCGGCATCGATTCAGGCAGCAACAACCCGCGCTCCCCCGCGGCCACCCGCGCCAGCTCGGCCGCCGTCCGCGCCAGCACGCCGTCCCAGGCCATCGGCCGCTCCTGCCGGAACAGCCGCATGGTTGGATACCAGGGGGTGTCGGCGCGGTCGCGCAGCCAGCGCCAGTCAAGCGCATAGGGCAGCAGCATCCACACCGGGCGGCCCAGCGCACCAGCGAGATGCGCGACCGACGTATCGACGGAAATGACGAGGTCGAGCGCCGAGACGGCCGCAGCCGTCTCGGCGAAATCCTTCAGCAGTGGCGCGAGGTCGATGATGTCGCTGCCGAGATCGAGCAGCGTGGGCGCATCGTCGGGCCGCGGCTCCTTCTGCAGAGAGTAGAGCTGTACGCCGGGCATCAGCAGCCGCGGCAGCACGTCGCGCGCAGCGAGCGAACGCTGGCGGTCGCCCTTGTGCCGGGGATTGCCGGCCCAGACCACGCCGACCTTCAACTGCGGCGCGCGGCCGAGCACGTTGCGCCACGCCGCCATCTTGATCGGATCGGCGGTCAGATAGGGCACATCGGCCGGGATCGTCTCCAGCGTGGTGCCGAAGATGCGCGGCAGGTCCATCAGCGGCAGCTGCAGATCGCATGGCGGCAGCGTCTCGCCGCGCGCCAGCACGGTGACGCCCTCGAGGCAGCGCAGCAGCGGCGCAATCGCCGGCTGCACCTGCAACACGACCGAACCGCCCATTCGCTTGACGCGATCGATGTAGCGGACGAACTGCAGCGCATCGCCAATGCCGTATTCGGCAAACAGCAGCAGCGTCCGTCCCTCAAGCGGCTCGCCCTGCCATTCCGGCACATCGAAGCGCGGCATGCCCGCGGCGAGGTCCGGACAGTCGCGGCCCCAGCGATGCTCGGCAAAGCCGTTCGGCAGGTCGCCGCACATCAGCAGGAAATGCGCGTGGTTGTAGCGGGCGAGCGCATTGTCGGGCGCCAGCGCGACGGCGCGATGCGAGGCGGCCAGCGCGGCGTCGATGTCGCCGGCATTGCGCAGCGCCACCGCGAGATTAGCATGGCCCCTGGCATAGGCCGGGTCGGCGGCAATGGCGCGACGATGCGCCGACACGGCCGCGTCGATCTCGCCGCGCTTCTCATGGATGATCCCGAGATTGGTGTGCGCCGGAGCGTGGTCGGGCTGCAGCGCCAGCGCGTGCTCGCAAGCCGCGGCGGCGGCCTCGAGCTGGCCGGCGCCGTACAGGCAGGCGGCGAGATTGGAAAGCACGACGACATCGGTCGGGTCGAGCGCGACCGCGCGGCGATAGGCATCGATCGCCTCGGTCGCGCGTCCAGCCTCGTGCAGCGCATGGCCAAGCAGCCGCGCGGCGTTGGCGTCGTCGGGGGCGAGCTCGGCGGCCAAGCGATAATGACGCGCGGCATCGGCGAAGGCCCGCTGCTTGTAGAGCACGTCGCCGAGACTGACATGAAGGCCGGCATCAGCCGGCTGCGCGGCCAGCGCCTGCCGATAGGCAGGTACGGCCGCATCGTAGCGGCCCTGGTCGGCCAGCACATGCGCGAGCGCCCGCCAGCCATCGGGATGGGCCGGATCGTGGTCGAGCAGCGCACGATAGGCGGCTTCGGCCTCGGCGAGCCGTCCCTGACGGGTCAAAGCGAGCGCAAGATTCCAGCGCGCATGCGACAGCGCGGGATCGAGCGCCAGCGCGCGGCGATAGGCGGCCTCGGCCTCAGCGAAGCGCGACAGCGCGAGCAGCGCGGTGCCGAGCTTGCTGTGGATGCTGGCATCCCGCGGCCGCAGCGCGGCGGCGCGCGCAAACGCATCGGCCGCGCCGTGGCGCTCACCCTTGACCGCGAGCGCATCGCCGAGCGTCACATAGGCCGGCGCGTGGCCGGGATCGTGCGCAAACAAACGGCCCAGCAGCGCCGCGCCCTCGGACATGCGGCCGTCGGCGAAAGCAAGGATCGCCGAGAGATGCAACGCCGGCAGATGATCCGACTGACGATCGAGAATGTCGCGACAGAGCGCCTGCGCGGGCTCCGACCGCCCTGCATTGTAGTGATCAGCCGCCTCGATCAGCAACCGGTTGACAACCGCTCCCCCCATGACGACCCCGCCTCCCGCATTCTGATGAGAGTTGAACGTGCGGCCGGGCCATTTCAGGCGCGGAAGCGCGATGCAGCGGCGCCCGGGAGCGTGCGTCCGGCGGCGTCCGACTCCCGGAAGAAACCCGCGGTGGCGGACAACGGCCCGCTCTCGGAGGTCACGCGACGCCTGGATCATGATGCACCCATCATGATCTTAGCTCATTGCTCAGACGTGACCTTTTCGGATAACCGGCTTCCACCTTCCCATATGAAGCTCTTCAGAGGAGCGCCGTGTCGAACGACACCGCATGATCGAGATAATAGACGAGCAGCGTCGCGGCCAGCGATGCGCATAGCGCAATAGGTGCAAGCCATGGCACACGCCGATCACGTGCATAGGCCTTGTCGTCGCAGGCGATGGCAAACAAGGCAGCGATGATGGCCGAATGTCCGACCGCATCGATCTTTCCGAACTCGAAACACGCGGCGATGAACGCCACGACCAGGATGGCGGCTGAGCAGCGCCGGATCAGCGGCGTCCAAAGCAGCGCAAAGGCAAGGGTGAACTCCACCATTCCGGCCGCGCGCATGTAGAACTCGCTGTCAAAACCGAGCGTGATGATGGAGTGCTCGATGAGAATCGGGAAGCTCCATTGCGGGTAGGCCCATTTTTCCACGGAGGCCCACATCAAAGTCAGCGCGGTCGCATATCGCAGCACGTCGATCGGACTGACTCCGAACAATGAGTTCTTCTGCAGGCCGACCAGCGCGAGATAGGCGGCGAGGCCGAGGAAGATCGGATAATCCATCAGGTGGAAGACGCCATAATTGCTGACCGCAATCCCGAACAGCACGACGATTCCCGCGGCCGAGAGCGGGAGCGTCTGCCGCCACAACATTCCGGCAGCAATAGCGAATTGCAGCACGGCGACCTGCGGCGCCGTCGTCTTCAGTTCGGGCGTCAACAGGAAACCGCCCAAAATGCCAATGGAGATGAAGAAGAAGCCGCAGATCGCACGGATCATTTCTTCGGTCCGCAGCCGCAGCGGCATGGTGACGTGGTCGAATGCACGGGTGGCCGCATGCCCCAGCGCAGTCGGTTCGGCCAAGCAGGCCATCAGCACGGAAAAGGCGGCCAGGCTGAGAAGCAGCTCAAAGTCCAGACACAGCACGTTTTCGAGCGTCCTCGGCTGTGCCGCAACGTCGAAAGCACAGAACCATTTCACATGGGCGTCGGCCGGCCGTGCATTCATCGTGGAAAGCAGGGCCGCTTCGATGAGCGTGGCAAACATCGGGCTCGCGGAACAGGCCGCTCGACAGAGCGGAGCGAACAAGGCCCTTGCCTGACGTCTTTGCGCCAGCCCCCGCCCGTCATGGGCTTTTGAGAACTCACCGGCCCCGTCTGGGCTCGGCAAAACCGATCCACGGCAATCAATCAAGTCTGACATTCGCATCGCGATCCGTTCCCCAACCACTCTGTTGAACGGCTCCCGGCAGCCGGCAGGTCGCGAACGCACCGTCGATGATCACGTCTTAGAGCTGGGTTCGCTGCACTGCGGCAGTATCGTAATACCTGGGTTCCCGAAGGATCAAGACGAATCCATTCAAGGATGCTTTTATTATACTACTCGCTTTAAGATAAGCGACGTATCGCCCGGTTGCGGCCGGCGCAGTGTCTGTAGCAACCGCCCGCTGTCGCTGGCGAACAACGCGGACGAAGCCGCTAAGAATGATGCATATCAGCCAATCAGGACCGGATGCACTGCCAAACTGTGCAGCCAGGATTTAGGCAACATCTCCCCGGCGTATACGAAAGCGAAATGACGCAGTCCGCTTGAGCAATGTACTCAACTCGGAACGCGCAAATCAGACAGGCACGATCGAGCACGTTGGACGTCGGGTGGTGATCCGGCCAAGACTCGAACACACCATTCGTGGTTCAGGGCCCGATACCTGGTGCGAACGCGCCGTGTGTCTCTGAGGCAGTAGGCGCACCTATTGCCCGACGACGCCTCTCCGGCGCGCATTCCGATGCAGGAGCAAGCAGGCGGTGTGGCGACGCCCGACCAGACGTCGAAGCGATCCTCTGGGACGACCCGTCCTGGCCGCTGAGTTCGGTGTCGGCCGAAAGCGCTTCCCATCCGGCCGCGCGCAACCGACACACCAAATCAGCGAAACGACCCGCGTTACACCAATTTCGTTGCAATAATCGCGCTGCGCGGCTTCGAGGCCACCGCGATTCACCTTGGATTGTGTGCCTTTCCGACGACAGAGACCAAGGAATGGACGTCGCTAACAATCCGTTAAGAATCTGAAACAAACGGTAAATAGTGACGGCGGCGGGGCAAAACGTCGCAGGATTTGCGGCTGGTCCTCGCCGGGCGCCCGCGCCCGGCATCGATCTCGTGTGTCTGGAGACCGTTGCAATGTCGTCGTCTGCGTATCTGAAGGTCTGGAAATATGCCGCGCTGGGCTCGGCGCTGCTGCCCATCGCCGCAAAGGCCGGCGACATCCCGACCACGCCCCCGGTGAACTTCACCAATTCCAGCACCGCGACGGTCGGCTCGACCATGGTCAACGTGGTCGATGCCTATACCAACCTGATGCTGAACGATCCGAAGCTGACCAACGGCACAGGCGTCATGGAGCAGAACCTCGCGACCGTGATCCGCATGACCAATGCGCGCACGGCGGCGCAGACCCTGGAGGCGATCCATGACGACCGCACCAGCCAGCAATACAGCGTGCTGAACGGCCTCGGCGTTCTCACCGGCTATTTCATGACTGGCACCGGCGCATCCGCCAGCACCACCCCGACCAGCCTGACGCCGACCACCTACGCGCCGTACACGCTGCAGAACTTCCAGTCCAACATCAACTATCTGAACAGCGCGAGCTGGGGCGCCACCAGCTTCGGCAACGGCACAGCAACGCCGCTCGCCTCCGCCGTCAACTTCGTCAACAATGTCGTGCGCGCCAACTCGTCGACCGAGCCTTCCAAGCGCACTTTCGAGCGCTACATGGGCTCGACCGCGCCGGTCACCACCCCGTCCGCCTTGGGTGCATCGGTCAACCAGACCACGGTGAGTCCGCTCGCGGCGGCGTTCGGCAACTACAACGCCACCACCAAGACCGGGCTCTCCACCGCCGACACCGCCAACATCGTCGTCCCTTCCTATTACGGCAATCTCACGGTGCCTGCGGTCTATGGCAACGTGACCAATTGGGTGCGCGGATTCACCGTGACCCAGGCGATGATCGACGCGCAGAACGTGGCGAACGGCACCAGCCTCGGCTATCTCACCGTGCCGAATGTCGGCACCATCGTGAACGGCGTGCTGCAGCCGACTCAGTTCAATGTCGGCGACTACGTGCCCGGCATCGGCGCGTCGGCGCGGCCCTACCGGCTGTCGACCGACGTCAACGTGCCCACGCCGTTGCTGCAGATCATCAACAGCACCAACCCCTATGCCGATGGCGGCTTCATCAGCGGCCACACCAATTCCGGCTACACGCAGGCGCTCGGGCTCGCCTTCCTGGTGCCGCAGGAATATCAGAGCCTGCTGGCGCGCGCGGCCGATCTCGGCAACAACCGCATTCTCGCCGGCATGCACTCGCCGCTCGACGTGATCGGCGGCCGCATGTTCGCGACCGCGGTCGCCGCGACCAACATCTATAATTCGCTGTATGATGCCAACGGCAACCGGCTGGATTGGACCAATCCCGCCAATGCGAGCGCCTATGCTGTGTACCAGGCCTATACCCAGACGCAGTCCTACCTGTCGCAATCCTGCGGCACGGTCAGCGTGCAGGCCTGCATCCTTCAGAGCCAGGGCGGCGCGGCGGCGATCGCGGCATCCTCGAAGGACGTGAATCTCAGCAACGCTGATCCGTCGAGCTACACCTATCGCATGACCTATGGGATGCAGCTCGCCGGCGCCAGCACGACCCTGCCGGAGACCGTGCCGGTGCAGGCGCAGGTGCTGCTGCTGACGCGCTTTCCCTATCTGAGCGACGCACAGCGCACCGAAATCCTGCGCACGACGGCGCTGCCGTCCGGCTACGCTCTGCTGGACGGCAACACCTGGGACGGCTGGGGCCGCATCAACCTCTACAAGGCAGCCTATGGCTATGGCGCGTTCGACAGCGCCGTCACCGTCAGCATGGACGCGGCGCAGGGCGGCTACAACGCCTTCGACATTTGGAGCAACGATATCTCGGGGGCGGGATCTCTGACCAAGAGCGGCTCCGGCACGCTCGTGCTCGCCGGCGCCAACAGCTATAGCGGCGGCACCACCGTCAACGGCGGCACGCTGGTCGTCGCGGCCGGCGCCACGGTCACGAGCCCGGTCACCGTCAATGCGGGCGGCACACTGAGTGGCCTCGGCACGGTCGGCGACGTCAGCGTCGCCGGCACCTTGGCGCCGGGCTACCAGGCGGTCACCGGCCTCACCGGCCAAGCCGGCAAGCTCAACGTGCTCGGCAGCCTCGCCTTCACCAGCGGCGCGACCTACGCGCTGCAGCTCACGCCCGGCAGCTTCAGCACCACGAGCGTCTCCGGCACGGCGACGTTGGCGGGCCAGGTCACGGCGACATTCGCCGGCGGCATCTACGCGGCCGGCAGCAGACTCGCGATCGTCTCGAGCGGCCGCGGCGTGAGCGGCCGCTTCGCGGGCTTGAGCACCACGATGACCGGCCCCACCAACGTGGCGCCGAGCCTGAGCTATGACGGCCAGAACGCCTATCTCACGCTGAACCAGGCGGCGCTGCCGTCGCTGCCGGCGACCGGCGTGAATGGCAATGGGCAGCAGATCTATGCTGCGCTCAACAACGCGGTCAGCAAAGGCGGCACGCTGCCGGTGTCGCTGCAGTCGATCTACTTCCAGAATGCCGCAGGCGTTGGGGCCGTCTTCAATCAGCTCGCAAGCCAGAGCGCGCCGGCCGCGACCCAGAGCCTCGGCCAGAGCATGACCGGCTTCATGACCACGGTGCTCGATTTCGGCAGCGGCGGCCGCGCCGGCGGCTTCGCATCGACCGGCAGCTCGCCGATGATGGCCTATGCGGACGCAACCGGCGGCCCGAGCACGAAGGCGGCGAAGATGTTCGCCAAGGCGATGCCGGCGGAGCCGGGCTGGGCGGTGTGGGGGTCGGCGTTCGGCGGCGGCGGCCATATCGGCGGCGACACAGCGGCAGGCAGCCAGGACGTCTCGTCGCGAATCTATGGCTTGGCAACCGGCGCCGATTATCGGCTGGCGCCGGACATGACCGTCGGCTTCGCGCTGTCGGGCGGCCAGACCAGCTTCAACGTCGCGCAAGGCGGCGGCTATGGCAGCTCGGATTTCATCCAGGCGGCGGCCTATGCGACCAAGCGCTTCGGCCAGGCCTATCTCTCCGGCAGCCTCGCCGCCGGCGCGCATTGGATGTCGACGACCCGCAACCTTGCGACCGGCGCCGCCGAGACGTTGCGGGCGAGCTACACGGCTCCGACGCTCGCCGCGCGGGCCGAGGCCGGATACCGCTTCGATCTCGGCTGGAGCAGCCTGACGCCCTACGCCGCGCTGCAGCTGCAGCAGGTTTGGAGCCCGTCCTATACCGAGACCAGTTCGCTTAGCGCCAACGGCTCGGCGCTCAGCTTCGCCGCTCGCGACACGACCTTGCCGCGCACCGAGCTTGGCGTCTGGGCCGATCGCCGCATCTCCGAGACCTTCCTGCTGCGCGGTCGGGCGGCCTGGTCGCACGATTACAATCACGATGCGACGGTGACGGCGACATTCCAGACCTTGCCGGGCGCGAGTTTCGTGACCACCGGCGCGCGGATCGCGGCGGATTCGGCGCTGCTGTCCGGTGTCGCCGAGGTCGCGCTGACCTCGCATCTGTCGCTGTCCGGGCAGATCGACGGCCAGTTCGCGCCGTCGGCCACAACCTGGGCCGGCACCGGCCGGCTGCGCTATCAATGGTGAGCTAACGCCCCTTCCATCATCCGGAGCCGCGCCCACAAGGACGCGGCTCTTTTTCTCTCCGCATCAGACTGCACGTGTCGTCAGTTCGCCGCCGCTTGCGTCCGCCGTCGGCGCCTTGCGCGCGCGATCGATATCGGGCGTGCGGTAGGCCGCTTCCGGAATGGTTCCCAGCCGCGAATCGTGAAGACGCGGGCCGAGGCCATAGAACTGCTGGAAGCTCATGATCAGCGGCCGCCATTTGTCCGGATCGATGTGGTCGCGCGCGCCATCCATCAGGAGGCCCGCCTCGACATGAACGCGCTGGACGCGGACCTCGAAACACTGGATGTGCCCCTTGAGCAGCGCGTCGTCATCGGCAATGCCGTGCACGGCTTCGACGCGCGCTTCGAGCTGCACCGGACATTCGGCGACGCGCGGCGCGGCGACGGTTTCGGACCTGACCGCGGTCAGACCGGCCGCCGCGAACTTGTCCGGCTCATGGCGGTAGCCCTTGCGCTGCTTCATCGCCGGCACCGGGTCCGAGCCCGTGGTCAGCGCGAGGCGATCGACCGCGGCGACGAGATCGACGGACGGCAGATTCAAGACACATTCGCCGGTACGCCGCATGTTCTGCGGCGTCTTCGATCCTGCCGCGAGGCCGAGCATGCAGCGCCAGCCGAGCCAGAACGCCGACGACATCGGCGCAAGATTGAAACTGCCGTCCGCATTGACGGTACTGACGAGGACCACAGGCGTCCCGAAATAAAGGATGCCGGGCTCGATGGTCGCGTGCATGGGAAGATTCTCCAGGTGATGCATGTCGCGGCGCCGTCGCGCACCGCGCGGACGGGACCTAAGCCGCCGCCTCACCCTGGAAGGTTCATCGATCGGGACGCCATGCTCCACCCGATTCCCGAGCGGGAGGCGTGAGCAGAAGACGCTTCGATCTGGACGAGGTCTGCGCGCGCCTGACGCTGCGGCAGATGGCGATCCCGGCATGACTCGAACATGCGACCTACGGTTTAGGAAACCGCCGCTCTATCCAGCTGAGCTACGGGACCGGAGCCTGCACCGACGTGCACCTGCTTCGGCAGCCTGCATAGCAGACCCGGAAACCGACCGGAAGCCTTTAAGTCCAACCGGGATTGCTCCACCCGGCACAGCCGTGCCAAGGGGCGGCTGGATCATTGGCTTTCCGCACAGCCCGGCAGGTCAAACAGCGCCTGCAACCCGCAGGCCGACGTGAACATCCTGTCGCCATTGTGGCCGACGCCGTTGACGTCCCACAGCCGGTGATGCGGGGTGCCGCCGGGTCGCGCGGACATCATCGCGGCATAGGCATGGCCGCGCACGTAGCGGGTCGGCCCCTGCGCCTCGGCCATGCAGCTCTTGTCGAGGGCAGGATGGTGCGGATCGATGTCGCGGGTCCCGAGCAGATAGATCAGGTTGCGCGCGATATAGGCCCGTTCGAGCTCGGCGGGGGTGGCGCCTGCCAGATAGGGCGGGCGATCGACCATGCCAAACTTCCAGCTGTCATAGCCGGGGCAGGCCGCGGCGATCGCCGGCTCCGGCCGCTCGGCCGAGAAATAAGCGTAAGAAGAAGGGTTGGCGACCACATAGCGCACCGCGATGTGCTGCTGCGCCAGCGCCGCCCCGCCGCGGGCGCCAATGGCGTAGCGCTGCACCACCTGCGCGCCACCGGAATGGCCGCCGATCACGACGTCGGTCAAGGCCGGGAACAGCGCGCGATTCGCCAGCTGGGCAAGGATCGCATCCAGCGCCTCGAACGAGCTCACCGGCTGCGGCCCGAGCGCCGCGTCGCCGCCCTGCCAGCCGGTCAGGGTCCAGCGCAGGGTGTCGGCGGGCAGGTGATGAAACTCGACATCGGCCTGGGCCAGAAATTGCGGCACGATCAGCAGCGTCGTCGCGCCCGCGGCGCCGGCCGCAGCCTGGGCCTTCTTGGCCGTTTCGAAATAGGCGTCGGCGTTGCGCAGCCGGCCATGCAGCACCACGACGGCGCGCGTGACGTCGGGCAGCGTCTCGGTCCATGGCCTGGACACATAAAGCGGCAGAACGCCGCGGTCGCCCACGGCAAAGCGCTGATCGGCGACGATCGCGACCGGCCGGCGGTTCGGTGCTGTCTCGTCCTGCGCGACGGCAAGGCGACCGAGCGCCACGGCGGCGAACAGCAGGACCCCCAACAAGCCCATCAGCGCCCATTTCGACGACGTCATGCGGCCTCCTTGGACCTGACGAGGGGCAGAACGGTCTCCCCGAGCGACCATACGCTGCCGACGGGAACCTGACATCAGTTGCGACTGGGCTGTGACCGGTCTTGCGGATCGATCACAGCCCCGTTGGCGGCGGCGGTTTGACTATCCGGGAGACTGCCGATGGTCTAAGAGAGCGGCGCCAGCATGGAACCGGCCTCGGGATCGCCGTATTGGTCGTGCCTGAGCGCAGCGCGTGGCCTCAAGGGGCGGCTGTCTCGCGACGCAATGTTGGCAGCCGTTTATGCCCGTTCCATTCAGCTGAGGGAAACAGTCAAGTCGATGCTCATCCGGTCGGTCATCTCAGGCGCACTCGCAGGACTCGTCTCCATCGCCGCCGCAAGCGCGCAGGACACCCGTAATCTCCTGGAGTCCAAGGAGTCCCTCTACAACAACATCTATGTCTACGAGCAGGCGCCTTACCGCAGCATGACCTTCGGTCACAACCGGCGCATCTATACCGAGAGCGTCTACAATACCCGTGACGAGCTCGACCTGCCGGTCGACTATACCCGCTTCATGACGGCGAGCGTGATGTACGCCAAGGACGTCCGCTCGATCCTGGAAATCGGCTTCGGCGGCGGCCGCACCGCCTGGTACCTCCATCGCTTCCTGCCCAAGGTGCAGGTGACGTCGGTGGAGCTCGACCCGACCGTGCTGGAGCTGGCCAAGAAATATTTCGGCATCAAGGAAGAGCCGAACTTCCATGTCGTCAACCGCGACGGCCGGCTCTACGTGCAGGAATCCAAGGAGCGCTACGACATCATCCTGATCGACGCCTATCGCGGGCCGTTCGTGCCGTTCCACCTGCTGACCAAGGAATTCTATCAGCTGATCAAGGACCATCTCGCCGAGGGCGGCGTGGTGGCGCAGAACGTCGAACCCTCGACCATGCTGTTCGATGCCGCGGTCAAGACCATTCACAGCGTATTCCCGCAGGTCGACTTCTACGAAGCCGGCGGCAACATCGTGATGGTCGCCTATCCGGGTGACGAGCGGAAGCCGGAGGATCTGGCGGCCATCGCCCAGGAGCGCGACAACGAGTTCGGCTTCCGTTACAAGCTCGCCGACATGCTGGCACAGCGCAAGCGCGTCGACATCGACAACGGCCAGGTGATCGATGCCAAGGCCAAAGTGCTGACCGACGATTTCGCGCCGGTCGAAGCGCTCAAGAGCATCGAGCGCCACAACAGGAAGCTGCCGTGAGCGAACCGGTCTCCCGCGCAGGCCTGCTGGCGATCTATATCTGCTCGTTCCTGGTCGGCTGCGTGCTGATGGGCTTCGAGATGCTCGGCAGCCGCTATCTCAATCCCTATTTCGGCAGCGGCATCGGCGCCTGGGCCAGCCTGATCTCGACCGTGCTGTGCGCGCTGGCGATCGGCTATTTCGCCGGCAGCGCCATCGTCGACCGCCAGCCCACGACGCGCACCATCGGCACCATGATCCTGATCGCCGCGGCCTATATGGCGCTGGTGCCGGCGACCGCCGACACCGTCATGGCCGACATTCTCGACACGATCGGTGATGGCCCTTCGGCGACATTGATGGCCGCGACAGCGCTGCTGCTGGTGCCGCTGACGCTGCTCGGCACGTTTTCGCCGATCGCGGTCAGCCTGCTGACCCGCTCGGCCGGCGAAGCCGGCCGCGTCGCCGGCCTCGTCTACGGCGTCTCCACCATCGGCAATGTCGTCGGCACGCTGGTCACGACCTTCGCGCTGATCCCCACCATCGGCTCGCGCGCGATCACCTATTATTTCGCCGTGATCCTGGCCGGCTGCGCCGCCATCCTGTTCATCCCCTTCGGCAAGAAGACGTCCTGACATTTATCATTGAAGAGCTTTGCGATGACTGAGTCGATGACTGAGTCCTGGCCTCGCCTCGCCGCCCTGGCGGCCGCGGCGGTGGTGCTGCTGACCCCGCCTGCCACACGCGCGGCCGAGCCGCAGATCGAGCTGTGGGACGGCCAGCGCGCGATGGCGCACATTGCCGATCTGCTGCAATTCACGCCGCGCTCGATGGGCGAGCCGGGCCACCAGAAGACGATCGACTACATCAAGGCGGCGATGGCCAAGAGCGCGGCCGATGCAGTGCTGACGCAAAGCTTCACCGCCAAGGCAGATGACGGCAAGGCGATCCCGCTCACCAACATCATCGCCCGCTTCCAGATCCAGAATCCGCGCCGCGTGATCGTCGCGACCCATTACGACAGCATCATCAAGGCCTATCGCGATCCGAAATCGCCCGACGCGCCGATGCCCGGCGCCAACAACTCCGCCTCGGCGGTGGCGCTGCTGCTGGAGACGGCGCGCGTGCTGTCGCTGTCGCCCAAGCTGGATGTCGGCATCGACATGATCTTCTTCGACGGCGAGGAAGGTCCGAAATCGCTGGGCGCGGGCGATCCGGCCTGGCGTGCTTTGGGCTCGCCGCATTTCGCCGCGCACCTGAAGGACTATTATCCGTCGCGCAAGCCGGAGAAGGCGGTCGATTTCGACATGGTCTGCGACAAAGACCTCAAGCTGCAGCCGGAGCCGTCCTCACTGACCTCGGCCCTGCCCGAGGTCAAGAAGTTCTGGAGCATCGGCAGCCGCATCGCGCCGTCGGCCTTCTCGCCCGAGCCGACCACCTTCCCGATCAGCGACGACCACACCGCCCTGCAGGCGGCCGGCATTCCGAGCTTCCTGGTCATCGACTTCGACTACGAACCCTATTTCAACACCACCCAGGATACGATCGAGCAGTGCTCGGCCCAGAGCCTGGAGAGTGTCGGCCGCACCTTGCTGCGCTATCTCTACGCCCCCTGAGCGGCGCGCCGCTGCGCCGACCGCGCGCCGCGAATCGCCGCGGCGAGACCGTGCGGATCGTCGGTGCCGATGCGACGCACATGGCCGTGCACAAGCCGCAGCTCGACCGCGTCGAGTCCGGATACGGTGTAGAATCGGACTCCTGAGACGATGCCGACCCCGAGCCCATGCCACCATTTGTTGCGCACGACCGCGATCTCGGTGATGGCGTCGAGCGGCACGCGGTAGCGCCACAGCCCGGGGCCGAAGAACCAGCACAGCTCGCCGTCGCCGATCTCCACCGTCAGCGACGCGAACAGCAGCGCGATCACCAGCTCGGTCGCGAGCAACCCGGCGGCGACGATGCCATGGCCCGCATTCCACAGCAGCACCGCGCCAAGCGCGCCCGATCCGAGACATGTCGCAATGGCGACCAGGCCCCATTGTCTGTGACGGTATCGCACGGCCATCCCCCCGCAAGCTGGCCGGACTTAGTATAGCGTGCCATCGACGACAGTCTCGCGCATGGCGCGAGACAACGGTGGAGATCTGTGCTCCACAGCCATCCAAAATACATTCAGGCGATCGCCAGCACGGGCGTTGGCCGTTGAGTCGGCATGGCCTGCTTGCGCGCCAACAGGCCGGGCACGAGGGCCTCGGCCGCCTCGGCGCCGGAAATCACCACGGCCTCGACACCCGCCCCCGCATTGCCGCCTCCGGCAATGACGAGATCGCGCACGGGCGCCTTGGCGCCCTTGAGCCTGCCCGCACGGGCCACACCGTAGATCGAGCCGGCTTTGGCGAGATCGTAGCGCGCATAGGTCACCGGGCTGGCGTCCGTCCGGTAGACGATATGTTGCGAGAGGCCGGGAATGATGGTCTCGGCGGCCGCGACCATGGCATCACCGAGCTGCTGCTTGCGCGCGTCATAGGCCTGCGAGCGCCGCCAGTTCTTCCAGTCGTCGCCGCCCTCGTCCGGAAACCACGCCTTGGCTTCCTCATGCGTCAGCAGGCTGATGATCGTCATCGTCGCATGCCCCTCCGGCGCCGCGGAGGGATCGAGCTTGGACATCACCGCCAGGCCCACCCCCATCGGCGTATCGAGATGCGTGGCTGGCGCGATCTCCGGCACGACATCCAGGCCGAGATGCACCGAGAAGCAGGAGTTCGCCGGCAGGATCGCGGCGGCGCGCGCGCGGAAGGCGGCCGGCAGATCGTCCGGCTTCAGGAGTTCCGTGAAGGTGCGCCCGAGATCGGCGTTGGAGATCACGGCCTGCGCACGGATGGTGCGGCCATCGCCGAGCGCCACGCCGGCGGCACGGCCCTGCTCGACCAGGATGCGCGTCACCTTGGACTTGAGCAGCACCTCGCCGCCGCGCGCGGTGATCGCTTCCGTCAGCACGTCGGCCAACCGACCGGAGCCGCCGACCGGGTAGAAGCCGCCCTTGAAATAATAGCCGAAGATCGGGACCATCTGCGCGCAGCTCAGTCGCTCGCTGCCGTCGCCGAGATAGCCCGACAACGCGTTGAGATAGGCAATCAGCTCCGGATCCGAGACATGCGCGGCGACCAGGTCGTCGAACGGCCGGCTCATCCAGCGAAAGGCCTGCGGATGCTTGCGCGGGAAGGCCAGCAGCTCTTCCAGCGTTTCCGGCATTCCGGGAATGCCGCTGCGGCCGCGCCCGGTCGCGTACATGCTCTCGAAGATCGCATGGATCGTATCGAAGAGTTTGACGAGCCCGTCTGCGCTGGCCGGAAACATCTCGCACAGCAGCCGGACATAAGCGCGCCAATCCGCGGGGACGTCGATGCGGCGACCGCGCAGGCGGTAGGAATGAGTAACGCGCTTCCATTGGATCCGGTCGGCGACGCCAAGCCGGCGCAAGACGCTATCGACCGGCCCGCCCGGCCAGACCCCGGAGAAGTCATGCGGCCCGGCATCGAAGCGGTAGAGCACCGGCTTGTTGTCGTGATGGGCCTTGCGCAGATAGCTATGGCAGAAGCCGCCGGGCACGACGTGATGATCGAACACCTTCACCTTCAGTCCAGCGTCGGCGAGCAGCGCTGCCGCGGTGAGCCCGCCGATGCCGGCACCGATCACCGCGACGTCGCAATCGATCGTCGAGGATTCGGAGAAGCTCGGAGCCGGCCAATGGCACTCCTCGCGTGAGGCCCGCATCCGCATCAAGGCTTGGCGGATCGCAAAGTGCGGACCGAAAATCGAGATCAGCGCACCGCCGACCACGATCGCGGTCGTGATCCAAGACGACACGCCGGCCCACCGGCACAGGCCGAGCACGAGGAACAGCATGCCCCAGAGTCCCGTCATCAGCATGTTGATGAGCTGGAACTGCGGCGTCGACGCGCTGTCCGCGTAGCTCGCCCGCGAGTAATCCGCCGTCCAGGGACGGCCAACCGCGAGCGAAACGAAGCTGATCCCACCGAGACCCGCAAGGGACAGCCATAATGCATTGGCAGCCGTCCAGCTCGGCGCCACGTCGTTGGCGATTCCCAGCAGAACGAACAGCGCAAGGCCGCCGAGTTCCAGCGGGGCAAGCTCCGCGCGAGAGGCGCGCCAGAGATTGCCGGCCAGGGACAGGCCGAGGCCCGACCAGACCGCCCAGGCAGGCTGTTGCCAGGCGAGCACAGCCCAGAACACGACGAATGGCAGCAGCGCGAGCTTGATGGTGAGGAATACCTTCATACCAGCCTCTCTTCGGCGCGACGCCGCGACATATCTTTCCATTGTCAAGATAACCTAGAACGAGCTCCAGCGCAGGTCAACGCAAATCTTTCCAGCGTCAAGATTCGTTCATCAACCGAGACGTGATAAAAATGGTAGAAGGGTGCTCCCTATCGTACCGCCGCCACAGCAAGGAACGATTCAGGCGCGTCGTGCCGCTCCGGCGCCGCTCAACTGTGGCAACAAGATCACGGAACTCGAGTCCGCCACGAAGAAAGCCGGAAATTGCGCAACATCAGAGAGACACCCCGCCGCAAATTGGCGACAATCTCCCGTCATCTGAGGCGGGACACGCTGAGGAAGCCGTTCGTGTATCCACCCCGCCTGCCAATTCTGGTCTTTGCTGCATTGAGTTGCCTGCCCGCGATTCAACCTGAACGCGCGCAAGCGCAATGGTGGAGTCGCGCTCCGTCGGACTTCGAGGAATGCGCCGACGCGGCCGAGAAGTCCGCGACCAAAGAAGAGAAGACGGCTGCGCTCGCACAATGCAACGCGAAATTTGCCGGGAGACGGAAACCGGGCGGCGGCTACGTCTACTACGACTTCATGCAGGATCGCAGCTTCGACATCGCCGGTCCCAATCCGACTCCCGACGAGCAAAAGTTCATCGATCAGCAGTACACGCAATATCTCGAGCGGCAGCGCCATGCCAATATGAGCTCGGCGATGATGACGCGGCCGCAGCCGCAGGACCTGCAGCCGACATCTCTCAAGGACATGACAGCGCGGGCTGCGATCGAGCCGCCGAAGCCAGCGATCCCTGCGACGCCGCCACAGCGGCCGGCCCGGCCGCCACAGGCCGGGACGCCTCCGGGCTCGACGGTTGAAGCACGGGCGCGTGTGAAAGCGGCGCAATGCGCCAAGGGCGTCATCAGGGACTCCTTCTCCTGCAACTTCCCGGTCCTCTCGGAGAAGCTCGGCGAGCTGAAGAAGATTTTCAGCGGGCCTGGCCAGGGACAAGTCGCGGCCGGCAAAGCCCCCAAGCGCGCCGACGCCAAGTACTGAGCCCGGTGCTGACGCCGGGTACCGAGGCCAAGTATTTTGGCCAAGTATTTTGGCCAAGTCCTGAGGCTATGTCCTGAGGTCAGGTCCTGAGCCACCCTGTTCTGTCCGCACCAGCTGCCATGGCCCCGCGTCGGAGCCGGCGCGCAGCAGCGTCTCAGTTCGCAACGTGACGCGAGCGCGCTGCGCTGACCGCTCAACCCTTCCCTGACACTCAATTGGTGATGTGAGCCGTGACCAGCGCGTGGTTGAACATCGCGTTCAGCGCCGCCGTGATGTCCGCCGGCGAATTCGCAGTATAGAAATAGCCGGGTGACGCACAGGCCTGCAGGCTCGGCGGAATCTTGGGAATGTTGGCGTTGGCGTAGAAATCCTCGGAATTGGCGAAACTCGTCGGATTCTGGATCGGCTGATAGGGAATGTAGAGCACGGACACGATGATGCCACGGCTCTTCAGCGTGGTGCATTTCGACGTGTCCATGGTCGTCGCCGAATTGCTGCCCGACCATGATCCGTTCCAATAGACTTGCGGATTTTGCGCGCCATCGGTGATCAGGAAGACGTAAGGCTGCGTCTTGTTGGACGCGCTGCCGTCCCCGACCGAAGTGATGATGCCGTTCATCGTCGGGAAGGCGTTCTCGAAATGAGTGCCGCCCGAGCCCAGGCTGGCATTGGCCCCGGTATCGAGCTGACTTGCGAGATTGGCCGCGGCGTAATTGATCGTACCGGGCGTCGTCGGAGAGCCGTTGATGCTCGCCGTCAGCGGCGAATAGGCATAGAGATAGCGAACGAACGGATAGAGGCCGATGCGAAACTGATTCGGCGTCTTCTGGGTCGCGTTCGCCGTCACTAGGAGCTGCTGCACGGCCGCGCCGACCGCGTCCGCACGCAGCTGAATGCAGGCATCGGAGCCATCCGTCGGGCACGAGGTGACCGCGGCGAGGCTCGACAGGAGCGAGCTCGGGAGCTTGCCGCCATTGCTCGTCAACAGCTTCTTGACACCGCTATAGCTGACCCGCGACATCGGATAGCCCATGCAAGAGCCGTTGGTATTGTACTTCTGGTTCGCGGCCGGACAGGAGCTCGCGCTCGTGAAGTGGCATGCAAAGGTGCATCCGTTCGGATATTGCTTGTAGTTGTCGGGATTGATCGCGGCCAGGCGCGTCTGCTCCGCGTCGGTCGATGGCAGGCCCATCGATCCGGAGACGTCCAGCATCAGGTAGAAGTCCAGATAAGGCGGCAGCGACGAGGTCGATTTGGAGGTGCCGGTCACCGTCAGTTTGCGGTAGCCCACGACCGTCATGAAGGTGGTCGGCACGTCGGCGGAAAACGCGACCGTCGCGGCGAGCTTCACGCCCGTTTTCGTGACCTGCGCGTTGAGCGACAGGTTGGTATAGCCGAGACTGTTGGCGGCGTTGCCGTTGAAGAGCTTGGTCGCCTCTTCGACCGCGACTTGAACCGTGCCGTCGCTGGTCATCTGCAGCGCCGCATTATAGCCGAGCGATTGCTGCGAGATCGATGCGACGCTGGCTGCGTCCGCGGCTGATTGCAGCTTGCTGCGCAACCGGGTCGCCTGGGTATAATCGACCGCGCAGCCGATCGCGCTCAGGATCGGCAGCAGCGCCATCGCGAAGATGATGGATATGTTGGCACGCTCGTCATGGCCAAGACGCAGCGCCTGTTGCAGGAAACCGCGGAACGCGGACGACATGCTGATATCCTTTGTCCGTGAAGGGCTGTTCACGGACACAGGTCATGCGGCACGTTGTCCTGAAGTTAAGCCGATCACCGACACGGCTGGCCTTGCGCGGCCTTCCGGTAGAATTGCGGCCGATGCAATCGAGTTGCCGTAAGCGCCTTGTAACCGTCATCTCCAATCAGTATTTTTACGTGCGGGGCGCAGGAGGCGGATCATGGGTCTACTCGATATCCTGAACGGCATGCAGAACGGCCCGCATGGGCCGAGTCACCCCACCACGCAGCAGAACGGCGGCATGTCGCCGATGACGATGGCCATCCTCGCGCTGCTGGCGTGGAAGGCGGTGAAGCACTTCTCGCAAGGCAATCAGCAGCCCAATGCGGCGCCTGCGCCGGTTCCGCCGCCGCAGCCGACCGGCCGTCAGGGCGGGCCGCTTGGCGGCGGGCTTAGCGGGGGACTTGGCGGCGGACTTGGCAACATTCTCGCCGGAGGACTTGGCGGCCTGCTGGCCGGTGGTGCAGCAGGCAGCGTGCTGTCCGGCGGCCTCGGCGATCTGCTGCGGCAATTCCAGGAGAACGGCCACGGCGACACCGCCAATTCCTGGGTTTCGCCCGGTGAGAACAAGCCGATCTCGCCCGGCGACCTCGCCAACGCACTCGGCGCCGACCAGCTCGATCAGCTCACCGCGCAGAGTGGTCTGTCGCGGGACGAACTGCTGAACGGGCTGAGCCAGTACCTGCCGAAGGTGATCGATCAGCTGACGCCGGACGGACGGCTGCCGACCGAGCATGAGCTCGCAGGCCGGATCTGACGATCCTGGATGACGTGACGGGAAGGACAGGACTCGTGTTGCACATTCTCATCGTCGGGCTGGTTGCAGGCTTCCTCGCGCGGATTCTCTCGCCAGGGCCTAACAATCCCTCCGGCTTCATTCTGACCGTCGTGCTCGGCATCGTTGGCGCGTTCGTCGCCACCGCGATCGGGCAGACGATCGGCCACTACAGCCCAGACGAGGGCGCCGGCTACATCACGGCGACCATTGGCGCCATCGTCGTCCTGTTCGTGTGGAACCGGCTGGTCGCCAGCGGCAAGGTCCGCGATTTCAACGGGTAGCGCCGACGTCGCCCGTCATTGCGGACGAAAGCGACGTGTGCGCCGGCGCGCGAACGGCATCGGCCGAAGCAATCCAGCGTCTAAGAGCTGGACTGTCTCGGCTGCTCGCAACGACTACCCGACCAGATGCATCCCGGCATCCATACGCACGACCTCGCCGGTCATGTGCCCCGATGCCGGGGTGGCCAGGAACGCGACCAGCTGCGCGATGTCCTCTGCCGTCGACGCGGCGCGCAGCGGCACGCGCGCGACCACGGCATCACGCACCTGCTTGGCGCCGGCCTCGCCACGGCCCTTGGTGAACCAGGGCGTGTCGATATAGCCAGGACAGACGGTGTTGACGCGGATCGACGGCGCCAGCGCGCGCGCCAGCGACAAGGTCATGGTGTTGAGCGCGCCCTTGCTGGCGGCATAGGCCACGGAGGAGCCGATGCCGCTGATGCCTGCGACCGAGGAGACGTTGACGACGGCGGAGGCGCGGACGCTCGCCTTGGCGGCGGCTTCGAGCAGCGGACGCGCCGCGCGGATCATCTGGAACGGACCGATCGTGTTCACCGCGTAGATGCGCTGAAAATCCTCGGCCGACAGGCCATCCAGCTGATCGTGCGGGACATGCTTGGTGGTGCCGGCATTGTTGACGAGCGCATCGAGCCGTCCCCAGGGCGCGGCCGCCGCGACGATGGTCTTGCAGTCCTCGTCGCGCGACACGTCGCCCTGCACCACGACGACGTCGGCGCCCGCCGTGCGGCAGAGATCCGCCGTCTGCTCGGCTTCGGTCTTGCTGTTCGAATAATTGACGACGATGCGCATGCCGGCCTTCGCCAGCAAGAGCGCGGTCGCGGCCCCGAGACCCGATGCCGAACCCGTCACGATCGCGCAAAGACCCTTGGTCGGCATGCCGGCCTCTCCCTCTCATCTGATCCGGCTGCCTTCTTAGCCAAGTTCTGGTGCCGTGCAAATCGCTGCAATCTCCGCAACGCGGAAATCAACGCAGCCCATGCGGCGCGCGGGCACGGCGTTGCGGCGCCAGCGCTTGTCATCATCGCCGCTTGCGCTCATCATGCCGGGCAAACGACCGACGCGGATCTCGTGCTGCAGCGAGGTCGAACAAGGTCGAATAATCAGGACGAGGAACGCCGTGGCGGAAGCTGAGAACATCGTGGTCGCGACCGCGGAGAAGATCTTCGCTGATCTCGCCGATCCGCAGACGATCAATCACGACAAGAACGGCGGCTGGCGGCTACCGCTGTGGCAGGCGCTGAGCGAGGCCGGCCTGCCGCTCGCATGGGTCGCCGAGGAGCTCGGCGGGGCCGGTGCCGATCTCGCCGACGGCTTCGCGGTCGTCAATGCTGCCGGCCGTTTCGCCGTCGCGGTGCCGCTGGCGGAGACGCTGCTGGCCGGCTGGCTGCTGCAACAAGGCGGCATCGCTGCGCCCGAGGGCAGCATGACGATCGCGCCCGCGCGCCCGAACGACAGGATCGCGCTCGGCGCCGACGGCACGCTGTCCGGCCGCGCCCGTGGCGTCGCGTTCGCCAAAGCGGCAAGACACGTCGCGGTGGTCGCCCATGGCGATGACGGCGTCTCGATTGCGCTGGTCGCGGCGGACCAGTTGCGCATCGAGCCCGGCCTGTCGCTCGCCAACGATCCTAGCGACACCGTCATCTTCGACAGGATGGCTCCGGTGGCCATCCGTTCGGCGCCCGCCGGCTTCGATCAGGACAACATGATGCTGATGGGCGGCGTCGTGCGCGGCCTGCAGATCGCCGGCGCGCTCGACCGGCTGCTCGAGATCAGCGTCACCTATGCCGGCGAGCGTGTCGCGTTCGAAAAGCCGATCGGCAAATTCCAGGCGGTGCAACATAACCTTGCACGGCTGGCCGGCGAGGCTGCGGCCGCCAACGCCGCCGCGACCTCGGCGGCCGATGCGATCGCCCGCAGCGGCGCCTTCGACGACGCCGTGTTTCTCGAGGCTGCATCGGCGAAGATTCGCTGTGCCGAGGCGGCCGAAAAAGGCGCCGCGATCGCCCACCAGGTGCACGGCGCGATCGGCTTCACCACCGAGCACATCCTGCACCGGTTCTCGCTGCGCGCGCTGGCCTGGCGCGACGATTTCGGCTCCGAGAGCCACTGGGCCGTCGCGCTCGGCCGGCGCATCGCTGCGCGCGGCGCCGACGAGCTGTGGCCCCTGGTCGCATCACGCTGAAACGAAACGAGAAGGATAGCCGATGACCGCGCTCCGTTTCGATCCGATCCGTCTGCCGCCCGAATGCGAGGAACTGCGCAAGGAGGTGCGCGCCTTTCTCGCCGAGGAGATCGCAGCCGGCACGTTCAACCCGTTCCAGCCGCTGCGCGAGGATGCCGATGCCCGCGAGTTCTCGCGGCGGGTTGGCGAGCGTGGCTGGATCGGTATGACCTGGCCGAAAAAATATGGCGGTCACGAGCGCTCGTTCCTGGAGCGCTACGTGGTGACCGAGGAGATGCGGGTCGCCAACGCGCCGGTGCGCCGCTTCTTCGTCGCCGACCGCCAGAGCGGGCCGATCCTGCTGCGCTATGCGCCCGAACATATCAAGATGGACATCCTGCCGCGGATCTGCCGCGGCGAATTGTGCTTCGCCATCGGCATGAGCGAGCCCAATTCCGGCTCGGACCTGTTCGCCGCCAAGACCCGCGCGACCAGGACCGAGGGCGGCTGGCTGATCAATGGTTCGAAGATCTGGACCACGTCGGCGCACATGGCCGACTACATGATCGCGATCTTCCGGACCTCGCCGGCGACCAAGGAAAACCGGCGCCACGGGCTGACGCAGTTCCTCGTCAACATGAAATCGCCGGGCATCAAGGTCAACCCGATCGGACAGATCACCGGCCAGAAGGAGTTCAACGAGGTCGTCTTCACCGACGCGTTCGTGCCCGACGATCATCAGCTCGGCGAGATCGACGGCGCCTGGAAGCAGGCGACCTCGGAGCTCGCCTATGAACGGTCGGGGCCTGAACGCTTCCTTGAAACCTATTATGTGCTGACCGAGCTGGTGCGCGCCGTGGGTCCTGATCCTGACACCCGTGGCGCGGAGGGCATCGGCCGCCTGGTGGCGCAGTTGCACACGATGCGTCGGATGTCGGTCTCGGTCGCCGGCATGCTGCAGGCCGGCAAGGAGCCGGTGGTGGAGGCCTCGATCGTGAAGGATGTCGGCACGATCTGGGAGCAGCAACTGCCGCACCGCGTGCGCGATCTCGCGGCCTTTGTCGAGGAGGAGGCGGGCAATCGCGAGACGCTGGAGAACCAGCTGAGCTTTGCGATCCGTACCGCGCCGAAGCTCACCATTCAGGGTGGCACAACGGAGGTGCTGCGCGGCATCATCGCGCGCGGGCTGGGGCTGAGGTGAGGCCGGGTCGCATCCTGGCTATCGCAAGCTGACAGCATCGACAACACACTCCGTCATTGCGAGCGATGCGAAGCAGTCCAGGACCGAGCAAGGACTCTGGATTGCGTCGCTTCGCTCGCAATGACGCCCCGAGAAGCAGAATTGGAGATCCCCACATGACCCACTTTCCTGACATCGGCGTCGAGATCCACGGCCATGTCGGCCTGATCGAGATCCGCCGGCCGCCGCTCAACTTCTTCGACATTTCGCTGATCAACCAGATCGCGGATGCGCTCGAGGGCTTCGACCGCGACATCGAGATCCGCGCGTCGGTGCTGGCGGCGCAGGGCAAGGCGTTCTGCGCCGGCGCCAACTTCACCGACCCGGCGCGGCAGGCGCAGGAGGCAGCCGAGGCAAAAGGCGACCCGGCCGACAGTCTCGGACCGATCAACCATCTCTATATGCAGGCGGTGCGCATTTTCCGCTGCAAGAAGCCGATCGTGGCCGCCGTCCATGGCGCGGCGATCGGCGGCGGGCTGGGCCTCGCGGTGTCGGCCGATTTCCGTGTCACCTGCCCGGAAGCACGCTTCTCGGCCAACTTCACCAAGCTCGGCTTCCATCCGGGCTTCGGACTGACGGTGACCTTGCCGGAGCTGATCGGCAAGAACAACGCCGAGCTGATGTTCTACACCAGCCGCCGCGTCACCGGCGAGGACGCCTATAAAATGGGGCTCGCCAATGAATGCGTGCCGCAGGACCAGGTGCGGACAGCCGCCATGAAGCTCGCCGCAGAGATCGCCGAATGCGCCCCGCTCGGCCTGCTTTCGACCCGCGCCACGATGCGCGCCGGCCTCGCCGACCGGGTGATGGCCGCCACCGAGCACGAGCTTGCCGAGCAGACACGGCTCCGCGCGACGGAGGATTTCAAGGAAGGCGTCAAGGCCACCGAGGAACGGCGCTTCGCGAATTTCAAGGGGCGGTGAGCAGAGGGCCGGTGCTGCGGCTGGCCCGACTCGCAGACGCGCTCACGCGGTGAGCGTGAAGGTCACACCGGCAATCTCGAAGCGATCATGTGACATCCGATAGCCGCGCGCCCGCGCGGCATCGGCGACACGCGCTGCGTCCGCGACGAGGAACGTCAGGCCGCTCATGAGCTCGCGCTCACCCGGCTCGACACGGATGCGGGCATTCGGCAGCGTCAGCTGTTGGACGCCGTCGGCACGCGTTGCAGGGGCCAGGTCCAGAATGCGGCCCCAATGCGCCGCCAGCGACGCCGGTTCGGGGCTCTGCAGCGCGACCTCCGTCAGCGCGCGGGTCACGTCGCTGCGGATGGCTCGCGTCCAATCCGGCCCCGCGGGCGGATACGGGCCCAACAGGTCGTCGCTTCCCGCGGTGTGATTGAGCTCGATGAAGGCCGCGCGGCAGTCGCGTGGGTGCAACTGCACGCCATGATAGGGCGGATGATCGATGACATTGGCGGTCCGCACGCCCATGGCATTGGCGCGAGCGGCCCGGCTGTCCGGATCCTTGCAGGTCAAGATCGCCATATAGCCGCCGCGTCCGCCGCTCTTCTCCAGGAAGCGGCCCGCCGCGGTGCCATCGCGGATCGGCGCCACCACTTCGAGCAGGATCGGCCCGACGGGCAGCAGCGCATTCTCCAGCCCGTATTTGCCGACATGCGGATCACGATAGCAGACGTCGAGGCCCATGATCGCCGCGATGTCCGACACCACCGGCGCGAGCCGCGGCGCGACGAGACAGATCTGGCGCAGATGGAGATCGATCATGGCGCCGGCCCGGCCTATCGGCCTCGGAACACTGGCGCCCGTTTCTCGACGAAGGCCTTTGCGGCCTCCTTGTGATCCTCGGTGTCGCTGCAGCGCGAGTGATGCACCGCCTCGGCATCGAAGCAGGCCTCCAAGGTCATCGTCTCGGCATTGTTGATGTTGCGCTTGATGTAGCCGAGGGTCACGCTCGGTCCCTCCGCCAGCGACAGCGCAAGGGCGCGCGCGGCGGCGTCGACCTCGGCGTCTGGCACCACCTTCGTCACCATGCCCAGGGCCAGCGCCTCCTGCGCGGAAAGGATCGGGGAGGTCAGATAGAGCTCGCGGGCCTTGGCGCTGCCGAGCAACTGCGTCAGGAAATAGGTGCCGCCAAAATCACCCGACAGGCCGACCTTGGCGAAAGCGGTCGTGATCTTGGCGGAGGCTGCGGCGACGCGGAGATCGCAGGCGAGCGCAATCGAGAGGCCGGCGCCCGCAGCGGCGCCGTCGATCTGCGCGACGACCGGCTTCTGCATCTGGTGCAGCAAGCGCGACACCTCCATGCGCTCGCGCAACGTCGACACCTTGGTCTCGAACGACGGCGCCCCCTTCGCCTCGGCCATCGCCTTGACGTCGCCGCCGACGCAGAAGGTGCCGCCGGCGCCTTTGAGAAGCACCGCGCGCACCTCCGGGTCATCGGCCGCGCGATGCGCCGCCTCGACGAGCCCCTTGGTCATGTCGCTGTTGAGCGCGTTGCGCCGCTCAGGACGGTTCATCGTGATCGTGAGCAGGCCGGCGTCCAGATGCTGCAGCACGGTGGTGTTCGTGGTCATGACGGAACGTCTCCGGGTTGGCCCTCGATGCGAAGAGCCGCGAGTCCCGCCTGCGGCGAGCCCGGCGGCTTCGCGCCATGGCGATTGCTACTTTTTCAACAGCGGACAGCGCGACAATTCCAGAGACTGGAAGGCCTCGTTGCCGGGCACCGTCGCAAGCAGCTTGTAGTCGTCGGACTTGGCCTTCGACTCCGAGGGCTTCTTGACCTCGAACAGATACATGTCATGCACCATGCGGCCGTCCTCGCGAATCCGGCCGCCCTTGGCGAACATGTCATTGATCGGGGTTGCCCGCATGACCTTCATCACGGCGTCGGGATCCGTGGTGCCGGCCGCCTTCACCGCCTTCAGATAGTGCGTTACCGACGAATAGACGCCGGCCTGGGCCGAGGTCGGAACCCGCTTGGTGCGCTCCATGAAACGCTTCGTGAAGGCGCGGGTCTCGTCGTTGAGATCCCAGTAGAACGCCTCCGCGACCAGCAGCCCCTGCGCGGTCTCCAGCCCGACGCTGTCGATATCAGAGACGAAAGCGAGCAGCGGTGACAGCTTCTGGCCCCCCTTGGTGAGGCCGAATTCCGCGGCCTGCTTGATCGCGTTGATCGTATCGCCGCCGGCATTGGCGAGCCCGATTACCTTGGCCTTGGAGGCCTGCGCCTGCAGCAGGAAGGACGAGAAGTCGGACGTATTGAGCGGATGCCGCACGCTGCCCAGCACCTTGCCGCCGGACTTCACCACGACAGCGGTCGTGTCCTTCTCCAGGTCCTGGCCGAAGGCGTAGTCGGCGGTGAGGAAGAACCAGCTATCGAGGCCGGACTTCACGGCCGCAAGGCCGGTGACGTTGGCCTGCGCGAACGTATCGAACACGTAGTGCACGGTGTAGGGGCCGCAGGCTTCGTTGGAAAGCCGGACCGAACCGGGGCCGTTGAAGATGATGATCTTGTTGCGCGCCTTGGCGATCTCGCCAGCGGCGAGCGCGGTGGCGGAGGCCGCGACGTCGTAGATCATCTCGACGCCCTGATTGTCGAGCATGTCGCGGGCAATGTTGGCGGCGAGATCGGCCTTGTTGAGATGATCGGCCGCGAGCACCTCGATCTTGCGTCCCAGCACCTCGCCGCCGAAATCCTCGACCGCCATCTTCGCCGCGGTCTCGCTGCCGGGACCGGTGATGTCGGCATAGAGACTCGACATGTCGAGAATGCCGCCGATCTTCAGCGGCGGCTTGCTCTGCGCATGCGCCGCGCCGACCGACAGCGTCAGCGCTGACGCCAGCATGAACAACGACGCAGCCGCGCCGCCAATGGACCTGTTCATCGATTCCTCCCTGCCGGACATGCCGCTACATGGCGGCAGCCTCGTTGATAGTTCGCATCATGGCGCAGGCGCATCTCAGCGGCAAGCACTCACAAGTGCCATCGCGCAACGTGGTTTTCCGCTTAATGGAATGGATGAAAAGTGCCATCATGCAGCATGGCAAATGCGTCGACGATCCGCTGCGGACTTCGCAACAGAGATTGGCTCGGGGCCGTCCTGATATTGGCGACGCAGTCAGTGGCCATCACGACGAGCGGCGCGGCGCCCTGCATGTTCGCGACCTTGGGCGAGGGGCGCGTCACCGAGATCGTCGATGCGCGCAGCTTCCGATTAGCTGATGGCCGCGAGGTCAGGCTCGCCGGCATCGAGCCGCCGCCGGACAATGCCGCGGCCGCCGTCGCGACCCTCGGCGCGCTGCTGCGCGATCGCGATGTCGTGCTCCGCGGCGAGGACGATGCCCCGGACCGCTATGGCCGCCAGCGGGCCTTCGCGTTCCTGGCGGGGGAGGAGCGCACGGTCCAGGGCGAGCTGCTGGCGCGCGGCAGCGTCCTGCGTGGCACCGATGTTCAGGACCGGGATTGCGCTCTCACCCTGGTTGCAGCGGAGGCAGACGCGCGCATCGCGTCGCGCGGACTCTGGACGTCCCCGACCGTCATAAAAAACGCGGAAAGTCCAGACGATATTTTGGCTCGCGCAGGGCTATTTACGGTTGTCGAAGGGAAGGTGTTGTCCGTACGACAGACAGGGACAACAACTTATCTGAACTTCGCGCGTAACTGGACACGGGGCTTCGCGGTGATTATTCCAAAGCGTATGATGCCGGTAATGGAAGGTGCCGGCATCGACACAAAATCACTTGCGAATCGGCGGGTTCGGGTGCGCGGTTGGATCGAGGCGCATCAAGGCCCGAGACTGGAACTGACGCAGATCGCACAGATCGAGATGTTGAGCGGCAACTGATCCGCGAAGGTACGTGAGTAGCGACGTGAACCTGTCTGTTCGTGCACGCATGACGATGGTGAACTGCGGTTCGCGGATCGCACCAGCTTTGCTGTGCGTCGGCTTGATGCTGGCCGGCTGCAGCGACATGGGCAAGCTGCAGCAAGCGACTGCGCCGATGCCGACGCCGCGGCCGAAGCCGGCGATGGTTCAGAGCACGCCCGCCAGCGATCGCGAGCACGAGCGCATTTTGGCAACCTACGGCGGTGCCTATGAGGATCCCCAGCTCGAGGGCCTGATCAGCCGTATCGTCGACCGGCTGGTTGCCGCGTCGGACCGGCCCGACCAGGGCTACAAGGTCACGATCCTGAACTCGGGTGCGGTCAACGCCTTCGCGTTGCCGACCGGACAGCTTTACGTCACCCGCGGCTTGATCGCGCTTGCCAACGACACCTCGGAACTGTCGTCGGTGCTGAGCCACGAAATGGCGCATGTGCTGGCGCGTCACGCCGCGATCCGCGAGGACCAGGCGCGCCAGGCGGCGGTCGTCACCCGCGTCGTGTCGGACATGAGCAATGATCCGGATCTGACGGCGCTGGCGCTCGCCAAGACCAAGCTGACGATGGCGAGCTTCTCGCGCACCCAGGAGTTCGAGGCCGACGGCATCGGTGTCGGCATCTCGGCCAAGGCCAAGTTCGATCCCTATGGCGCGGCCCGGTTCCTGACCTCGATGGAGCGCAATGCCGAGCTGAAGGCCGGCAAGGTCGCGATCGACCCCCGCGCGCAGGATTTCCTCTCCTCGCATCCGGCGACGCCGGAGCGGGTGCAGAATGCGGCGGCGATTGCGAAACAATACGTCTCGCCGGAGGCCAGGGAGCACGACCGCGAGACCTATCTGGCCGCGGTGGACAATATCGTCTTCGGCGAGGACCCCAGCGAAGGCTTCGTGCGTGGGCGGCGGTTCCTGCATCCCAAGCTGGGCTTCACGTTCCAGGCCCCCGAAAACTTCACCCTCGACAACACCGCGCAGGCGGTGATCGGCGTGCGCGAAGGTGGCGCCCAGGCGATGCGGTTCGACGTCGTGCGGGTGCCCGCACAGCAGACGCTCGGCGATTATCTCAACTCCGGCTGGATGGAGAATGTCGACAAGTCAGCGACCGAGGAGCTGACCATCAACGGCTTCCCGGCGGCGTCGACCACGGCCAGCGGCGACCCCTGGCAGTTCAAGGTCTATGCGCTGCGCGTCGGCAGCGACGTCTACCGCTTCATCTTCGCGTCCCGCCAGAAGAGCACCGAGAGCGAGCGCAACGCGCGCGAGACGGTGAATTCCTTCCGCCGCCTCAGCCTTGAGGAATCGCAGTCGGCGCGCCCGCTGCGCATCAAGGTCATCACGGTCCAGCCGGGCGACACCGTCGAGTCGCTGGCGCACCGGATGTCCGGCGTCGACCGCCCGATCGAGCGCTTCCGCGTTCTCAACGGCCTCGACGCCCGCGCCCAGGTCAAGGTCCGCGACCGCGTCAAGATCGTGGTGGAGTGACGCGGCCCGCCGGGCAGGCGTGTTTCTGACGGCTTGCCCTGCCCGCGCACATGCTGCTGTGTCGCGCGGCGGCCTTTGGTCAGTGCAGGCGGCGGTCGCTGAGGGCTAGTCTGGACGCCCCTGAATGAACAAATGCCGTGAATGACCAGCCTGTGGCCTGCAGCGACGCAATTTCGACGATCATTCGCTTGACGCCAGCTTGGGCGTCGGCGGCGCGGCGCACCACGAATTTTCCTCCGGTCGCCACAGAAGCACCTGCTCCTCCGTCCTGGCTTGAACGACCGGCTCAAGATCGCCTGCGGCTTGCCGTCCCTCGTGGACGACAGCTCCCGATGGGGCTGGCCCTCGGTAACCGGCCTCCTCAAGCGCTGCAGCCAGAGCGTCATCTGCCGCCGCTCCGCGGCCTCGAGGCGGGCGTCCTCAGAGCCCTCGCGCCCGGGTTTCCATGTCGACGCAGAGCAGCCCACAACGGCGCCTGCCGCCCCTTCTGAGCCTGAGCCGGGCTTCCGGAGGGCCGACCACAAGCTCCAGGCGCGCGAGGCAAGGCTCGGCACCGCGCCCCAGGGTCATGAGGGGGCGGCGATGGGCCGCCGTCGCGCTCGCCAAACAAAAAGCCCGACCTTGCGGCCGGGCCTTCGTAAGCAACAAATTCGAAAACGCGCTAACGATTGATCAGGCGGCCTCGTCGGCCACGGCATTGTCGTCGCCGTCGATATCATCGATATCGCCCTCGGCGTCGGCATCACCCTCGGCCACCGCATCGGCTTCAGTCTTGGCGCCGCGGCGCGGGCTCTTGGCGAGCTGCGTCTCGATCTCCTTGACGGCCTCGGTTTCGGTCGAGTGCTGCACGACCGCAATCTCGCGCGACAGACGGTCGAGCGCGGCTTCGTACAGCTGGCGCTCGCTGTAGGACTGCTCCGGCTGCGACTCCGAACGATACAGGTCGCGCACGACTTCGGCGATCGCGACAATGTCGCCCGAATTGATCTTCGCTTCGTATTCCTGGGCGCGGCGCGACCACATCGTGCGCTTGACGCGGGCACGGCCCTTCAGCGTCTCCAGCGCCTTCTTGACCAGCGCCGGATCGGACAGCTTGCGCATGCCGACATTGGCGACCTTGGCGGTCGGCACGCGCAGCGTCATCTTGTCCTTGATGAAGTTGATGACGAACAGCTCAAGCTTCGCGCCTGCGATCTCCTGCTCCTCGATGGCCAGGATCTGGCCGACGCCGTGAGCAGGATAGACGACGAATTCGTTGGTCTTGAAGCCCTGACGCTGGGTCGGCAACTTCTTCTCCTCGACCCGGGGAGCAGCAGCGGCAGCCGCGGGCGCCGGAGCCGGCTTGGCGGCGGCAGGGGCCTTGGCAGCGGCGGCAGCCGCAGGAATAGCCGTCTTGGTAGCCTTGGGCGCAGCTGCCGGCTTCGCTGCGGTCTTCGCAACAGAGTCCTTTGCAAGAGTGGTCTTCGCGGCGGATGCTTTCGCGGCAGTCTTGGCAGTCTTTTCAGGCATTGCGCTTCTTTTGTTCTTGGTGGACTTGGCAGCCGAGGCCTTTGCGGCAGCCCGAATCTCCTTTACAGGAGCTCGTGCACGGCCCTTGGAAACGCTGCGGCTGGCCGCGGCGGCTTTTTTGGTACTCTTGGAAGCACTCTTTTTACGCGTTTTCTGTGACACAGCCTGCGCGCGGAACTGCCACGCCCCTGTTTGATGTTGCGGGAACCTAAAAGGGCGGCCAAAAAAGTATACGCATGGCCGGGTTCGGCTCTGAGAATGTGCCATATATAGCACATTTCCCGCAAAAATCAATGATTTAGAGGGCGCAGGGGCGGTATTGTGACGGATCCGCAAAGTTAGGGTTAAACGAGGCGCGCTTGTTTCGAAGAATTTTGCGGCCGTCCCGCCGGCTGCAAAATCGTCCTACCCCTTTGTTTGCGCGCCGGGATTCCTCTCGGCTGTGATCTCTCGGCGAGGCCTCGATGAGGGCTTGGCCGCGCCGCCTCGGGTTGCTCAGTCGCCGGCGCCCGGCTTGGGCGAAAAATATTTCTCGAACTTGCCGGCCTCGCCGTCGTGCTCCTTCGCATCGCCCGGCGGGTCCTTCTTCTGGGTGATGTTCGGCCAGGCCTTGGCATATTCGGCGTTCACGCCGAGCCATTTCTCGAGCCCCGGCTCGGTATCCGGCTTGATGGCGTCGGCCGGGCACTCCGGCTCGCAGACGCCGCAATCAATGCATTCGTCCGGATGGATCACGAGCATGTTGTCGCCTTCGTAGAAGCAGTCTACCGGGCAGACCTCAACGCAATCGGTGTATTTGCATTTGATGCAGTTTTCGGTGACGACGTAAGTCATCCAGGGCTCCGGAACGGATCGACAAATCACGCCTGCACTAGCGCAGGACGTGATGTGCCGCAAGTGAAGCAGAACGAAGAACTGAACCGCTGTCGGATTGAACACAGCAGATCGTCATCGTGCGCCGCCATCGAGCTCATCATAGAGCGCACGGGCCGATGTCGCATCGCCGCGGCGCTCGGCGAAGGCGGTCACCCTGAGCAGGCGCACATTGCGGTCGAGCGCGATCGTCAGCACGTCCCCCGCTTTCACGCCATGGCCCGGCGAGGTTTCGCGGACGCCGTTGATGCGGACATGGCCGGAGGTCACCAGAGCCGCGGCGCTGGTGCGGGCCTTCACCACCCGCGCATGCCAGAGCCATTTGTCGAGGCGCTGGCGCTCTGAAGGGACGTCGGACGTCGGCGTTGTCATCTCGGCTCGGCGCGCTCAAGCGACGCGGATCAGTCCTTGCGGTTGTTCGCCGCGAGTTGCTCCTTGAGCGCGGCGAGCTTGGCAAACGGCGAGTTCGGATCGACCGGCCGGTCGCGGTCCCGTCCGCCGCCGCCGCTGGAGGCGTAGGGCCGCAGCGCCGGGCCGCCGTCGCGCTTGTCGCGACCGCCTTTGCCGAAGTCCCGGCCGCCACGGTCGCCGCCGAACTTGCCGCCCTTGTTGCGATCGCGGTTCTGGTCGCGCCCCTTGGCGTCCTGGTCGCGGCGCGGACCACGGTCCTCACGCGCCGGCGCGCCTTCGGCCGGCGCCGCGGCCGCCTCACGGGGGCCCTTCCGGAAGTCCTTGCCGAACTCCTTCATCCGGTCGCGGCGACCATGGCCGCGATGGCGGTCGCGCGTCTCGCCCTCGGCTGGCGCCGCGCCAGCGGCCTGCTCGCCACCGGCCTGCTGTCCGCCAGCGGCGGGCTGTCCGCGGTCGTGCTGCGGGCGCTGGTGCCGGTTGCGCTGATGGTGGTCATGGCGCGGCCGGCGCTCCTCCGAACGCCCGCCAGGCCGCCAGACCTCGATAAGAACCGGCTCGGCCGCGACCGCCGGCTCCGCCTCGGCGGGCACAGCCTCGGCAGATGCTGCGCCGGCCGGCGTCGCCTCGCCGGTTGCCGGCTGCGCGGCCTCGGTCTCAGCGGCGCCGGACGCAGCGTCCACCGCGACCGCATCTGGAGCCGCCGCATCGGGCGCGGCGGCTTCAGGCTCACCAGCCGCAGCCCGGGCAACGAAATCGACAAGTGGCAACGACGCCAGCGCGGAGACCGGCGCGGGCGCCTCATCGGCCGGCGCGGTCTGCGCAGGAGACTCCGCGAGCGCTTCGGGCGCGGCCATCAGTTGCTCGGTCACCGGCGCGACGGCGGCTTCCGCCAAGGTCGGAGCCTGCTCGGGGGAACTCGCCTCGACCGCATCGGCCGACGGCGTCTCTGCCACCACGGCCTCGCCGGTCGCCTCCGCCGCAGCGGGAGAAACCTCTGCCGCCGGCGACTCTGCGGGCTGCTCGACCACCTTCGGCGAAAGCGGCGGGCGCTTTTCCATGCGGTAGCCGAGGGCGCGCAGAATCGAGGCGAAATCCTCGCCGGCCGACCCGGTGAGCGAGGTCATCGCCTGGGTCACGACGAAGCTGCGGCCGTCGAAGGCCCCCGCTGGCTTCTCGCCCGGCGCATTCTCACGCCAGGCCAGCGCGGGACGAATCAGATCGGCGAGGCGCTCGAGAATGTCGACACGGACAGCGCGCTCGCCGGCCTGCTTGTAGCCGAGCACCCGATAGGCATCGCGCGGCAACGCCTTGTCGACCGGGAACGACGTGCGGCCCGAGCTCGCCAGATGCTGTGCGCCGGTCAGCGCCGACATGTCGACATTGCCCTGCTTCTCGGCCCACAACAAAGCGGCCAGCGCCCGCGCGGCGGGCTTGAGCAGAGCCGGGACATAGATGTGATAGGCCCCGAAGCGCACGCCATATTTGCGCAAGGTCGCCCGCGAGGGCTGGTCGAGATCCTTCATCTCGTTGGCGATCTTTGCGCGTTCGATGACACCCAGCGCTTCCACCAGCTGGAAGGCGATGCCGCGCGCGATTCCCGTGATGTCCTCGGCCTTGGACAGCTCGAACAGCGGCCCGAGCAGCTTCTCGATATGGGTCTTCAGCCACAGATCGAGCCGCGCCTGCACCTTGTCGCGCGCCGCGCCCGTCAGGCGCTCATCGGCGATGATCCGCAGCCGCGGATGCAGCGCGTCGTCCGCGGCGACGAGCTTGGCGACCGCATCGCCGGTCCAGCGGATGGTGCCGTCGGCGGTCAGCACGAGATGCTCGTCCGGCGCATTGGACAGCTTCTCAGCCCGGGCCTCGATCTCGCCAGCCAACGCCTTCTGGGCGGCAGCCTGCAGGGCCTTGGCTTCAGAGCCAGCCTCAGCGGCGTCGGGCGCGAAGGTGAATCCATCGAGGCGACCGATCGTGTGCCCTTCAACGATCACTTCGCCGGTCTTGCCGATTTCCGTATTCAAAACACTGTTCTCCCGCAGGCGCCGCATCAATACACTGGTACGACGATCAACGAAACGCTCCGTGAGCCGTTCATGAAGGGCGTCTGACAATTTATTTTCAAGTTCGCGGGTAATCCCCTGCCAATAGTCGGGATCACGCAGCCAATCCGGTCGGTTCGCGACGAAGGTCCAGGTGCGAATTTGTGCAATCCGGCCCGACAACGTGTCGATGTCGCCGTCGACACGGTCGGCCTGATCGACCTGCGCGGCATACCAGGCATCGGGAATCCGCCCTTTCTGCATCAGAAACCCGTAAAGCGTGGTCACGAGCTCGGCATGAGCCGCCGGCGACAGCCGGCGATAATCCGGGATCTGGCAGGCCTCCCACAGACGCTCGACGGCCGCCGCGCCATGGGCCATATCGCGCACCTCGGCGTCGCGCGCGGCGTGATCGAGCACGCGCAGATCCTCCGCGATCGGCGCCCGCGTCAGCGCCTCATGCGCAGGCGCCAGCGCCAGCGACACCTGCAGCGCGCTCAGGGACGCGAAATCGAGCCTCGAATTGCGCCATTGCAGGACCTTCACGGAATCGAAAGTATGGTTCTGCAGCGCGTTGACCAGCTCCGGCTCGAACGGCGCACAACGCCCAGTGGTGCCGAAGGTGCCGTTACGCGTTGCACGGCCCGCACGCCCCGCGATCTGAGCAAACTCCGACGGGTTGAGACGACGGAACTGATAGCCGTCATATTTGCGGTCGGAGGCAAAAGCGACGTGGTCGACATCGAGATTGAGACCCATGCCGATGGCATCGGTGGCGACGAGATAGTCGACGTCGCCGTTCTGGAACATCTCCACCTGCGCGTTGCGCGTTCGCGGCGATAGCGAGCCCAGCACAACCGCGGCGCCGCCATGCTGGCGCCGGATCAGCTCGGCGATCGCGTAGACCTCGTCGGCGGAAAAGGCGACGATCGCGGTCCGGCGCGGTTGCCGCGTGATCTTGCGGTCGCCGGCGAATTCGAGTTGCGACAGACGCGGCCGCGTCACCATCGAGGCGCCCGGCAACAGCCGCTCGATGATCGGGCGCATCGTCGCAGCGCCGAGCAGCAGTGTTTCGTCGCGACCCCGGCGGTTGAGAATCCGATCGGTGAAGACGTGGCCGCGCTCGAGATCGGCGGCGATCTGGATCTCGTCGACGGCGAGAAACGAGACATCGAGATCGCGCGGCATCGCCTCGACGGTCGAGACCCAATAGCGCGGAGCCTTCGGCTTGATCTTTTCCTCGCCGGTGATCAGCGCCACCGCCTCGCTGCCGACCCGGTCGGCGATCTTGTTGTAGACCTCGCGCGCCAGCAGCCGCAGCGGCAGGCCGATGATCCCTGAGGAATGCGCGAGCATGCGCTCGATCGCCAGATGCGTCTTGCCGGTGTTGGTCGGGCCGAGCACGGCGGTGACACCGTTGCCGGCAACGCGATCGGGCGTGCGCTCGAAAGGCGAGGCAGCCGAAGAAGACGAAAAAGCCATTCGTTAAATTTGGGTCTCGGGCCGGCGTTGTAGGCGCGCGGGTCAGGCGCGATGGATGCTGAATTTGTCGGGGTTCTGAAGCGGCTGCGATCCTCGCCCTTGTCTCACATTGTGACGTATATAGTGACGCCGCTTAAGCTTCGGAACGCCTTGAGAACGAATCACGAAGGAATCGCTGACTCCATCGCCTTTCCGGCTTCGTTCACCGCAACATCTCGCGCTCTGCGTTGACCACTCCACTAGATCAAGCTTTTGGCCAGTCCACAAGCAACGCTTTCGCCATGGAACCGCCACGCATGGTCACAGGGTCTGAGTCGAATCAGAATAAGGAAAGAGTCAAACGGATTCGCGCAAAACGGCGATGACGCGAGCGTGTGAGCCAAGCTTTCGGCTGCGCTCGGACGTTCACAGGGCAGCCGCCGGCGATGAGAGTCTGCCGCTACTGCGTCTTGGCGACGTGCGGTGTCGCCTGGGTGATGAAGGACGTGGCCTCCAGCATCGCGGTTCCCAGCGGCGTCGGGATCACCATCTTGAACGGCACCAGGACGCGGGTGCCCGCGATCGGCACGAAGAAGATCTCCATGTTGCGGGCCTGAGCCAGATATTTGATCACGGGACGATCAGGGATGTAGCCCGCCACCGGCGTGAAATAGATCGCGCAGACCAGCGCCGGGCCGCGATAGCCCTTGTCGGCCTTCACGTTCTCCATGCGCTTGTAGTCGAGCTTGAGCTCGTAGCGCATGCGCCCATCGAACACCGGCGCCGCTCCGCGGCACGAATCCGGCGCCAGCAGCTCGCCATTGCCGGGCACGCGCACCAGCGAGGCCGTCATGGGATCGAGCACACCGCGCTTATGCGCATCCGTCACCGGAATACGGTCGGGATCGACCGGCGGCGTCGGCTCGATGGCGAAATCCTTCACATTCCCGTTCTGCAGATTGATGTGGATCTGCTCGGACTTCTTCCCCGTGGTGGTCGAGGCCTGGTAGCTCTGGCCGACCAGCGCACCATTGACCACACGTCCCTGGACTGCGCCGGTACCGGCCCCCTGCGAGAAGCTCTTGAGCAGCCCGGCGGTGCCCCCCTGGGCCGAGGCCCCATATTGGTCGTCGCCGATCTCGACCGCCCAGGTGCCCTTGCCGACAGGGATACCGGCGAGCGAAGCTTCATATTGCGCATCCAGCCGGGCCTGCGCCTGGGCGTTCTGGGCCAGCAGCAGCAGGCCGAGAGCGGAACCGGCCGCGACCAGCCGACAGGAGAGGAATGAGGAAGCCGAAATGATGCTCACGTGAGGGATGATCCTGCCGATCCGCCTGCCTGTGCGCCGGATCACCCCGGCGCGTCGTCCTTGCTACTTAAGCCAAAAACGCCTTCAAACAACGCGAACCATCCGACAATAGCGGCTTGTCCAGCGCTTTGCGCTCCAACCGCCCGCCACAACCGCGCCCAGACATCTGCCGGAGGCTGGGCTTGCGCCTTGCCCGCCGGCGCCTGCTTTGCCGCGTCGCCCTGCTCGCACCGGGATCCGATCCATCGCCCGCGAATACGCCCTTTATATGGTCTAAACTGCCCCCTATACCATTGATTGTACGCCCGCTTTTCGATCCGCCGGCGTTCGCGCCCGGCCCGCAGCTTCATCCCGTGCGGCGCGCGGCGAGGACCCATCGATCGGCGGGCCGCAGCCATCGTGTTTCGCTGCGGCCTTCAAAACCTTGACGAAAAGCCGCATCCCCCCTATAGGACCGCATCTCCCAGAGAAGAGCTGGACGAGTTTTGGACCCCCGCGGCCCGCCGAGACTGGCGGACGAAGGGTGCGGGGATGAGAGAGGATTTATTGCCATGTCGCGGCGCTGTGAACTGACGGCCAAGGGCCCCCAGGTTGGCCACAAGGTCAGCCACTCGAACATCAAGACCAAGCGGCGCTTCCTGCCGAACCTGTGCAACGTGACCTTCATCTCGGATGCACTCGGCCGCAATGTGCGCCTGCGCGTCTCGACCAATGCGATCAAGAGCGTCGACCACAATGGCGGCCTCGACGCCTATCTGCTGAAGGCGAACGCCGCGACGCTGTCGCCGCGCGCGCTGGAGCTGAAGCGCGCGATCGAAAAGAAGGCTGCCGAGGCAGCGCCGGTCGCGAAGGCCAGCTGAATTCATCAATGACGCGAAAGCGGGTGCATCAAGGCCCCGCTTGAGCACGTCGAGTAAAACTACGGCCGGATCGCAGGATCCGGCCGTTTCTGTTTGACGACGCCCGACAGCGCCTGGACGACACTTGACTGCAGGCACGAACACCTCGCGCGACGGGCGACGTGCGACCAAGACCAGCGACCGGAAGTTCACAACGCAGCCTCATCATCGAGCGACATCGCCGTCCGGAGCACGCCCGCCACCTGTCGACGACGCGAGCCGATCGCCACTGCCAACCAATCTCCCCAAGCTTCGTCGGATGCTCTACACTCGTTGCGGTAGAATTATTGTGGGCATTACGCTGCCATGAAGAACATTGTCATCTGCTGCGACGGCACCGGCAACGAGATCAGCGAGAACATCTCGAATGTCCTCAAGCTCTATCGCTGCCTGCGCAAGACCGACAAGACGTCGCCGCATCAGGCGGTGTTCTACGATCCCGGTGTCGGCACGCTGACGCAGCCCGACAGCTGGCATCGCTTCAAAGCCAACTTCAACATGGTGCTCGGGCTTGCGACCGGCTACGGGCTCGACGACAACGTCATCAATGCCTATTGCTTCCTCGCGACGCATTACGAAGACGGCGACCGCATCTTCCTGTTCGGTTTCTCGCGCGGCGCCTATACTGTACGCGTGCTGGCCGGACTCATTCACAAGGTCGGATTGATCTCTCCTGATCAGATCAATCTCGCCGGCTCGGGCGTGATCGCCTACAAGAAATACTCGTCCGACAATCCGAAGGCCGGGCGCGGCGTCACCACCGAGCTCGAGAGCACCGAGGAAGACGGACCGATTCCGGAAAGCCGCGACGACCAGGCCGCGCAATTCGCGCGGATCACGTCGTCACGCTGGCCGACCATCCACTTCGTGGGCGTATGGGATACGGTCGCGAGCGTCATCGTGCCGCGCACCGATCGCCTGCTTGCATGGCCCAGCCTGGAAGAACTCGCTTTCACCATCCAGAATCCGAGCGTGAAGATCTTCCGCCAAGCGGCAGCGATGGACGAGCGGCGCTGCATGTTCCGCCTCAAGGCATGGAACATCCCGCAGACCTTCACGCCAAACCGCTTCAACAAGGCGCAGGCGCGGCCGCAGGATGCCAAGCAGGTGTGGTTCGCCGGCGTGCATTGCGACGTCGGCGGCGGCTATCCGGAAGCGCAATCGGCGGCGTCGAAATATCCATTGCTATGGATGATCGATGAGGCGGTCGAGGCCGGGCTCGCGGTCAACCCGCGCACCGTCAACCAGCTGGCCTGGGGCGTTCAGCGCAAGAACAGCCCGTTTCATTATGTCGCCCCGAGCGTCCAGGGTCAGCTCCATCACTCGATGACGCCAGCCTGGCGTCTGCTCGAATATCTTCCCAAGAAGGCCAAATACAAGGAATGGCCGGAACGCAAGGTGCATTTCGGCTTCTACATTCCGAATTGCGAGCCGCGCTTCATCCCCGACGGCGCCTTCATCCACGAAAGCGTCCTGATGCGAATCGCGGAATCGAAGGACTATCGACCGGTGAACCTGCCGGCGACCTATGAACGCGTACCGCTGCCGATCAAGCAGAAGGCGGACTAAGATAGCGATGTTGGTTGGAGCAGGCGCTTTCGAACACCCCGTTGCGGCTGTCCGGATCATGCTCGAGCGCCGGTCGGCGCCGCACCGGCGGCTATGCTGCCGCGACCAGGGCGCCGCCTGGCGGCGAGATGTCAGATCATCTTCAGATGAATGACGCCATCCGTGACTTCGCCACGGGCAAATAATTCGCGGGCCCGCTGCTCGAACACGGTGCGATTTCGCTGCAAATAGGCAAAGGCCTGATTGCGGGTGCAGAAGCTGGTCTCGAGGTGGCAGACCTGCCGCGCAGAACCGATCGCCAGCGCAAACGCGATCGTCTTCCCTTCGCCGTCCGCATCATCCTTGGCGATACGCAAGTTCAATGCGATGGATCTGGCCACGTCAGCCTCCTCGGCAGGACATTACAGCTGGACGCGAAACACTCGCCTGGACACGCGCTGACGCCATAGCAGCAGGCGCACAAACGCGCGCTCTAACGGAGCGCCTTCTTCCGTCGCTTGGGACTTGGCGCAGAGGCCGCAGCATTGCCCGCCATTGCGTCCTCGGCTTCCTTGGCAAGCCTGAGTGCGCGCAGCCGCGCCATGTTCTGGCGTATTGCAGCGGCACGTTGGTCGGTATCGGCCATCGCCTTGGCGCCCTCTTCGGCAGCGATCTGCCGCCGCTGCGCCCTGGCGACGCTCTCTGGCGATGGCTCCGAGGCTCGCTTCGCCATGGACAGCTCCTTCCGCAAGGCTGCGGTTGTCGTGCGAACGCAAATGGCCCGCTCAATCGCAGGATCGAGCGGGCAAACCAACCATTTCAGTACATCCGTGAAATGGCTTGGCAGTGATCAAGCCAGCGAGAGATTCTCTGCGCTGACCTTGCCACGCATCTTGTCGGTCTTCAGGTCGAAGTTGACCTTCTGGCCTTCGGCCAGCCCGCCCAGACCAGCACGCTCGACGGCGCTGATATGAACGAAAACGTCAGTTCCGCCGTCCTGCGGCTGAATGAAACCGAAACCCTTCTGACCATTAAACCACTTAACGGTACCCTGCGGCATGTTCTTTCTCCAAGAAATCAATCATCGCACGACGACCGCGCGATCTCATTCAACTGAGCGATGACTTCGGGAAATAGCCCACGGGCACATTCAGAAAGGCACAGCGGCTAATCGAACTCCTGTCAAACTAAACCTTTCCGGCGAGAATACAAGGCCGCGAGCAAAAATGTTTCGGCGTCGCAGCGCGCCCAATCAGCGAGCTGGCGTTGGCTGCCCACAACGCCTATCTTCGTCACACCATCGATAACGGCCCGGCCATCGATGGCTGAGAGACACATTGTGCTCCCGCCTTCCCCCGAAGCGGATCACTGTGTCGAATGGCAGCGCGCACAACTCATTAGATCGAAAGATCGCAGCCGTCCGGCTCACGCGATGCCGGACCAGCACCGCTGCCGTTGCTTTTGCCTACAGACATTTCGACAAATGAAGCAAGGAGGACGCTTTTGCAGGTTCTGGTTCGTGACAATGACGTCGACAAGGCGTTGCGCATCCTGAAACGGAAGATGCAGCGCGAAGGTGTCTTCCGCGAGATGAAGCGCCGCAGAGCCTATGAGAAGCCGTCGGAGCGCAAGACGCGCGAGAAGTCGGATGCGATCCGGCGCCAGCGCAAGGTGGCCCGCAAGCAGGCCATTCGCGAGGGACTGCTGCCCGCTCCCGTGAAGAAGATATTGCAGCCACGACCGCCGCGCGGGCTGCCGCCGAGCTCCGCACCTACGACTGGCAGCGGTCCTGCAAGGGCTTAGTCTCCGAAACGATCGCTGATCCCGCGCGAGCATTGCTGGCGCGTCCCGGACGGATCCTACGAGATCACCGCCATCTCGGGGCGGCGTCTGGGCACGGCCGCGAGCAGCTCGCGCGTGTAGGCGTGCTCAGGATTGGCGAACAGCGCCGCCGTCGGCTTCAGCTCGACAATCTCGCCCTTCTGCATCACGGCGATGCGATCGCAGATCTGCGCGGCGACGCGCAGATCATGCGTGATGAACAGCATTGACAGGCCGAGCCGCGCCTTCAAATCCTCCAGCAGGCGCAGCACCTGCGCCTGCACGGACACATCGAGCGCGGAGACGGCCTCATCGGCGACGATGATCTCCGGATCGAGCGCGAGCGCGCGTGCGATGCCGATGCGCTGGCGCTGACCGCCGGAGAATTCATGCGGATAGCGACCGGTGGCGCCGGCATCGAGCCCGACCATCGCCAGCAGCTCCTGCGCACGCTTCAGCGCAGTATCGAGCGGCGTGCCACGCGCCACCATGCCATCGGCGATGATGCGACCAACCTTGCGGCGCGGGTTCAGCGACGCGAATGGATCCTGGAAGATCATCTGGATGCGATGCCGCTGGGCGCGCAGCGCGCGGCCTTCCAGCGCGGTGAGATCGACGTCGCCGATGCGCACCGTGCCGCGGTCCGCTTCGATCAGCCGCATGACGAGCCGCGCGACCGATGACTTGCCCGAACCGGACTCTCCGACCAGCCCGAGCGTCTCACCCTGGTGGATGGCAAAATGCACCGCATGGGCGGCGCGCGTCTCGCGCTTGGGGCGGAACCAGCCCGTCGGCGTCAAATAGGTCTTGTCGAGGCCGATCACCTCCACGGCCCGCGGCGCCGCCTCGCGCGATTGCCGCGGCGGCGGATCGAAGGACGGAACCGCAGCAAGCAGCGCCTTGGTGTAGTCGTGCTGCGGGCTGCCGAGCACCGCGGCGGCCGTGCCCTCCTCGACGACCCTGCCATGGCGCAGCACCACGACCTGATCGGCGATATCGGCGACGACGCCGAAATCATGGGTGATGAACATGACAGCCATGTTGTGGCTGGCCTGGAGATTGCGGATCAGCTTGAGGATCTGTGCCTGCGTCGTGACGTCGAGCGCGGTGGTCGGCTCGTCCGCGACGAGCACGGCCGGCTCGAGCGCGAGCGCCATCGCGATCATCGCACGCTGGCGCTGGCCGCCGGAGAGCTGGTGCGGATAGGCCCGGATGATGCGCTCCGGATCGGGCAGGCCGACCTCGCGCACCAGCGCCAGCGCCTTCGCGCGGCGCTCCCGCGGCGTCAGCAAATCGTGCGCCTCGAACACCTCCATCAGTTGGTCGCCGATCCGCATCAACGGATTGAGCGCGGTCATCGGCTCTTGGAACACCATCGCGATGCGGCGGCCCCGCAGATCGCGCCAGCCGTCCTCGTCGACGGTCAGCAGATCGCGTCCGTCGAAGCGGATCTCGCCGCTGTCCACCTTGACTGTGTCGGGCAGCAGGCCGAGCAGCGCATGGGCGCACATCGACTTGCCCGAGCCGGACTCGCCGACGACGCAGACGATCTTCCCCGCAGTGAGATCGAACGAGACACCATCGACGGCATGCGTGCGCTCCGCGCCGTTCGGCAAAGCGATGCGCAGGTTCTTGATGGCAACGACGGGATCAGAAACGACGGGATCAGACATGGGTCACCGGCCCTCGCGCGACAGGCGCGGGTTGAGCGCGTCGTTGAGGCCCTCGCCGATCAGATTGAGGCCGAGCACGGACAGCAGGATCGCGACGCCGGGAAACACCGTGATCCACCACGCCTGACGAATCACAGTGCGGCCGGCGCCGACCATGTAGCCCCAGGAGATCAGGTTGGGATCACCGAGCCCGAGGAACGATAGCGATGATTCCAGCAGGATCGCAGTCGCGACCATCAGCGAGGCCAGCACGATAACCGGCGACAATGCGTTGGGCAGAATCTCACGCCAGATGATCCAGGCATTGCTCTGGCCGGTGACGATGGCGGCCTGAACATATTCCCGCGTCCGCAGACTCAGGACCTCGCCGCGCACGAGACGCGCGACCGGCGGCCAACTGACGAGGCCGATCGCCGCGACGATCGAGTAGATCGAGGGCTGCAGGATCGCGACCAGCACGATGGCGAGCGCGAAGCTCGGGATGGTCTGGAAGAACTCGGTGAAGCGCATCAGGGCATCATCGATACGGCCGCCGAAATAGCCGGCGATGGCGCCGAGCGGCACGCCGACGACCAGCGCGACCAGGGTCGAGACCAAGCCGACCAGCAGCGAAACGCGCGCGCCGAAGATCAAGCCGGCCAGCACGTCGCGCCCGAGCGCATCGGTGCCGAGCGGGACCTTGGCCACCGTGAACGGCGGCACGAACGGCCGCTGCACCATGCGCCAGGGCGAGTTGGGGAAATAGAACGGCCCGGCCACCGCGATCACGATCGCCAGCACCAGGATGATCAGCCCGATGATCCCGCTCGGGCTGCGCAGCATCGTACGCCAGAACTGCTTCATGAGGCGTACTCGATGCGCGGATCGACCAGGCGGTAGACGAGATCGGTGATGAGATTGAAGATCAGCACCATGGCGGAGGAGACGACGAACACGCCGAGCAGGAGATTGTAATCGCGCTGGATCAGCGCGTCGTACATCAGCCGGCCGATGCCGGGCCAGGCGAACACGGTCTCGGTCAGCACCGCGCCGCCGACCAGGGTGCCGGCGTGGACGCCGGCCAAGGTCACCACCGGCAGCAGCGCGTTGCGCAGCACGTGGCGACGAAGGATGACGCCGTCACGCAGGCCCTTGGCCCTGGCGGTCTTGACGAAATCGAGCCGTCTGACCTCGAGCATCGAGGCGCGGGTCATGCGGGTGTAGGTCGCCATGAAGAACAGCCCGAGCGTCGCCGCCGGCATCACCAGATGCGCGGCGACATCGAGCGCATGGCGAAGTCCCGTGTAGCCGGCGCCCACCGTCTCATAGCCGAAGCTCGGCAGCCAGTCGGCCCAAACGGAGAACAGCAGGATCGCGATCAGCGCGATCCAGAACAGCGGCGTGGCATAGAAGATCAGCGCCAGCACCGTGATCGCGGTATCCAGGAAGGTGCCGGCGAAGCGCGCGGCCAGCACACCGAAGAAGACGCCGAGCAGAAGCGAAATCGCGAACGCCGATAGGGTGAGCAGCAAGGTCGCGGGCAACCGTTCCGCGATGAGCTTCGCCACCGGGGCCTGTTGTCGGAACGAGAAGCCGAGATCGAGGCTGGCGATCCCCTTGACGTAGATGAGGAGCTGCTCCGGCAGCGGACGATCGAGGCCGAACTTCTCGCGCAACTGCGCGACGAACAGCTGGTCGGACGCACCGGCTTCGCCGGCCATCACGACGGCCGGGTCGCCCGGCGCCAGCCGGATCAAGAAGAAGTTCAGCACGATGATGGCGAGAAGGACGATGACGCCCTTCGCGACGCGCTGGGCGATGAAGGAGAGCATAGTGGGCCCGTGGTGGTCAGCTCGGCATGATCGAGTGATGCGCTGGAGCGCGGCGCTGATGGCCGCGCTCCCTCAAACAGCGCTATTTGTCGAGCCAGGCGTCCCGGAAGCCGTCGTTGACGCCGACGCCCGTGGTGATCAGGTTCTTCACCTTGCACTTGGTGATCGTCGGGAACTGCAGCTCCAGAAGCCAGGCGACAGGCACGTCCTCGACGAGGATCTTCTGCACCTTCTCATAGGCTTCCTTGCGCTTGGCGTCGGTCGGCGCGGTTGCCCCCTCGGCAAACAGCCTGTCGACCTCCGGATTCGAATAGCCCTCGACATTGTTGAACAGCTGCCCCTTGGCGATGGCCGAGGTGATGTAGTTGCGGGACACGCCGAGCGCGGGATCTCCGTACTGATAGAGATAGGTGAAGGCGAGATCGTAGTCCCACTCCATGATCTTCTGGTTGCCGCCGGGAACATCGGTCGCGATGGTCTCGATCGTCATGCCGACGTCCTGCAGGTTCTGCTTCACCGCCTCGCCCCAGCGCTGCCAGGTCTCGCCATAGGCCAGCGGCAGCATGCGGATCTTCTCGCCCTTGTAGCCGGCCTCCTTCAACAGCGCCTTGGCCTTGGCCGGATCGTACGGATATTTCGGCACGTCGTCAGTGTAGAACTTGATGGTCGAAGCCGACGGGCCGGTCGCGACCTTGCCGAGCCCGTTCCAGATCACGTCCTTGGCGAAGTCGCGATCGATGGCATACATGATCGCCTGCCGCACCTTCTTGTTGGCGAGAATCGGATTGCGGAGGTTCAGCCACATCCAGGATATCGGCGAGAAGAACTCCCAGCCGGCGCCGGTGACGCAGGCGCCGGGCAGCTTGGAGACGCGCGGCACGTCGAAATTCTCGATCGAGCCGCCCGGCAGCACGTCGACCTTGCCGGTTTCGAACGCCACGGCGCGCGCCGCCGCATCCGGAATGATCTGCCAATAGACCTCGTCCAGATAGGGCTTGCCCTTCTCGTGGTAGTTCGGATTTTTCACCATGCGGATGAACGATCCCTTCTGCCACTCCTTGAACATGAAGGGCCCGGTGCCGATGGGCGCGTTGTTGTTCGGATTGGTCTTGAAGTCGGTCCCTTCATAGAGATGCTTCGGGACCATCGGCATCGAACCGACCTCGAAGATGCCGATGAAGGGACCGAACGGCTCCTTCAAGGTGAACACCACGGTGAGATCATCCGGCGCCTCGACCTTATCGACCATCACGAGGTTGTTGCGGGCGCGCGCATGGGTCTGCTTCAACATCTCGATCGAGAACAGCACGTCGGCCGAGGTGAACGGCTTGCCGTCATGCCAGGTCACGCCGGGCTTGAGCTTGAAGGTGTAGACCTTCGCGTCCGGGCTGATCGTCCAGCTCTCTGCGAGGCCGGGCAACGGTTCGAGCTTGGGACTGTAGCGCAGCAGGCCCTCGAAAATATTACCGGACACCATCTGGGTCGGGCCGTTCTGGACCATGGCCAGCATCAGACCGGGAGGCTCGGGCTGGATGACAGCATTGACGACACCGCCCGACTTCGGCTCCTCAGCATGAGCCGCGGACAGAACGCAGCCGATGGCGACACCCAGCAATACCCGTTTCAACATGATGAACTTCCCAACTGTTTCGATCCGCTGCAATGCATCAAGCGCGCCAACGCGCGACGAATCGCCATGCGGCATTCCGACCTGACGCCTGCTCTGGGCGCATGGACGGGAGCGATGACGCGCGCTGTCGGATGATTTGGCCGCGGTCGTCGCACTTGCGATGCTCTGGACGCCCCGTGAGCGGGTTCGCAGGGCCTTGCCGGCAGGGCATCGTGGATTTCGCGGCTGTCATGAATCGCCGCGCGAAGTCGTCGTCATCGTCGCGAGATGAAAGTGGCGACAGGATCAGCCCAAAAATTGAACAGCGTGACCGCTCTCGAGATCGTCTGGCGGCCGAGATTTGCCCAGCGCGATCAGCGCCTCAGACGGGCGATTGTACCAGCGACGATTTGCATCACCACGCCGATCACCCAGCCCGCCATGATCAATGAGGTCCAGACGATGTGCGGGTCCTCGCGCAGAATGATGATGCCGACGGCGAAGAAAGCCGTCAGCGTCGCAAGGAAGGTTCCGACCGCACTGAGAAACTCCGCAGCATCGATCTTGCGTTCCGCCGGCGTCCCCTCCTCATGCGGATGGAAAGGTATCTGGGGCGTGTCGATCCCGAGATAGAAGCCGAACGCGCCGGACACCATCATCAGCAGCAGAAAGCCCTGGGTGGTCAGGGCCGGTACGCTGGAGCCGACATGGGCACCGACGAACAGGCCGCAGGCGGCGCCCGCCAAAGCAAGACCGGAGCGCTCGAGGACATGGGCGAATTGTCGCACACGAAGGCGCATGAGCAGTCCTCGGAAATGATGGATCGGCGGGGTCCGCCGATCCGTCCGTCATCAACGCAAGAAGTGATTAATGCAAGGCTACGCCGCCTTGGTCATATCGGCATTGAGATGGCGCAACCTCGGCAATACTTCCTGCTTGAGCAGGCGGAGCGAGTTGTGCCAAGCTTCCGGCCTGTGCTTGTAGTCGAAGCCGAACACGCACAGGGTTCCGAAGCCGCCGACTTCGTGCCAGATCTTCTCGATCTTTTCGGTCACCGTCGCCGGCGAGCCGATGATCCAATTGCGCTTGGCGCAATAGTCCACCGTCACGTCGGAATCGGGCACGTCGGGCGCGTGCTTCAGATAATCCTTGAAGCCGAAATGGCCGAGCAGCGGCAGGAAATATTCGCCCATCATCCGGCCCATCATGTCGCCGCTCGACAGGCGCCATGCCTCTTCGTCCGTGTCGGCGACGAATACCTCACGCACCAGCCGCCAATCGCTGCGGTTGGCCTTGCGTCCGGACTTGGCGGCGCCGGCTTCCACCGAATCCCAATGCGACGACACATAGGCCGGGTTGAGGTTCAGGCTCATCGGAATGAAGCCCCGCTCGCCGGCGAGCTTCAGCGTATCCGAGTTCTTCGATAGGCCGGCGACGCCGATCGGCGGATGCGGCGCCTGAACCGGCTTGAGGTGCGGCTTGAGGAAGTCGAACATCACGTCCGGCTTGGTCACCGTCCAGTATTTGCCCTTGTGCGTGAACGGCGCCGGCTCGCTCCAGAGCCGCAGGATGATCTCCAGCGCCTCGCGCGTCATCTCACGGTTCTGGCCGCTCATGCCGTCGACGTTGAACATCGCCCAGTCACTCGGCAGGCCTGATGCGGCGATGCCGAAATTGAGCCGACCTTCGGACAAATGATCGAGCATCGCGACGCGATTGGCGAGCTCAGCCGGATGATGATAGGGCAGCAGGAAACCGCCCGGCCCAAGCCGGATGGTCTTGGTCTCGCGGAAGGCCTGCGCAAGCAGCAGATCGGGTGCCGGGTGCGGCTCCCAGGGCGCGGTGTGATGCTCGCCGATCCAGGCTTCCTGATAGCCGAGCTCATCAAGCCATCGCAGGACCTTCAGGTCCCAATCGTGGCCCTCCTTCAATCCGCACTCCGGCGGATGCGAGGGCATCGTGAAATATCCGATTTCCATGGCGCTTTCCTCTCGCTGTTATATTGCGGCGCATCTTTGCGATGCGCTCATCGTCACGCGAGACGAAACACGACCAACCGAGTCGGCAACGCCGCACGTGGTCTGCGAAGTCTAGCACTTCGTCGGACAGCGACAATCGTCCGCTGTGTCGCTGGCGGAATGATGACGCGAATTCTGTGTCGAGGCGCCGCAACATCACGCCCCGGACGCCGGGGCCCGCCGCCAATTTCACATCAACGTGCGCCGAACGTCGTTCGGCCGAATAGCTCCTTCTGCGTCGACGGTTGCGAGCGCCAATATTGCGGAGGCGCGGCCACCTGCCCGCCGAGTTCGGCCGCGGCATGCCAGCCCCAGCGCGGATCGTAGAGCATGCCGCGGGCGAGCGCGACCATGTCGGCCTTGCCTGATGCAACGATCTCCTCGGCTTGCTGCGCCTGCGTGATGAGGCCGACCGCCATGGTCGGAAGTCCCGTCGCTTGTTTCACGGCCGCCGCGAACGGCACCTGATAGCCGGGCCCGAGGGTGATCTTCTGCAACGGCGACACGCCGCCCGAGGACACGTCGATCCAATCGACGTCGCGGCGCTTGAGCTCCTGCGCGAAGACGATGGTCTGGTCGAGATCCCAACCGCCGTCGACCCAGTCTGTCGCCGACACCCGCACGCCCACCGGCTTGTCGGCCGGGAACACGCTGCGCACGGCATCGAAGAGCTCGAGCGGATACCGCATGCGGTTTTCCAGCGAACCGCCATAGGCGTCGCTGCGCCGGTTAGCGAGCGGCGACAGGAACTGATGCAGCAGATAGCCGTGCGCAGCATGCAGCTCGATCGCATCGATGCCGAGCCGCGCAGCCCGCTGCGCTGCCGAAACGAAGGCGTCGCGGATGCGCGCCAAGCCGTCGGTATCGAGCGCCTCTGGGGCAAGCTCGCCGTCTTTGTGGGGCACGGCTGAAGGTGCGACCGTCTGCCACCCGCCGCTCGCGGGAGCAATCTGCTGGCCACCATCCCAAGGCTTATGGCTGGACCCTTTGCGGCCGGCATGGGCGAGCTGCATCGCAATCGCCGTCTTCGAATGCTTGCGCACCGATGTCAGAATCGGCACCAGCGCCGCTTCGGTCGCATCGTCCCACAGGCCGAGGCAGCCCGGCGTGATGCGTCCAATCGGTTCGACATGCGTCGCCTCGATGCAGAACATCGCCGCGCCTGACAGCGCAAGCGTGTTGATGTGGGTGAAGTGCCAGTCATTGGCGGCGCCATTCTCGGCCGAATACTGACACATCGGCGAGACAACGATGCGGTTGGCGAGTTCGAGGCCACGCAGCTTGATCGGAGTAAACAGGACGCTCATGCGGATGTTCCGGAAGGGTGGACGACGGAAGGCGCGCTGGTCTGATGTTTCGCAAGTGTCGGCCATCGGCGGCCCGCGGTCAACGCGCCGTCCGAAGCGATGTCGCAGCTCATTCCATCAGCGTGAACTGCAACAGCAAAGTACGCTGGATCATCGAGAAATTGTCGTCGGACACCAATGTCAGCACGGTGTCGCCCTCCGGCGTGACGTGCGCATCGATGCCTTCGAGATTGTCGATCTCCTGGCCGAGATCGGCTGCGAAGATCGCGGGACCGTCGAGCAGCGCGCCCGGCGTGATCTGCGCCAGTGACAGCCGACGAATCCGGATGCCGACGCCGCTGAACAGCGAGAATTTGCGTTCCAGAATCAGGAGCTCTCCCGACGGCAGCAGCACGGCATCGCTGATGTCGAAATCGTTGCTTCTGATGATGCTGAACTGTCCCGCAGCCGGGCCGCCGATCAGGAACGCCAGCAGATTGCCGTTCGCGTCCAGGCCGCGTTCGGAGATCGCGATCACGCTGCCCGCGAGCGGCAGGCCCTTCGGCACCACCACCAGCGCCTCCAGGCCCTTGTTGTTGGGCAGTCGCCTGGCGGCCGGCGGCAACGGTATGATCTCGCTGCGTGCGCCGGTGCCGCCTTTGGCGAAATCGTAGCGCAGCAGCTGATTGACGCGCTCAAGGCCGACATAGACGACGTCGCCATCGCGAGCGAGCGACTCGGAATCATACCAGCCGCGATCGGTGATCGGCCGTCCGTCGGGCCCGAGCAGCGGCGCCGCCTCGACCTCCGCAAGCCCCGTGATCTCGTGGCCGGAATAGACGATGCGGCCGGTGAACCAGCCGCCTTTGTCGCTGATGGCAAGGAAGCGCTCGCCCTTGGCATCCAGCCGGAGGCCGGACAATCCGCCGAACCCCGGATAGGACGAGGTCAGCGCCACACCGGTGCGGTAGTGCAATTTCCCGAACTGCAGACGCGTGCGATCGCGCAGGTCGAACGCGGGCAGCGGCCGCGCCTTGACCTCGATCTTGACGGCCGCTGTGACCGAATGCTCGTCGGTGGCCGCCCGCCTCCGGACCGGCGCCGGCGTCGATTGCGCGCGAGCTGTCCCCGCGCCCGCGAGCGTCGCCACCCCGGCCAAGGTCAGCGCAAGAAAGCGCCTGCGGTCGGAGATCGCCTGCAGCGACATCGCTCGAGGGGCCCCCTCCCCACAGCTTCCCACATGCGGGAGGAACGCATCCGCTCCCGATTACGAATGCAGCTTGCGCTTCGGCCCACGCGCAGGCTGCGGCGCCGCGTGAGTCTCGGTGAACAATTCGGCGAGCTTCTCGGTGATGGCGCCGCCAAGCTCCTCGGCATCGACGATCGTGACCGCACGACGGTAGTAGCGCGTGACGTCGTGACCGATGCCGATCGCGATCAGCTCGACCGGCGAGCGGGTCTCGATCTCCTCGATGATGTGGCGCAGGTGGCGCTCGAGATAGTTGCCGGGATTGACCGACAGCGTGGAGTCGTCGACCGGCGCGCCATCGGAGATCATCATCAGGATCTTGCGCTGCTCGGGCCTGCCGAGCAGGCGCTTGTGCGCCCAGTCCAGCGCCTCGCCGTCGATGTTCTCCTTCAGGAGACCCTCGCGCATCATCAGGCCGAGATTCTTGCGCGCCCGGCGCCATGGGGCGTCCGCGGCCTTGTAGATGATGTGGCGCAGATCGTTGAGACGGCCGGGATTGGCCGGCTTGCCGGCCGCGAGCCACGCCTCGCGCGACTGCCCGCCCTTCCAGGCCCGCGTCGTGAAGCCGAGGATCTCGACCTTGACGCCGCAGCGCTCCAAGGTGCGGGCGAGAATGTCGGCGCAGGTCGCGGCCACCGTGATCGGCCGTCCGCGCATCGAGCCGGAATTGTCGAGCAGCAAGGTGACCACCGTGTCGCGGAAGGTGGCCTCCTTCTCGCGCATGAAGGACAGCGGCTGGTAGGGGTCGATGACCACGCGCGACAGCCGCGCCGGATCGAGAATGCCCTCTTCCAGATCGAACTCCCAGGCGCGGTTCTGCTGCGCCATCAGCCGGCGCTGCAGCCGGTTGGCGAGCCGCGCGACGATGCCCTGGAGGTGCGCGAGCTGCTTGTCGAGATAGGAGCGCAGCCGCTCCAGCTCGTCATGGTCGCAGAGGTCCTCGGCCGCGATGATCTCGTCGAATTTCGGCGCGAAGGCGTGATATTCGGGGCCGCGCGGCTCGTTGGCGCCACCGCGGTTCGGCCGTGTCGCCTCGCCCGGCGTCTCGTCATCGCCAAGCTCGCCGTCATCCAGCGTATCGGACGCAGACGCCTGCGCCGCCTCCATCGCGCTCTCCGACATCTCGTCCGACGTCGTCTGCGCCTGGTCGGCACTCATCTCCTGCGCGGCGTCGGACTCCGGCGAGCCCTCGGCACCGGACTGGTCGTTGTCGCCGTCGCGATTGTCGTCGTTGTCCTCATCCTCTTCCGAATCGGCGTTGCGCTCATCGCCGAGATCGAGCGCCGACAACAGGTCATGGACGAGGTCGCCGAACTTGGCCTGATCCTCGGTGAAGCGGCCGAGCTCGTCGAGCTGCGAGCCGATTCGCTCCTCCAGGAAGGGCCGCCAGAGATCGACCACCTTGCGCGCCGCATTCGGCGGCGCCAGACCGGTCAGCCGCTCGCGCACCATCATCGCGAGCGCATCCGACAGCGGCGCATCGGCGCGGTCGGTGATCTCGTCATATTTGCCGCGATGGAAGTGATCGTCGAGCATCGCGGTGAGATTCTTGGCGACACCGGCCATGCGCTTGGCACCGATGGCCTCGACACGGGCCTGCTCGACCGCCTCGAACACGCCGCGCGCCTGCGGATTGCCCGGGATCAGCTTGCGGTGAATCTTCGGATCATGACAGGCGAGTTTCAGCGCGATGGAATCAGCATGGCCGCGCACGACCGCGGCATCGCGCTTGGTCATCTTGCGCGCGGGCTCCGGCAACCGCGCTTTGCCCGGCGCAAGGCCCGGCCGCTCGGCGGCGAAGGAGACTTCGAGCTCGGGCGCTCTCGCGATCGCGCGCAGGCAGCCGGTCACCGAGCGCTTGAACGGCTCGGTCGGCGCCTCCTTGGTTCCGGGACGGAGTTTGCTGTTGGATGTCGTCATCTTGTCCCTGCCGCTGTCGTCCCGGCGAACGCCGGGAGCCGTAGCCACCGGCGGTCATTCATTCGTGTCGACGCCAATGTCAGCGTCGTGCCGAATGTCACGACGTATGGTCCCGGTCTCGCGGCCGGGACGACGCCTTGTCAGCTGAGCGCCACGTTGACGGCGGATTCAGGCAGCTCGGCGTTGAAGCAGCGCTGATAGAATTCCGCGACCAGCGGACGCTCGAGCTCGTCGCATTTGTTGAGGAACGTCACGCGGAAGGCAAAGCCGATATCCCCGAAGATCTCGGAGTTCTCGGCCCAGGTGATCACCGTGCGCGGGCTCATCACCGTCGACAGGTCGCCATTGGCGAACGCGTTGCGGGTGAGGTCGGCAAGCCGGACCATCTTGTTCACCGTGTCGCGACCCTGCTGGTTCTGATAGTGCTTGGCCTTGGCCAGCACGATCTCGACCTCCTCATCATGCGCCAAATAGTTCAGCGTCGTCACGATCGACCAGCGGTCCATCTGGCCCTGGTTGATCTGCTGCGTGCCGTGATAGAGGCCCGACGTATCGCCGAGGCCGATGGTGTTGGCGGTCGCGAACAGACGGAAGGCCGGATGCGGCTTGATGACCTTGTTCTGGTCGAGCAGGGTCAGCCGACCCGAGACTTCGAGCACGCGCTGGATCACGAACATCACGTCCGGGCGGCCGGCGTCATATTCGTCGAACACCAGCGCCACATTGTGCTGGAGCGCCCAGGGCAGGATGCCGTCACGGAATTCCGTGACCTGCTTGCCGTCCTTGACCACGATCGCATCCTTGCCGACCAGATCGATGCGGCTGATATGGCTGTCGAGGTTGACGCGCACGCAGGGCCAGTTCAGGCGGGCGGCGACCTGCTCGATATGGGTCGATTTTCCGGTGCCATGATACCCGGTCACCATTACGCGGCGGTTCTTGGCGAAGCCGGCCAGGATCGCAAGCGTGGTGGCGCGGTCAAAACGGTAGTCGGCGTCGACTTCGGGAACGTGCGGATCGCTTTCGGAAAAGGCCGGCACCTCAAGGTCGCTGTCGATCCCGAACACCTGCCGCACCGACACTTTCATGTCGGGCACACCGGTCATCTCCTGCGCATTGGTCGTAGCGGCGGTCGTCATTCATCCTCCGAGGTCCCGGGCATTCCCGAAACCAGATTTCATGTTTGGCTGCGGTTGAAGGGCTTCGGGCGCCAGCCTAGCAGAGAGCACGCGCGGGCAGAAGCCTAAGCCTTGATCAAAGTTCCGTCGTTATATCATCGAGATAGGCATGGGACGACGTTTTTGGAAGGCTGCCCTGCGGAAAGCGCCACCGTTTCGCCGCGAGTCTCGCGTCCAGCCTTCTGGCGTGGCACTCGGGAGCGGGGTTCCTACTTATCGATAAGCCTCCAACCTTTCCCATCAGCAGGAACCGCGTGGCCCATCTGCTTGATCCCCTGATTGCCTTCGTCTCCGCGCATGCGGGACTGGCCTATCTCACCCTGTTTCTGGCGGCGTTGCTCGAGGCGGTCCCGATCGTCGGCTCGGTGGTCCCCGGCACGACCATCATCCTGGCGCTGAGCGCGCTGATTCCGGGCGGCGAGCTGACGCTGCAATGGGTGCTGGCCGCGGCCATTCTGGGCGCGGTGCTCGGCGATGGCGGGGCCTTCTGGATCGGCCATCGCCAGCAGCGCGAAATCCTCACGGCCTGGCCGTTCTCGAACTATCCGCGGCTGGTGGCGCAGAGCGAGGCCTTCTTCCACCGCTTCGGCACGCTCGCGATCTTCTTCGCCCGGTTCGTGGCCCCGATCCGCGCCGTGGTACCGATCACGGCGGGCGCGCTCGATATCCCGCCCCTTCGCTTCTACGCCGTGAACATTCCCGCGATCGCGCTGTGGGCCTGCGCCCACGTGCTGCCGGGCGTCTTCGCGGTGCAGCTGCTGCATCGCTATGGCGGCATCCCGCATCACAGCCACATCGCCAAATCGACCTGGATCATCGCGGCGGTCGCCGGCACGATCGTGGTCTGGCTGGTGCTGCGGCTGGTGCGCAAGCGGCGGGAGACGCAGCTGGCGGCCGGGACGGCCGAATAGGCGCGGCCTCACCCGCTAAAGCGGATCCAGAATGGCGCCGCGGCCGGGCACGGGTCCGGTGTAGCGGGCGCGCGGCCGGATCAGGCGGCCGAACTGCAGCTGCTCGCAGGCATGGGCGATCCAGCCGACGCAGCGGGCCATCGCAAACAACGCCAGCTCGCTGCCCGCAGGCAGCCGCAGGCTGTGCACCAGTACCGCCAGCGCATAGTCGATATTGACGAACTCGCCGGTCGCCTCCGCGATCCGCTCCGGCACCTCACGAGTGAATTTGCGCGGCGCGCCGGCGCGCGTCAGCGCATCCAGCAGCGCGATCGCGCGCGGATCGCCGCGCTTGTAGACGCCGTGGCCGAAGCCCGCGAAGCGCTCGCCGAGCGCCACCCGCTCGCGGATCAGCGGTGCCACGTCGCGATCGATGAGGGTCTTCACCAGCTGCGAGGCCAGCACGCCGGCACCGCCATGCTGCGGGCCTTTGAGGGCGGCGAGACCCGCAATGACCGCATCATAGAGGCTGAGCCCCGTCGACGCCGCACAGCGGACAGTGAAGGTCGAGGCGTTCAGCTCGTGATCGGCAAGCAGCACCAAAGTGCGGCGGATCAGGTCGGGCGCATGCTTGTGCTCGGCTGCCCAGGCCTTGGCGACCTGGATGTGAAGCGGCTCGGCGGACGGCGCGGCGTCCAGCATGGCCGCAACGACAAGGCGAAGGATGCGCGCGCCGACCAGGGCACGACCGTCGGGTGCGCGGTTGAACGCGGCAGGATCTGCTTGCGTCGCCAGCGCCAGGACGGCGATGGCCCGGTCGATCGGCGCCGCGCGGCGCGCCGCCTCGGCGATCAGGCGCATCTCGCCGGAGATGTGGGGCATGTTGTCGGGCGCGAACGGATCGATCGCGGTGATGTCCCACAACAGGGTCGCAGCGTGTTCAAGCGAATCGCGCTCGGCCAGATCGACGCAATTGACACCGCGGTAGATCGGACCGGCCTCGGTGATCGTCGAGACCGCGGAATCGAACACCGGCAGGTCCGCATCGAAGCTGCGGAACACCCGCGGCTCCGGAGCCGGCGCCCGCCGCTCCTTCAAGGCCCGGATGTCCTCGGCGCGATAGCGGTGGCTCCGCGAATCCAGCGACGGCTCCGAGCGCACGAGGCCGCGGCTGACATAGGCGTAGAGGGTCGCAGGCGAGATCGCGAGTTCGGCCGAGGCTTCGCGGGCCGATAGGTAAAGGCCACTGTCTTTTTTCATATTGATCAGCTTAATCAAGATTGATCAAGCTGTCGACCGGACGGATCTTACCGGCGTGATCATTCACACAAGGAGATCCCGCCATGACGATTCAGCTCGCAAAGTCCCCTATCGGCCTTGATGGCATCCCCGCTGCCGAGACCGTGCTCAGCCATGTCGACGGTCAGCAGGGCGAGCTCATCATTGCCGGTCGCCGGGTGGCCGATCTTGCAGCCAGCGCAGGCTTCGAAGGTGTCACCGCCCGGCTGTGGAGCGCAGCGACCAAGCGCAGCGTCAGCGACGCGGAGGTCCGCGCCAGCCTCGGGCTTGCCCGCCAGCGCGCCTTTGCGCGACTTCCCGAGTTGCTGGCGGCCACCGCCGAACTGCCGATCATCGACGGCTTCCGCGCGGCCGTCGCCGCGTTGCGGCCGGAAGCAGGACTCTCCGACGAGGCGACGATCGTCGGCGCCTGCCCGGTCATCGCCGGCGCGCTCGTCCAGCGCGCACTGGGATCACAGCCGATCGCTCCCGACCCCACCGCGACCCACGCCGCGGACACCCTGCGCATGGTACGCGGCGGCACCCCGGAGGCTGGCGAGGTCACCGCGCTCGATACCTATCTGGTCACGGTCAGCGATCACGGCATGAACGCGTCGACCTTTGCCGCACGCGTGATCGCCTCGACCCAGGCCGATCTGTTCGCCTCGGTCACCGCCGGCTATTGCGCGCTCACCGGCCCGCTGCATGGCGGCGCGCCGGAGCCTGTGCTGGAGATGCTGAATGCGATCGGCACCCGCGACAACATCAAGCCGTGGGTCGATGCGGCGCTCGGGCGTGGCGAGCGGCTGATGGGGTTTGGCCACCGCATCTATCGGGTGCGCGACCCCCGCGCGGACGTCTTGAAGGCAGCGATCGCGCGGCTGGCCGGCAGTGGCGCCGATCTGCCGTTCGCGAGCGAGGTCGAGGCCTATATCCGCGCCGCGCTGCGGCAGAAAAATCCCGAGCGCGTGCTCGATACCAATGTCGAGTTCTTCACCGCCATCCTGCTCGATGCGCTGAAGATTCCGCGCCAGGCGTTCACCCCGATCTTCGCCGTGGCGCGCGTTGCCGGCTGGACCGCACATGCCCGCGAGCAACAGCGGACGGGACGACTGATCCGGCCAAGTTCGGCCTATATCGGGCCGAAGCCCTGACCCCGTCGCATGAACGACGCGGCAGCGTGACCCCGCTGCCGCGTCAGCCCTTCACCACGGTCTTGAGGTAATTATAGGCCTTGATGATCTCGATCAGGCGATCCTCGGTGGAGCGATCGCCGCCATTGGCGTCGGGGTGGTGCTGCTTCACCAGCGCCTTGTACTTGACCTTGACGTCCTCGAGCGTGGCATCGGGGCCGAGGCCCATCACCTGCAGCGCCTTGCGCTCGGCGTTGAAGACCTTGCGCGTCTCCGCCTTGGGCGCCGCCTGCGGATTGGGCCGCCAGCTGCCGCGGCCGTTGATTTCGGCGAACACGCTGAACGGATCCGACGCATCGCCGAGATCGGCCTCGGGGCTGCCGGTGCCGCGCTTGGCCGAGGTATTCGCGCCCATCTTCCAGGTCGGGCGATGTCCGGTCAGCGCATCCTTCTGATAACGCGCGACCGCCTCGGCGTTCATGCCTGAGAAGAAATTATAGGATTGGTTGTACTCGCGCACGTGGTCGAGACAGAAGTGCCAATACTCGCGCGCGTTCTCGCGCCCCTTCGGCGCGCGATGCGAGCCTCGGTTCGTGCAGTCCGGCCATTGGCACGGCTGAGCCTCCTCGCGCACCGGCTGCCGCGCAGCCTGCTTTTTGGGCTTGATGCGGATGGAGTCGAAGAATTTGTTTGAATCGATCGGCATGGCGGACTTTGACTACGCAACGCGAAAAGCTTCAAGTCTTGACATTGCGAATACCTCAGGCGGGGACCGCCGATTGACGAAAAATAATTTGATGCGTATTTCCAGAGACCATGCGGACCCAAGATGCTATCATCGAAAAGTTGCGCGAAGCTTTCTCGCCGGAAAGCCTCGATGTGCAGGACGAATCACATCTGCATGCAGGCCACATGGGACACCGGCCGAGCGGTGAAACCCATTTCCGCGTGTATATTGTGTCGCAGGCCTTTGCCGGCAAGAGCCGGGTCGATCGCCACCGCCTGATCAACGCCGCATTGGCGGCGGAACTTGCCGGCTCGGTGCATGCGCTGGCGCTGCATGCGAAGGCACCCGGCGAAGCCTGACATCAGAACGCTGACACCAGAAGCCTGGCAACAAATCCCAGATACCGGCGCGCGCGACCATGATTAGAACGCCGTGCCGGCACGGCGCGGCCGCGTCTCCTCTGTCTCGCCGCGCGGCACCGGCACGATGCGCAGCGCGGTGATGCGATTGCGTTCCCGACGCAGCACGCGAAAGCGGAAGCCGTGGAAGGTGAAGCTCTGGCCGCGCTCGGGGATCGAGCGCGCCTCGTGAATCACGAGACCGGCCACCGTCGTCGCTTCTTCATCCGGCAGCGTCCAATCCATCGCGCGATTGAGATCGCGGATCGGCACGGATCCGTCGACGACGACCGATCCATCCGGCTGCACGCGCACGCCGGCGACCTGCACGTCCTGCTCGTCGGAGATGTCGCCGACGATCTCTTCGAGAATATCCTCGAGCGTGACGATACCTTCGACCTCACCATACTCGTCGACGACCAGCGCGAAATGCGTCTTGCGCCGGCGGAACGCTTTCAACTGTTCCGACACCGAACGCATCTCGGGAACGAACCAGGGCGGCAGCGCCAGCGACGCGACATCGATATGCGACACATCGCCCTCGGCTGAGCGGATCGCGCGCAACAGATCCTTCGCATGCAGCACGCCGATGATGTTTTCCGGCGTGCCGCGCCACAGCGGGATACGCGTATATTCGGACGCCAGCACCTCGCGCACCAGTTCCTCCTGCGGCAGGTCCGCATTCACCATCACCATCTCGGTGCGGTGAACCATCACATCGGACACCTGCAATTCGCGCAGGTCGAGCAGACCGCCGAGCATGTCCCGGTCCTGCTTCTCGACCTTGCCCTCGTGGTGCAACAGGTCGACGGCGCCGCGCAGGCGCTCGGTCGGCGACAGGATCGGCTGGTTGGCACCGACCTTGAAGCCGATCAGCCGCATCAGGACGCGCACGATCGCCTCGATGACGGCGAGCACCGGACCGAGCACGATCACGGTCGCGCGCATCGGCCGGGCCACCGCGAGCGAGACGCGATCCGGCGCGTTGATGGCGATCGTCTTCGGCAGCACCTCGGCGAAGATCACGACCAAGGCGGTCATCACACCCGTGGCATAGAGCACGCCGACCTCGCCGAACCAGGCGGTAAAGATGCCCGTCGCCAGCGCCGAGGCGGCGATATTGGCGATGTTGTTGCCGAGCAGCAGCGCGCCGATCAGCCGCTCGCGCATGTCGAACAGGCTCGAGACCACGTCGGCGTCGCGATTGCCCTGTTTCGACAGCCGCAGCATCGAGGCGCGGGAGGCGCCGGTCAGGGCGGTCTCGCTCAGCGCGAAAAAGGCGGAGGCGCCGAGACAGACGAGAACGATGGTGAGTGTGATCCAGTCCATGACGCCGATGTCACCCTCGATGAAAGCTGCCGATGATGCGCCGCCACTGCTCAACGCGGCGTAAAGCGCACAAGATCAGCCGCGACGGTGCAATTTGGCCTGCAGGAAGTCGCGGACGCGCGCCGGATCGACGTCCTTGGCAATGACCGCGCGGCCGATCGCCTCCATCAGGATGAAGGTGAGCTTGCCGCGCTTGACCTTCTTGTCCTGCGCCATCAAGGCCAAAAGCCGGTCGGCGTCGCCGATCCCCTCCTGGGCGAAGCCGGCGATATCCTGCAGATGGGTCGGCAGGCCGACCGCGGCAAGGTGACGCTCGATCCGCGTGACATCGTCCGGCGGCAGCATGCCGAGCTCGGCCGAGAACTGCGCCGCCAGCACCATGCCGACCGCGACGCCCTCGCCATGGAACAAGCGATCGGAGAAGCCGGTGATCGCCTCCAGGGCATGACCGAAAGTATGGCCGAGATTGAGCAGCGCGCGGTCGCCGGTCTCGCGCTCGTCGCGGGCGACGATCGCCGCCTTGGCGCGACAAGAGGTGGCGACGGCATGTTCGCGTGCCGCACCGCCCGTGACGATGTCAGCGTGGTTGGCCTCCAGCCAGGTGAAGAAGCCGGCGTCGCCGAGCAGGCCGTATTTGGCCACCTCGGCATAGCCGGCGCGGAACTGGCGCGGCGACAGCGTGTCGAGCACGGCGGTGTCGGCGATCACCAGCACCGGCTGGTGGAAGGCGCCGAGCAGGTTCTTGCCCTGCGGCGAGTTGATGCCGGTCTTGCCGCCGACCGAGGAATCGACCTGCGCCAGCAGCGAGGTCGGCACCTGTACGAAGTCGACGCCGCGGCGCAGGATGGCTGCCGCGAAGCCGGCGAGATCGCCGACCACGCCGCCGCCGAGCGCGATGACGAGATCGTTGCGTTCGATCTTCGCCGCGATCAGCGCCTCGCTGACCTTTTCCAGGCCGGCATAGGTCTTGGAGCCCTCGCCCTCCTCGACGACGATGGTCGAAGACGGAATGCCCGCCTCCGCCAGGATCGCCTCGGTCGGCTTCAGCCAGTGTGCGGCCACGGTCCGATCGGTGACGATCGCTGTCCGCACGCCCGGACGCAGCGCCGCGATGCGCTGACCGAGCGAGGCCAGCACGCCGCGGCCGATGACGATGTCATAGGCACGCTCACCCAGCGCGACGTCGACGATGATCGGATCGAAAGTCTTCAGGGGGGCAGTCATCGGAGCGCGCTCATCGCCTGCATGGAATCGGTCTGCATGGAATCCGCCTGAACCGGATCCGCCTGGCCCGGATCGGATTGCGGCGTGGCAGGCTGGACCTCGGCCTCCGGCGCGGGCAACAGCAACGCCTGCAGCGCTTCGATGCAATCCTCGACCACACGGTCGTGCGGCACGTCGCGCGAGCAGATCGTGAGGTCGGCGAGCTGGTAGACCGGCTCGCGTTCGCTCAAGAGCCGCGCGACCGTGCCTTCAGGATCGGCGGTCTGCAGCAGCGGCCGATCGGCCCGCCGGCGAACCCGGCGCATGATCACGTCGGCATCGGCCTTCAGCCAGATCGAGACCGCCTTCTCGTGGATGCGGCGGCGTGTCTCCTCGCGCATGAAGGCCCCGCCGCCGGTCGCCAGCACCGCCGGACCATTCTCCAGCAGGCGGGCGATCACGCGGGCCTCGCCATTCCGGAAATAGTCCTCGCCGCGGGATTCGAAGATCTCCGGGATTGTCATGTCGGCCGCCGTCTCGATCTCGGTATCCGCATCGACGAAGGGCAACCGCAGCCGCGCCGCGAGCCGCCGGCCAACCGTGGACTTGCCGACGCCCATCATGCCGACCAGCACGATCAGCCGCTTGCCGAGAGCCGCGGTAATCGCGGCCTCCGGAGCGGCTGGGTTGGGTGCGGATTGTGTCGGTTCGGTCATCACTAGGCTTCTAGCCCAGCCCTTGCTGCTTTCAAAGGCATCCTGTTCCAGCCCATGCAGCCGGAGGCCCACGTCCCGGACGTCGTTTCCCGGACGTCGTTCCGGGGCGCGCGAAGCGCGAGGCCGGAACCCATACCCACAGGATGCAGCGTGAGGCAGGCTGCTCGTTGGCATCTCGCGCACGACATCGTCCTGTGGTTGTGGATTCCGGGCTCGCGGCGCTGCGCGCGCCGCCCCGGATAACCGAGCAAGGGGGACAGCGGCGGCGGCCGGACTTGCCAGCCGGGTGCGAACATGTTGGATGAAACAGTCCCTCTTTGGTGGCCCGCGCGACCCCGATGCCCAGCCTGTTCCGCTTTCTGACCGTGATCGCCGTGATCGTCGGCGTGGTCTATGGCGCGATCTATGCGCTTGCCAATTTCGTCACCCCGAAGCCGCGCGAGATGACGGTGACGATCCCCCCGGACAAGTTCCAGAAGAAATGATCCGGATGGCTGCGGCGGACCGAAAAGCCACAGGGCATTGATTAAGATTTTTACGATTGTCTGAGGTGGCCCGGCGCCGTGATATCGGCCAGATTTGAGGCCACCGCTTGACGTGCCGGCGCGAACTAATGGTCCTGATTCGATCGCCTCCGACGCAGCGGATTTCACGACATGAAGGTCAAGGCCTCTGACGCCCGGCTGATGAGCCTGTTCCTCGACATGATGGCCGCCGAACAGGGCGCTGGCCAGAATACGCTGGACGCCTATCGCCGCGACCTCAGCGATCTGTCCGAGTTTCTCGCTGGCAAGGCGAACAGCTTCACCACCGCTGACACCCAGGCGCTGCGCGACTATCTCTCCGATCTCGACACGAGAGGCTTCAAATCGTCCAGCGTGGCGCGGCGGCTGTCGGCGATGCGGCACCTGTTCCGCTTCCTGCTGAGCGAGCACATCCGCAGCGACGACCCCGCCGCCATCCTGTCCGGCCCCAAGCGCGGCCGTCCCCTGCCCAAGGTGCTCTCGATCGGCGATGTCGACCGGATGCTGACCCGCGCCAAGGAGCTGACCGAGACCGCCGATACGTCCCCGGCGCAACGGCTGCGGGCGCTGCGCCTGTACTGCCTGCTCGAAGTGCTCTACGCGACCGGCCTGCGCGTCTCCGAACTGGTGGCGCTGCCGCGCACGGCGGCACGCCATGACGCCCGCATGATCGTGGTGCGCGGCAAAGGCAACAAGGAGCGGCTGGTGCCGCTGAACCAGGCCTCGCGCCAGGCCATGGCGGATTATCTGGCGGCGCTGGATGCGCTGAAGCCGGAGAAGAAGGCCAGCGCCACCTTCGGCAAATGGCTGTTTCCCTCGTTCGGCGAGAGCGGCCACCTGACCCGACAGCATTTCGCGCGCGACCTCAAGGAATTGGCGGTGGCGAGCGGCCTGCCGGCCCGGCTCGTCTCACCGCACGTGCTGCGCCACGCCTTCGCCAGCCATTTGCTGCACAATGGCGCCGACCTGCGCATCGTCCAGACCCTGCTCGGCCATACCGACATCTCGACCACCCAGATCTACACCCATGTGGTCGAGGAGCGGCTCAAGAGCCTGGTGCGCGACCTGCACCCGCTCGCCGAGACCTGACCCGCCCCACACAATCCCGAAACCAAATCCTTGGGCGCGGCGCGCGGCCCGCTTGACTTCGCGCCCGTCTGCCCCGAAAGAGCGCCATCCTGCCCGTGATCCTGGCATGAGGCCTGGCCGCGGCGCACCGATCGCACCCTAAGCTCCTGAGGACATTGATCTTCAGGTCCGAAGGCCGAACCGATTTCGTTTCCCAGCGCTCTTCCTTCAGCTCCTCCATGCCGGATCCCATGCGCAGCTACCTCGATTTCGAAAAGCCCGTTGCCGAGCTCGATTCCAAGGTCGATGAACTCCGGGCGATGGCCGCCGCCGGCACCGATATCGGCGAGGAGGTCAGCCGGATCGAGGAGAAGGCCGGCCAGGCGCTGGCCGACCTCTACGCCAATCTGACGCCATGGCAGAAGACCATGGTCGCGCGCCACCCGCAGCGGCCGCACTTCACCGACTTCGTCAACGGCCTGATCACCGAGTTCACGCCGCTGGCGGGCGACCGCAAATTCGGCGAGGACGCCGCTTTGCTGGGTGGCTTCGGTCGTTTCCGCGGCGAGCCGATCTGCGTCATGGGCCAGGAAAAGGGCGCCACCACCGAATCCCGCCTCAAGCACAATTTCGGCATGGCCCGCCCGGAGGGCTACCGCAAGGCCGTCCGGCTGATGGAGATGGCCGAGCGTTTCGGCATCCCCGTGCTGTCGCTGGTCGATTCCGCCGGCGCCTATCCGGGCATCGGCGCCGAGGAGCGCGGCCAGGCCGAGGCCATCGCCCGCTCCACCGATGCCTGCCTGTCGCTTGGCGTCCCCAATGTGGCGATCATCACCGGCGAGGGCATGTCGGGCGGCGCCATCGCGCTGACCACCGCCAACCGGGTGCTGATGCTGGAGCACGCGATCTACAGCGTGATCTCGCCGGAGGCCGCCTCCTCGATCCTGTGGCGCGACGGCACCAAGGCCCAGGAAGCGGCCAACAGCATGAAGATCACCGCCCAGGACATGCTGCGCTTCGGCGTGGTCGACACCATCCTGAAGGAGCCGGTCGGCGGTGCGCATCGCGACCCCGCCGCGATGATCGCGGCGACCGGCGAGGCGATCGCCCAGGCCTTCGACGAGCTGAAGGGCCTCGACGCCGATGCCATCCGCAAGCAGCGCCGGCAGAAGTTCATCGACATCGGACGCAAGCTGAGCTGAGCTCGGAGCGGCCCTGCCGAGGGCCGATCTCGCTCGCGGTTTTGTGAGTCTTTCCAGCCGTTTGGCCGTATTTCGGCCCAGCCGTCGGCGTCTGATGTTTAGAACTTGTTGACCACAAGGGCCAGGGCGCGTCGGCACCGCTGCACCGCGGGTTGCAGCGCTTCGGACCAACGGATACAATTTTAATCATTGGTTTGACGGTGGCATGACGCATGGTCGATCCGGGATCCATCCAGCTTCCCGGCCGATCGATCGAGACGAGACTGGGGTATTGCGGCATGCTGGGTTTGCGGGGAGCTTCGCTTTGATCAACCGCGCTTTCGTCCGGGTTCTGATGACCTCGGCGGCGTTGGCCGCCGGTGCGCTGCTGACCGGTTGCAACAGCGATCAGGTCGCGCTCGCCACCAGTGCCAAGGCCAATCAGCCGGTGCCGCCCAAGCTCGTGGCGACCATCGCCGAGAAGGATATGGATACGCAGTCGCCGATCCTGGTGCGCGTGTTCAAGCAGGAGGCCGAGCTCGAGGTCTGGAAGCAGGACCGCTCTGGCAAGTTCGCGCTGCTCAAGACCTATCCGATCTGCCGCTGGTCGGGCGATCTCGGGCCGAAAGTGCGCGAGGGTGACCGCCAGGCGCCGGAGGGCTTCTACTCGATCAATCCGAGCCAGATGAACCCGCAATCGGCCTACTATCTCTCGTTCAACACCGGCTATCCGAACGCCTTCGACAAGGCGCTGGGCCGCACCGGCTCGCAGCTGATGGTGCATGGCGACTGCTCCTCGCGCGGCTGCTTCGCGATGACCGACGAGCAGATCGCCGAGATCTATGCGCTCGGACGCGAATCCTTCTTCGGCGGACAGCGCGCTTTCCAGTTCCAGGCCTATCCGTTCCGGATGACGCCCATGAACATGGCGCGGCATCGCAACAATCCGAACATGCCGTTCTGGCGCATGATCAAGGAAGGCTACGACCATTTCGAGGTGACCCGCCAGGAACCGAAGGTCGACTTCTGCGAGAAGAAATACGTCTTCAATGCCCAGAAGCCGCCGGGCGCCACGCATGATCCGGTGTTCGACGCCGCCGCGAAGTGCCCGGCCTATGTCGTGCCCGATGAGATCACGACCGCTGTGCGCGAGAAGCAGCAGGCCGACGAAGCCGAGTATGCCAAGCTCGTCGCGAAGGGCACGCCGGTCGCCAAGCTCAACACCGGCATCGACGGCGGCATGAATCCGATCTTCGCCGCCCGCGTGCCGGGCGCATCGACGGGCCTGTCGGTCCCCGGCGAGGCACCGGGGCTGTCGCTCGCGAACTTCACGCCGGCGCCCGGCACCATCCCGGGTCATGTCAATCCGCCGCGTGCGCCCACCGAGGACGAGGTCGCCGCTGCTCCGGCCGACTCCGCGCCGCCTCCGACGACGGCCCCCTCGGCCCGGGTAGCCGCCGTCAGCGCGCCCGACAAGCCAAGCTTCATGTCGAACCTCGCCCGCAAGGTCGGCATTGCGTCAGCCGAGACGACCGCGACAGCGAAACCGGCCGAGAGGACCGCTGACAGCAAGACCGCCGAGGCCAAGCCCACCGAGGGCAAGCCGGCGCCGAAGCCGGTCGCTGCCAAGCCGGCTGAGACCAAGCAGGCCGCTGCGCGGCCCCCGTACAAGCCCGCCGCAAATGAGGCGCCGACGACGACCGGCTCGGCGTCCGCCCAGACCCAGACCGCGCTGGTCTCCGGCGCCGCTCCGGTGCTGCAGTCGAACTCGTTCGACAGCCGCTTCGCCGGGTTCAAGTAGGCCCAATCATCGGCGCCCTTGCTCCGTCGCTGCCCGGCTTCACGAGAATCGGCTTCACAACAGCTAAACTCCACACGCGTTGCCACTCTCCCCTGAAGGGGGAGGGTCGATCGCACGCGAAGCGGGCGAGCGGCGCTCGCCGCAGCGCCGCGGTCAACAGGTTCTGCGGCAGTTTTGGACATGCGCCTTTGTCCTCGCGGTTCCACGCTTCGTGACGACCGCGCAGCGCACCTCGTCGATGAGGCGGGACGACCGGATAAGATCATAAAATTCTGAAAAATCGAATTTAACAATCTTTGCTGGCGGGACTGGACAGGGCAAATCAGCTTGAACGCGCAAGTATAATCGGTTTACTCGCGCCGGCCGCGCCGAGGCCGAGCGAAACGCTTTCGGCCCGTCGAACTCCAGCAGCAATGACCGAGTCGCCCGACGCGCGGCCGCTTGATGACAAGCCTCGTCAGCGAGACGATATCGGCATGACATCCTCATGCGAGACATCGCGCCAGTGCGGCGACTGCACGCTCTGCTGCAAGATCATGGAAATCGAGCAGCTCGATAAGCCGGCGCAGACATGGTGCCGGCATTGCCGGCCCCGGCACGGCTGCGCCATCTATCAGACCCGTCCAATCGAATGCGTGGACTTCCGCTGCCTGTGGCTCTCCAACGTCCAGCTCGACGACAGCTGGAAACCGAGCCGGGCGAAGCTCGTGCTGACGATGTCGGCGGATGGCGTCGAGGTTCGCTGCGACCCTGGCTTTCCCGAGGCGTGGCGGCGTCCGCCTTATGAGGCGCAGATCCGTGAATGGGCGCGTCGCGGGGAAGACAATGACGTCACGGTTCTCGTCATCATTGGCCGTCGCATGATCCTGATCACGCCGGGGCAGGATTTCGATCTCGGCGAAGTCGGTCGGGACGAGCGCATCGTGCGCGAGTTCGAGGGCACGCATGTGGTGGGGGTCCGGGTGGTGAAGGCGGACCCGGCCCGCGACGCCTGACGCGTCCCGCAGCCCTCCGCCAGCTCACATCGCTGCGTGACGTCCCTCACGGAGCGCAAGCGCAAGCTCTGCGACAACTCGGCCGTCACCCGCGGTGAGGTGACGTCAAACCGAGGGAGAACAACAATGAGCTTATTCGGCGATATCGGACACGCTCTGGGGTCGGCGGTGAAGGGTGTGGCGCATGTGGCGTCGGACGTCGGTCATGCGGTCGGTCACGCCGCCTCCGGGGTGGTGCATACCGTGGAGCATGCGGCGAGCGGCGTCGCGCATGAGGTCGGCCATCTCGGCGGGTCGCTGATCCATACCATCGGCAAGGTCACCCATGCGGTGGGCGACGCGGCGTCGAGCGCGGTCCATACCGTCGGGCATGTCGCCGGCGACGTCGGGCATGCCGTGAGCGATGTGGCGCACGGCATCGGCCATCTCGGCAGCGAAGCCATCCATACCGTCGGCGGCGTAGTCCACGCGGTCGAGCATGCCGGCGCCGCGGTCGGCGGCAGCCTCATTCACACGGTTCAGGACGTCGTCTCGACCGCCGGGCATGTGGCCGGCGATATCGTCAACACTGGCGCCCATGTGATCGGCGACGTCGGCTCCGGCCTCAACCATCTTGCTCATGGCGATATCGGCGGAGTTCTCCACGACGTCGCGCATATCGGCAGCGATATCGTCAATGGCGGCGTGAAGGTCGGCGGCGATCTCGCGCATGGTGTGATCGCCACGGCGGGTGATGCCATCCACGGCGCCGTCGGTCTCGGACACGCCGGGCTCGAAGCGGCCGGCGCGATCGGTCACGGCGCGCTCGGCATGGCCGGCACGATCGTCGACACCGCGGGCCATGTCGGCGCCGACGCGCTGCATCTGGCCGGCGACGTGGTCAAGGGCGGCCTCGACGTCGGAACGTCGCTGGGTCACGGTGCGCTCGGCGCGGTCACCGACGCGGTCTCGGGCGCGGGTCACCTCGTCGGCGGACCGCTCGGTCACATCATCTCGGACGTCGCACACACCGCCGATACGCTCGGCTCAGGCCTGACGAGCGGCATCAGCCACGCGGTCGGCGCGGGCGTGTCGGGCGTGCTGAATGCCGCCGGTGACCTGTCGCAATCGATCGGACACCAGGCAGGCGCCATCAGCCACGATCTCGGCGCGCTGGCCAGCGACCTCAGCCACGGCAACGCGCATGCGGCGCTCAATGACCTGTTCAAGCTCGCCGGTGACGTGCTCGGCAGCCATGATGGCGGCCACAGCGGCGGCCATGAGAGCGGTCATGGCGGGTTCTGGGACCAGATCGCGCAGGCGATCCACCATGCCGGCGACAACGCCCACGGCGGCAACGCGAATTCCGGCGTGTTCCACCTGCCGCTGCATGGCGACGGCTCGTCGCATCACCCGATCATCGCCGACGGCTTCGGCGACCATGGGATTGGCGATCACGGCCATGGCGATCATGGCCATGCGGGCAACACCGGCATCGTTCCGCCGCACTTCGACATCGGCCACGCCGGTGGCGCGCACGACGCCCCGCACCACGATTTCAGCCACGTCGCTCACATGGACGACTCGCATCACTTCACGCTGCATGGCTGAGATGGGCGAGACACGCAAAACCCGCGGTGACCATCACCGCGGGTTCTCTGTTGTCTCAGGGATGCCGGATGCTTAGCGCACAGTGGCCGGCTGGGCGATCGCCGGCGGCGCCACGGAGGCCTGCGCGCGATCATGCGGCAGATGATCGTTCATCGCCGACAATGCACAGAGAGCCAGCGAGCCCCACACCGCGGCACTGAAATACAGCGACATCCAGGCGATCTCTTCCCTCCAGTGCTCGATGTCGTGGGTGACGGTCCAACGCGTCGCGGAATCGCGCAGGCCGACCAGCGGGTGCAGCAGCGGCGTGCCGGCGGCGCGCTCGATCCGCCAGCGCCTCACATACATCGGCACATCGACCACGACGAGAAAGGCGAGATAGCAGGCGATGCCGACGAGGCCGGCGATCAGCAGCCAGCGCACCAGGCCGTCGAACTCCGGCAACAGCCGGCCGAGCCCGATGCCGACGAACAGGAAGGCGACGGCCCACAGCGAGTTCTCGATCGCATTGTAGAGGAAGTTCTTGGTGACGACCGCGTACCAGGAGCAGATCTCGGCGACGACGATGATCGGCACGATGACGCGCGCCATGTTCACCGCGGTCTCGGCATCGGCGATCGCGCCGAGCTGCGCCAGAATGATGGCCCATTGCGCCGCGAAGGCGATCTCGGCGATGGTCGCGACGCTGCGGCCGACGAACACGCTCGACAGCCAGCTGTCGACAAGACAGATCCGCTGCACGTCGGCGCGCGGCAGCACCGAGCGGAAGGCGCAGCCGAACACATAGGCGGCCGACAGCGCCAGCATCGAGCTGGTGTCGGAGGAGTGGGTCACCGCGGCGCCAGCGCCGCTGAGCTGCCGGTACAGGATGAACCAGAATGCGATGTTGGCGAAGCTGACCAGGGTCAGCATCGCCCACCACAGGGCGACCGGGTTCGACAAGGCTCGCGACTGCGCACGCATCCGGCACTCCAATCTTCATGTGAACGACATGTGATCGTATTAATTCTGTCATGTATCAGCAACCCGTTGCAGGCCCGGGGGGAAGCAAAAGACCGTGTGGAGGCAGCGGGCGGGGCTATGAACCGGAGCGTTCACGGGCCTCATGGTTCGAGACGCGCCGCGAGCTGGCGGTATCAGCAATCGCCAGACACAGGTGCGGCGCTTCTCACCATGAGGGTCACGCCCCCGGCGTCATGCTACGCATTCAGTCCTCGTCCTGAGGAGACCGCCGCAGGCGGTCGTCTCGCAGGATGGCCACAGGAGATGCTGTCTCCCAGCAGGGAACTTCCGCCCTGCCGCGCCGTTCATGACGCGACTGCGGCGTTGCGCCGCGCTTTGGTCATCCTCAGCCTGGAGAAGCACATGGCCGCTGCCCGCGATCTGCAGCGTGCACCGCTGCTGACCTTCACTGCCGTCATCGTCGGCCTGATGGGCCTTGCTCTGCTTGCCGGCGGCGCCTGGCTCGCGGCGATCGGCGGCTCGCTCTATTACGTCATGGCAGGCGCCGCCCTGCTCGGCACCGCGTGGCTGCTGTGGCAGCGGCGGGCCGCGGCGTTGTGGCTGTATGCAGCGCTGCTGCTGGGCACGATGACTTGGGCAATCTCTGAGGTCGGGCTGGATTTCTGGTCACTGGCCCCGCGCGGCGACGTGCTGGCGCCGCTCGGCGTCTGGCTGCTGCTGCCGTTCATCACCGCGCATTTGGTCGGCGACATGCGCTCCGCGCGCTGGGGTTTGGTCGCGGTGCTCGCGGTCGCCTTGGTCGTGCTCGGCGCCGCGCTCCACGGCGATCGTTTCGGGGTCAATGGCGCTTTGCCGCAGGCTGCAGAGGCCTCGGCTGGCACCGACACCGCGCCGGCCGAGGCGAAAGCCGACTGGACCGCCTATGGCGCCAGCAATTTCGGCACCCGGTTCTCGAGCCTGAAGCAGATCACCGCGGACAACGTGAAGAACCTCCAACTCGCCTGGGAATTCCAGACCGGCGACCACAAGGGCCCCGACGATCCCGACGAGTTCACCAACGAGGTAACGCCGCTGAAGATCGGCGATCTGCTCTACACCTGCTCGCCGCACCAGATCGTGTTCGCGCTGGACGCCGCCACCGGCAGACTGCGCTGGAGATTCGATCCCAAGATCGAGCACCACAAGAACTTCCAGCACATGACCTGCCGCGGCGTCGCCTATCACGAGACCAGGCCGGGCGCGGTCGATATCGCAGGCGCCGCGGCGCCGGCCGAATGCGCCAGGCGCATCTTCCTGCCGACCGATGACGGACGGCTGTTCGCGCTCGATGCCGACAGCGGCAAGCCGTGCGAGGGTTTTGGTGCCCACGGCCAGATCGATCTCAAGGCCGGCAACGAGATCACCACACTCGGCTTCTACGAGGGCACGTCGCCGCCGGTGGTCACCGACAAGGTGGTGATCATGGCGGGCGCCGTGATTGACAACTACTCCAACAAGGTGCCGTCGGGCGCGATCCGCGGCTTCGACGTCTACACGGGCAAACTGCTGTGGGCGTTCGATCCAGGCAATCCCGATCCGAACGAGATGCCGTCGGCGACGCATCATTTCACGCCAGGCTCGCCGAATGGCTGGAGCGTCGGCGCCGCCGACGAGGCGCTCGGCCTCGTCTACATCCCGCTCGGCTCGAGCTCGCCAGACATCTGGGGCGGCAATCGTTCGGCCAACAATGAGCGCTACGATTCCGCGCTGGTGGCGCTCGACATCGCCACGGGAAAGCTGCGCTGGTCGTTCCAGAACGTGCATCACGATCTCTGGGACATGGACATGCCGTCGCAGCCGAGCCTGGTCGACATGCCCGGCAAGGACGGCGTGGTGCCGGCGATCTACGTGCCGGCCAAGACCGGCAACATCTTCGTGCTCGACCGCCGCGATGGCCATCTGTCGGTCCCCGCGCCGGAGAAGCCGGTACCGCAGGGGGCTGCGCCCGGCGAGCGGCTGTCGCCGACGCAGCCGTTCTCCGAGCTGAGCTTCCGCCCGCGCAAGGATCTCACCGGCGCGCAGATGTGGGGCGCGACGATATTCGATCAGCTCGCCTGCCGCATCATGTTCAAGCGGCTGCGCTATGAGGGGCCGTTCACGCCGCCGTCCGAGCAGGGCACGCTGGTGTTTCCCGGCGATTTCGGCATGTTCGAATGGGGCGGCATCGCCATCGATCCTGTGAGGAAGATCGCGATCGCCAATCCGCAATCGATCCCGTTCGTGTCGCGGCTGGTGCCGCGCGGCAAGGACAATCCGGCCGCGCCGAATTCGGCGCATCCGCCGGGCACCGAGCTCGGCGTGCAGCCGATGTACGGCACGCCCTATGGCGTCGAGCTCGGCATCTTCCTGTCGCCGCTCGGCATCCCCTGCATGGCGCCGCCCTGGGGAAGTCTCGCTGCGATCGACCTGAAGACCAACCAGATCGTCTGGCAGCACCGCGTCGGCACCATCCGCGACCAGGCGCCGCTGCCGCTGCCGTTCAAGCTCGGCGTGCCGATGCTCGGCGGCCCGATGGTGACTGCGGGCGGCGTGGCCTTCCTGACCGGCACGATGGACGACTATATCCGCGCCTTCGACGTCAAGGACGGCCGCCTGCTGTGGCAGGACCGGCTGCCCGCCGGCGGACAGTCCACGCCCATGACCTATGAGGCCGGCGGCAGGCAGTACATCGTGACCGTGGATGGCGGCCACGGATCGTTCGGCACCAGGCTCGGCGATTACGTCCGCGCCTATGCACTGCCGGGCAACGTCGCCAGCCGCTGAAGCGGGTTCCAGCTGCGCCCAGAATGACGCGCCAAATTGTTGGTTTCGTCATGATGTCCCGGGTTCCCGCCTGGAACCCGGACGGCCTTAAGCATCGGCTTCCGAAGCTCATGCATCACTCGAGGCTGTCGCTGCCGGTCGGGTTGACGCTTCGGTAACCGCGATGTCCATCGCGCAAAACCCGTCCTGCCGCGATGCGTAGCTCGCCTGCATGAGGGTTCATTGCCGATGCTGACGATCCTGTCCTGCCTGCCTGCCGATCACGATCTGCGTTACGTCGCCGCCGCGCTGCTGGTCTGCGGGCTCGGCTCGATTCTGTCGATGCGGCTGCTCGCCCGCGTACGCCGCAACACCGGCCTTCGCCGCTTTCACCTGTTATTCCTGGCCGGCCTCGTCGCCGGCGGCACGGTGTGGACCACGCATTTCGCGGCCATCCTCGGTTACGATGCGCCGGGACATCGCTCGTTCGAGGCAGGGCTTACCTTCGCCTCGCTCGGCCTCGCCGTCGTGTTTTCCCTGCTCGGCTTCTTCATCACCACGCGCACCCAGCGCGGGCCGCTGATCGAGGCCGGTGGCGCGGTGTTCGGCTTCGGCATTGCCGCGATGCACTACACCGGCATGAGCGCGCTCAATCTCGATGGCATCAAGACCTGGCACGCGCCGGCAATCTGGCTCTCGCTCGTGCTGGCGATGGGCTTCGGCGCCGTCGCCGCCAACCGCATCGCGCGCCCTGTGACGCGGTTCTGCAAGTATGGCGGCTCGCTGGCGATGGCGCTCGCGATCCTCAGTCTGCATTTCACCGGCATGGCCGCGCTGACCGTGGCGCCGATGGCCGGCCTCGACACCCCCGCGCAAGCGCTGCCGGACAGCCTGCTGCTGATCAGCATCGTCACCGGCATCGGCCTGATCATGGCGATGGCGGCCTCGGCCTACATGATCGACATGCAGGCGGCGCAGGAGGCGGTGGAGGGCTATCGGCAGCTGGCGCTGCAGGATCCACTGACCGGACTGCCCAACCGCAACGGTCTCGGCCACCGGCTGGCGCCGCTGCTGGCGACAGGCGACGAAACCGCCCATCTCGTCGTGCTCGCGATCGACCTCGACCGCTTCAAGGACATCAACGACGCGCATGGCCACGCCGCTGGCGACGCGGTGCTGAAGACCGTCGCCGAACGCATCGCGGCGACCTTGCAGCGGGGCGAGTTTCTGGCACGCATCGGTGGCGATGAGTTCGTTGCGGTCAAGAGCGAGATCTTCGCACGCACGGAAGCCGCGAAATTCGCCGACCGCATTCGCAGCCTGGTGCTCGCGCCGGTCGATTGGGAGGAACGCAGCCTCTCGGTCGGCTGCAGCATCGGCATCGCGCTGCATCCCGAGCACGGCCTCACATCGGACGAATTGCTCACCCGCGCGGATCTGGCGATGTACCGCGCCAAGAGCCTCGGCCAAGGCAAGATCTGCACCTATGAGCCGTCGATGGACGAAGCGAGCCGTCGTCGCGCCGAGCTCGCCATCGATCTGAAGCGCGCGCTGGTGCGCAACGAGTTCGAGCTGCACTACCAGGTGCAGAACGATACGCAGAGCGGCGAGATCATCGGCTTCGAGGCGCTGCTGCGCTGGAATCATCCGGTGAAAGGCCGCGTGCCGCCGAATGATTTCATCCCGATGGCCGAGCAGACCGGGCTGATTGTCGACATCGGCGACTGGGTGCTGCGCACCGCCTGCGCCACTGCGGCCAGCTGGAGCCAGCCGTTCAAGGTGGCCGTCAACGTCGCGCCGATGCAGCTCAATCACGACCTGCCGAAGCGTGTCGCCGAGGTGCTGCGCGAGACCGGCCTGGCGCCGGAGCGGCTCGAAATCGAGCTGACCGAGACCGGCATCATCGCCGACCGCCAGCACGCGCTGCAGGTGATGCAGGCGCTGAAGGCGATCGGCGTCACCGTGGCGATGGATGATTTCGGCACCGGCTATTCGTCGCTATCCACCCTCCAGGTGTTTCCGTTCGACAAGATCAAGGTCGACAAGAGCTTCATCCAGTCGGTCGAGACCAGCGTGCATGCCGCGGCGATCGTCAAGGCGACGTTGCTGCTCGGGCGCAGCCTCAACATCCCCGTACTGGCCGAAGGCGTCGAGACCGAGCAGCATCTCGCCTTCCTGCGCGAGGAAGGCTGCAGCAGCGTGCAGGGTTTCCTGTTCGGCAAGCCGTTGCCGCAGGAGGCGATCCACCGGATGATCCGTGACGTCGGTGCCACGCAGGCGGTGGTCGCCGAGGTGGCTGTCAAGAACGCCGCGGCGGCGTAACCGCAGATCTGGTGATGGTGATGTCCTCGTTGCTGACTGGGCACCCGACCGCCAATGCAGGGCCATCCTCCCCTGGAGGGGGAGGGTCGATCGCACGCGCAGCGGGAGAGCGGGGTGGGGCGATCTCTCCACAGACGCCGGTGCCAGAGGAGAGATCACCCCACCCCGTCTCACATTCCGCTTCGCTCCATGCGAGACGACCCTCCCCCTCCAGGGGAGGGTGGCAGCGGAACGTCCCGCGGAAGACCTTCCGTGGCGTGGGTCAGAACGTGCGGATGATCCTGAAATCCAGCCCGTCGGCGGCGGCGAGATGCATCGCCATTCCGGCGCAGCCCTGGCGGATGGCAACCTCGCCACGGGCACCGGAATAGACGATGTTGCGGCCGGCGGCGGCCAGCGGATGCAGGGACAGCGAACCGGCCCGCTCCGCGGCGGCCTTCAGGAAGCGCAGACCTTCATAGTTCGACTGACCGACCGAACCGACCGGCGGCGCATCGACGCCGAACATCGCGGTGTACAGGCTCATGAACTCGTCATTGGCGCGGGAGCCGATGCAGTTGAAATAGCCCGAGGCGGAATACAGGTTCTCGGTGTTGTCGGCGCCGATGCCGAGCAGCACGGTCTCATCGACGGCGCCGGCCAGGCGCAGGGTGGTCGCGGCGAGGCCGGACTCGCCGAAAGCGCGGTTGAAGGTGATGCTGTCGGTGCCGATCAACGAGATCAACACAACGTCGGGCCTGGTGGCGCGAATGCGCGCCAGATGCGCCTCGTGATCATCATGGCCGACCGGGACGAACTCCTCGCCGACGACATGGCCGCCGGCCTCGCCGATATAGATCTTGGTCTGGAGGTGCGATTGCCACGGCCAGACATAGTCGCTGCCGATCAGATACCAGCGTTTGGCGCCCTTGTTCTCGGCCAGCCAGTGAATGGCGGGGCGGGTCTGGCTGTGCGGCGTCTCGCCGATCGCCATCACCCCCGGCGTGCGTTCGCCGCCTTCATAGACCGGGGTGTAGACGTAAGGAATGCGGCCGCGGGTCAGCCGGCGCAGCGCCAGCCTGACGGCGCTGATATGCGAGCCCATCACGACGTCGATGTCGTCGAAGTCGAGCGCGTCCCTGGCGCGCGCAGCGACGTCCTCGACCGCCCCGCCGGAGTCGTAGAACGACAATTCGATCTCGCGGCCGAGAATGCCGCCGCGGCGGTTGATCTCGGACACCGCGAGCAGCGCGCTGTTGGTCGCCGCCGGGCCCCAGATGCCGGGTGAGCCGGAGAAGGTGAGAAAGTTGCCGATGCGCAGCCGGTTGCGCGCGCCGCGCCGTTCGGCGCGGTCAGGATCGAAGGGAGCGAGGAACGGAACGGCGCCCCGCCGGGGCGGGCTCCTGAATAGCAGGGATGGCGGCAGGCCGGGGCGCCCGGCCGTGACAGATCCTGTCGAGAGCACACCCACTCCTTGGCCCGCACCGTGGTTGGCCCACTGTGGGCCGGCGGTCATACGCCGTCAAAATCAGCACAGGTTCGACAAATATCCTATTCGAAAATGTTGAATGTTCAAGAATTGGGATGCATATAGATCGGGCAGCAACTGCCGGACAATCATTCAATTCGGGACCCGCAAGCGAAGTTCACCGTGGCCAAATCGCCCCATCCCAACACCCCCCTCACCGAACACCTCGCCTACCTGCTCGCGCAAGCCAACCGGGAGATCAACCGGCAGTTGGAGACACGCCTAAGCACGGAGGGCGTGCCCGTCGAGCAATGGCGCATCCTCAAGGTGCTCTCCGACGGCGAAGGGCATTCGATGGGTGATCTTGCCGAGGCGGTGCTGCTGAACCATCCGACCCTGACCAAGATGATCGACCGCATGGTGTCGGACTCCTTGGTCTACCGCCGCCAGGACGCCCATGACCGCCGCAAGGTGCTGATGTTCATCAGCGACCGCGGCAAGGCGCTGTGCAAGCGGCTGAACTCGCTCGCCGCCAGCCAGGAGGCGCATATCCTGGAGAATTACGGCGACAAGGCGACCGGCGAGCTGAAGCGGCTGCTGGAGAACCTGATCGACGCGGCGAGCTGACGGCACTCTGCTCGGCAGGCATTCAAGACCGAGCTCCATCCTCCCCGTCGCTGCGCGCTGCGCTCGCAATGACGCGGAGTTCGGAGCGGTCTCGCGGCGCATCAAAGAGACTTGATCCCTGTTCGCCGACTTGCCTGCGGCAAATGTATCGGCTTGCCCGGCAACGCCGGGATAGACGCAAGACGAATCCTCCCTCATCCTGCTCCATCACGATCGCGACGAACGGGCCGCACAGAGCCCGCGCGCGACCACCGGCTGGACCATGTCCGGCCGGACGAGGACACGACACAGGGAGGACAGGCCATGACGGGCATTCATCTGCTCGATCGCGCCATCGGCAGCGATTATCCGACATTCGCCAGCACCGCTGACATCCGCGCCTTCGAGCAGACGCCGTACAGCGAACGCATCGCCGCACAGAGCACCTACGAGGCCCTCAAATGCGGGGCTTCCGCCAATCCTGACGCGCCGGCGATCCAGTTCCTGCCAAATGCCGATCCGGCCGACACGCCGGTCGTGATCACCTATCGCGATTTCATCGCGAAGGTGACGCAGGCCGCCAACATGTTTCATGCGCTCGGCGTCGGCCCCAATGACGTCGTCAGCTTCATGCTGCCCTTGGTGCCGGAAGCTTTCATCACGCTGTTCGGCGCCGAGGCCGCTGGCATCGCCAACCCGGTCAACCCGCTGCTGGAGCCGCACCAGATCGCCGAGATCCTGGAGGCCGCCAAGACCAAGGTGCTGGTGGCGCTCGGTCCCCTGCCCGGCACCGACATCTGGCAGAAGGTCGAGAAGGTGCGCGGTAGCCTCAAGCACCTCAAGGCGATCGTGCAGGTGTATGGCGGCGGCGGTGATCCGGCGAACGGCATCCACGCCTTCAACGACCTGATCAAGCCGCAGCCCGCGGATCACCTCGTCAGTGGCCGGCAGATCAAGGCCAGCGACACCGCGGCCTATTTCCACACCGGCGGCACCACGGGCACGCCGAAGCTGGTGCGACACAGCCATGGCAACCAGGTCTACCAGGCCTGGGCGATCAACCTCGTCCTGAAAGCCAAGCCCGGCGGCACCTTGCTGTTCGGCATGCCGCTGTTCCACGTCGGCGGCTCGCTGACGCAGGCGCTGCAGACTTTTTCGGCGGGCGGCAGCCTCGTCGTGCTCTCCGGCGCCGGCTGGCGCAATCCGAATGCGGTGCGCAACATCTGGAGCCTGGTCGCCCGCTACAGGCCGGAGACGCTGTCGAGCGTGCCGACGGTGCTGGCGGCAACGCTCGCCGTGCCGCCAGGCGCAGCCGACATCTCCAGCCTGCGCTATGCCGCGGGCGGCGGCTCGGCCATTCCGGTCGCGGTCGGGCAGGCGATCATGGACAAGCTCAAGCTGCCGGTGGTCGAGGTCTACGGCATGACCGAGACCGCGAGCGTGCACACCATGGCCTATCCGGACCAGCCGATCCGGCTCGGCTCGGTCGGCCTGCCCTTGCCTTACGCGCAGGTGCGCATCGTCAAGCTCGATGCCGACGGGCGTTATGAACGCGACTGTGCCGTGGACGAGATCGGCGTCGTCATCATGGCCGGCCCCGGCGTGTTCTCCGGCTATCTCGACGCCGCGCACAACAAGGGTGCCTTCATCGACGGCCATTGGGTCAATTCCGGCGATCTCGGCCGACTCGATGCCGACGGCTTCCTCTGGATCACCGGCCGCGCTAAGGACCTGGTGATCCGAGGCGGCCACAACATCGATCCCGCGCCGGTCGAGGAGATCCTCTTCCAGCATCCGGCCGTCGGCTTCGCCGCGGTGGTCGGCCAGCCCGACGCCTATGCCGGCGAGCTGCCGATCGGCTACGTCCAGCTCAAGCCGGGCGCGAGCGTGCAGCCGGGCGAGTTGGAGGATTGGGTGCGCGCCCGCACGCCGGAGCGCGCCGCGGTGCCGGTGCAGATCATCCCGATCGATCCGATGCCGGTGACCGGCGTCGGCAAGGTGTTCAAACCGCAGCTGCGCTGGGACGCGGCGACGCGCGTGTTCACGAAGGTGCTGTCGCAACTGACCGATCGCGGCATCGACTGCACCGTCAAGGTCGGCGCCCATGGCAGCCATGGCAGCATCGCCACGGTCACCCTGCGCAACGTGCCGGCGGAGAGCCGCGAGGCGATCGCGAACGAGGTGCACACCCTGCTCGCGCCGTTCGTGATCCGGCACGAGGTGGTGCAGGAGTGAACGACCTGGGTCGCTGTCCTCGCAACCATTCGGGCGGCTGGAGCAGCCGCCCTCTTCTCCGATCTGTTCGGAAAATCCAGCTTCCTGTTTCCGGATCACGCCCTATTTCGGGGACGACGGCTTCAGCGACAGCCCGAGCGGCTGGGTGGCGCCCCTGCCGAGCGCGACCTGACGCAGCAGTTCCGGCCGGTCGGAGATGATGCCGTCGACCCCAATGTCCATCAGCCGCCCCATGTCCTGCGGACGGTTGACGGTCCAGACGATCACGCTCAACCCCAGCGCATGCGCCTCGGCGATCAGCTCCGGCGTCACTTCGGTGAAATAGGGCGACCAGACCTTGCCGCCGGCCGCCTTGACGGTCCGCGGCAACGAGCCGCCATGATCGGCGGGGTTGAATCCCGCGGTCCAGCGGGTCGCCGCGGTCAGCGACACCGTGGGCGTCTCGCCGCTCTGCCGGGACAGATACACGGTCGGGATGTCCGGCGCGCGCTGCTGCACCAGCTGCAGGGTCCGCCAGTCGAACGACTGGATCATGACGCGGCCAGCGAAATGCTCCGCCTGAATCAGGCCGAGCAGCAGCGTCACGAAGCGCTCCGGGTTCGGCGACTCGGCGGGAAACGCCGGATCGAGCTTGGTCTCGATGTTGAGACGGACATGCTCGTCTCCCGAGCTCCGCACGAAATCGATCACCTCTTTCAGCGTCGGAATGCGCGGCGGCGCGACGCCGGGGCCGTGCAGCGCGCGCTGCTCGGAGAACTGCTTGGCGTACTCACTGCCGGGTCGAATCTGGCCGATATCGTAGGACTGCACCTCGGCGAGCGGCAGCGCGTTCAACAGCGGCCCGGGCGGCGCAACATAGTCGCCGGCCGCATCGCGGGCGAGATCGGGGTTGAGCCGCCGCTCATGCGAGACGACGAGCACGCCGTCGCGGGTCACACCGACGTCGAGCTCGAGCGTATCGACATGAAGGTCCAGCGCCCTGCTGAACGCCTGCAGCGTGTTCTCCGGATGCAAGCCGCGACCGCCGCGATGCGCCTGGATATCGAACGCCGTTGCGGGGCTGGCGAGACCCAGGAACAGCAGGCTGAAAACAAGAGAGGTTTGCGACATCGGGGCAGACTATCATACCCTGTCAGACCCCGCGGGCCATTTCGCTTGTCTCGGCAATTCTTCTGAATTAGGCCTTTCGGCAGCGGCCGGGCGGGACACCGGCCGGCGAGACCATGGGAGGACAGGTTTGGGCAGCCAGAACCGGCTCACCGCGGCGGCTGCCGGCCCGCTTCGTCCCCACCGCTCCCTTTCAGCGTCCAACGGATCACGCGTATGACCGACCTTCCCGTAATCATCGCCGGCGGCGGCATTGGCGGCCTCGCGACCGCGCTGACCCTGCAGCAGATCGGCGTGCCCTGCGTCGTCTATGAGAGCGTGCGCGAGATGCGGCCGCTCGGGGTCGGTATCAACCTGCAGCCCAACGCAGTGCGCGAGCTGTACGATCTCGGCATCGGGGCCGGTGATCTCGACCAGGTCGGCGTCCCCGCCAAGGAATGGGCGCTGGTCGGGCTGAACGGCAACGACATCTATTCCGAGCCGCGCGGCCTGCTCGCCGGCTACGACTGGCCGCAATATGCCGTGCATCGCGGCAAGCTGCATATGCTGCTGCACAGCCGGCTGGTGGAGCGCGCGGGGGCTCAGACCGTGCGGCTCGGCAGCCGCATCGCGGGCTATCAGAAGAATGCGGACGGCTCAGTCACGGCCCATATCGAGCATGCCGATGGATCGGCATCGGAGGCCCGCGGGCGGCTGCTAATCGGCGCCGACGGCATCCATTCGGCGATCCGCGCCCAGATGCATCCGACGCAGCCGCCGATCCATTGGGGCGGCGCGGTGATGTGGCGCGGCGTCACCTGGGCGAAGCCGATGCGCACCGGTGCGTCCTTCGTCGGGCTCGGCACCCATCGGCACCGCGTCGTGGTCTATCCGATCTCGCATCCCGATCCGAACACCGGGCTGGCGCTGATCAACTGGATCGCGGAAGTCACGATGGACAACAGCGAGGGCTGGAAGCAGACCGGCTGGTTCCGCCAGGTGCCGGTGAGCGAGTTCGCGCATCATTTCGCCGGCTGGACCTATGAATGGCTGGACGTGCCCGCGCTGATCGCCGGCGCCGACGGCGCCTATGAGAACCCGATGATCGACCGCGATCCGGTGCCGACCTGGGTCGACGGCCCGGTGGCGCTGATGGGCGACGCCGCGCATGCGATGTACCCGACCGGCTCCAACGGGGCCAGCCAGGCCATCGTCGATGCCCGCGTGCTCGGCGCATCACTGCTGGCACATGGCGTCACGCCTGCGGCGCTGTCAGCCTATGACGAGAAACTCTGCGGCCCGATCTCGCAGGTCATCCTGCGCAACCGCGGTGCCGGCCCGTTCGGCCTGCTCAACCTGGTCGACGAGCGCTGCGGCGGCACGTTCAGCAATATCGACGACGTGATCCCGCCGGCCGAGCGCGAGGCCTTCATGGCCGGCTACAAGAAGGCCGCAGGCTTTGCCATCGAACAGCTGAACACGGCGCCGCGCACGATTGCGGACGGCGCACGAGTCGACGCGGCAAAGGCGGCCTAATTGGCGAAGGCGGCCTAACGCAGCCCATCCCGCAACTGTCGTCCCGGGCAAGCCCTGCGACGCGTAGCGTGGCGGGGCGCCGACCCACGACCCCATACTCCCAGGCAGCAGTGCGGCGCAACGCTGGAGCTACCGGCGTGCCTCAGCACATCGTCCTGTGGTGATGGGCCCCTGCGTCCGCAGGGACGACACTGTTAGTTTGGCAAACAGCTCCACCAACAACGTCACTGCGAGCGAAGCAATCCAGAGTCGTGGGCGGGACTCTGGATTGCTTCGCTGCCGCTCGCAATGACGATGGAGAATGCTGCGGCCGCGCTTACGCGTAGCGGCCGTGGCAGTGCTTGTACTTCTTGCCGGAGCCGCAGGGGCAGTCCTCGTTGCGGCCGACCTTGCCCCAGGTCGAGGGGTCGTTCGGATTGCGCGCTTCGGCGGGGACCGGAGCGGCGCCGGAGGACGGCACCAGGGAGACGTTGGCAAAGGCCATCTCGTCCTCGCCGGTGGTCGGGTTGGCGTGATGCGCCTGCATCGGCGGCAGCACCGGCTGCTGCTCCTCGGGCGGCACGATCTCGACCCGCATCAGTTGCGCGGTGACCGCCTCGCGCAAATGCGCGATCATCGCCTCGAACAGCGTGAAGGCTTCCGACTTGTACTCCTGCAGCGGGTCGCGCTGGCCATAGCCGCGCAGGCCGATCACCTGGCGCAGATGGTCGAGCATGACCAGATGTTCGCGCCACAGATGATCGAGCGTCTGCAGCAGGATCGTCTTTTCGACGTAGCGCATCACATCCGGGCCCCACTGCCCGACCTTGGCGGCCATGCGCTCGTCGGCATAGGTCTCGATGCGCTTGAGCAGCTCCTCGTCGGCGATGCCTTCTTCCTTGGCCCATTCGTCGACCGGCAGCTCGATGTCGAGCACGCGCTTCAGCTCCTCCTTCAGCCCGGCCACGTCCCACTGCTCGGCATAGGCATGCTCGGGCACGTGCTTGCTGACGAGGTCGTCGATGAAGGCGTGGCGCATGTCGGCGATGGTCTCGGCGACGCTCTCGTCCTGCATCAGCTCGACGCGCTGGTCGAAGATCACCTTGCGCTGGTCGTTCTGGACGTTGTCGAACTTCAGGAGGTTCTTGCGGATGTCGAAGTTGCGCGCCTCGACCTTCTGCTGAGCCTTCTCCAGCGCCTTGTTGATCCACGGATGGATGATGGCCTCGCCTTCCTTCAGGCCGAGCCGGGTCAGCATGCTGTCGAGCCGGTCGGAGCCGAAGATCCGCATCAGATCGTCTTCCAGGGACAGGAAGAACTTCGAGCGGCCGGGATCGCCCTGGCGGCCGGAACGGCCGCGCAGCTGGTTGTCGATGCGGCGGGATTCGTGGCGCTCGGAGCCGATGATGTAGAGGCCGCCCGGCTTGACCACCGTCTTGGCCGGCTTGGAGCCCTTGGCCGGCTCGATCTCGACCGTCTCCTCGGCCTTCAGCACGATCTCGCGGAAGCGTGCGATGTCGGCCTTGATCTGCTCGATCTTGGCGGCCTTCTCCGTCTCGTCGGTGATCCCGGCCGTCTCCTGCTGGATGCGCATCTCCAAGGAGCCGCCGAGCTTGATGTCGGTGCCGCGTCCCGCCATGTTGGTCGCGATCGTGATCGCGCCGGGCACGCCGGCTTCGGCCACGATATAGGCCTCCTGCTCGTGGAAGCGCGCATTCAGCACCGCAAACAGCTTCGCCGGCTTGCCGGCGCGGGCCGCCGCATAGAGCTTGTCGAGCGCACGTTCGCTGCCGAAATCGATCTGCTTGTAGCCGTGCTGCTTGAGATAGGCGGCCAGCACTTCCGACTTCTCGATCGAGGCGGTGCCGACCAGCACCGGCTGCAGGCGGGAATTCGCGCGCTCGATTTCGGCCAGGATGGCGGCGTATTTCTCCTGCTGGGTGCGGTAGACCTCGTCGTCCTCGTCGAGGCGCGCGACCGGCAGGTTGGTCGGGATCTCCACGACCTCGAGCTTGTAGATGTCGAACAGCTCGTCCGCCTCGGTGGCGGCCGTGCCGGTCATGCCGGCGAGCTTCTCGTACATGCGGAAATAGTTCTGGAAGGTGATCGAGGCCAGCGTCTGGTTCTCCGGCTGGACCTGGACGTGCTCCTTGGCCTCGAGCGCCTGGTGGAGGCCCTCCGAATAGCGCCGGCCCGGCATCATGCGGCCGGTGAACTCATCGATGATCACGACCTCGCCGTCGCGGACGATATAGTCCTTGTCGCGGGTGAACAGCGTGTGGGCGCGCAGCGCCTGGTTGATGTGGTGGACGACGGAGACGTTCTCGACGTCGTAGAGCGACTCGCCCTTGAGCTGACCGGCGTCGCGCAGCAGGGTCTCGATCTTCTCCATGCCGGCTTCGGTCAAGGTCACCGTGCGCTGCTTCTCGTCGACATCGTAGTCGGACTTGTCGAGCTTCGGCACGAAGGTGTCGATGGTGTTGTAGAAGTCGGAGCGGTCGTCGAGCGGGCCGGAGATGATCAGCGGCGTGCGCGCCTCGTCGATCAGGATGGAGTCGACCTCGTCGACGATGGCGAAATAGTGCCCGCGCTGGACCATGTCCTCCAGCCGGTACTTCATGTTGTCGCGCAGATAGTCGAAGCCGTATTCGTTGTTGGTGCCGTAGGTGATGTCGCAGGCATAGGCCAACTTGCGCTCGGCATCGTCGAGGCCGTGGACGATCACGCCGGTGGTCAGGCCGAGGAAGCCGTAGATCTGGCTCATCCAGCCGGCGTCGCGCCGGGCGAGGTAATCATTCACCGTCACGACGTGGGCGCCCTTGCCGGCCAGCGCGTTGAGGTAGACGGCGAGGGTGGCCACCAGCGTCTTGCCTTCACCGGTCTTCATCTCGGCGATGTCGCCCTCGTGCAGCACCATGCCGCCGATCAGCTGGACGTCGAAATGGCGCTGGCCGAGGGTGCGCTTGGAGGCCTCGCGGACGGTGGCGAAGGCCGGGACCAGGATGTCGTCGAGCGTCTTGCCCTCGGCGAGCTGCGCCTTGAACTCCGCGGTGCGCGCCTTCAGCTGCTCGTCGGTCAGCTTGGCGAGCTCCGGCTCCAGCGCGTTGATGGCGTTGACACGGGCCTGGTAACCCTTGACGCGACGGTCATTGGCGGAGCCGAAAAGCTTACGGGCGAGCGCGCCGATCATTGCTGAAATCCTGCCTCTATGGGTCTGCGTTGCAGCCGTAACTCATGCTTTGGGTTTGCTGTTCCCGACGTGATGCACCGCAGCACCCGCGCCAGGCTCGAACGTCGGCGCCGGGGGGCGGCCGTCAGATGAGTGGGAGACGAGCAAACCAGGGTTCAACGGCCAAAAACGCAGCAAAATAAGCGCTATCGCCCTTGCAGCGATCGGGGAGAGATATGGCTGGGGGGGAACGTTGTCAACGGCGCCCGACACCGGGACATCAGCCCCAAACCTGTCGCCGATTTCACGAAATTGACAGACTTTTCGCGTTGCCAAGGCATCGCGATTGGGCGAGTGTCCCCGCCGCCCTGAGGCCACGCCCCTGGAGCCCCCTCTTCCAAGACAAGGATTTTCCATGACCACGTCGTTCCCGGTTACGAAAACCGGCCTGCGCTTCGGCCTTGCCACCGCTCTCGCCGGCAGTCTCGCATTGTCCCTGCTGGTCGCCCCGGCACGCGCGGCTGACGATGCCAACCCGGTGCTGGCCAAGGTGAACGGCGCCGAAATCCGCAAGAGCGACGTGACGCTCGCCGAGGAGGAACTCGGGCCGAGCCTCGCGCAGATGGATCCGGCGACCAAGGACGACAACGTGCTGTCGTTCCTCATCGACATGAAGCTCGTCGCCAAGGCGGCCGAGGACAAGAAGGTCGCCGACAGCGAGGAGTTCAAGAAGCGCCTTGCCTTCACCCGCAACCGCCTGCTGATGGACAGCCTGCTCGCCAGCGAGGGCAAGGCCGCGACCACGCCGGACGCGATGAAGAAGGTCTATGAGGAGGCCTCCAAGCAGATCGGCGGCGAGCAGGAAGTGCATGCCCGCCACATCCTGGTCGAGACCGAGGACGAGGCCAAGGCCGTCAAGGCCGAGCTCGCCAAGGGCGGCGACTTCGCCGAACTCGCCAAGAAGAAGTCCAAGGACCCCGGCGCCTCCGATGGCGGCGATCTCGGCTTCTTCACCAAGGAGCAGATGGTGCCGGAATTCGCCAACGTGGCATTCGCGCTGGAGCCGGGCAAGATCTCGGACCCGGTGAAGACCCAGTTCGGCTGGCACATCATCAAGGTCGAGGAAAAGCGCAACCGCAAGCCGCCGGAGTTCGACCAGGTCAAGAGCCAGATCGAGACCTATGTCACCCGCAAGGCCCAGGCCGACTATGTCAGCAAGCTGCGCGAGGCCGCCAAGATCGAGCGTCTGGACAAGCCGGCCGCCGACGCCGCCAAGCCGGCAGACGCGAAGCCGGCCGAGCCGGCGAAGAAGTAAGCGGCGAGGCCGCTTGGCTTGAGGCGCGACACGCTGTCGTCGCGTCAGGGTCGTCACCTTCGCGTCACAAAAGGTGTCGTCCCGACTAAAGCCTGCCGCCACCCTCCCCTGGAGGGGGAGGGTCGCAACGAGCGAAGCGAGATGCGAGGCGGGGTGGGGTGATCTCTCCATGCGCGCCGGTGCCCGTGGCTTCACCCCACCCCGGCGCGTATCGCTATCGCGACACGCGCCGACCCTCCCCCTCCAGGGGAGGGTGACACTGAGTTTGCCGCAGCGACGTTGGCAGCTGTTGACGTGGCAACATCCACTCCCCCAACGACAAGCGAGATGATACAGAGCGCTTCCCGCTCATTCCCTGTCGGAAGCCTCTCGATGTCCTCAGCCGTCTCCCCGCTCGCCCCGACCGACGTCCCCGACATGCCGGCGCTTGCCGGCGTCAGGCTCGCCACCGCCGCGGCCGGCATCCGCTACAAGAACCGCACCGACGTGCTGCTGGCGCTGCTGGATCCCGGCACCACCGTCGCGGGCGTATTCACCAAATCCAAATGCCCGTCGGCGCCGGTCGAATGGTGCCGCGCCAAATTGAAGGGCGGCAAGGCGCGCGCGCTGGTCGTCAATTCCGGCAATGCCAATGCCTTCACCGGCAAGACCGGCAAGCAGTCGACGGCGCTGACCGCGGCGATCGCCGCCAAGGCGGTCGGCTGCAAGCAGGACGAGATCTTCCTCGCTTCGACCGGCGTGATCGGCGAGCCGCTGGATGCCACCAAATTCGACGGCGTGCTCGAAGGTCTCGCCGGGACCGCTGACGCGGAGGACTGGATGGGCGCCGCGCGCGCCATCATGACCACCGACACGTTCCCGAAAGTCGCGACCGCCACCGTCAAGCTCGGCAAGGCCAAGGTGACGATCAACGGCATGGCCAAGGGCGCCGGCATGATCGCGCCTGATATGGCGACGATGCTGTCCTTCATCTTCACCGACGCGCCGATCACGGCGCCCGCGCTGCAGGCGCTGCTCAAGGCCGGCGTCGAGGACACCTTCAACGCCGTGACGATCGACGGCGACACCTCGACCTCCGACACGCTGCTTGCCTTCGCCACCGGCGCCGCCGCCGCCAAGGGCGCACCGAAGATCAGCCGCATCAGCGATCCCAACGCCAAGGCCTTCGTGAAGGCGTTCAACGCCGTGCTGGCCGATCTCGCCGAGCAGGTGGCGCGTGACGGCGAGGGCGCGCGCAAGCTGGTCGAGATCATCGTCGAAGGCGCCAAGACCAAGCAGTCGGCGCGCAGGATCGCGATGTCGATCGCCAACTCGCCGCTGGTGAAGACCGCGATCGCCGGCGAGGACGCCAATTGGGGCCGCGTCGTGATGGCCGTCGGCAAGGCTGGCGAGCCGGCCGATCGCGACAAGCTGTCGATCTCGTTCAACGGCATCCGCGTCGCGTCGAAGGGCGCGCGCGATCCGTCCTATGACGAGACGGAAGTGTCGAATGCGATGAAGGCGCAGACCATTCAGATCAAGGTCGCGCTCGGCCTCGGCAAGGGCCGCGACCGCGTGCTGACCTGCGACCTGACCAAGGAGTATGTCGCGATCAACGGCGACTACCGCTCGTAGCTTTCCACGCTCTGCAACAGATCCCGGGCCGGGCTCGGCCGTCCCGGGATGATTGCTGGGTCAGCTCGAAATGCGCGCGTCCGCCACCGCCTTCTTGAACAGCGCATTCATGGCGTCGGCGATGCCCTGTGTCGGCGACACCTCGAAATAGAAGCCGGGCGAAGCGCAGGCCTGCATGTTCTGCGCGATCTCGCTGTTCGGCGACGGGCCGAACGGCCCTTTGTTGAAGGGATCGATCCAGCTCATGTACCAGCTGTTGGTCGGCAGCTGCAGATAGGTCGTATAGAGCACCGCGATCTTGATGCCGCGGTTCTTCAGCGTGGTGCAGAGCGCCGGGTTGATCGGCGACTGGCAGCGATTGCCGCTTGCCTTGGGCTTCAGGCACGCCGCATTGCTTTCGTCGGCAACGCCGTCGGACACGAAGAACAGATATTTCAGCGGTGATCCCGTGGTGCCATCGCCCGGCGTCGAGATCTCATTGTTGACGGCCGGAAAGACCGCCGTGAACGGCGTGTCCTTGTCGGCGGTATAGGCATCGTTGTTGCCGTAGACGCCCATCAGGTCGATATTTCCTGCGGCACTCTTGGCGCTCGACAGATTGGCCGACAGCGCGAACAGAGCGCGCAGGCCGATCGTCTTCGACGCCGCGCCGAAATCATAGATCGCCATGCGGAACTGATTGGGATAGGTCTGGGTCTGCGTGGCCGTATCCATCAGCTGCTGGGTGGCGCTGCGCAGAACGTCGATCCGCGTCGTGACGCCGATGCTCTTCGCGAGATTATAGAAGTTGTTCGAATCGTTGTAGTCGTGGCAGGCGAAGGCACAATAGCGGTTGCTGCCATACTTCGCATCCGAGGTCGCGTTGACCATCTTGGTGACGTCGTCGGGCGTCGCCGCCACGCCCATCGAAGGCGAGTTGTCGAGCAGCAGATAGAAGTCGATATATTTCGGCATCGAGGCGGTCGCCTTCGACATGCCCTGCAACGTCATCGTCTTGATCCCGACGATGTTCATGAACATCATCGGCACGCTCGCCGAGAACGACACGGTTGCGGTCAGTACCGAGCCGGTCTTCTTCACCTCAGGCGTGACGCTGTTCAGCGTGTAGCCGGTGGTGCCGTTCATGTTGCCGTTGAAGATATTGCGGGCATCGTCATTGCCGGCAGTGATGATGCCGTCCGCGGTCATCGCGCCAGCGGCGATGAAGGCCGGCGACGTCCGCGACACCGCTCCGACCGAGGCGGCGTCCACCGCTGATTGCAACTTGGCGCGCAGCTGGTTCGCCCGGCTGTAATCGACGCCGCAACCGACCGCCGTGATCAGCGGCACGCAGACGATGGCGAACGTCACCGCGACGTTGCCCTGGATGTCGCTGCGGAAGCGGGCGAGCAGACTCGATAACATGCGCATGAAGGATGCCTAACGAACCATGATGGGGTCACGGCGTTCTCCCGTGAAAATACGCATGGGCCGATTAAGGTTGGCTTATCTCAATCGTGGAAACACGGCACGAAACCGCCTAGGTTAAGATTCCCTCAACAGACGCAGCTCACGCATGCGATCATGCCGTGATGCGTTGCCACCTCGCCCGACCGGATCATGCCTGACTTGAAACTCACCCTCGTGGTCGCCTGCGCGCTGGTCGATGCCGACAATCGCGTCCTTCTGGCCCAGCGCCCCGCCGGCAAGGCCCTGGCCGGACTCTGGGAGTTTCCCGGCGGCAAGCTCGAGCCCGGCGAACGGCCGGAGGCCAGCCTGATCCGCGAGCTCGACGAGGAGCTCGGCATCACCGTGCGCGAAGCCTGTCTGGCGCCGCTGACCTTCGCGAGCCACGCCTATGAGACATTCCATCTGCTGATGCCGCTCTACATCTGCCGGCGCTGGGAAGGCGTGGTGACCGCGCGCGAGGGCCAGCAATTGGCCTGGGTGCGGCCCAACAAGCTGCGCGACTATCCGATGCCACCGGCGGACATTCCGCTGCTGCCGCATCTGATTGATCTGTTGCTGTGAGGCACGGCGATTTGCCTATCCCCAGTCGTCATGCGCGGGCTTGACCCGCCTGCGGGGCCGAAGCCCCTTCGGCGCGGCGAAGGCCCGCGCATCCATCAGTTCCGAAGACGATGGATCGCCGGGTCAAGCCCGGCGATGACGAGCAGTGCGATCATTCCCGCGGCGTTCGCTTCACCGCCGCCTCCAGGCTTGCCGTCGCCGAGCCCGGCTTCAGCGGCTTCTGCTGGCTTTCATGCGGCGCCCAGCCGGAGATCCAGATGATATCGAAGGTGGCGCGGATGCGGCCATCGGCATCGGCGAAGCGTTCGGAATAGATCTCGGCCATACGCAGCAAGGTGGCGCGGCGCAGCGGCGTGCGGCGGCGCTCGACCAGGCTGTTGGCGGCCCCCATGCGGCGCAGATCATGCATCAGCCCGAACGCGCTGGCATAGCGGACGACGACACGATCGACGTCCGTGACCGGCAGCGCAAAGCCGGCGCGCTGCAACAGGCCGCCAATGTCGCGCAGATCGGCGAACGGCGCGACGCGCGGCGAGACGCCGCCCTCGCATTCGGCCTCGGCGGCGGCAAAGGATTGCCTGAGCTCGGTCAGCGTATCGCCGCCGATCATCGCCGCGAGCAACAGCCCATCGGGGCGCAAGGCGCGGCGGATCTGCGCGAGCACGCCGGGGAGATCATTGACGAACTGGAACGCCAGCGCCGACAGCGCGAGATCGAGCGAATGCGGCGCCAGCGGCAGCGTCTCATCGGCCGTCTCGGGTGCCGCGAGATGCACCAGCTGCGCCATAGGGTCCGTCAGAAGCGGCTTGAGGCCGGCGCCGGGCGTCCACACATCGGCGGCTGCCGTAAAGGACCGGTTCACCGCGGCAAGCCGATCTCCGAGATCCTCGGCGACGCGCTCCAGCAGGAACGTCTCCGGCGCGCCTGCTGCCCGGCGCTGCCTCAGCGCAAGCAGGCGTCGATCGAACAGAACGGGAGCGGTGGCAGGCTGGGTCATGGCGGCTGGTTACGACGATCCTGCCGACCGGGCAATGCGCGCTTGAGCCAAACCAAGTGCGCGGCTAGCCTCAATGCATGGGCCTCAACTTTGCTCCGATCAGCATCAGACGACTCGGTCCTGCCGCCCATGCGGCGCGGGGCGCCTTCGCCCACATCGCCAAGCTCGCGCTCGACATTGCCCTGCCGACTCTTTGCATCTCCTGTCGCGAGCCGGTGGATGGCGAAGGCGTCTGCGCGGCGTGCTGGGGCAAATTGTCGTTCATCGAGCGGCCCTACTGCCCGAAGCTCGGCATCCCCTTCGTGTACGATCCCGGCCCCGAGTTGCTGTCGATGGAGGCGATCGCGGCGCCGCCGGCCTATGCCAAGGCGCGCGCCGCCGTGCGCTATGACGAGGTCGCGCGCACCCTGGTGCATCAACTGAAATATCAGGATCGTACCGATCTGGCGCCGATCATGGGGCGCTGGATGGCGCGCGCGGGCCGCGAACTGCTGGCGGATGCGGATCTCCTGGTCCCCGTGCCGCTGCACTGGCAGCGCGGCTTCAGCCGCCGCTACAACCAGTCCGGCGCGCTGGCGCGGGTGATCGCCCGCTGCAGCGGCGTCAGACTCCAGGGCGATGCGCTGCGCCGCGTCCGGGCCACCGCGCAGCAGGTCGGGTTGTCGCGGTCCCAGCGCAGCAGCAATGTGCAGGGTGCATTCCAGGTATCCCCAGACCGTCTGCACGAGGTGCAGGGGCGCCGCATCGTGATCGTCGACGATGTCCTGACCACCGGCGCGACGGTCGATGCCTGCGCCCGCGCGCTGCTGCGCGCCAAGGCGGCCGAGGTCAGCGTGCTGGTCTTCGCCCGGGTTGTCGATGCGCCCCGCGCTCCCATATAATCCAACGTTCCGTAACAGCTGAGCGCGACATGACCGCTGCGATTGAAATCTATACCCGTCCGGGGTGCGGCTACTGCACCGCTGCCAAATCGCTCCTGACCCGCAAGAACGTCCCTTTCACCGAGCACGACGCGGGCAAGGATCCGACGATCCGGCAGAAGATGTATGATCGGGTCGGACCCGGCTCGACCTTTCCGCAGATCTTCATCGGGACGACCCATGTCGGCGGCTGCGACGATCTCTATGCGCTCGATCGCGAAGGCAAGCTCGACGCCATGCTGGCCGGAGAGACGACATCATGAGCAATGACCGCAGCTTTACCGCCGCCATGATGCAGATGCGCACCGCGCTGCTGCCCGAGCCGAGCCTCGAGCAGGGCACCAGGCTGATCCGGGAAGCGGTCGCGCAGGGCGCCGAATATGTTCAGACGCCCGAAGTGAGCAACATGATGCAGCTCAACCGGACGGCATTGTTCGCGCAGCTCAAGAGCGAGGAGGACGATCCCTCGCTGAAGGCCTATCGCGCGCTGGCCAAGGAGCTGGGTATCCATCTGCATATCGGATCGCTGGCGCTGCGCTTCTCGGATGAGAAGGCGGTGAACCGCTCGTTCCTGATCGGGCCCGACGGCACTGTGCTGGCGAGCTACGACAAGATCCACATGTTCGACATCGACCTGCCCGGCGGCGAGAGCTATCGCGAATCCGCCAATTACCAGCCCGGCGAGACCGCCGTGATCTCGGATCTGCCGTGGGGCCGGCTGGGACTGACGATCTGCTACGATGTCCGCTTCCCGGCGCTGTATCGCGCGCTGGCCGAGAGCGGCGCCTCCTTCATCAGCGTGCCCTCGGCCTTCACCCGCAAAACCGGCGAGGCGCATTGGCACACGCTGTTGCGCGCGCGCGCGATCGAGACCGGCTGCTTCGTGTTCGCCGCCGCGCAATGCGGCCTGCACGAGAACAAGCGCGAGACCTTCGGACACTCGCTGATCATCGATCCCTGGGGCGAGATCCTCGCCGAGGGCGGCGTCGAACCCGGCGTCATCGTGGCGCGGATCGACCCGGCGCGCGTCGAGACCGTCCGCCAGACCATCCCTTCGCTGCAGCATGGCCGCCGGTTCGGCATCGCCGATCCCAAAGCGGGGCCGGATCATCTGCACCTGGTGCGGGGCTCGGCATGATCCGCTACGCCTTGCGCTGCGAGCGTGATCATACGTTCGAAAGCTGGTTTCAGAGCTCCTCGGCTTACGAGTCCCAGGTGAAGCGCAAGCTGGTGGAATGCCCGACCTGCGGCTCGACCAAGGTCGAGAAGGCGATCATGGCGCCGCGCATCGTCAGCAAGAAGGGCCGCGACGCTGCGCCGGTGCCGGCCGCCCCGGTGCCCGCGCCGGCCCCGGAGGTGATCCCGCCCGGACCGACCTCGCTGTTGATGGCGCAGGAGCGCGAGCTGCGCGCCAAGCTCAAGGAGCTGCGCGACCATATCGTCAAGAATGCCGACGATGTCGGCGAGCGCTTCCCGACCGAGGCGCGCAAGATGCATTACGGCGAGACCGAGCACCGGCCGATCTATGGCGAGGCGTCCATCGAGGAAGCGCGCGAACTGATCGAGGAAGGCATCGAAGTCGCACCGATCCCGGTGCTGCCGGATGATCGGAACTGAGGCGAGGCGCGTCGATCATCAGCGGCGCATTCAGTTTTGCGTTCCGTCAATTCGCACTTCGTCATTGCGAGCGCAGCGAAGCAATCCAGAGTCCCGCCCGCAGCCCTGGATTGCTTCGCTGCGCTCGCAATGACGGTCGAGACAGTTCGGCTTGAACGACGACCGTTTTCCGCGAGATGACGATGTCTCCTCTCTCCTCCTCCTGGCAGCTCTGGGCGCTCCTCTCGGCATTCTTCGCCGCGCTCACCGCAATCTTCGCCAAGGTCGGCGTGGAGGGCATCAACTCCGATCTCGCGACGCTGATCCGCACCGCGATCGTGCTGGTGACGTTGGCGCTGATCCTGTTCACGACCGGCCAGCTCACGAGTCCCGGCCCGATTTCCACAAAGAGCTGGATCTTCCTGGCCCTGTCCGCGCTCGGTACCGGCGCGTCCTGGCTGTGCTACTTCCGCGCCCTGAAGCTCGGCCCCGCCACATTGGTGGCACCGATCGACAAGCTCAGCGTCGTGCTGGTCGCCCTGTTCGGCGTCGTCTTTCTCGGCGAGCGCCCCAGCCTGCAGGGCTGGATCGGCATCGGGCTGATCGCCTGCGGTGCCGTGCTGATCGCCATCAAGAGCTGAGGGCTGACTACACCGCGATCAGCAGCGCCACGCCGCCGACGATCAGCACGATGCCGCAGACCTCGCGCAGCGACACTGGCTGCTTGAACGAGTAGTAGGACACGCCCTGTGCGAACAGCACCTCGACCAGCGCCAGGGTGCGGACGTTGGCCGCCGCCGTCAGCGCAAAGGCCAGGAACCAGAATTGCGAGGCGAAGGCGCCGATGAAGCCAGCCATCATCGATGGCCGCCACAGCGACAGGATGCCGCGCAGGATGTCCGGCGCGCGCGCCAGCAGATAGATGGTGAGGATCGCCGTCTGCGCGAACAGGCCCCAGACCAGCGTGGTCGACGCCGCGGTGACGAAGGAGACGCCTTGGACGTTGATGATGGCGCCACGAAAGCCGACCGCCGAGAGCGCAAACGCCGCCGCAGCCACCAAACCGGTGACGGTCGGCTTCAGCTCCGCAAAGCTCTTGTCGCCACCGGGCCGCAGCGCGGTGATCACGACGCCGATGGTGGCGATCAGGATCGCAATCACCTTCGGCAGCGAGAGCGGGTCGCCGAGAAAGACAAAGCCAAAGATGGCGGTCTGGATCGCCTCCGTCTTCAGATAGGCCGTGGTCACCACGAAGGACCGGTCGGTCATGGCCAGCAACATCAGTCCGGTGCCGACGATCTGGCTGAGCGCGCCGAGCAGCAGCCACGGCCAGAACAGAGCCGGAGGCCAGCGCAGATGGTCCCCCGTGGCCAGCAGCACCGCGGCCAGGAACACCAGCGAGAACGGGAAACCGAACAGGAAGCGGATATTGGTCGCGCCCCAGGTGCCGAGCTTGGCCGTCAACGAGCGCTGCATCGCATTGCGCGCGACCTGACCGGCGGCAGCGACCAGCGTGAAGGGAATCCAGAGCGAGGCGACGGACAACATTCGGGGCGACTGCGCGGCGGTGAGGGACGGCCACCGTGACCAGCGGGGCGCGCCGGGTCAACCGTGCAGGCGGAAATTCAGCCGCATGTCAGGATTGCAGATCGCGGCGGGATGGCCGGCCAAACTCGGGTCGCTATGGTACAATCGCGCTACAATGACGGTGTCGTCCCTGCGAACGCAGGGACCCATAACCACCGGCTCCCGTTGTTCTTGGGCGGTCCCTCCACGCGATGGTGTGGCCATGTACTACGTCTATATTCTCGCCAGCGGCCGAAGCGAACGGCCGGGCTACACCATCTGCTCGGCGACGACCATGTAGTTCACGTCCATGTCGGTCGACAGGCTCCAGCGGTCGGCGAACGGGCTGTAGACGACGCCGCTCTGCTCGGTGATGACGAGGCGATTGTCGAGCAGGTATTTCGTCAGCTCATCCGGGGTGACGAATTTGCTCCATTCATGCGTTCCGCGCGGCAGCCAGCGCAGCACATATTCGGCGCCGACGATGGCGAGGGCAAAACTCTTCCAGTTGCGGTTCAGGGTCGAGACCACCATCATGCCGCCCGGCTTCAGCACCGCGGCACAGCGGCTGAGGAAGGCGCCGACGTCGGTAACGTGCTCGACCACCTCCATCGCCAGCACGATGTCGAAGCGCTCGCGCGGATCCATGTCCTCGATCGTGGTGCAGCGATAGTCGATCGACAGATGGCCCTTTTCCGCGTGCAGCCTGGCGGCGGCAATGTTGCTGGGCGACGGATCGACGCCGACGACCTGGGCGCCCAGCCGCGTGAATGGCTCGCACAACAGGCCCGCGCCGCAGCCGATGTCGAGCATGCGCAAGCCCGACAGGCAGTTCAGGCTCTTGGCATTGCGCTCGAATTTCCGGCAGGCGGCATCGCGAATATAGGTCAGGCGCAACGGATTGATTTTGTGCAGGGGCGCCATCTTGCCCTTGGGGTCCCACCAGGTCTCAGACAGTTTCGAGAACTTCGCGATCTCGGCCGGATCGACGGTCGAGCCCGGAGGAACGGAGGTGCTGTGGGAATCCTGAGGCATTGTCATCGCTGAATACTCAATGATCTGACCTGACGCGTCGTATCGGCCTAACGCGCGGTGATGGCGTTGCGGAACGCCAGCGGCTCGGCAATGGTCGAGATGGTCTCCCTGCCCTCACCGACACCCAAGATGGTAACGTCGCCGTAATTGAGAAGCCGGCCCATGATGGTCTGGTTGACGTCGACGCTCTCGACCTTGTCGAGGGCCATTTCGAAGGTCCGGCGGCGGATGAAGCCGGTTTTGTGGACGACCCGGCGGTTGGTGACGTCGGTCTCGGTGGTCAGCCGGTGGAACCAGGCGCGGACCGTCCAATACAGCGCGACCACGGCGATGACGGCGGCCGAAGCCAGACAGAGCATCGTCAGATTATCGTTGACGGTCGTGCGGGACAGGATGACCAGCGCGAAGGCCACGATCCAGGCGCCGATGGCGGGCAGGTAGAACATCCAGTGTGCATTGGTGGAATACAGCACCTTCTCGCCGGGTTGCAGGATTTCGTCGATGTAACGCGCCATACTCCGCCTCTAGCCCACTCCAACACCACCAGGAACCGTCTTGCCCCGGGCCGCGCCGCTATGTATACGCGCGTTTCGGCTGGCGCGCCTCCGGTTTCGCGCAGGGCCGGTCAACTTATCCTCCTGATGGGAATGGGCGCGTCGTCATGGGTCGCCTCGTGCTGAAATTCGGCGGCACCTCCGTCGCCAACATCGACCGCATCCGCAATGTCGCCCGCCACGTGAAGCGCGAGGTCGACGCCGGCCACGAGGTCGCCGTCGTGGTCTCGGCGATGTCCGGCAAGACCAACGAACTGGTCGCCTGGTGCACCGAGGCGTCGCCGATGCACGATGCGCGGGAATATGACGCCGTGGTGGCCTCGGGCGAGCAGGTCACGTCCGGCCTGCTGGCCATCGTGCTGCAGAGCATGGGCATCCAGGCCCGCTCTTGGCAGGGCTGGCAGATCCCGATCAAGACCAGCGACGCGCATGCTTCGGCGCGCATCGTCGACATCGACGGCTCCGAGCTGATTCAGCGCTTCCAGGAGCGCAAGGAGGTCGCGGTCATCGCCGGCTTCCAGGGCATCAATCCCGCCACCAATCGAATCACCACGCTGGGCCGCGGCGGCTCCGACACCTCGGCGGTCGCGATCGCCGCCGCCATCAAGGCCAACCGCTGCGACATCTATACCGACGTCGACGGCGTCTACACCACCGATCCCAGGGTCGTGCCGAAGGCCAAGCGGCTCGACAAGATCGCCTTCGAGGACATGCTGGAACTGGCCTCCCAGGGCGCCAAGGTCCTGCAGGTCCGTTCGGTGGAACTGGGCATGGTCCACAACATGCCGATCTTCGTCCGCTCCTCATTCGACAAGCCCGAGGATATCGACCCGCACGCCAAGCAGCCGCCGGGGACGCTGATCTGCAGCGAGGAACAAATCATGGAAAATCACGTCGTGACCGGCATCGCCTTCTCCAAGGACGAGGCCCAGATCTCGGTGCGCCAGATCGAGGACAAGCCCGGGATCGCCGCCTCGATCTTCGGGCCGCTGGCCGATGCCAACATCAATGTCGACATGATCGTGCAGAACGTGTCGGAAGACGGCAAGACCACCGATCTGACCTTCACGGTGCCGGCCACCGATTATAACCGGGCCCGCGAGACGATCGCGGCGGCCAAGGACAAGATCGGCTACCAGCGCCTCGATACCGCGACCGACGTCGCCAAGGTCTCGGTGATCGGCTCGGGCATGCGCAGCCATGCCGGCGTCGCCGCCAAGGGCTTTGCGGCCCTGGCCGCCCGCAACATCAATATTCGCGCGATCACGACCTCCGAGATCAAGTTCTCGGTGCTGATCGACGCCGTCTATACCGAGCTGGCCGTCCGCACGCTGCATACGCTCTACGGATTGGACCAAGCCTAGAATAATCTCCCCCGTCGCGCCCGATGTCCCGTTTCGCAACAGCGGGACATCGCGCAGACGTGCGCGAAAGCGGTTGACGCCGCCCTCCTTGGCAGGCGTTTTGCTTGGCAAAACAAGCCCTAATTCGCTATACGCCTCGCAGGATGGCTGCCGCGAAGTGTGCTCAGTGATGGTTGTCCTGATTCGAACCGGCACTCTTGGCGTGCTACAGCTGCGAATCAAGAAAGCTGTTCGATTTCGCGAGTTTAGCGCCAGATCCCGGCTCCGCGCCGGGCTGGCCCCAGGAAGGGGGATTGTGCCACATGCGAAGCACGTCGGGAGGCCCCCGCGTCCTGCTCAGACGGCTTCGCGAGACCATGGCGGAGCAGGTCTCGGCACAGGAGCGGCTCGACAAGATCGTGGTGCTGATCGCGGCCAACATGGTCGCGGAGGTCTGCTCGGTCTATGTGCTGCGCGTCGACAATACGCTCGAACTTTATGCCACCGAGGGTCTGAACCGCGACGCCGTCCACATGACGGTTCTGAGTGCGCATGAAGGCCTGGTCGGCCTCGTCGCCAGCGAGGCGACCCCGCTCAATCTGAGCGACGCACAGAATCACCCGGCCTTCTCCTATCGCCCGGAGACCGGCGAAGAGATCTACCACTCCTTCCTCGGCGTGCCGATCCTGCGCGCCGGCAATACGCTCGGCGTGCTGGTGGTGCAGAACCGCGCCAAGCGCACTTATGTCGAGGAAGAGGTCGAGGCGCTGCAGACCACCGCGATGGTGCTCGCCGAGATGATCGCCTCCGGCGAGCTCGCGGCGCTGGCGCAGCCCGGTGCCGAGCCGGCGGTCCGGCATTCGGTCCACAAGACCGGCGCCGTGCTGTCCGACGGCATCGCGCTCGGCCATGTCGTGCTCCACGAGCCGCGCGTCGTCGTCAACAATTACATCGCGGAGGACCTGCCGAAGGAGATCAAGCGGCTCGATGCCGCGCTGGTCAAGCTGCGCGCCGATCTCGATCGCATGCTGGAACGCGGCGACGTCGCCGATGGCGGCGAGCATCGCGAGGTGCTCGAAGCCTATCGCATGTTCGCCAACGACCAGGGCTGGTCGCACAAGCTGCATGAGGCGGTCGCGACCGGCCTCACCGCGGAAGCCGCCGTCGAGCGCGTGCAGTCCGACACCCGCGCCCGCATGCTGCGTTCCACCGACCCTTATTTGCGCGAGCGCCTGCACGATCTGGAAGATCTCGGCTATCGGCTGCTGCGCCAGCTGGTCGGCCAGGACCACGCGCCGAGCCGTGAGCACCTGCCGGACAATGCGATCCTGATCGCCCGCGCGATGGGTCCTGCGGCGCTGCTCGACTACGACCGCAAGCGGCTGCGTGGCCTGGTGCTGGAGGAAGGCACCGCCAACTCGCATGTCGCCATCGTCGCCCGCGCGCTCGGCATTCCCGCCGTGGGCGAGGTGCCGAATGCGCCGGGCATCGCCGATCCCGGCGACGCCATCATCGTCGACGGCACCTCCGGCTCGATCTATGTGCGGCCCTCGGCCGAGATCGAATCGGCCTATGCCGAGCGGGTGCGTTTCCGCGCCCGCCGCCAGGCGCAATATAGCGAGCTGCGCAACAAGCCCTGCGTCACCAAGGACGGTCAGCCGGTCGAGCTGATGATCAATGCCGGCCTTGTCATCGACCTGCCGCATATCGAGGACACCGGCAGCGCCGGTATCGGCCTGTTCCGCACCGAGCTGCAGTTCATGGTCTCAGCCAGCCTGCCGCGCTCGAGCGACCAGCTTGCGCTGTATCGCAGTGTGCTGGACGCCGCCGGCACCAAGCCGGTGACGTTCAGGACGCTCGACATCGGCGGCGACAAGGCGCTGCCTTACATGGAGACCGTGATCGAGGAGAACCCGGCGCTCGGCTGGCGCGCGATCCGACTCGGGCTCGATCGTCCGGGCCTGCTGCGTGGTCAGATCCGGGCGCTGCTGCGCGCTGGCGGCGGCCGCTCGCTGCGCATCATGTTCCCGATGATCTCGGAGGTCGCCGAGTTCGACACCGCCAAGGCGATCGTCGAACGCGAGCTGACCTATCTGCGCCAGCATGGCCATACACTGCCGGAGCGCGTCGACATCGGCACCATGCTTGAAGTGCCGGCCCTGCTTTATCAGCTCGACGAGCTGCTCTCGAGGGTCGACTTCATCTCGGTGGGCTCGAACGACCTGTTTCAGTTCCTGTTCGCGGTCGACCGCGGCAATGCCAAAGTGTCCGAGCGTTTCGACACGCTGTCGACGCCGATCCTGCGGGCCTTGCAGCAGATCGTGCGCAAGGCCAAGGCCGCCAAGCGGTCGGTGTCGCTGTGCGGCGAGATGGCCTCCAAGCCGATCGGCGCGCTGGCGCTGATCGCGCTCGGCTACCGCTCGCTGTCGCTGTCGGCCACCGCGCATGGGCCCGTCAAGGCGATGATCCTCGAGCTCGACGCCGCCAAGGCGGAGGCGAAGATGGCGGAATGGCTGGCCGCGCCGGCGGGCAGCCTCTCGATGCGGCAGAAGCTGACCGAGTTCGCCGAGAGCGAAGGCCTGGCGTTGTAGCGGGCTTGCCTCGCGTCCGCTCCGCCTGAGCCCCATGTTCCCTATTGCCGTCCTGAGATCGCACGATGTCGTCGCTCCCCGAAGCCAAACTGGATGTCCTGCTCGCGCACCACGCCTCGCTGGAGGCGGAGCTGCTCGGCCAGGTTAATTCCGACCGTTACGTGCAGATCACCCGCGAGCTCGCCGAGCTCAATCCGCTGATCGAGGCCGTGAAGGCCTATCGCGCCGGCGTGAAGGAGCTCGCCGACACCGAGGCGCTGATCGCGGACCCGGCCACCGATGCCGAGATGCGCGCGATGGCCGAGGCCGAGCGCGACGAGCTGATCGCGCGCCGCGGCGAGCTGGAGCAGAAGATCCGCGTCGCACTGCTGCCGAAGGACGCGATGGACGACCGCAACGTCGTGCTCGAAATCCGCGCCGGCACCGGCGGCGACGAGGCCTCGTTGTTCGCCGGCGACCTGTTCCGCATGTATGAGCGGTTCGCCTCCCTGCAGGGCTGGAAGGTCGAGGTGATCTCGGCGTCCGAGGGCACGGTCGGCGGCTACAAGGAAATCATCGCCGAGGTGCAGGGCCGCGGCGCCTTCGCCAAGCTGAAATTCGAATCCGGCGTGCACCGTGTGCAGCGCGTGCCTGACACCGAGACCCAGGGACGCATCCATACCTCGGCCGCGACGGTTGCCGTGCTGCCCGAGGTCGAGGAGGTCGACGTCGACATCAAGCAGGACGATTTGCGCATCGAGACCATGCGCGCGCAAGGCGCCGGCGGCCAGCACGTCAACAAGACGGAATCGGCGATCCGCATCACCCACATCCCGACCGGGATCGTCGTGATGATGCAGGACAGCCGCTCGCAGCATAAGAACCGGGCCTCGGCGATGAATATCCTGCGCTCGCGGATCTACGATGCCGAGCGCCAGAAGGTCGACGCGGCGCGCTCTGCCGAGCGCAAGGAGAAGGTCGGATCGGGCGACCGCTCGGAGCGCATCCGCACCTATAATTTTCCGCAAGGACGCGTCACCGACCACCGCATCAATCTGACGCTCTACAAGCTGCCGCAGGTGATCGCCGGCGAAGCGCTGGGCGAACTGATCGACGCGCTCACCACCGAGCACCAGGCGGCGCAGCTCGCGGCGCAAGGCGCCGCGGCGTGACGAGCGTCCGAACGCTGTTGTTCGTCTCGCGGCATTGTCGCGACAACCACGGTGTCGTCCCGGCGAGGGAACCTTGGCGATGACCGAGATCGTCGCCGGCGCGACCATCGACTCGGCCCGGCGTATGCTGGCGTCGCGCTTGTCTGCTGCGGGTCTCGAGTCGCCGGAGCTCGATGCGCGGCTGCTGGTGGGCCATGCGCTCCAGCTCGACCTCACCGGCCTCGTCATGCATGGCCAACGCGCGCTCTCTGCCGCCGACATTACATGGCTTGAGGCGCTGATGCAGCGCCGGCTTGCCGGCGAGCCAGTGGCGCGCATCCTTGGCACCAAGGAGTTCTGGGGCCTGGAGCTGCAATTGTCGGCCGATACGCTGGTGCCGCGGCCGGACACCGAGACCGTGGTCGAACTGGCGCTGGAGCATCTCGCCGCCGGCGGCGACCTGAAGCGGCCGCTGCGCATCGCCGATCTCGGCACCGGCTCCGGCGCCATCCTGCTGGCGCTGTTGTCCGAGCTGCCGGCGGCTTATGGCGTCGGCACCGATATCAGCCACGCGGCGCTTCAGACCGCACGGGACAATGCGCGGATCCTCGGGCTCGGCGATCGCGCCGGCTTCATCGCCGGCTCCTATGCCTCGGCGCTGTCGCCGCCCTTTGACCTGATCGTATCGAACCCGCCCTACATTCCATCGCGAGAGATCGATGATCTCGCCATCGACGTCCGCGCTTACGACCCGCTGCGCGCGCTCGATGGCGGCGCGGACGGGCTCGACGCCTATCGGGCGCTGATCCCGCAGGCTGCGCAGCTGCTGCAGCCGGGCGGCACGCTCGTGGTGGAGGTCGGTCAGGGCCAGAGCGAGGACGTCGCAGAGCTGATGAGGGCGGCCCGGCTGGCGATCGACTCGTCGGCCATCAAGGCCGATCTTGCCGGTATTCCACGCGCCGTCAGGGGTCTAAAAAAGGTCCGCTGAAGGCCCGTAATTGCAGAAAAAGCTCTTGGAATATCCCCCGGGAGCGACTACGTTCCGCTCATAGCATCGGCGCAGGCCCCGCTGAGCGGTATTCACGGAACACCGCTGCGGAGAGATACCAGAGAGCCGCGCCGGGCGATTGGTTCCAGAACGCAGATCTGTTGAGCGCGAGAGCCGGATGGCTGCGCAGCCCGCGACTGCAAAGCGAACGAAAGCCTGACTTTGCACTTGACGTCTTACGCTAAGCAAACTGGGTCTGTCGTGGCGCATGTCGCGCACGCGGGCTGAATGACGTGGTTCGCCGGCCGAACGGGCTGGTGGGTGGGGAACGCGTTTTGAACGCGCTTTTGTCGAGAGAATCGGCTGTCGATCAGATCGGCACGGGTCGGAACCGGCATGAGCCGGGCCAGCCCCTTTGGACCGCGCAAGATGCGGCCAAATCCGCTGCGGTATTTCAATACGGTATCGGTATTCCGATGACAATCAGTGGTCCTAACGCAGGGTTGGAATAAAGGCAGGACATGAGAAACGGTCAGAACAACAAGCGGATGCGCAACCGGAATAGCGGTAACAATAATAATAACCGGCGCGGCCAGAACCCGCTGACCCGCGTGTTCGAATCCAACGGGCCGGACATCAAGATCCGCGGCACCGCCTCCCATGTGGCCGAGAAATATGTCCAACTCGCCCGTGACGCCCGCTCCTCGGGCGACCCGGTGGCTGCCGAGAACTACTACCAGCATGCTGAGCACTATTTCCGCCTGATTGCCGCCGCCCAGGAGCAGTTCCGCCAGAACCAGCCGCAGCAGCCGCGCAACACCGATGACCTGACCGTTGACGATCTCGATGACGAGGGCGAGAGCTTCTCGCATTTCGGCCAGGAGCCCGGTTTCGTTCCCGCGCAGCCGCAGCCTCAACCGTTCATGCGCGAAGGCGGCCAGCGCGAGCGCGGCGACAACCAGCCTCCCTATCAGCGCGATCAGCAGCCGCGCGAGCACAGGGAAGCGCGTGAGCCGCGCGAACCTCGTGAGCACCGCGAACCCCGTGAGCATCGCGAGCCCCGGGAGCATCGCGAGCCGCGCGAGCATCGCGAACGGGAGCCGCGCGAGCACCGCGAGCGTCCGCAGCCAGCCCAGTATCAGCCGCAACCGCAGCCGCAGCCGGTGATCGCCGATAGCGGGGTCGACCGCCTGCCGTCCTTCATCACCGGCCCGCAGCCGCAGATCGCCAATGCGCCGGCGGCGTTCGAAGGTGCCGCTGAGCGCTATCCGCGTCGGCGCCGCCGCCCGCATGGTCCGCGTCCGGAAGCAGCCGCTGCCGCGCCGGCCCCGAGCGAAGACCTCAATCCGGGCGAGTAATCGATCAGGACCACTGTTGAAGAAGCGGGTGGGCGACGAGCCCGCCCGCTTTTTTTTTCCGGCGGCAACAAACAGCTTCTACCGGTCGCGCGGGGACGGAGCAGTTCCTTCCCGGCTCGACCCTTGGGTTGACGGCGACGGCGCCAGCACCGGCTCGAGCCGCGGGATCAGCCTGATGCGCTCGCGCCGGGCGGGGATCACCCGATAGACCTGCTTGGTCGCCTCGACGATATGGACCCCGGCAAACGGCAGCGACAACGCGGCGCCGACCCGCTCCCAGGCCATTGCCGATTTCAGGAACCAGCCGCCGATCGGCGGCATGAACAGCGCTTCCCCCCAGGCGCTGGGCGTGAACCAGGTCTGCCGCAGCAATTGCGTGATCTGGGAGCGCGAATAGGGGCGGCCATGACCGAACGGCGTGTTGTCGGTCCGCGTCCAAACGCCGCGCCGGTTCGGGATGACGATGATCAATCGTCCGGAGGGCGCCAGCACGCGCCAGACTTCGCGCAGCAAGCCGGCCGGATCGTCCGACATTTCGAGGGCATGCACGATGAGAATGCGGTCGACGGCGGAATCCGGCAGCGGCAGCGAGAACTCGTCCACCAAAGACGCAAGCGTCGGGCGCGCCGTCGGCCATTTCAACACGCCCTGCGCCGCCGGCATGAAGGCGATGCAGCGCTCGGAATCTTCCCGAAACAGTCCGAGATAGGGCGTGGGATAGCCGATGCCGAGCACGCGCTGTCCCGTCGCGCTCGGCCAGCGCGCGCGGATGCCGCGGTTGATCAACAGCCGCGCGACGATGCCAAGGCGACCCGAATAGAAATTCCGCAGATCGATCACGTCCATCGCGTCAATGTACCATGCTCGAGGACGTTGCCGCCCGCCCAATATTGCGTTGCGCCTGCAACGTTAACGCCATATCTCTGCCGACTGGAGACCCGGAGACCGCCCGCAACGTCGTGCCCGGCCTCCCCCGACCTCTGACAGCAAGCGCCACCCCCGCGCTCCCGCCCAGGTACCGCCGACGGAGACATCATGGCCGCCGACATCCGCGTCTTCACCTGCCTGTCCGACAATTTCGGCTATCTGATCCATGACCCGGCCACCGGCGCCACCGCGTCGGTCGACGCGCCCGAAGCAGGTCCGATCATCCGCCAGCTCGAGGCTGCCGGCTGGACCCTGACCGACATTCTGATCACCCATCATCACCACGACCATGTCGGCGCGGTCGCCGAACTCAAACAGAAGTATGGCTGCCGGGTGGTCGCGCCGCATGACAAGACGACCGCGATTGCCGATGTCGATCTGCGCGTCGGCCATGGCGACGTCATCAAGGTCGGCGAGTTGCTTGCCCGCGTGCTGGAGACGCCCGGCCATACGCTTGATCACGTCTCCTACGTGTTCGATGCCGACAAGGCGGTGTTCGCGGCCGACACGCTGTTCTCAGTCGGATGTGGCCGGGTGTTCGAGGGCACCTATCCGATGATGTGGGACTCGCTCTTGAAACTGCGGGCGCTGCCGGACGATTTCAGGCTGTATTGCGGCCACGAATACACCGCCTCGAATGTGAAGTTCGCGTTGACCGTCGACGGCGACAACGAGGCCCTCAAGGCCCGCGCCGCCGAGGTGACGCGTTTGCGCGCCGCGAACGAGTCGACAATTCCGTCTCTGCTCGGGGACGAGAAGCAGACCAACGTGTTCCTGCGCGCCGACGACCCAGCCGTCGCCATCAAGCTGCGGATGAAGGGCGCGACGGCCGAGCAGGTGTTCAGTGAATTGCGCGAGCGCAAGAACAAATCCTGAGCCGGAACGTCCCCAATGACCGCCTTGTCGGCCGCCGACATCATCGCACGCCTTGGTCTGCAGCCGCATCCTGAAGGCGGGCATTTTCGTGAGACCTTCCGTGATCCGGCTTTGAATGCCGCCGGGCGCGCCGCGTCGACCCTCATCTACTTCCTGCTCGCCCGCGGCGAGCGCTCACATTGGCACAGGGTCGATGCGGTCGAGACCTGGCACTTCTATGCCGGCGCGCCGCTCACTTTGCGGATCGCTGCCGCAGGACAGCCACCGCGCACAACGACGCTCGGCATTGACCTCGCTGGCGGCCAGGAGCCGCAGGCGGTGGTCCCGGCTCATGCCTGGCAAGCCGCCGAGAGCACCGGCGACTGGACCCTGGTCGGCTGCACGGTGGCACCGGGATTTGAATTTGCCGGATTCGAGCTCGCGCCGCAGGGCTGGGAGCCGTCGATTTAGATCCGCTGTTTGCGGACGATCCGTTCGGAACGTGCGTTCGCCGACCGGATCATGCTCCGGACTACGCAGCGCCGGCGCCGGCGAGCTTGCCTTCGGACGGCTCGGCCAGACGTTGGCGCTCCCTGGTCAGGAAGCCGAGCACGGCGTCTGCCGGCATCGGCTCAGCGAAATAATAACCCTGAATGTAGTCGGCCCCGAGCCGGCACAGGCTGTCGAGCTGCTCCTTGGTTTCGACGCCCTCGACGACGCACGAAATCTCCATGTCGGCGCAGAGGCCGGTCAGCGACTTGATGATCTTGTGGCTGATCGGGTTGGCGTTCACGTCATGGACAAAGCTGCGATCGACCTTGAGCTTGTCGAGCGGCAACCGGTGAACGTGGCTGAGCGAGGAATAGCCGGTGCCAAAATCATCCAGGGAGATCCCGCAACCGATGGCTTTGAGCGCTGAGATCGACTGCTCGGCATGAACGAAATCGAAGGTCACCGCGGTCTCGGTGATCTCGAACTCGATGCGCCGTGGCGGCACACCGCTGGCGTGAATGACGGAGATCAACGGCAGAATGCCGTCAGGCGAGCAGATGTCATGCGCCGACAGATTGAAGGACATCCGGATGTCCTCCGGCCAGGTCCGCGCCGCAGCCAGCGCCTTCACCAGCAGGACGCGCGTCAGCGTGCGGATGACTCCGATGCGCTCGGCAGCCGGAATGAAAGCCGACGGCGAGACCAGGCCCAGCTTGGGACTGCGCCAGCGTGCGAGCACCTCGAAGCCCGTCGTGCGCGCGCTCGCGGCGTCGACGATGGGCTGGAACGCCAGCTCCATTTCGCGCTCGAAATCGGCGGCAAGCAGCAGATGCTCGATCACGTTGCGGCTGCGGATCTCCGCCTCCAGCTCGCTCGAGAAGATCACCGTCTGGCCGCGCGCATGGCGCTTGGCATGATACAGCGCATAGTCGGCGCATTCGTACAACGCATCGGCGGCGGTCGCGGAGCGAGGATACAGCGCGAAACCTGTCGAGCACGACACTCCCGTATGCGCCGTATCGAGCTCGTAGGGCAGCTGGATCCGCTCGGTGATTTGTCGTCCAAGCGCGAGAAGCTCGTCATCCTCCGGATCGCCCGCGACGATCAGTCCGAATTCATCGCCACCGAGCCGCGCGAGATGCACGTTGTCGCCCACGCTGTCGCACACGTCGCTGATCCGGCGCGCAGCCTCGATCAGGACGCGATCGCCGACGCTATGGCCGTAGGTGTCGTTGACGGGCTTGAAGCCATCGAGATCGATGATGCCGACCGCGAGCCGCGTGCCGTCCCGCTCGGCGTCCTCGAAGGCTTGCGCAAGCTCCGAGAAGAAGCGACGGCGATTGGGAAGATCCGTCAACGAATCGAGATTGGCGAGACGGAAGTTCTCGTCCGACAGCGCCTGGGTCGCGGCCTGCTCGGCCAGCAGAGACTTGCGACTGGCGACCAGCGCGGCGAAATCCCGGTAGTAGATAAAGAGCACGATCACCATCGCGCACGAGACGAGCAGCTGATTGACTGCAATTGCACGCAACGCGTGGACGCCGGTGGACATGAAGAAGATCACATAGGGCACGATCACCACGAGCGTGACGATCAGCGCGGCCGATCGCAGATGCATCAGGCAGAAGATGATGCCGATGACCGTGACGGCCATGTAGAAAGCGACCTGCCCCTTCGCGAACGGATCGCCATAGGGAAACAGCGCGAACGACCAGGCCACGAACAACGCTCCGATCGGCCCGGCGATTCGATTGGTGACGCGCAGCTTGTGCAGGATCTGATCACTGCTGGCTCCGACGTCGCGCTGGCGCAACCACCACAGCATGCGAAAGCCGGTCAGCGCCGACAGCAGCGCCGGAACCGCCATCGTCAGCCATATCGGCGCCAGCGGCAGGAACGTATAAGCGAGGGCGAGACTGTTGGTGATCAGAATGAAATAGAGCAGCGGCACCTGTTTGGAGAACGCCTGGAACTGCGCCCGCGTCAGCTCGGGCTGGTCTGGAGGCACGCGAAACAAGTCCGCAGCGCGAGCGAAATAGCCCCTCACATCCGGCATCCGCTGCCCCGTCATCAGCACTATTGCTTGCAGAGTTTTGCCCGTGACGGGTAAAGGGCGCGTTAGGTGCCAGCACTGGCCGCATCGACGGACGGTTGCGAACTACCGCCACACCGGCTCGTGCCGCCCCACCGTTAAGCTTGCATCAAGGATGGCACCGGATTCGCGAACGCGACGGCGGCCTTGAGCCGAGCCGAGCAAAGCGTTGCGCTATCGGCCACGCAGACGGAACATGTCCTTGGCTGCGACCAAACCTCCACCGGCGATCAGCAAGGCCGCAACCGCGATCGCGGCACTCGGCCGGGCGTAGCCGCCGAGAATCAGGAAAGCCGTCGACAGCAGCGGCGTCGCATAGGAGGCGGCGCCGAGCACGCGAATGTCGCCGCGCTTCATGCCGATGTCCCAGGCGTAGAACGCCGCGCCCACCGGGCCTATTCCGAGGCCGATCACCGCAAGCCATTGCGCTGGAGTGCCGGGCCACACGGTACGCTCGATCGCAGCGTGAACAATTGCCGCGAGCAGCGACGTCGCGAGGCAGAAGCCGGCCACGGCCTCCGTCGGCACCGCCTTCAGCCGCCGCGACAGCACTGAATAGATCGCCCAGACGAACGCAGCGACGAAAGCCGCCGCCAGCCCCGGCAGCTGGCTCGCCGCAAAGCTCGCGCCATTGCCGACGAACAGCAGCACAGTTCCGACCAGGCCCAGGGCGGCGCCGATGACATGATGGATCGCCAGCCGCTCGCCGGGCAGAAAGGCCGAGAACAGCACGATGAGCAGCGGCCAGAGATAGTTCAACAGGCCGGCCTCGGCCGGTGGCGCGAAGCGCAGCGCCAGGAAGTACAGCGCGTGATAGCCGAACAGGCCGCCGACGCCGACGGCCCATGCGGCCGCCGGCTGCCGCAGCAATTGCAGCGCCTGGGGATTGCGCAACAATGTCAGCAGGCCGACGGCGCCGCCGATCGCGAAGGTCATCGCGGCGAGCTGGAAAGCCGGGATGGTACCCGTTGCAACGGTCATGACGGCGAGCAGCGACCACATCAGGATCGCCGCCAGACCAATGAGGGTGGCTGTGCGTTGAGACATCCGGCCGGCTCCGTCGCGGCCGGCTCAGGCCGGCCATTCACGCCGATGCCCGCATCGAGCAATCGCAGAGACGTGAATGCCCGCGGCGAGCGCGGGCATTCCTTGTCCATGCCGTAGATTTAATCCCGGCGCAACGCCGCTGCGCGTGTCAGGCCATGTACTGGCCGCCATTGATCGACAAGGTCGACCCGGTGATCGCACCCGCCTCGTCGGCCGCGAGGAACACCACGGCGCGCGCGATCTCTTCCGGCTCGCCGAGCCGGCCCACCGGAATCAGCGGCAGGATGGCCTTCTCGAGCACGTCCTTCGGCACCGCCTGCACCATCTCGGTGTTGATGTAGCCGGGGCAGATCACGTTGACGGTGATGCCGGCCTTGGCGGTCTCCAGCGCCAGCGCCTTGGTGAAGCCGATGTCGCCCGCCTTCGCGGCGGAGTAGTTCACCTGGCCGAACTGACCTTTCTGGCCGTTGATCGAGGAGATGTTGATGATGCGGCCGAACTTCCGCGCGCGCATGCCCTCGATCACCGGACGGGTCATGTTGAACAGCGAGCCGAGATTGGTGTTGATCACCGCGCTCCATTGCTCGAGCGTCATTTTGTGAAAGGCCGTGTCCCGGGTGATGCCGGCATTGTTGACGAGAATGTCGACAGGACCGAGCTCGGCCTCGACCTTCTTGATCCCCTCGGCGCAGGCGTCGAATGAGCTGACGTCCCATTTGTAGACGGGGATCTCGGTCTCGCTCTTGAACTTCTCCGCAGCGGCATCGTTGCCGCCATAGTTCGCTGCGACCTTATGTCCCGCAGCCTTCAGGGCCTTGCTGATTGCTGCGCCAATACCGCGCGTTCCCCCCGTCACCAACGCCACACGTGCCATGTCGAATCCTTCCCTCGATGACTGCTCCAGCACGACAACCTGTAGATGCTGCCGCGCATTCCGTTGTTATTGGACCATGGACCGCTGCGCGACATCAACTTGTCGCTGAGATATCCCTGATCGCTCAACTGCTCTTTTTTACTGATCGATTATGCGACGTGTTTGACGGACATCAAGAACAAAACGCCCGGCGAAATCGCCGGGCGTTGATCTTTAGTTGAAGCGCGTGCGAATGCGAAGGCGATATGCTTCGCAATCAGTGCCGCGATTTTAGTCGCGTGCAACGCACAGTGCGATGCCCATGCCACCGCCGATGCAAAGCGTAGCAAGGCCTTTCTTGGCATCGCGCTTCTGCATCTCATGCAGCAGCGTGACGAGCACGCGCGCGCCCGACGCACCGATCGGATGACCGATCGCGATCGCGCCGCCGTTGACATTCACCTTGGCGGGATCCCAACCGAGGTCCTTGTTCACCGCACAGGCCTGCGCGGCGAAAGCCTCGTTGGCTTCGATCAGATCGAGGTCGGCGATGTTCCAGCCGGCCTTCTTCAACGCGGTGCGCGACGCCGGGATCGGGCCGGTGCCCATGATCTTCGGGTCGACGCCGGCCTGCCCCCACGACACGATCCGGGCGAGCGGCGTCTTGCCTTCCTTGGCCGCCTGCTTCGCGGTCATCAGCACCACGGCCGCAGCGCCGTCGTTGATGCCCGAGGCGTTGCCCGCGGTGACCGTGCCGTCCTTCTCGAAGGCCGGCCGCAGCTTGCCCATCGAATCGAGCGTGGCGCCGTGACGCGGATATTCGTCGGTGTCGACCACAACGTCGCCCTTGCGGCTCTTGACCGTCACCGGCGCGATTTCGTCCTTGAACCTGCCAGCCTTCTGCGCGGCCTCGGCCTTGTTCTGCGATGCAACGGCAAACTCGTCCTGCTGCGCGCGCGTGATCTGATATTGCTTCGCGACATTCTCGGCGGTGTTGCCCATGTGGTAGCCGTTGAAGGCATCCCACAGGCCGTCCTTGATCATCGTGTCGACGAATTCGAGCGCGCCCATCTTCACGCCACCGCGCAGATATTGCGCATGCGGCGCCATGCTCATCGACTCCTGGCCGCCAGCGACCACGATGTCCGAATCGCCGTTCTTCAGGGCCTGATAGCCGAGCGCCACCGAGCGCAGGCCGGACCCGCAGAGCTGATTGATACCCCAGGCCGGGCTGTCGACCGGGATGCCGGCTGCGATTGACGCCTGCCGCGCGGGGTTCTGCCCCTGAGCGGCCGTCAGGATCTGTCCCATGATCACCTCGGAGACACGGCCGGGCTCGAGGCCGGCGCGCTCCAGTGCGGCCTTGATGGCCACCGCCCCCAATTCATGGGCCGGAAGGTTGGCGAAAGCACCGTTGAAGCTTCCAACCGCGGTGCGGGCGGCGCTGACGATGACGACATCGTCTGACATGGGCATCTCCTGGGTTCTTGATCTTGAGAGGTGAAGCGAGGGCTTGAGGACTTGGGAGTATTTGAAACGAAGCCAAATATTTTAGTTCACGGTCGTGCCGGCCGTCCGCAAGCCGAGGGATTGGCAAGTGCGCAACCTTCGCTCTTTATCCTGTGAACGTCGTTGCGACATGTCAATTGGCGGCATGGGCAATTCCTGTTGCGGCGCACGCAAAATGGGACGCTTGGCGGTTTGATGGGCAAGATTTCTGCTGCCGGATTAACCGTTCCGCACAAAACCGTAGCCGAACTCGCTCGAAAGTGATTACGTTATTGCATTGCGCAGCTCGTTTGCCCTGCGGCAACGCCGCAGGGTTTCCCGTTCCCGGATTGCATGTGTGAGCTCCATGGCGAAATCAGACCAACCGACCACAATCAAGAAATACGCGAACCGGCGGCTCTACAATACCGGGACGAGTACATACGTGACCCTCGAGGATCTGGCCGCAATGGTTAAGAACGGGGAGGATTTCCTCGTTTATGACGCCAAGACCGGTGACGACATTACCCGTTCAGTGCTGGCCCAGATCATCTTCGAGCAGGAAAACAAGGCCGGTCAGAACCTGCTGCCGACCACCTTCCTGCGCCAGCTGATCCGGTTCTACGGTGACAGCATGCAGATGGTCGTTCCGAAGTACCTGGAACAGTCGATCGACACGCTGACCCGAGAGCAGGAGAAGTTCCGCAAGCAGATCGCCGACACCTTCAGCGGCACACCCTTTGCCCCGCTGGAAGAGCAGGTGCGCCGCAACATGGAGCTGTTCCAGCAAACCTTCTCGATGTTCAAGCCGTTCGCGCCGGTGCCTGCACGCACCGACGAGAAGGCGGCCGAGCCGGCCGCCGCCGCGGAGGATAATATCGACGATCTGCGCCGCCAGATGAAGGAAATGCAGGACCGGCTGGACCGCATGTCCGAGCCGAAAAAGGACGAGCAGAGCTAAATCAGGGCTGAGCTTGGATCATGGTGCGATGCGACGACATCGCATCATGATCGACGCCTCTGGTGGGCTGCGCGAATCCGCTTGCGCCGCCCGTCGTCAGCTCGCCGCAGGCAGCACAGCCCTGCTCGCGACCCACGGCTTCTCGATCGAGGCAAGCCCAATCAATCGGCCCTGGATGTAGTCGCAGCCCCAGTCGCGCAGCAGCGTGACCGAGCTGTCGTCCTGGACCCATTCCGCCACCGTCTTGATCTGCAGCCGCCGCGCCAGCTCGACCAGGGTCTGCACGAAGGCGCGATCGTCGGCCGAGCGCGCCAGGTTCTGGACGAACGCGCCATCGATCTTGACGATGTCGACGCCGAGCTTGCGCAAATTCCGGAACGAGGTGTGACCGGCCCCGAAATCGTCGATCGCGATCCGGCTGCCCAGGTCCTTCAGCCGCGTCACGAAGCCGCGGAGGTCGTCGATATCCTGAATTTCGACCGTCTCGGTGATCTCGACAATGAGCCTTTCGGCGACGCCGGGATGGGCCCGCATCATCGATTCGATCGAGGCCCACCAATCCGGGTCCATCGTCGTTTCCGGGGAAATATTCAGGCTCAGGGTCACGTCGGGCGCGCTGGCCAGCTCGGCCACGACGAGCTCCAGGATCCTGTGATCCACCAGGCGAATCAGGCCGAGTCGCTCGGCGACGGGCACGATGTCCGGCGCCAGCACGGCGCGTCCATCGTCCTGACGCATGCGCACCAGGCACTCATAGAAGGCGGTCTGGCGCGTGTCGGCATGCACCACCGGCTCGAACGCGGTGACGATGCGCCGCTCGTTCAGCGCGGTGACGATCTCGTCGGTGACCCGGATATTGACCTTGCGCTGCGCGTCGCGCTCGACATTCGGCCGCCAGGTCGAGAACGAGCCGATGCGGCGCCGCTTGGCCGAATCCAGCGTCTCATGGGCGCGGTTGACCGCCTCTTCGACCGACCTTGCGTGCCGCGGCACACTGACCGCGCCGATCGTCACGGTCACCGCCACCGGACCCGATTTGGTCGGCACCACCTCGTCGCGCACGGCCGCGAGAAAGCGTTCGGCGGCGACGGTCATGTCGTCCATCGTGCAGTTCTTCAGGATCAACCCGAATTTGTTGCCCGAAAACCGTCCGAGCGTATCGCCGCCCCGCAAGCGGGCGCGGATGCGCTGCGCGACCTCGAGCACCACCCCGTCGGCAACGTCGAAGCCGAACGCGTCATTGATGCGGGCGAGATGATCGATCCCGATCAGCATGAAGGCGCAGGCAAAGCGAAACCGCTGCGACTCCTCGATCACCTCCGCCAGCGTCGCCAGCAAATGGGTGCGGTTGAGCTCGCCGGTCAGCGGATCATGGCGTGACAATTTGAGCAGCTGCTCGTCACGCGCATGGCGCTCGTTGTTGATCCTGACAATGCCTTGCGCGCGCGCAGGCCGGCCATCGGGGCCGGCGAACCAGCACCCGGTTTCCTCGACCCAGATCAGCGGCGCCGCTGAGTGGGTCCGCACACCATATTCGATGCGGTAGGGCGTGCCGTCGACGCCGTGCAGCGGCGCGACCTGACGCATGGCCTCGGAACGGACGCCACGCTCCGGCTCGATGAGCTTGCCGAATTCGGTGCCGTTGCAGAGCTGCGGCAGCGGCACGTCCGGAAACACGGCGCCGACATGGTCGCTCCAGACGATCACGTCGCTGGCCAGATCCCATACAAAGGCAGCTTGGCCGAGGGACGACAGGATCGTCGCGGTCTGGGGCAATTCGGGTGTCAAGATCGCCTCGTTTCGGGACAAGCGGGCGCGGCCCGAGGTCAACAGCAAGGAGCCGGCGCCTACTCTCGCGAGCGACAGCACCGGATTTCGCGAATCAGACTACGCATCTCTGGTTAACGGAGAGCATGCCGATGCGACAGACACGCGTCGGAATCCACGTCAACCATCACGCAACATGTCGGAACGCGCTCTCCGGGAGCGGCATTGCTCTTGCGAGATCGGATGGTGAAGGGCTCCGGCGTCTCAGAACGTGACAATCGCGCCGGGTATGGTGGGACGATGTTAACGATCGATCAGGATCAGACCGGACCGGCAACCGCCGACGAGGCCTCACGCTGCCTGACCCTGGTCCGGACCGATGCGCAGGTCGAGCAGCAGGCGCCCAAGGTTCGCGCCCCACGCCCAGATGCCGGCTTCGTCGCCCATCTGATCGCGTCAGCCGAAAAGCTGCCGCAGACCCGCGCGCTCCGACGGGCGGCCCCAGCCGATGCGAAATCGGCCTATACGGCCCGGCTTCAGCCGGCCACCGCTCTCGGCGGCAGAACCCGCCAGGTGGTTTGAACAGGAAGGTGGTGCGCCGGAATCAGGGCTTCGACGCGTCCGGCGCCTTGATGGGGTCTTTTGCGGGATCGGCCGGCGCCTCGGCGGCACCTTCGGCCTGCAAGTCCGGCGCGGTCGGCTCGGCCGGAGCGGGCGCTGCGCTCGGCGGGCGCGGCAGCGAGTGATCCAGCAGCACCGATTCCGCGACCGAGGCCGCGGCCGGCACGGCATCGCTGGGCTCCGCATGAACAGGCGTCGCAACCGCTGGAGCATCCCCCGGCTGAACGGCCTCTGCCTTGGCCGGTTCTTCCGTCGCCGTGGGTTCCGGAAGCGTTGCTGGCTCTGCGGCCGGCACTGGGGCCGGCACGGCGACGGCCGCCCGGGCGCGGCGCTTGGTGCGCAACGCGACGCCGCCGAAGAAATCGACCATGGACAGCAGCGTCAGCAGCAGGAAGGTGGAGTTCCCGAATTTCGGCCACATCGCGAACTCGGCCGCGGCGCCGCCGAACACCAGCAGCGAGAGCAGATGGTCGGTCAGGTATTTGCCATTGGGCTTCGCCGCCTTGATGACCTCCAGCAGAAGCAGCAGCACGGCCAGCGCCAGGAGCATGTCGCCGAGCGAGACCGTCCAGACCTCGCCGGACGGGAGCTGAAGGCGCAGCAGCGTTTCGCTGAACGCGACCCCAGGCATCAGGAAGACGATCATGTTGTAGATCGCCAACGGGATCAGCAGCAGCGGAAAACCGATCATCGACATCGGTTAAAGCCTTGGGTGGGGCGGGCCACGGCCCTGCGCGAAATCGATTGGTCGAAAGATAATGGCGGCGAGATGGGATCACGCAGCACTCATGCGTAACGGCCCCTGCGAATCAAATCGCACGGGACCGCTTTCACCCCAATCGATGGCCGAATTCGGGCCGCTTGGAAAGCGGCCCTGCGGGCACTCAGGCGTCTTTCTTCTTCAGGACCTGACGGCCCTTGTACATGCCGGTCTTGAGGTCCAGGTGGTGCGGACGACGCAGTTCGCCGGAGTCCTTGTCCTCGACATAGGTCGGCTTCTTGATCGCGTCAGCCGAGCGGCGCATGCCACGGCGCGACGGCGAAGTTTTTCTTCTGGGGACGGCCATATCGGTATCCTCTAGGGGTAATTTGTAAGGCATCGTCCGCGAAGGACGGCTGCAGCCATGAAGCTGGCGAGCCCGGATGCCGATCAGGCCGCGCTTATAGAGGAAGGGGTCCGGTATGGCTAGGGCTCTCCGAGGCATTTTTGGCCAAATTTGCGTCCCCGCCGCGCTCAATGCCGCTCGCCCCAGCAGGTCTGCAGGGCCGAGGCCTGGCCCCGCACCATATAGGTCCCCGACAAACGGCGCACGCCAGGACCAGGGGTTCGGGCGGAGCGCCGGACCGGATTCGGCAGGATCGCGGCCAGCAGCGCCGCCTCGCGCGGCCCCAGCCCGGCGGCTGAGCGGTTGAAGGCGTAATTTGCCCCGGCTTCGACCCCGAATTGGCCGGATGGACCGAGCTCGGCGATGTTGAGGTAGATCTCCAGGATGCGCCGCTTGCCGAGGACGAGGTCGATCCAGAGCGCCAGCGGCAGTTCCAGCGCCTTGCGGACATAGCTGCGGCCCTGCCACAGGAACAGGTTCTTGGCGACCTGCTGAGTGATGGTCGAGCCGCCACGGCTGACGTCGCCCTCCTCGGCATCGTCCATCACCTCGCGCAGCGCGCCCCAATCGATGCCGTGATGGCTGCAGAATTTGGCATCCTCGGCCGCCACAACGGACCGCGGCAGATAAGGCGACATCGCCGAAAGGTCGATCCAATGCCGCGTCACCGGCTGGCCAGTCAGGGACCGCCAGAGCATCAGGGTCGAAACCGGGTGACCGGCAGCATAGAACGGCGTCAACACATAGGGCACGAGCAGCACCAGCACGACGATCAGCAGGATGGTTCTGACGGTACGCAATGGCAGGCGTCGCCCGGGTTGGACCGCCGAGGCGGCGGTCAGTTGCCCCGGATTATCCGACATCTGCATGAGGATTCCTGCTTTTTTCCGTCATTATGGCCGAAAGGGCCCATTGTCCCCGCAATTGACGAAGTCGCCGCCATCAACGATTGTCCGGCGAATTTCGTCCCTGGAGCTCTTCTTAAATGACTGCGACGGCCCTCACCGACTTCACCCAACGCCTGGACAAGACCGCGGAAGAGACCGAAGCCCTGCTCGGCGAGCTGCTTGGCGATGCGCCGCTGGCGGACGAGATCGCCAGGCCACAGCGGCTGATCGAGTCGATGCGCTATTCCAGCCTGGGCGGCGGCAAGCGGCTGCGGCCGTTCCTGGTGGTCGAAAGCGCTGCCGTGTTCGGCGTGCCACGCAAGGGCGCGCTGCTGGCGGGCGCAGCGCTCGAATGCATCCACTGCTACTCGCTGATCCACGACGACCTGCCGGCGATGGACAATTCCGACCTCCGCCGCGGACGTCCGACCCTGCACAAGGTCTATGACGATGCCACCGCGATCCTGGCCGGCGACGCGCTCTTGACCATCGCCTTCGACATCATCACCCGCGACGAGATCCACCCCGACGCCGGCGTCCGTCTGGCGCTGACCCGGGCGCTGGCGCGCTGCGCCGGTGTCGGCGGTATGGCCGGCGGCCAGATCCTCGATCTCGCTGGCGAGGGTCGGTTCGGCGACAGCGGCCCGGTCGACGTCGCACGCGTCCAGCAGATGAAGACCGGCGCCCTGCTGCGCTTCGGCTGCATCGCCGGCGCCCTGCTCGGCCAGGCCTCTCCGGCCGAATACCAGGCGCTCGACGATTACGGTCGCGCGCTCGGCGAGGCCTTCCAGATCGCCGACGACCTGCTCGACGTCGAGGGCGACGCCGCCACGCTCGGCAAGCCGGCCGGCGCGGATGCCGAACTCGGCAAGACCACCTTCGTTACCCAGCTTGGCATCGAGGGCGCCAAGCAGCGCGTGCGCGATCTGCTCGCCCGCGGCGATGCCGCGCTGTCGATCTTCGGCAGCAAGGGCGACGTGCTGCGCGCCGCCGCCCATTTCGTCGCCGAGCGCAAGAGCTGAGGCGAGGCGTTGGCCGGACTCCATCCCGATGATCCGGCCCTCGCCCGCTTCGTCAGGCTGCCGGCGCCGCTGCGCATCGTCTATGCGCGTCCGCGCACCTTCGTCTCGCTCGGCATCGCGATCGTCGCGTTCGTGCTGTTGCCGTCGGCGCTGCGGCTGGTCACGCGGCTCCTGATCAGCTGGGACATCTTCACCGCGATCTATCTCGTCCTGGTCGCGGTCATGATGCTGCGCAGCGAGCATCATGACATCCGCCGCAAGGCGATCATGCAGGACGACGGCCGCTTCGTGATCCTGATGGTCACCGCACTCGGCGCCTTCGCCAGCATCGCCGCCATCGTGTTCGAGCTCGGCGCCTCCAAGCGCGATGCGCCCGCGCTGACGCTGGCGCTGCTCACCGTCAGCCTGTCCTGGGCCGCGGTGCATGCGACCTTCGCCCTGCACTACGCCCATGACTATTACCGCGGCGCCAAGCCCGGCGGCCTGCAATTCCCGAGCGGCGACACGGACGAGCACGCCGACTACTGGGACTTCGTCTACTTCTCCTTCATCATCGGCATGACCGCCCAGGTCTCGGACGTCGGCATCACCGACAAGATCATCCGCCGCACCGCGACCGTCCACGGCATCATCTCGTTCGTCTACAACACCGCGCTGGTCGCCCTGATGGTCAATATCGCCGCCAGCGCGATCTCGTCCTGATCAGTTGCAGACTTCCACGCTGGCGTTGTTGGCGGGGCCGCCGCCGCCGCGATATTCGAGCCGGCAGCCCTGCCTGACAGGACGGCACAGATAGGCGTCGCAATAGATCTGGCCCGAGGACGGCTTGGGACGCGCCTGCGCCTGCGGCCTGGGCGGGGCAATGCTCGGCGCCACGCCGATGCCGACACCGAGACCACCGCCGCCGACACCGATCCCCACCCCGACGCCCACGTTGGGAGGCGGCATCGGCATGCCCGGCTCAGGCGTCGCACGGGCACGGCGGCGCGACGGCGCCTCCTCGTCATCGCTGGTGTCGCGCCTGACGACCGGCTTTTTGTCGCGCCGCTTCTCGCATTCATTGTCGTCATTCACGAAGGAACCCTCGGCGCAGACGATGCGGGTGCAGCGATCGCCATCCGATTTGTAGCCGTGCTGGCAGACCAGCGGGCAGACCCGCGCCTGCTTGAGCTTGATCGCCTGCAGCGCATCGGCCGAGGCGGCCTGGGTGTCGAGCCTGGTGCCGGCATAGCGGTTGAACTGCGACATCGAACGCCGCGAGGCGGAGCCCCAGTCGCCATCGGCGTCCTCGGTGAGGCAACCGACGCGGCGCAACTCGAGCTGCACGGATTTGGTCAAATCGGCGGGCTGCGACGCCGGCGTGAGCGCGGCGACCTGCGGCCCCTGTTGCGGGGAAGCGGCCGGTGATGTCGCCGCACGCGGATTGTCGGTCGCCGCGAGCTGCTGCTCCTGCCGCTTCCTTTCGGCGTCGGCGGCCTGCTGCTGCGCCAACTGATTGGCCTTTTCGGCCGCGATGCGGGCCTGCTCGGCCGCCTTGGCCTCGGCCTCCGCCTTGGCGAGCGTATCCTTGCGCGCCCCCTCGGAGGCGAGGCGCGCACGCTCCGCCTCCGTCACGCGCGCCTTCTCGGCGGCAGCGGCGCGATTCTCCTCGGCGGCCAGCTTCTCGAGCTGCAGCTTGGCGAGGCTCGCATAGAAGCCGTCGGGATATTGCGCCAGGAAAGCGTTCAGCGCGCCTTTGTTGCCGATCTGCATCGCGAGTTCGTAGTCGCGACGGGTGTCGGCCTGCGCATTGACCGGCGGCGCCACCGGCATCTGGGTGACGACGCGCGGCACGCCCGGCACCAGTGGCACGTCCTCGCCGCCGAGCGACCCATAAACAAACGGCTCCTGGCGGTTGGAGGTCGATTTCAACACCTCGTCGCGCACGAAGCCGAACGCCTTACGGACGTCCAGACCGGGAGTCGCGATGTGCCGCGACAGTGCAAGCGTAAACGGGCTGTTCGTGCCGTCGCCATCCTGCGCGGTGGAGCCGGCCTTGGCGGAATAGGCGATCAGCGTGTTGGGGCTGGTCGGCTCGACCTTGGCCAGGCCGCGGCCGAGGCTGCGGGTCGCGACCGTGCGCTGCATCGTCCTGGTAAACGGATTGTCGCGACAGGCGTCGAGAATGACCAGCCGCAGCTTCTTGGCCGGCTCGACGGCAACCAGGATCCGGTCGAGCGACAGCGTCTCATCATAGACGTCGGTGTCGCGCTCGAGCCGGGCATCGATCGGGATCAGGTAGTTGGAGCCTTCGACCTCCATGCCATGGCCGGCGTAATACACCACCGCGATATCGGCATCACGGGCGGCATCGGCGAAATCGCGCAGCGCCCGCCGCGTCTCTCTGGCCGTCAGGTCGCGGCGATAGTCGACGACATCGAAGCCTGCGTTCTTGAACGTCGTGGTCATGACTGCCCCGTCATTGGCGGGGTTCGTCAGCTGCGGCACGTTCTGATAGGCCGAGTTGCCGATCACGAGCGCCACGCGCTTCTCCGCGAGCGCCGGATGGCAGAGCAGCACCAACGCTGCCGCCAAAAGGAACCCGCCGCATCGAGCTGACCAAGACATTTGACTTCCCCATACCGCTGGGAGACCTGCTGGAACCTGTCTATCAGATTCCGGATCGTTCGGCTTGTGACTGGGATCACGCAGCCATTATCCCGCTCTCGCCCAGTTCCCCACGTTTATTGCGTCGCTCTCGGGGTGGCGGCAGTTCAAGCCTTGCCAAGCACGCTTTTGCATCGAAAATGCGATCGTTGTTCGTTCGCCGCAATGGAGAGAGCCGTGAGCACAGACCGTTCCAGCATCGAGGCCGTCGTGCAGGGTTATTTCGACGCGCTCTACGAGGGCGATGCCGACAAATTGGGCGCCGTGTTCCATCCGACGGCCGATCTGCGCTGGGTCGAGAATGGCGAGCTCAAGATTCTGACCGTGCCGGACTGGCTGGCCTGGGTCCGCAAACGTCCGTCCGCCAAGGCCGAGGGCAAGCCGCGCGAGGACTTCATCGTCACCATCGACCGCTCGGACGACAAGACCGCCTTCATCAAGGTGCACTGTCAGCTGCCACCGCGCTATTTCACCGATTATCTCGTCGCCATGAAGCTGAAGGATGGCTGGCAGATCGTCTCGAAGTCCTACCGCTACGATCTCAGGGACTGAGCCCGGCGCAGCGACGCCCGGCCGATCCCGATGGAAGCTCACTTTCAGATATTCCTGGTCCTGCTGGCGGTGCTGGCGGGAACCGCATTGATCGCGCGGCGCGCCAATCTCGCGCCGGCGATCCTCATGATGCTGGCCGGCATCGCGCTGGCCTTCGTGCCGACCATGCCGGCCTTCGCACTGCCGCCAGAGCTGGTGCTGCTCGTCGTGCTGCCGCCGCTGATCTATTCCTCCAGCGTCGCGATGAGCTGGCGCGAGTTCAAGCGCAATCTGCGGCCGATCGTGCTGCTGGCGGTCGGTTGCGTGCTCTTCACCGCCTCCGCGGTGGCGATCGCGACCCACTATCTTCTCGGCCTCCCCTGGAGCATCGGCTTCCTGCTCGGCGCCATCGTCGCACCGCCTGATGTCGTGGCGCCGCTCGCCATCGCCCGCCGGCTGCATCTGCCGCGCCGGGTCATGGTGATCCTCGAAGGCGAGGGCCTCGCCAACGACGCGACCGCGCTGATCCTCTATCGCTTCGCGGTGGCCGCGATCATCACCGGCACCTTCTCGCTCCCGGTTGCCGCCGGCGAGTTTGCCGCGATCGTGGTCGGCGAGATCGCCTTCGGCATCGGCGTCGGCTGGCTGATGCTGCGCGCCCGCCACTATGCGCGCGACCCGCAGGTCGAGATCACATTGTCCGTGCTGACGCCCTATCTGGCGTTCTGGATCCCCGAGCATGTCGGGGGCTCCGGCGTAATCGCAACGGTCGCCTGCGGCCTCTATATGAGCTGGAACGGGCCGCTGTGGATTTCCTCGGCAACCCGCCTGCAGGGCGTCTTCTTCTGGGACCTCATGATCTACCTGATCGAGGGCATGCTGTTCCTGCTCACCGGCTTCCAGATGCGGCTGATCTACGAGAAGTCGAAGATCTTTCCGCTCGACGAGATCGTCATCGCGACCGCTCTGGTGCTCGCCATCGTCGTGATCGCTCGCTTCGCCTGGACGTTTCCGGCGACCATCCTGCCGCGCCTCTTGAGCAGTTCGCTCCGCGCCCGCGATCCGCTGCCGCCTTGGCAGCAGACCTTCATCATCGGCTTCACCGGCGTGCGCGGCACGGTTTCGCTGGCGACCGCCCTGGCGCTGCCGCTGACATTGTCGACCGGCGATGCCTTCCCCTATCGTGACCAGATCCTATTCATCGCCTTCGGCGTCATCTTCTTCACCCTGATCGGGCTCGGCCTCACACTGCCGACGGTCGTGCAATGGCTCGGCGTCGCCCGCACGGGACGCGCCGAGCATGCCCGCGAGCACGAGCAGGAAATCGCCGCCCGGCGCGAGGCGCTCGACAGCGCACTGCGGTCGCTGGAGACGATGACCAATGATCGCGACCTGTCGGATGAGGTGGTTCGGCTGCTGCGGGCACGCCACGAGGTGCGGGCCAACCAGCTGCCCGAGGGTCTCAAGCCGGATGACAACGACGCGTCCGCGCTCGGCATCGAACTGACGCGCGAATTGATCACGGCGGAACGCAAGTTCATCCATGTGATGCTGCGCGACGGCAAGATCACCGACGAGACCCGCCGCCGCATCGAGCGCGACCTCGATCTGGAGGAGGCAAGCCTCGCCAATCGGGAATACGAGCACCTGCCGCTTTAACGGACGACATCCCGTCCTCGGCCAGCGCTGCTCGTCCGAAATAGCACCCGTTCTCCGGTGGACGAACGGCGCCGATCCGTGAGCCGGATGGCGCCGATGACGCCGCGGCGCATACGCCCGCCGCACGATGCCCCCAGCACGCCGGCGTCGGCCATCCCCGCCAACGACGATCCCGGGTCGCCGTAGCGGAGATGCCGGACAACTTCGATGGATCATGCCCAGGACATGACCGTCGGCACCGTCGCTCGCTCTGATGATCTGATCTGACCAAGCGGCAGCCGTTTGCCGCCAATTTCCGCACGTCAGGCTCAAAAGTTCCGCAGCCGCGGCCTCATGACCGTTTGACAGATTAATTTCGATATCTGAAATTCTATTTCAGAAATGAGGTGCACGATGGCTCGGCTCACCCCGGTGCAACGCAAGACCGATACGGCCCTGCTGGACCCCGGCGAGGATACGCGGATCGTTCAGGGACTGGCTCGCGGCCTCGCGGTGCTCAGGGCCTTCCAGCCCGGCGAGACATCGCTGAGCAATACCGAGCTGGCGGCACGCACCGGTCTCGCCAAGTGCACGATCTCACGGCTGACGCAGACGCTGACCGCGTTGGGCTATCTGTCCTATGTGCCGCGCCTGGGTCGTTACCAATTGGGGGGCGGCGTGGTCGCGCTGTGCCACTCGCTGCTGGCCGGCATGCCGCACCGCCTCGCCGCCCGGCCACTGCTGCAGGACATCGCCGATTTCGCCCGGTTGCCCGCCTCTCTCGGCATGCCGGATCAGAACGAGATGCTGACGATCGAAACAGCGCGGCACGCGGGCCTGCGCCCGCCCCGCTTCGATCTCGGCGCGCGGCTTCCCATCGAAACAACGTCGATGGGACGGGCCTATCTGTTTGCGCTGCCGGCGGACGAGCGCACGCTGCTGCTGCGCCGGCTGCGCCTGAAATGGACCAAGGCGGAGTGGCAGACGATCGATGGCGGCATCGACAAGGCGTTCACGTCGCTGGCCGAGCGCGGCTTCTGCGTCTCGCTCGGCGATAGGCGCCCGGACGTGTTCGCGGTCGGCGCGCCGCTGGTCACGCCCGAGGGGCTGGTGCTCGCGCTCAATTGCGGCGGCATGCCGTCGGAAGTCACGGCCGAGCGGCTCGAACATGAGATCGGTCCACGACTCGCCCGCGCAGCATCACAACTCTCGGCACAGGACCGCAGCCATGCGTGACTTCAGCAGGCCCGGACGCTCGGACGCCATCGGCGAACGCGGCATGGTCTGTACGTCGCATCCGGCGGCGTCGGCAGCGGGCCTCGAGATGCTCCGATCAGGCGGCAACGCCATGGACGCGGCGATCGCCGCCGTCGCCGTCCAATGCGTGGTCGAGCCGCATATGACCGGAATCGGCGGTGACTGCTTCGCTCTGTTATCCTGGAACGGCGCGTCGCCGATCGCGCTGAACGGCTCGGGCCGCGCGCCGCAGGCTGCGACGGCCGCGTGGTACGTCGAGCGCGGCCTGACGGCGATTCCGGACCAGTCGGCCCATGCCGTGACCATCCCCGGCGCGATCGCAGCCTGGTGCACGCTCAACAAGGATTATGGCGCAAAGTCCCTCGCGGAGGTCCTCGCGCCGGCGATCGGCCTCGCCGAGCAGGGCATGCGGGTCACCGCGCGCGTCGCATGGGACTGGGCACGACAGGTCGACAAGCTCTCGCGCGATCCCGATGCCCGCGCAGTTTTCCTGCCTGGCGGCAAGCCGCCGGCGTTCGGTGACCTCTTCCGTAATCCGGCCCTTGGCCGCACCTTGCGTGCGGTGGCTCAAGACGGCGCGGCTGCGTTCTATCGCGGCAGCGTGGCGGAGGCGTTGACACGCAAGCTGCGCGCCCATGACGGGCTGCACAGCATCAACGACTTCGCCAGCGAGCACAGCGACTATGTGCAGCCGGTCAGCACGGCCTATCGCGGCCACACGGTCTACGAATGCCCTCCAGCGGGACAGGGCTTGGCGGCGCTGATGATTCTGCGCCTGATCGAACGCTTCGCGCTCGGCCATGCGCGGCACTCCGAGGCCGACCGGATCCACTATTTGGCCGAAGCGACCAAGGCCGCCTACCGTGCGCGCGACGCCTATTTCTGCGACCCCGCGTTCGGACACACGCCTGCCGCCAGCTTTCTGTCCGACGATTGGACGCAGCGCGCGAGCGATCTGATCCAACCCGACCGCGCCACCGCGCCGGAGGCCTGGGGCGAGATCGAGCACAAGGACACGGTCTATGTCTCCGTCGTCGATCGCGATCTGAACGCCGTCTCGCTGATCAATTCGTTGTTCGCCCCGTTCGGCAGCGGCCTCTACGAGCCCACGACCGGCGTGCTCTTGCATAATCGCGGGCTCGGCTTTCGGACCGATCCGGCGCATCCAAGCGCGATCGCCCCTGGAAAGCGCCCGATGCACACCATCATTCCGGGGATGCTCTATCGCGACGGCCTTCCCATGATGCCGTTCGGCGTGATGGGCGGCCACTACCAGGCGACGGGCCACGCCCACTTCGTCTCGCAGATCCTCGATCACGGACGCAGCGTCCAGGAAGCTGCCGACGTGCCGCGTTCGTTCGCCTTCGACGGCAAGCTGTCTCTGGAGACGGCCATCTCAGCCGACGTGAAGCGCGACCTCGAAGGCCGCGGCCACACGGTCGAGTGGTCTGATTTTCCGATCGGTGGCGCCCAAGCGGTCTGGATCGATCGCGAACGCGGCATTCTGATCGGGGCATCCGACCAGCGCAAGGACGGGATGGCGCTCGGGTTCTAAGGCGGAGAGGGAAGAAGCCATGGATGACCGGATCTCGCAGGACCAACGGACCCCATACCGGGCTTCATCGCCGAACTTCTCCGCCGCTCCCGGTGCTCACCCCTCCGCGATCCATGTCTCCGCGCTCTGCAAGACCTATGGCACCGACGACACCGGCGTCATGGCGTTGGACGACATCAACCTGGACATCCGTGCAGGGGAGTTCGTCACGGTCGTCGGCCCATCCGGCTGCGGAAAATCGACATTGATGCGCATGATCGCCGGGCTGATCGCGCCGAGCCGCGGCGAGATCAGGCTGGGCGGCGACATCGTCCGGGGAACGCGGCGCGACATCGGCATCGTCTTCCAGTCACCCGTCCTGTTTCCGTGGCGCACCGTGCTCGAAAACGTCCTGATTCCCATCGACGTTCAGCGCCGCGGCCGCCAGCAGAACCTGCCGAAGGCGCGCGACCTGCTCGCCATGGTCGGCCTTGCCGATTTCGCCCACCGATATCCAGCGGAGTTGTCGGGCGGCATGCAACAGCGCGTCGGCATCGCGCGGGCGCTGGTGAACAATCCGGCGATCCTGCTCATGGACGAGCCCTTCGGCGCCCTCGACGCCATGACGCGAGAGAACCTCAACGTCGAATTGCAGCGGCTCTGGCAGAGCAACGGCAACACCGTCCTGCTCATCACCCATTCGATCTCCGAAGCCGTCTTCCTCGCCGACCGCGTCGTGGTGATGACCGCGCGACCGGGACGGATCGCCGAAGTGCTGGAGATCGATCTGCCGCGGCCTCGCACGCTCGAGATGATGGGCAGCACCGCGTTCGGCCACTACGTCAACCGCATCAGAACCCATTTCGGCGCCAAAGGAGCGGACTAATGCTCGACCTCGCCTCCGTCGACACGCCGCGCAACCGTCTTCTGAGTGTTCTGCTGCTCGCCGGCCTGCTCGTGAGTTGGGAGGTCGTGATCCGCGTGTTCGGCATCGCGCCCTTCATCCTTCCGGCGCCATCGGCCGTCGCACAGGCGCTGTGGCGCGGCTTTGCGAATGGGCCGTTCCTTCAGCACACTTTGATCACCGTTGCGGAGGTGCTGCTCGGCTTCATCTTCGGCTCCGCCGTCGGCCTGGTGCTCGGCGTCGGAATCGCGCTCAATCGACACATCGCCTATTTCGTCTATCCCTACATCGTGATGTTCCTGTCGATGCCGAAAGTGGCGCTGGCGCCGCTGATCGTGCTCTGGTTCGGCCTCGGCATCACATCGAAGATCGTCACCGCCGCGCTGGTCACCTTTTTCCCGGTGATGGTCAACACCATCGCCGGCCTCAACGCCGCCGATCGCGACGGCATCGACCTGATCCGCTCGCTTGGCGGTACCGAGCGCCAGATCTTCACCATGCTTCGGCTGCCCGCGGCTCTGCCCATGATCGTCGCCGGGCTCGAGATCGCGATGACACTTTCCTTGATTGGAACGGTGGTCGCCGAGCTGATCGGAGCCGAGCAGGGCCTGGGCATGCTGATGCAAAGCATGAATTTCTCCATGGATACCGCCGGCGTGTTCTCGATCCTGATCGTGCTCGCAATCGTCGGCCTGGTCCTGAACCAGGCGCTGAAGTCGGCGCGCCGCCGGATGATCTTCTGGGAAAATGCCGGCCGCGCCGCATCGACCCCATCAAAGCGCGCGTCGCCTGCGACCGAGGTCGAGAACACGCTGGCCGTTTCGCGCTGAGCCAACGTCTCCCCCGGCAGCATGACGTTGCGTGTCGCGGGTCGGTCAAACGGAGGAAGAGGACATGAACTACAAGTCTGCACTCGTCGCCGCATCGCTGGGCGTTGCGGTGCTGCTCCAGGCTACGGCCGCCATCGCGCAGACCAAGGTCAGGGTGGGCTGGTGCACCAGCGTTCCGACCACAGGTGCCGTGCCGTTCGCCGTGGCGACGAAGCTGGGCTGGTTCAAGCAGGCCGGCGTGGATGTCGAGCTCGTCAATTTTCCCGGCTCCTCCGATTGCGTCCGCAATGTCGCCACCGGCGAGGTGCTGGTCGCCGTGCCAACGGTCGATCCAGTCGCCATCCTGAGTCTGACCGGCGTCAGAACCCAGGTGTTCTACACCGCCTATCGCCGCAACATCTTCGGGCTGGCGGTGCCGGCCGACAGTCCCATCAAGACCTACGCCGACCTGCGCGGCAAGAAGATCGGCGTCACCTCGATGGCGTCGGCGGGTGTGATCGTCGCGCGATCGGTCGCCAAATCAACGTCGCTGGACCCCGACCGCGACATTCGGATCGTGGTGTCCGGGCAGCCGGCCCAGACTGCGGTCCTGCTCAAGCGGGGCGACATCGACGCGGTATCGCAATGGGACACGCAATACGCGCTGATGGAACTGGCCGGCGTGCCGATGCGCCAGCTCGACGACAAATCTCTCAGCTCTTTCCCTGCCAACAGCTTCGTGGCCACACCCGACACCATCAAGACCAAGAGCGATCTCTTGAGCCGCATGATGCGCGCCTACACGATGGGCGTGCTGTACACGATCGCCAAGCCGCGCGCAGCCAGCGAGATGTTCCATGCCGTCTATCCGCAGGTGGTCCCGGCTGGCATGGACCCGGTCCAGGCCCTGGACCAGGCCACCACGATGCTCAGCACGGTCATCGCGAAATGGACGCTCGAGTCGACCGACATCCGCTGGGGCGAGAGCAGCCTCGATACCTATCAGCGCTATCTCGACTGGCTCCGCGATGCCGGCATCCTGAAGGACAAGGTGGATGCGCGCGACATCGCGACCAACGAGCTGGTCGACGCCATCAACAAGGACCTTGACCTGAAGGCTGTCGAAGCCGCGCTGGCCAACTAAGTCCGAGCCGCACCCGTCTCATCAACACCCGAGAGAGAAACAGATGCCAGACGCGATATCGATCGACGTTCCACCCAACGATCTCGAAGCCTTCTGGATGCCGATGACGGCGAACCGGCGCTTCAAGAAGACGCCGATGTTCTTCTCCGCCGCCGAAGGCATGTATTATGCGACGCCCGATGGCCGCCGCGTGCTGGATGCGATCGCCGGACTCTGGTGCGTCAATGCGGGCCATTGCCATCCCAGGATCGTCGAGGCGATCAGGGCTCAGGCCGGCAAGCTGGATTACGCGTCGAGCTTCGGCGTCGGTCATCCGCTGGCCTTCCATTTCGCGAACCGTGTAGTCGAGATCGCACCACCCGGCTTTCGCCATCTGTTTCTTGCCGGCTCCGGATCGGAAGCCGTCGACAGCGCCCTGAAGTTCGCCCTGGCCTATCATCGGGCGCGTGGCGAGGGACACCGCCAGCGACTGATCGGCCGGCAGCGCGCCTATCACGGCGTCGGCTTCGGCGGCCTGTCGGTATCGGGCATCGGCTGGCAGCGCGCGCAGTTCGGCGCGTTGTTGCCGGCGACGTCCCACCTGCCGCACACGCATGATCTGGCGCGCAACGCGTTCAGCCGCGGCCAGCCGGCGCATGGCGTCGAATTCGCCGATGCGCTCGAGGGATTGTTGTTCGCGGTCGATCCATCGACGGTGGCCGCGGTCATCGTCGAGCCGGTCGCCGGCGCGGGCGGCGTGCTGCCGCCGCCGCAAGGTTATCTGCAGCGGCTGCGCGAGATCTGCGACCGCCACGGCATTCTGTTGATCTTCGATGAGGTGGTGACCGGCTTCGGCCGGCTCGGCGCCCCCTTCGCGGCCCAGGCCCTCGGGGTCGGCCCCGACCTCATCACCTGCGCCAAGGGCATGACCAGCGGCACCGTGCCGATGGGCGGCGTGTTGATCAGCGATCGCGTTCACGACGGGCTGTCACAGGGGCCCGAGGCGGTTCCGGAACTCGCCCACGGCTACACGTATTCAGGCCACCCGCTCGCCTGCGCAGCGGGACTTGCCGCGCTCGACGTCTACCGCGACGAAGGGCTGTTCGAGCGGGCTGCCCGGCTGGCGCCGATCTGGGAGGATGCGCTGCACGGACTGCGCACGCTCGGACCGGTCAGGGACATCCGCAATCTCGGCCTGCTGGGCGCCATCGAGATCGACGGCGGAGACGGCGCCCCGGGCGAACGCGCGCGCGCCTGCGCCGAGGTCTGCCTGGAGCGCGGGGTGTTCATCCGCGCCCTCGGCGACACCCTGATTCTCTCGCCTCCTCTGGTGATCGACGAGGGACAGATCGGACAGATCGTCGACGCCATCGGCAGCGGCCTCAGGCGACTTGCCGCGTGAGCGCGGGCCGGCGATCGAACGCCGGCACCGGCTGATCCTCAGGACGGGCGCAAACACCTCCTGAGAACGCAAGGCGACATTCGCGGGCGCTTGTGGCCCAGCCGGAGCGATCCGGCGGCCTTACCGCTCGATCATCCAGCGCGTCACCGCCTGGTGGTAGTTCATCGGACCCGGCACGGTCTTATAGGTCTTCACATAGCGGAAGCCGGCCTTCTGCAACGCGCGGTTGGGGGCGGTGTTGTAGGCATGCGGCTCGCAGAACAGCCGCTTGAGCTCGAGCCGCTCGACATAGAGGTCGACGCTGCGGCTGACGCAGGCGGTGCCGAGGCCGCGGCCGCGCAGCTCCGGCGCGGTGACGTGCAGATGCATATTGGCGTGGCTGCCGCGCACGATCCGATCGCAGCTGGAGAAGCCGATCGGCCGGCCGTCGAGTTGCCAGACCACCATCAGCACCGCGCGCTCGGCAACCGGCGTTTCATAGAGTGACTTGAACAGATGGCTCCAGACCGGCCTGGTCGGCATCCGCGTCGGATCGATACCCATCAAATCGAGCTGCTCGACCGTCGACGAATAGAAATAGTCGATGACCATCGCGGTCTCGTCGAGTGTCATGTCGCGGATGTCGAGATTCATCGAGACGCCGTTTCCCCAGGCGTCAGGGTGCCGATCATGCGGGGCTGCAGTAGGGCGGCACGGCGGCGGCGCGTTGCGGCCGATCCGCGGGCGACGAATTTCAGACCGAGGTAAGCTGCACAAGCGGCCAACGGCTGCTGAGTCAGCTGTCGTGCTCACGACGAAATCTTGAAGACGAGATCTTGAGGACGAGATCTCACCGCGGGCTTTGTCTTCTTGAGCTCCACCCGTCTGCAACAGCACCATCGCCGATGGCGACCGGAGTGATGCGCTCGTCTGCTTCCCCACCGTGATGCCGGGCTTGTCCCGGCCATCCACGTCGTTCGGCATCCACGGAAGGACGTGGATGCCCGGACAGCCCGGGCATGACGGAGAAACTCAAGGGCAGACGTTTGCGCCGCGATCTGACGCACCGCGCAATCAGCCCACGGCGCAGGAGGCGCCGCCGGCCCAGATCCGGGCGCGTCCTACTCCGCCGCGGTCACGCTCTCCGGCGCCTTCGCGCCGCTGCCGTAGCGCTGGTCGATGTAGTCGATGACCAGCGCCTTGAAATCGGCGGCAATGGTCGGCCCGCGCAACGTGCGGAACTTCTTGCCGTCGACGAACACGGGGGCGGCCGGGGCCTCGCCGGTGCCCGGCAGGGAGATGCCGATATTGGCGTGCTTGGATTCGCCGGGGCCGTTGACGATGCAGCCCATGACGGCGACGTTGAGATTCTCGACGCCCGGATATTTCGACTTCCAGGCCGGCATTTCCTCGCGGATGAAATCCTGGATCGAACGCGCCAGTTCCTGGAACGTTGTCGAGGTGGTGCGGCCGCAGCCCGGGCAGGCCGCGACCAGCGGCACGAAGGTGCGGAAGCCCATGGTCTGCAGCAGCTCCTGCGCGACCTGGACCTCGAGGGTGCGATCGCCGCCGGGCTCCGGCGTCAGCGAAATGCGGATGGTGTCACCGATGCCCTGCTGCAGGAGGATGCCGAGCGCGGCCGAGGAGGCGACGATGCCCTTGGAGCCCATGCCCGCCTCGGTGAGGCCGAGATGGATGGCGTAGTCGGAGCGTGCGGCGAGGTCCTGATAGACCGCGATCAGGTCCTGCACGGCCGAGACCTTGGCCGACAGGATGATGCGGTCCTTGGGCATGCCGAGCTCTTGCGCCCGTGCGGCCGACAGCAGCGCCGACTGCACCATGGCCTCGCGGGTCACGGCGCGGGCGTCGCGCGGCGTCGCCGACGCGGCGTTCTCATCCATCAGCTTGGACAACAGCTCCTGGTCGAGCGAGCCCCAATTGGCGCCGATGCGCACCGGCTTGCCATATTTGTTGGCGAGCTCGATGATGGTCGAGAACTGGGTGTCGCGCTTGTCCTTGAAGCCGACATTGCCGGGATTGATGCGATACTTGGCCAGCGCCTCGGCGCAGGCCGGATAATCGGTCAGGAGCTTGTGGCCGATGTAATGGAAATCGCCGATCAGGGGCGTGGTGATGCCGCGCTTGTCGAGCTGCTCGCGGATATGCGGGACGGCCGCCGCGGCCTCCTCGCGATCCACGGTGATGCGGACCATCTCGGACCCGGCGCGCGCCAGCGCTGCGACCTGGGCCACCGTCGATTCAACATCGGCGGTGTCGGTGTTGGTCATGGACTGGACCACGATCGGCGCACCGCCGCCCACGGCGACGTTGCCGACCATGACTTTGGTGGTCTGATGCCGGGGAGCGGGTCCGGCGATATCGGTCTGGGTCATGATCTCGGGCTTGTTCATGGGCGCTCGGATATCAGGTTTTGGTGACGTTCAGCAATGGATCAGTCGCGGCCAGGACCGCACGGTTCGGGCGGTTGACGAGAAAAAGCCCAATGATCACAAGCACAGCAGCCAGGCCAAAGGCCAGCGTCAGGGCGTCATGCAGGATGAAATAGCTCGCCACGACCCCGAATAAAGGGGTGATGAAGGTAAATGCCGACAATTTGCTGGCCGAATAGGCCTTGATCAGCGCGAACCAGATCGTGAACGTGGTGCCGACCACCCAGATCGACTGGTAGGCCATCAGCCCGATCACGAAGGGGCTGGGAACCTGGGCCAGCCGTTCGCCGGCGATCAGGGCCGCCGCCGCCATGATCGGGACCGAGACACCGACCTGGTATCCCAGTGCGCGCTCGGGCGCGATGAAGCGCAGCCTTGTGCCTTTGACGAACACGGTGGTCACGCCCCACAGCAGGCCGCCACCGACCACCAGGAGATCGCCGAGCAGCACCCTGCCGTCGACATTGGCCTGGGGAATGCCGATCGCCAGCGCCACGCCGGTGAAGCTCATGGCGAGGCCGCCCCATTGCGCCGGGCCGAGCCGCTCGCCAAGGAAGCGGAACGAGCCGAGCGCGACGAAGAACGGCGCCGTGTAGAGAAACACCACGGCCCGCGACGCCGAGGTCAGCAGCAGGCCCTGATAGATCAGCACGAACTCGAACCCGAATAGCGCCCCCGCGACCAGACCAAGCCCTAGCGTTCCGTCGCGCTCGAACATTTTCACGCCGCGCAGCTGCGCAAAGATCAGCAGCACCGGCAGCGCACCGGCCGATCGGAACGTCGCCTGCAGCAGCGGCGGAATCTCCGGCAGCGCCAGCTTGATCGCGATCTGGTTGAAGGCCCAGGACAGACAGAGCACGAGCACGATGGCGATCGCGCCCGGACCGAGCGGCCGGGTCCCGGCCGGTGGCGATGAGTTTGCGGACATTTGCTCCCGGCCGACGTTGATTTTCGTTGGGCCGAACGCTTATCGCGCTCAGGCCGCCTTCTGGCAATGTGCGCAGAGGCCGGTGATCTCGACCACCGACATCTTGGGCAGGAACCCCGACGCCGCCGCCGCGCTCTTCAAACTCTCCGCAATCGGCGCGGCGGGAACCTCGCCGACGGCACCGCAGCTCTCGCAGATAAGGAACGCCACCAGCGCGGTCTGCTCATGGTCATGCGCGCAGGCGAGAAAGGCGTTGCGGCTTTCGATGCGGTGCACCAGGCCGTTGGCCATCAGGAACTCGAGCGCGCGATACACCGTGATCGGGGCCGGCCGCGGCGCCACCTTCGCGAGTTCCTCGATGATCTCATAGGCGCCGAGCGGCCGATGGCTGGAGAGCAACGCCTCCAACACCTGGCGCCGCAAGGGCGTGAACTTCTGGCCGCGCTGGGCGCAGACGCGCTCGGCGTGGGTCAGACCATCGGCCGCACAGCGGCCATGATCATGGTCCGGCGCCGGGAAGGTGGGTTTTGCGAGGGTCATTGCAGACAATCTAGCATTCCCTTCGGCTCCCGCCAAAGGGCGGGCGGCCGAGCCATGCATTTGTGACAAGGCCCGGCCGCACTCCGTCACCATCAAATATTCATAAGCTTGCTTATTATATTCGAGGCTCATAAGAGCCTCAGCTTCGTTTCCCGCTTGCACCCGAGATCAGCCATGCCCCGCACGTCCGTGGACGTGAATTTCCTGTTTACGCTCGGCGAGTTGCAGCGCCTGGTGCGCGCCTATGCCGACAAGGAGGCGGCGCGCTTCGGCATGACCCGCGCGCAATGGGCGGTGCTCGCCAAGGTCGAGCGCAACGAAGGCCTGAAACAATCGGAGCTCGCCGAGCAGATGGAGATGCAGCCGATCACCCTGACGCGGCTGATCGACAAGCTGGCCGAGGCCGGTCTGATCGAGCGCCGCGGCGACGATACCGATCGCCGCGTCAACCGGCTTTATCTGAAGAAGGCTGCACGCCCCTTGCTCGCCAAGCTGGCGGTGCTGCGCGGCGAGCTGACCGACACCGCCCTTCAGGGCATCAGCCCGGCCGAGGCCGAACGGCTGATGACCCATCTCGAAGCCATCAAAGAAAATGTCAGAAACGCCCTGCAGTCCCTGTGTGACGCGCAGCGAAAGGAGCAGCGCTATGGCTGAGCCAGCCCTGAAACTCGCCCCTGACCAGAAGACCAATCCCGATGCGGCGCCGCCTCCGGCCGTGGAAGCCAAGCCGGCGCGGCCTGGATTTTTGCGGCGTTATCGCCGCCCGCTGCTGCTGGTCGTGCTGCCGCTGCTCGCCGCGGCCGGCGGCCTCGCGCTCTATCTCAATGGCGGCCGCTACGTGACCACGGACGACGCCTATGTCGGGGCGCAAAAGGTGCTCATCACCCCCGACATCTCCGGCAAGATCGTCAAGGTCGTCGTGAAGGAAGGCCAGCAGGTACAGAAGGGCGACGAACTGTTCGAAATCGATCCGGTGCCCTATCGCCTCGCGGTGGACCAAGCCAAGGCGGCGCTGGAGCAGGCGCGCACGAGCTATGAGAATCTCACCGCCAACGTCAAGATCTACGGCCAGATGCTCGATCTGGCACAGCAGGGCATCGACCTGAAGCAGAAGGACGTCGAGCGCAAGCAGACCCTGGCCAAGAACAATTTCGGCTCGCAGCTCGATCTCGACAATGCCGCGAATGCGCTGGTGACGGCGAGCGCGCAGGCGCAGTTCATCAAGCAGCAGCTGTCGAACGCCAGGACGCAGCTGCTCGGCAATCCCGATCTGCCGCTGGAGCAGTTCCCGCCTTACGTCCAGGCCAAGGCCAAGCTCGAGGACGCGCAGCGCGACCTCGACCACACCACCCTGCGCGCGCCGATGCCGGGCGTCGCCACCCAGGTGGACCAGATCCAGCTCGGCCGCTTCGTCACCGCGGGCACGCCGGTGTTCTCGGTGATCGACGTCAGCAATCCCTGGGTCGACGCCAATCCGAAGGAGAGCGACTTCACCTATGTCGCGGTCGGCCAGCCGGTCGAGCTCGATGTCGACGCCTTCCCGAACCATCGCTTCAAGGGCACCATCGGCTCGCTGTCGCCGGGCACCGGCGCGCAATTCGCGATCCTGCCGCCGCAGAATGCCAGCGGCAATTTCGTCAAGGTGGTACAGCGCGTGCCGGTCCGGATCTATTTCGACAAGACCGACAAGTTCGTCACCAGGCTCAAGGCCGGCATGAGCGTCAACGTGTCGATCGACACCGGCCATCAGCGCACGCTGGCGGGTCTTTTCGGCGCCGCCCACGCGGCGGAGAAGGAGGAGTAGCCGCGATGACTGCGCCGGCGGCCTCATCCTCGGCGGTTCCTGGGTTCCGCCGCAACATGGTGACGATCTGCGCCATGACGGCGACGATCATGCAGGCGCTCGACACCACCATCGCCAATGTCGCCTTGCCCTACATGCAAGGCACGCTGTCAGCCTCGACCGACCAGATCAACTGGGTGCTGACCTCCTACATCGTCGCGGCCGCGATCATGACCGCGCCGGTGGGCTGGATCGCCAACCGCTTCGGCCGCAAGCGCACCTTCATCGTCTGCTCGGCCGGCTTCACTATTGCTTCGGTCATGTGCGGTCTGGCCCAGGACATCACCCAGATGGTGCTGTTCCGCCTGTTGCAGGGCGTGTTCGGTGCCTCGCTGGTGCCGCTGTCGCAGGCCGTGATGCTCGACTCCTACGCGCTGCATGAGCGCGCCAAGGCGATGGCGATCTGGGGCATGGGCGTGATGCTCGGCCCGATCATGGGGCCCTCGCTGGGCGCCTGGCTGACCGAGACTTATTCCTGGCATTGGGTGTTCTTCGTCAACCTGCCGTTCGGCGCCGTGACCGTGCTCGGCCTGATGGCCTTCATGGAGGAAACCAAGCCGAATGCGGAACTCACGTTCGACTGGTTCGGCTTCGTCGCGCTCGCCATCGGCATCGGCTCGCTGCAGATCGCGCTCGATCGCGGCGAGGATCAAGGCTGGCTCGAGAGCAACGAGATCATCATCGAGTTCATCATTGCCGGCGTCGGCTTCTACTACTTCCTTGCCCATTCGCTGACCACGCAACGGCCGTTCATCCAGTTCGCGCTGTTCAAGGACCGTAATTTCGTCGGCGGCTGCGTGTTCATGACCGTGATGGGCCTTGTGCTATTCTCGACCATGGCGCTGTCCTCGCCGTATCTGCAGAACGTCATCGGCTATCCGATCATCACCGCCGGCGTCCTCCTGGCGACCCGTGGCTGCGGCACGTTGGTCGCAATGATGCTGGTCGGCCGGCTGTTGCGTTTTATCGAGGCGCGCACCTTGATCGTGGTCGGACTGTCGCTGACGGCGTTGTCGCTGTTCCAGATGACCGGCTGGACCGACCACACCGGCGTGCCCGAGATCATCACCGTCAGCATCATGCAGGGCTTTGGCTTCGGCCTGGTGTTCGTGCCGCTGTCGACCGTGGCGTTCCTCACCTTGCCGGGCCATTTGCGCACGGATGGAACATCAATGCTGACTTTGGTGCGCAACGTCGCAAGCTCGATCGGGATCTCGATCGCGATCGCGCAGCTGACGGAAGGAACACGCCGCAGCCACGCGATCCTGGTCGAGCACATCAACCCGTTCAACCACGCTCTGCAGATGCCGAACGTGGCGGGGCTGCTCAACCTGTCGACCGATGCCGGACGCGCGATGGCCGATGCCATGGTCATGATGCAGGCCCAGATCCTGGCGTTCTCCCACGATTACCAGCTGGTGATGACGTTCATCCTGGTGTCGATCCCGCTCGCCGTCATGATCGGCTCGACCCGCACCGCGCTCCGCGCCCAGTCCGCGCCGGCGGAGCACGCTGTGATGGAGTAGTTCCCGGTATGCGTATGCTGCGGACGCGCGTGCGGCGTTCGGACGCGGCGCGCGTCGGATAGCGAAAAGGTGACCGGCTCGTGATGCAATTGTAACTTCAAGCCGGCCCGATTCCAGCTATCGTTTCCATACCCCACTCGGATCTCTGCGTATGAGTTGCGCGCAGAGACTGCACCTCATGAGCGCCCCACTCGTGATGTGCCGGGCGGGGGCGGTGGCTCCTCCAGCGCCGCCCCCAGCCCCCGGGGATTTTCCGCTCATGAAATGCCGTATTTCGCCTGCAGGCGAGAAAGCCTGCAACGACCACCGCTTAGCGGCTACTTGATCGGGGCGCGCGGCAGCACGGTGTCGCCGATCTCCATGCGGTAGACGTGATCAAGCGCGTACCAGGGCGCGGTGACGTCGGCGTCGGTCGGATGCGGTTCGTCGTGGCGGATGAAGTTGCCCAACAAGGCCTTGGTCACGCCGAACTGCACGTCGCTGTCGATGTGCGGGTCGTGGGGGTCGTAGACCTGCGAGATCAGCACCTTGAAGCCTTGCTTGACGATCAGCGCATGCAGATGCGCCGGGCGATACGGATGCCGGCCCTGCGCCTTCAGGAGCCGGCCGACCACGCCGTCGGTCGGAATCGGATATCCGACCATCATCACCGAGCGGAACCAGAAGCGGCCGTCGTCATCGGTGGTGAACTTGCCGCGCAGGTTCATGTCGGCCTGCTCCGGATCCTGGTTCTCGTAATAGCCGACCGGCGAGGCGTGCCAGACGTCGACCTCGGCGCCGGCGACCGGCGCGCCGTGCGGATCGACCACGCGTCCGGTGACGAACAGCGCCGGACCCGGTGTGGCCGAGCGCACGATCGAGCCGCCATTCTCGGTCCGCGGCGAGTTCAGCCGCCAGAACGGGCCAAGCAGCGACTGCGCCGTCTCGGTGTTGCCGCCATCGCCATTGTTGAGCAGGCAGACCAGCGGCGAGACGCCGAGCGAACCGGCCATCAGCACCACTTCATTGTGGGTGTCGTTGGTGCGCTGTCCCAGTTCAGCGATGAGGGCGGCGGCCTCGCGGAATTCGGCCTCGGTGAGACGGACATCGCGCACGAAGCCGTGCAGGTGCTTGACGAGCGAGACCATGATCTCGCGCAGCCGCGGATTGGAGGTCTGCTCCATCACCGCCAGCACCGCCGGCGTGACGTCCTGTTCGCGGGAGATGGTCATGGCACGATCCCTCGGCATTCTCCGTCATTGCGAGGAGCGCAGCGACGAAGCAATCCAGGGCTACACATGCGACTCTGGATTGCTTCGCTTCGCTCGCAATGACGGCGGAGTATTAGTCGAGCTTCTCGACGGCGAGCGCGACGCCCTGCCCAACGCCGACGCACATCGTGGCCAGCGCGCGCTTGCCGCCGCGGACTTCCAGCCCGTGCACGGCGGTCATCGCGATGCGCGCGCCGCTCATGCCGAGCGGATGGCCGAGCGCGATGGCGCCGCCATGCGGGTTGACGAAATCGGCATCCTCGGCGACGCCGAGCTGGCGCAGGCAGGCGATGCCCTGGCTGGCGAACGCCTCGTTCAGCTCGATCAGGTCGAAATCGGTGATCTTCAGGCCGAGCCGCTCCATCAGCTTGCGCACGGCCGGGACCGGACCGATGCCCATGATGCGCGGCGGCACGCCGGCCGAGGCAAGGCCGAGCACGCGCGCACGCGGCGTCAGGCCGTGCTTCTTCACCGCCGCTTCCGAGGCCAGGATCATCGCGGCGGCGCCGTCATTGACACCCGAGGCGTTGCCGGCGGTCACCGTACCCGGATTGCGCACGATCGGCTTCAGCTTGGCGAGACCTTCCAGCGTGGTCTCGGGACGCGGATGCTCGTCCTTGTCGACGGTGATGGGACCAGCCTTGCCGCCGGGTACGGACACCGGCGTGATCTCGGCGGCGAAATAGCCTGACGCGATCGCCTGGCCGGCGCGCTGCTGGGAGCGGATCGCGAACGCGTCCTGGTCGGCGCGCGACACCTGGAATTCCTCGGCGACGTTCTCGCCGGTCTCCGGCATCGAATCGACGCCGTACTGCTGCTTGATCAAGGGATTGATGAAGCGCCAGCCGATCGTGGTGTCGAAGATCTCGGCCGAGCGCGAGAACGCTTCCGTCGCCTTGCCCTGCACGAACGGCGCTCGCGTCATCGATTCGACGCCGCCGGCAATCGCGAGATCGACCTCGCCAGCACGGATGGCGCGGCCCGCGGCGCCGACCGCGTCGAGGCCGGAGGCGCAGAGACGGTTGAGCGTCTGGCCGGGAATGGAGTCGGGCAGGCCCGCGAGCAGCAGCGCCATGCGCGCGACGTTGCGGTTGTCCTCGCCGGCCTGGTTGGCGCAGCCGAAGAACACCTCGTCGACCGCGGCCCAGTCGAGATTCGGATGCTTGGCCTTGAGCGCCTTCAGCGGCGTCGCCGCGAGATCGTCGGTGCGCACTTTCGCCAGCGAGCCGCCGAAACGGCCAATCGGGGTCCGCACCGCATCGCAAATGAACACGTCTCGCATCGCTCTCTCCCGGGATCTCGATGTTTTCTGGTCAGAATTGACGGCGGTTTTAGGAGTGCGCCGAAGGCAGGTCAAATGACGGGGGCGCGGGGTGGTATGCGTGGCGCCGTCGGATGCGACCTCCCCCGCCCGCGGGGGAGGAGCAAAGCCGGCCACCGTCCGAGGTTCAGCGCAGGCCCCGCCTCAAACTCTCCGTCATTCCGGGGCGGCGCGCGCAAGCGCGACGAGCCCGGAATCGATCGGTCCACACGACCCGCCGCATGATGGATTCCGGGTTCGTGCTGCGCACGCCCCGGAATGACGAGAGGAGAGAGCTGCGATCATCTCAGGCACCATATCGGGGGCGACATTGCCATCGTGGAAAACCGGGACATCGCCTGCAAAGCGGTAGGACCGTCCGGGCAAATTGGCTAGTTTCCGCGCCATGACGATCCAGCAGCCCATCACCGCCCCGGTTCCACAGGAAACCGCGCCCGCCGAGGCGCCGGCCAAGCTCACGCCGATGATGGAGCAATATCTGGACATCAAGGCCGCCCATCCGGGGCTCCTCTTGTTCTACCGGATGGGCGACTTCTACGAGCTGTTTTTCGAGGACGCGGAGGTCGCGTCGAAGGCGCTCGGCATCGTGCTGACCAAGCGCGGCAAGCATCAGGGCCAGGACATCCCGATGTGCGGCGTGCCGGTGGAGCGCTCCGAGGACTATCTGCACCGGCTGATCGCGCAAGGCATCCGCGTCGCCGTCTGCGAGCAGATGGAGGATCCGGCGGCAGCGCGGGCGCGCGGTAACAAGAGCGTGGTCAAGCGCGGCGTGGTGCGCGTGGTGACGCCGGGCACGCTCACCGAAGACAATCTGCTCGATGCCCGCGCCAATAATTATCTGCTGGCGATCGCGCGCAGCCGCGGCTCCTCCGGCGGCGACCGGCTCGGGCTCGCCTGGATCGACATTTCGACCTCGGACTTCATCGTCACCGAATGCGCCTTCGCCGAGCTGACCGCGACGCTCGCCCGCATCAATCCGAACGAAGTGATCATCTCGGATGCGCTGTATTCGGATGAAGTCTTCGAACCGGTGCTGCGCGAGCTCGCCGCGGTGACGCCGCTGACGCGCGACGTGTTCGACGGCGCCACCGCCGAGCGGCGGCTGTGCGACTATTTTGCCGTCGCCACCATGGATGGGCTGGCCGTGCTGTCGCGGCTGGAAGCGACCGCAGCGGCCGCTTGCGTCACCTATGTCGAGCGCACCCAGGTCGGCCAGCGCCCGCCGCTGGCGCCGCCGGCGCGCGAGGCGACCGGCAGCACCATGGCGATCGACCCGGCCACCCGGGCCAATCTCGAGCTGACGCGCACGCTCGCCGGCGAGCGCCGCGGCTCGCTGCTCGACGCCATCGACTGCACGGTGACCTCGGCCGGCTCACGCCTGCTGGCGCAGCGGCTTGCGGCGCCCTTGACGGAGCCGGCGCAGATCGGCCGCCGGCTCGATGCCGTCAACGTGTTCGTCGCCGACAGCGCCGCGCGCGAGGACATCCGCGCGATCCTGCGCGGCGCGCCGGACATGACGCGCGCGATGGCACGGCTGTCGGTCGGCCGCGGCGGCCCGCGCGATCTCGCGGCCTTACGCGACGGCATCCTCGCCGCCGACCAGGCGCTCGGGCGGCTGTCGGCGCTGGATCAGCCGCCGCAGGAGATCGCGGCCGCGATGGCGGCGCTGGCGCGGCCGGCGCGCGCGCTCGCCGAAGAATTGAGCCGCGCGCTCGACGAGCAGTTGCCGCTGATCAAGCGTGACGGCGGCTTTGTCCGCTCAGGCTATGATTCGACCCTCGACGAGACGCGCAATCTGCGCGACGCGTCCCGCCTCGTCGTCGCCTCGATGCAAGCGCGCTATGCCGACCAGACCGGCGTCAAGGCGCTCAAGATCCGCCACAACAACGTGCTCGGCTATTTCGTCGAGGTCACCGCGCAGCACGGCGATAAATTGATGTCGGCGCCGCTGAACGCGACCTTCATCCATCGCCAGACGCTCGCCGGACAGGTGCGCTTCACGACATCGGAGCTCGGCGAGATCGAGGCCAAGATCGCGAACGCCGGCGAACGCGCGCTCAATCTCGAGCTCGAGATCTTCGACCGGCTGTGCGGACAAGCGCTGGCGATCGGCGACGATCTGCGCGCTGCGGCCCATGGCTTTGCGATGCTCGATGTCGCGACTGCGCTGGCCAAGCTCGCGGTCGATGACAACTACATCAGGCCGGAGGTCGACGGCTCGCTCGGCTTCGCCATCGAGGGCGGCCGCCATCCGGTGGTCGAGCAGGCCTTGAAGCGCGAAGGCCAGCCCTTCATCGCCAATTCCTGCGATCTGTCGCCGACGCCGGGGCACAAAAGCGGCCAGTTGTGGCTGCTCACCGGCCCGAACATGGCGGGTAAATCGACCTTCCTGCGCCAGAACGCCTTGATCGCCCTGCTCGCGCAGATCGGCTCGTTCGTTCCGGCGACGCGGGCCCGCATCGGCATCGTCGACCGGCTGTTCTCGCGCGTCGGCGCCGCCGACGATCTGGCGCGCGGACGCTCGACCTTCATGGTCGAGATGGTCGAGACGGCGGCGATCCTCAACCAGGCCGGCGAGCGCGCGCTGGTGATCCTGGACGAGATCGGCAGGGGCACCGCGACCTTCGACGGCCTGTCGATCGCCTGGGCCGCGATCGAGCATCTGCACGAGAGCAACCGCTGCCGCACGCTGTTCGCCACGCATTATCACGAGCTGACGGCGCTCGCCGCCAAGCTGCCGCGGCTGTTCAACGCCACGGTGCGGGTCAAGGAATGGCACGGCGACGTGGTGTTCCTGCACGAGGTGCTGCCCGGCTCCGCCGACCGCTCCTACGGCATCCAGGTCGCGAAGCTCGCCGGCCTGCCGCCGGCCGTAATCAGCCGCGCCAAATCGGTGTTGGCGAAGCTGGAGGCCGCCGACCGCGGCCAGAACGCGCGGGCGCTGGTCGATGACCTGCCGCTGTTCGCCGTACCGTCGCGCGCGGCGGCCGAGCCCGCGATGTCGAAAGAAGCGGAGGAGCTGATCGCCGCGGTCAAGGCGCTGCATCCCGACGAGATGACGCCGCGCGAAGCGATGGACGCGCTGTATGCGCTGAAGGCGAAGCTGCCGAAGGGCTAATTTGTCTCTCCGTCATTGCGAGGCGCCGTTGCGCCGAAGCAATCCAGGGTCCCATCCGAGCCCTGGATTGCGTCGCTTCGCTCGCAATGACGGGGGATGGAGCTAGCGAATCGCGGGCGCCGTCTTTCTCCCCAGCCACCACAGGCCGAGATTCCACCCGACGCAAGTCGCCAGCGCGCCGCTCAAGCCGGCGACGGCGCCCAGATGCAGGCTGCCGAGATGCAGCACGACCACCGCCAGCGAGAAGCCGATCAGGCCCCAGGCGCCGTTGGCCATCACGGCGGCGGTCGCAGGACCGCCGATGCGCGGCTGCAGGATCAGCATCATCGAGGTGAAGACGATCGGAAACAGCGCCAGGATGCCGGAGACGCTGGGGCCGGCCCAGCCGGAGACAGAGGTGACCGTGGCAACGAGTGTCGCGACCAGCGAGGCGCGCAACGGCACGTCGTACCAGCGCCGCGTGAGCAGCGGCATCTTGGCATGGCGATAGCGCTGCAGCAGCGGGAGGCAGATCGCGAAGGTGATGATGTTGGCGACGATGCCCATCGCGAGCGTCCATTGCACGCTCTTGATCAGCGACGCCAGACCGAGCCACACCGCGACGGCGGTGGCGCTCGCAATCCACACGCTGTGGCGCTGTGCCAGCACGGCGTAAGCGAGGCTGAGAAAGATCGTCGCGGCGTTGATCGGCAGACTGGTCAGTGCTCCTTCCGCGATGAACGCGGCATCGTGGTCGAGCGCCAGGAACACATAGGTCGGCCCCGCCGAGATCGGCAGGGTGGCGACCAGCGCACCGATCACCGGCCCGGTGCGCTCGGCGATCATCGACGCCGACACCACGAACGACGCCGCGATCGCCATGCGCAGACCGAGGACGAGCAGTAAGGTGGGATCGAGGGACATGTCCAGCCGTCGTCCCGGGCAAGCGGACCGCGGCGATGCGCACGCACCGCCACGGCGAGCGCTGACCCGGGACCCATAACCACAGGCGGTCATGAGAAAGAGCAGATCGGAGTGACCAACCGGGTCAGCGATGACCGACGGTGGTTATGGATCCCGGCTCCGCATGCGCAATTACGCACGAGGCCGGGACGACACCGTTGCTAGCGGCTACGCCGCCACCCGCTTCAAACTGACCGAGACCTTCGGGCCGTTCTTGATGGTCTGGTAGACCACGCAATAGCGCTCGGTGAGCTTGAGCAACAGGTCGAGCTTGTCCTGCGGGGCGTCGGTGTCGACCTCGAAGCGCAGGCGGATTTCCTGGAAGCCGACCGGGGCCTCCTTGTCGACGCCGAGCGTGCCGCGGAAATCAAGATCGCCTTCAGCCAGCACCAGCCCGCTCTTCAGCGGGACTTCGACGGCGGTGGCGACGGATTTCAGCGTGACGCCGGCGCAGGCGACCAGCGCCTCCAAGAGCATGTCGCCGGAGCACAGTTCGAGCCCGGAGCCGCCGGTGGCCGGATGCAGGCCGGCGACGGCCAGCGCGCGGCCGGTTTCGAGCTTGCAGGTCAGGCCTTCGCCGCCGACCTCGCCCTTGGCCTTCAACGTGATGACCGCAGCGGAGGGATCAGCCTTGTAGCGTTCCTTGATCGGCGCCTGCATGGCGCGCAGCTCGGCAGCATCCATTGTCGTTCTCTCCCGGATTCATTTCCTACCATTCGCAAGAGATGTACCGGGCCGCGCCGCCGATGTCACCACCACAGCCCGCCGCCCGCGTCACGCCTGCCCTGCATGTCCGGCACCGTCCGGTCGAGCGACCGGTCCAGCGCGGTCAACACATGGCGCTTGAACTGTTCGAACAGCGGCGCATTGCGGTCGCGCGGGCGCGACAAATTGATGGTGATCTCCTCGAACAACCGGCCGGGATGCGGCCGCATCACCAGCACGCGGTCGGCCAGCACCACCGCTTCCTCGACATCGTGGGTGACGAGCACCAGGGTCGGGCGGGTATCGGCCCAGAGATCGAGCAGATGGTCCTGCAAATCCTTGCGGGTGAAGGCGTCGAGTGCCGAGAACGGCTCGTCGAGCAGCAGCACCTCCGGCTGCGCCACCAAGGCGCGGGCGATCGCGACGCGCTGCGCCTGGCCGCCGGACAATTCGCGCGGCCAGACCTTGGCCTTGTCCGCAAGGCCGACGCGCGCCAACGCCTTGGCCACGCGCTCGCGGCGCTCGGCCGCAGGCAGCTCGGACAGGCCGAAGCCGATATTGTCGGCGACCGTGAGCCAGGGCAGCAGCCGCGGCTCCTGGAAAATGATGCCGACCTTGGCGTGTGGCGCCGTGATCGTCTCGCCGTCCAGCGTCACGGTGCCGGCGCTGGCGCGGTCGAGCCCGGCGACAGCGCGGAGAAGCGTCGACTTGCCACAGCCGGAGCCGCCGATGATGGCGATGATCTCGCCGAGCTGGATCTCGGCCGAGAACCGCTCCAGCGCGTGGACGCCGTTGGGATAGACCTTGGTGACGGACGCGAGCTGCAGCATCAGGCCGCTCCGCTCTGGCGCGCGAAACTGTCCTGCCAGCGCAGCAGCGGCGCGGTGGCGATCTCGAGCAGCCAGTCGGTGGCCTTGCCGATGATGGCGAAGATCACGATGGCGGCGACGATCTGCGCCGGCTTGCCGAGCTGCTGACCGTCGATCAGCAGGTAGCCGAGGCCTTCGGACGCGCCCATGAACTCGGCGGCAACGACGAACATCCACCCCAGACCGAGGCCGACGCGCAGCGACACGACATAGGCGGGCAGCACGGCCGGCAGGAGGATGCGGCGGATCATCGCCGGGCCGGAGAGGCGGAAGATGCGGCCGACCTCGACGATCTTGCGGTCCACCGACAGGATCGCGCCGGTCAGGCCGAGATAGACCGGGAAAAACACGCCGACCGCGATCAGCGCCACTTTCGAGGTCTCGAAGATGCCGAGCCACAGGATGAACAGCGGCACCCAGGCGATCGAGGGGATCGCGCGCAGCGCCTGGATGGTCGGATCGACCAGCCGGCGGGCGAGACCCCAATAGCCGCAGATGCCGCCGAGCAAGGTGCCGGCGGCGACGCCGAAGCCGAAACCGATGCCGACGCGGGAGAGCGTCGCGACGATGTGCCGGGTCAGCTCGCCCGAGCGGGCGAGCTCGGCGATGGTGGTAAAGACCTTTGACGGCGGCGGCACCAGCCGGCCGTTCGACCAGCCGCCCCAGACGGCAAGCTCCCAGGCGAGTGCGAGCGACAGCGGCAGCAGCAAGCTGAGCAGCGGACGCGTCAGCCGCGTGAGCCATGGCTGGCTGGCGGTCTGCGGTGTCGCCGCCGCGGCGGGGGCCTGGAGTTCGACGGTCATGGTCATAGTGAGAACAGTGTCTCGCGCGAGAATGCAAGGCGTGACGATGGCGTTCATGCCGCGTCAGGCGGCCATGCCGCGGCGCTCTCCCCTTTACCTCGCCCCGCTTGCGGGGAGAGGCCGGATTGCATCGAAGATGCAATCCGGGTGAGGGGGACTCTCCGCGGGTCTGGTGCCCCTGGAGGATGAAGCAAGCCTCAATTCGTCGGCAGCGGGACCTGATCGTCGATCAGAGCGTCCAGCGTCGCCTTCACGTCGACCTTGGCGTCCACCACACCGGCCTGCTGCAGCGCGAGGCCGGCTGCCAAAATCGACTCGCGCTGAGGGGCGCCGATGCGGCTGTGGGTCAGCTCGGTGCGCTCCTTGAGCTGCTTGTCGACCACGCTGTCCGGCAGCTTGGTGACGGCGATGAACGTCTTCTTGAGGTCGTCGTAATTGGCCAGCGCATCCTTGCGCGCGACCTCGTAGGTGGCGAGCACGCGGCGGACAATGTCGGGATTGTCCTTCAGGAACTGCTCACGCACATTGAGGATGCCCCAGGTGTTGGCATCGGCCTTGCGGTAGAACAGCTTGGCTCCCTCTTCGACCTCGGCCTGCGCCATCATCGGATCGAGCCCGGCCCAGGCGTCGACGTCGCCGCGGATCAAAGCCGCCTTGCCGTCGGCATGCTGCAGCAGCACCGGGGTGATGTCCTTGTCGGTGAGGCCCGCTGCCAGCAGCGCGCGGACCAGGAAGATGTGCGGATCGGTGCCGCGGGTCACTGCGACGCGCTTGCCCTTGAGATCGGCGACCGAGGCGATCTTGGAGTCCTTGCCCGTCACCAGCGCCGTCCATTCCGGCCGCGAATAGACATAGATCGACTTGATCGGGTTGCCGTTGATCTTGGCGACCAGTGCGGCGGAGCCGGCGGTCGAGCCGAAATCGAGCGAGCCGGCATTGAGGAACTCGAGCGCCTTGTTGGAGCCGGCCGACTGTACCCAGACGATGCTGATGCCGTCCTTGGCGAACTCCTTCTCGAGAAGCCCCTTCTGCTTCAGCACCAGCGACACCGGATTATAGGTCGCCCAGTCGATGCGGATCTCCTTGACCGGTTCGGCGGCGCGTGCGGCGCCGCAGCCCAGTAGAAACACGGCCGCAAGCCCGGCGAATCCGCGCCTTGACAGTCCACCCATCATCAATCCTCCTGATCGAGAAAACATCGCTGTTGTTTCAATGCGTTATGCCAGGGGCTCGCGAGAATTGTTTTTCCTTTCGATTGCCTCGCCGAGAACAATCCTCATCTCCATGCGGCCGACGGCAGCATGGATCGATTGCCGCATTGGAAGTTTCGTGACAGCACTGGCCTTGTTCGATATCCGGTTGCATCCATGGACAGCGTCACTCCGAATTCCAGACCCGAAAGCTTCCCCGAATTTGACAGCGCCGGCCTCGCGGCGACCGTCGATGCGCTCGCCGCGCAACATTCCGGCCGGGAGGACATGTTCCGCGCCGCCGTGGTGCAGTTGCTGAAGGCCGAGCTGGTCAAGGCCCGCGCCGTGGCCCAGGCGCAGCTCCTGAAGGACCGCCACGGCCGGCGTTGCGCCGAGCGGCTGTGCTTCGTGCAGGACGAGATCATCCGCATCCTTTACGCGGCGGCCACCCAGCATCTGTACCGGTCGCAGGTGCCGAGCGGCGCCGAGCGGATGGCCGTGGTCGCGACCGGCGGCTATGGCCGCGGCCTGATGGCGCCGGAGTCGGACATCGATCTCCTGTTCATCCTGCCCTACAAGCAGACCGCCTGGGGCGAGCAGGTCGCCGAAGCCATCCTCTACTCGCTGTGGGACATGGGCCTGAAGGTCGGCCATGCCACCCGCTCGGTCGATGAATCGATCCGGCAGGCGCGCGGCGACATGACCATCCGCACCGCCATTCTGGAGACGCGCTATCTCGCCGGCGACCGGCCGCTCTATGACGAGTTGGTCGAACGCTTCGACACCGAGGTGGTGCAGGGCACCGCGGCCGAGTTCGTCGCTGCCAAGCTCGCCGAGCGCGAGGAGCGGCACCGCCGCGGCGGCCAATCACGCTATCTGGTGGAGCCCAACGTCAAGGACGGCAAAGGCGGGCTGCGCGACCTGCACACGCTGTTCTGGATCGCCAAATACGTCTACCGGGTGCGCGAGACCGCCGAGCTGGTGGAGCGCGGGGTATTCGACGCCCACGAATACCGGACCTTCCGACGCTGCGCCGATTTCCTGTGGTCGGTGCGCTGCAATCTGCATTTCGTCAGCGGCCGGCCCGAGGAGCGGCTGTCGTTCGACCTGCAGCGCGAGATCGCCGTCCGGCTGGGCTACACCAGCCACCCCGGCATGCAGGACGTCGAGCGCTTCATGAAGCACTATTTCCTGGTCGCCAAGGAGGTCGGCAACCTCACCGCCATCCTCTGCGCCAAGCTGGAGGACCAGCAGGCCAAGCCGGCGCCGGTGCTGAGCCGGGTGATCTCGCGCCTCAAAACCGGCAACAGCTGGCGGCGCGTGCCGGAAAGCGACGATTTCATCGTCGACAACAACCGCATCAATCTCGCCGCACCTGACGTCTTCAAGCACGACCCGGTCAATCTAATCCGCATCTTCCGGCTGGCGCAGAAGAACAACCTCGCCTTCCATCCCGACGCGATGCGCGCGGTGACGCGCTCGCTGAACCTGATCAATACCGAGCTGCGCGACAATCCCGACGCCAACCGGCTGTTCATGGAGATCCTGACCTCCAACGACGCCGAGACCGTGCTGCGGCGGATGAACGAGACCGGGGTCCTCGGCCATTTCATCCGGGCCTTCGGCCGGATCGTCTCGATGATGCAGTTCAACATGTATCACCACTATACGGTGGACGAGCATTTGATCCGCTGCATCGGGTTCCTGCAGGAGATCGAGCGCGGCGGCATCGACGAGTTCGCGCTGGCCTCCGACCTGATGCGCAAGATCCGGCCCGAGCACCGCGCCGTCATCTATATCAGCGTGCTGCTGCACGACGTCGCCAAGGGCCGGCCCGAGGATCATTCGATTGCCGGCGCCAAAGTGGCGCGCCGGCTATGTCCGCGGCTCGGATTCAACAATGCCGACACGGAACTGGTGGCCTGGCTGATCGAGGAGCACCTGACGATGTCGACGGTGGCGCAGTCGCGCGACCTGTCGGACCGCCGGACCATCGAGAAATTCGCCGCCGTGGTGCAGTCGGTCGAGCAGATGAAGCTGCTGACGATCCTGACCACCGCCGACATTCGCGGCGTCGGCCCCGGCGTCTGGAACGGCTGGAAGGCGCAGCTGTTGCGCACGCTGTATTACGAGACCGAGCCGGTGCTGACCGGCGGCTTCTCCGAGGTCAACCGCGCCAAGCGCATCACCGCGGCGCAGGCCGAGTTCCGCAACGCCTTCACCGATTGGCCCGAGGACGAGCTCAACACCTATATCGGCCGGCACTATCCGGCCTACTGGCTCAAGGTCGAGCTGCCGCGCAAGATCCGCCACGCCCGCTTCGTGCGCGCGAGCGAGGATGCCGGCCATAAGCTCGCGATCAATGTCGGCTTCGATCCGGCGCGCGGCGTCACCGAGCTGACGATCTTCGCCATGGACCATCCGTGGCTCTTGTCGATCATCGCCGGCGCCTGCGCCTCGGCCGGCGCCAACATCGTCGACGCCCAGATCTACACCACGACCGACGGCCGCGCGCTCGACACCATCGCGATCTCCCGCGAATATGAGCGCGACGAGGACGAGGGCCGCCGTGCGACGCGGATCGGCGAAACCATCGAGCAGGTGCTGGAAGGCAAGCTGCGTTTGCCGGACGCCGTGGCGCGGCGGACCACGCGCGGCAAGCAGCACAAGGCGTTCTCGGTCGAGCCCGAGGTCAGCATCAACAATCAGTGGTCAGAACTCTACACGGTGATCGAGGTCTCCGGCCTCGACCGCCCTGGCCTGCTCTATGAGCTGACAACCGCGATCTCGAAGCTGAACCTGAACATCGCCTCGGCGCATGTCGCGACCTTCGGCGAGCGCGCGCGCGACGTGTTCTACGTCACCGACCTGCTGGGCGCGCAGATCAACGCGCCGACGCGGCAGGCAGCGATCAAGAGCGCGCTGCTGCATCTGCTCGCCAGCGACGACACGGCGGCTCAGCCGGCGGCCTGAAGGCATCGAGCAGGTCAGACGCGGCGGCTGTCCGCGACGGAACGAATTGAGGGGACCGGCGCCACCGCCGGTCCAGATGGGCTTGGGGGAGCCGAACCATGGCATTGATTGCAAATATCGTCGTCGGGCTGATCGGCCTGCTGCATGTCTATATTCTCGTGCTCGAGATGTTTCTCTGGACCAAGCCGGCCGGGCTGAAGGCGTTCAACAACACGCCCGAGCGCGCAGAGGCCACCAAGGTGCTCGGCGCCAATCAGGGCCTCTACAACGGCTTCCTCGCCGCCGGCCTGTTCTGGGGCCTCGCGCACCCGGCGCCGGCATTCGCATTCCAGATCAAGGTGTTCTTCCTGCTCTGCGTGCTGGTGGCCGGCCTCTACGGCGCCGCCACCGCCAGCCGCAAGATCCTGTTCATCCAGAGCGTGCCGGCCACGATCGGACTCGTGTTGGTCTGGCTCGCGGGCTGAGGCGGACTGCATCCCATCACTGGTGTCGTCCCGGGCAAGCACGACGGCGCGAAGCGTCGGTGGCGTGCGCCGACCCGGGATCCATCATCCCGGGACTTGTTTGAGGCGCCATCGCCACTCCGGGTCGTCACCACACGACCGCCTACGGCTATGGATCCCGGCTCTGCGCACGGCGGCGCGCCCAGCCTCGCGGAACCCTCCTCGCCTCCCCCCGCTCGCCTTGCGCTGGCCCAGCCCTTCCTCCACACTGCCGAAAGCGATGGCGCCCTGCCCGGGGCAGACCAGCCGCATAAAACATCAGGAGGAACGATAGACCCCATGCGACAGGGATTTTTCCGTCTCGCGGGAGCGGCCGCTTTGGCTGTCACCCTCTCCGTCACGTCAGCCTCGGCCCAGAAGAAGTATGATCCCGGCGCCTCGGACACCGAGATCAAGGTCGGCCAGACCGTGCCGTTCTCGGGTCCCGCTTCGGCCTATGCCTCGATCGGCAAGACGCAGGCCGCCTATTTCAACATGATCAATGAGCAGGGCGGCATCAACGGCCGCAAGATCAAGCTCGTCCAGTATGACGACGCCTATTCGCCGCCGAAGGCCGTCGAGCAGGTCCGCAAGCTGGTCGAAGACGACGAGGTGCTGCTGACGTTCCAGATCATCGGCACGCCGTCCAACGCCGCGGTTCAGAAATACCTGAACGCCAAAAAAGTGCCGCAGTTGTTCGCCGCGACCGGCGCATCCAAATTCACCGATCCGAAGAACTTCCCCTGGACCATGGGATACAATCCCAACTACTTCACCGAGGGCCGCATCTACGGGCAATACATTCTGAAGGAGCATCCCACCGCCAAGGTCGGCGTGCTCTATCAGAACGACGATCTCGGCAAGGACTATCTCAACGGCATCAAAGCCGGGCTCGGCGACAAGGCCGGGACGATGATCGTCGCCGAGGCGTCCTACGAGGTCTCCGACCCGACCATCGACTCGCAGATCCTGAAGCTGAAATCGGCCGGCGCCGACCTGCTGTTCTCCGCCGCCACCCCCAAGCAGGCCGCGCAGGCGATCAAGAAGCTGCACGAGCTCAATTGGAAGCCGGTTCATATCGTCGACATCAACGCGACCTCCGTCGGCGCCGTCATGCAGCCGGCCGGCCTCGACGCCGCCAAGGGCGTGATCTCGGTCAATTACGGCAAGGAGCCGCTGGATCCGACCTGGAAGGACGATCCCGGCCTGAAGCGCTATCTCGACTTCATGGCCAAGTATTATCCGGACGGCGACAAGAACTCGAACTTCAACACCTACGGCTATTCGACCGCGCAGCTGCTCGCCCGCGTGCTCGAGATGTGCGGCGACAATCTCACCCGCGAGAACGTCATGAAGCAGGCGGCCTCGCTCAAGGATGTCGTCGGCGACCTCGCGCTTCCCGGCATGAAGATCAACACCTCGCCGACGGATTATCGCGTCAACAAGCAGTTGCAGATGATGAAGTTCAACGGCGAGCGCTGGGAACTGTTCGGCCCGATCCTGGAGGACAAGGGCGCAGCGGGTTAGCTGGCTCACGCGCGATCTGACCAAGTTAGCTGCCACGATCTCAGTCGACCTCTCCCCATCGGGGAGAGGTCGCCGCGCAGCGCCGGGTGAGGGGTGTTTCCACACGATCAGATCGACCGTAGCCCCTCACCCGGATTGCATCTTGCGATGCAATCCGACCTCTCCCAATGGGAGAGGTGAACCTCCGTTGCCGCACCACAGAATAGAGTAGTCGGCAGTCGTCATCGAACACGCTGATCAACGGTACGGGGCTGCGCGATGGCGCGGCCCCGTTTTGCGTTGCGGCACAGATTGCGCCCGTTCGTCGCGCCACGAAGCGTTGCGTTGTCGACTTGGTTCCTCCACACTCGCGTGTAGCGATGGCGACATAACAACCAACAAGACCATCGGCCTATCTCACCGAAGGGAGGACTCGCATGAGAACGTCACTGTTCGGTCTCGGCGCCAAAACATGTGCGATGGCGCTTGCTACGTCGCTTGCCGTCGCGCTGCCTGCTTCATCAGCCTTCGCCCAAAAGAAATACGACACCGGCGCCACCGACACCGAGATCAAGATCGGCCAGACCGTACCGTTCTCCGGCCCGGCCTCGGCCTATGCCGGCATCGGCAAGACCCAGGCTGCCTATCTCAGGATGATCAACGACAAAGGCGGCATCAACGGACGCAAGCTCAACCTGATTCAATATGACGACGCCTATTCGCCGCCCAAGGCCGTCGAGCAGGTCCGCAAGCTGGTCGAAGGCGACGAGGTGTTGTTCACCTTCCAGATCATCGGCACGCCGTCGAACGCTGCCGTACAGAAATATCTCAACGGCAAGAAGGTGCCGCAGCTGCTGGCCTCGACCGGCGCCTCGCGCTTCACCGATCCGCAGAACTTCCCGTGGACCATCGCCTATAATCCGAACTACCAATCGGAGGGACGGATCTACGCGAAATACATTCTCGCCAACCATCCCAACGCCAAGATCGGCATCCTCTACCAAAACGACGATCTCGGCCGCGACTACATCGCCGGCCTGCGCAGCGGTCTTGGCGCCAAGGCGGATTCCATGATCGTCGCGGAGGCGTCTTACGAGCTGTCCGATCCGACGGTCGACTCCCAGATCGTCAAGCTGAAATCGTCGGGTGCGGATCTGCTGTACAATGCCTCGACGCCGAAATTCGCGGCGCAGGCGATCAAGAAGCTCGCCGATCTCGGCTGGAAGCCGGTGCACATCCTCGACATCAATGCCAGCCCGGTGTCGGCGACCTTGAAGCCGGCCGGCCTCGACATTTCCAAGGACATCATCAGCACCAATTACGGCAAGGACCCGGCCGATCCGCAATGGAAGGACGATCCGGGCGTGAAGGCCTATTTCGAGTTCATGGACAAATATTACCCGGAGGGCGACAAGCTCAACACGGTCAACACCTACGGCTATTCGACCGCGGAGCTGCTGGTGCAGATCCTGCGCCAATGCGGCGACGACCTGACGCGCGAGAACGTCATGCGCCAAGCCGCCAACATCAAGGGCTTCGTGCCGAGCCTGGCGCTGCCCGGCCTGTCGATCAACACCTCGCCGACCGACTTCCGCATCAACAAGCAGATGCAGATGATGAGGTTCAATGGCGAGCGCTGGGAGCTGTTCGGCCCGATCATCGAGGACACGGGGGCCGCGGGATAAGCCGACCTGTCTGAAGCAGGGCTGTTTGAGGCCGAGCCTGCTTCCGCACACAGCACTGTCATGCCCCGCGCAGGCGGGGCATGCAGTACGCCGCAGCCTCTCGGCTGATCCGAAGTGTCTCGCCGAACAAAGTCACCTATCTTCGCGGCCCCTGCTCTCTCCCCACGTCATTCCGGGGCGCGCGAAGCGCGAGCCCGGAATGACGACATTGGGGCAAGCGCCTGCAATCTCAATCGACAGTCATTGCGCTGCGCTTTCACAGAGTGAGGGCCATCTCTCACCCAGCCCATCGCTGCGCTCCCGCCCTTGTGGGGAAGGGTTGGGGAGCGGAGCCCACGGGCGACCGTCTCCGTGCCCCCCCCCTCCCTAGCCCTCCCCCACAAGGGGGGAGGGAACGCACTGGTTGCGCGGCGGCGCTAATGTCAAACCAACAGAGAGAATGGAGAAGGACCGTTACGCCGCCGGCACCTCGCCGAAATTCTTTCCGACCGGCAGCACAGCGTGCCGAATCAGCCGCGAGTCCTCCACCGCGGCCTGCCGGTGTTTCACCGCCTCGCGATAGACCGGATCGCGGATCATCTCGACGAACGCCTGCACGCTTGGATATTCCGCGATGAAGCAGTGGTCCCAGCGCTCCTCCTGTGGACCGATCAGCATCAGCTCGAAGCGGCCCTGCCAGACGATGCGGCCGCCGAGACGCTCGAACACCGGGCCGCTCTCGCGTCCATAGGCGGCATAGGCCTCGGCGCCACTCACCTTGCGTCCGTCGGGATAGTCCGCCTCCTTGCGCAGCCGGACCAGGTTCAGCATGTGGATCGGGCCCGGCCGGTCACTCTCCCGGAACTGCGCAAACACCTCCTTGGTAGGATCGATATGACCCATGATTGTCCTCGCCGGTTTGTTGTTTACCAGAGCTTAACCATAACGCCGCGTTAGCAGCGCGAAACTCCTAATCGCGCGTTAAGCTCTTCCTAACTGCCCCTTAAACTCCGGACATTAGCGTGGCTGGACGGCAGGTCGCGGGCTCGGGTTGCGTATGGCGCGGGGACGGAAACAGGGCGGCGGGCGCAAGGAGCCGCGATTCGGCCTTGCGGCGGCGATGGCCGATCTGCGTCTTGATCCCAAGGACCGCATCCCCGCCGGCGAAGACGCCCCGAAGAAATCGGCTGCGAAGAAAAAGCCGGTCGAGCCTGACGACGAGGACGATGTGCCGGCGCGCGAGCCCAAGGCCGCACCACCCAAGCCGAAGCCGAGCCGCGGCCAATCCCGCTGGGGACTCTCGATCGGACGCATGGCCTATTGGGCGCTGGTCTGCGGCCTGTGGGGGGTGATCGCACTGGTCGGGGTGGTCGTCTGGGCCGGTGCGCATCTGCCGCCGATCCAATCATTGGAGATTCCCAAGCGCCCGCCGACCATCGACATCGTCGGTGTCGACGGCACCATGCTGGCCCAGCGCGGCGAGATGGCCGGCGCCAATGTCGCGCTGAAGGATCTGCCGCCCTATCTGCCCAAGGCCTTCATCGCCATCGAGGACCGCCGCTTCTACCAGCACTGGGGCATCGATCCGATCGGCATCGCCCGCGCACTCGTCGCCAACATCCTGCATCGCGGCGTGTCGCAAGGCGGCTCGACCCTGACCCAGCAGCTCGCCAAGAACCTCTTCCTGACCCAGGAGCGCACGCTGGCGCGCAAGCTGCAGGAGGCCGAGCTCGCGCTGTGGCTGGAGCGCAAATATTCCAAGCGCGAGATCCTGGAACTGTATCTGAACCGCGTCTATTTCGGTTCCGGCGCCTATGGCGTCGAGGCCGCGGCACAGCGCTATTTCGGCAAGTCGGCGAAGCAGGTGACGATCGGCGAGGCCGCGATGCTCGCCGGCCTCGTCAAATCGCCGTCGCGGCTGGCGCCGAACCGCAACCCCGAAGGCGCCGCCAAACGGGCGCAGACTGTGCTCGCGGCGATGGCCGACGCCAAGTTCATCACCGAGGCCCAGGCGCAGGCACAGATCGCGCATCCGTCCGTCGCGGTGAAGCCGGCCGGCGCCGGGACCGTGAACTACGTCGCGGATTGGATCGGCGAGGTGCTCGACGACCTCGTCGGCCAGATCGAGCAGTCGATCGTGGTGGAGACCACGATCGATCCGAAGCTGCAGGCCGTCGCCGAGGCGGCCGTCATCGACGAGCTCGCGGCCAAGAGCGTCAAGTTCAATGTCAGCCAGGGCGCGCTGGTGGCGATGACGCCGGACGGCGCGGTGCGCGCCATGGTCGGCGGCCGCAACTATGCGGACAGCCAGTTCAACCGTGCGGTCACGGCCAAGCGTCAGCCCGGCTCGGCGTTCAAGCCCTTCGTGTATCTCACCGCGATCGAGCAGGGCCTCACCCCCGACACGGTGCGCCAGGACGCGCCGCTCGATCTGAAGGGCTGGAAGCCGGAGAACTACAGCCGCGAATATTTCGGCCCGGTGACGCTGACCCAAGCCCTGGCCATGTCGCTCAACACCGTCGCGGTCCGCGTCGGCCTCGAGGTTGGACCGAAGAACGTGGTGCGGACCGCGCATCGGCTCGGCATCGCCTCGAAGCTCGATCCCAACCCGTCGATCGCGCTCGGCACGTCGGAAGTGTCGATGATCGAGCTGGTCGGCGCCTATGCGCCGTTTGCCAATGGCGGCGTCGGCGTGTCGCCGCATGTCGTGACGCGGATCAAGACGCTCGACGGCAAGCTGCTCTACATGCGCCAGAGCGAGCCGCCGGCGCAGGTGATCGAGCCGCGCAATGCCGCGATGATGAACCAGATGATGCAGGAAACGCTGATCTCGGGCACGGCCAAGAAGGCCGAGATCCCCGGCTGGGTCGCCGCCGGCAAGACCGGCACCAGCCAGGATTTCCGCGACGCCTGGTTCATCGGCTACACGGCACGCCTGGTCACCGGCGTCTGGCTCGGCAATGACGACAATTCGCCGACCAAGAAGGCGACCGGCGGTGGCCTGCCGGTCGAGGTCTGGACCCGCTTCATGCGCGCGGCGCATCAAGGCGTGCCGGTCGCGGCGCTGCCGAATGCGCAGGGCTCCGGCCTCGCGCCGACCTTGGCGCAGATCACCTCGCAGATCAGCGCGCCCTCGGCGCCGGGAGCCAATGCAGCCACCACCGTGCGGGCCGCACCTTCGGGTCGCGGCACGACACGGCCCGAAGCGGCCGCCGGGCTCGACGGCTGGCTGGTGGACCGGCTGTTTGGTGGTCAGCGCTAGCTTGAGACCCGCCGCCGCGGCGGGCGACGGCTTGCAGCGATCAACTGGCTGCGGCGATCGCAGCAGGCGATAAGCGCTCGCCCTCGCTGACCTCGCTGACGCCGGCCGCCTGCGCCAGTGCGCGGCCGACCTGCCGCAGCATGAGGCTGGCGCGATGCGCGCTGTAGTCCAGCAGCCAGCGGCTGAACGCTGCAGCGGCCATCGGCCGCGCGAACAGGAAGCCCTGCATCGCATCGCAGCCAAGCTCGGCCAGCAGCCGCCGCTGCGGCTCGGTTTCGACGCCCTCGGCGACGACCTTGACGTCCAGGCTCTGGCCGACCCTGACCACGGCGGTCACGATCGCCCGCGTGCCCTGGTCGTTCTCGAAATCGCGCATGAAGCTGCGGTCGATCTTGAGTTCGTGGATCGGCAGCTGCGCCAGACGGCTGAGGCTGGAATAGCCGGTACCGAAATCGTCCAGCGACAGGCCCACCCCCATGTTGCGCAGCTCGCTCATGGTGGCGATCACGGTGGCGCGCTCATTGAGAATCACGCCCTCGGTGATCTCGAGCATCAGCATCTTCGCCGGCAGGTCGTTGGCAGCCAGGATCTGAGCCACCACGGCCGCCAGATTGACGTTCTGGAAGTTGATCGGCGACAGGTTCACCGAGATGCAGGGGATGTCGAGACCGGCGCGCCGCCACGACGCCATCTGCTGGCAGGCCTGCTTGATCGACCACACACCGATCTGCTCGATCAGACCGCATTCCTCGGCGAGCGGAATGAACTTGGAAGGTGAGACCTCGCCCAGCACCGGATCATGCCAGCGCGCCAGCGCCTCGACGCCATGGATCGCGCCATTGCGGGTGCAGATCTGCGGCTGATAATTCAGCGTCAGGGCCTCGCTCGCGATCGCCTCGCGCAGCGCGGTCGAGTGCATCAGCCGTTCCTCGGCGAGCTTGTCGATGTCGGCGCTGAAGAAGCGATAGGTGGCGCGCCCGGCGCGCTTGGCCTTGTACATCGCCCCATCGGCCTGCTTGATCAGGGTCTCGATGTCGGTGGCGTTGTCCGGATACAGGCTGAGCCCCATGCTCGCCGACATCGGCACCTGGCGCTTGCCGATCGTCAGCGGCATCGCCAGCGCGGCGGTGATCCGCGCCGCCGCCAGCGACGCCTCGAGGGCATCGCGGTTCTGCAGCACGATCACGAACTCGTCGCCGCCAAGCCGGCCCAGCATGTCACCGGGACGGATCTGGGCGCGGAGTCGGTTGGCGAAGGCAACCAGGAACTCGTCGCCGGCGGCATGACCCAGCGTGTCGTTGACGTCCTTGAAATTGTCGGCGTCGAGGAAGGCAATCGCGAGATGGCTGCCCTCGGGACAGGCATTGATAGCCTCGGCGATCATCGAGGGGATGCGGGCGCGATTGGGCAGGCCCGTCAGCATGTCGTGATAGGCGACCTGCGAGATCGTCGACCTCACCTCCTGCCGCTCGATGGCGAGCGCGCCGAGCTGGACGCAGGCGGCGACGATCTGCTCGTGCCAGGGGCTCGGGCCTCGGCATTCGCGGAAATAGAAGGCGAAGGTGCCGATCACCCGGCCATCCTTGCCCTGGATAGGCGTCGACCAGCAGGCGCGCAGCCCCGCGCCGAGCGGACCAGCCTTATAGGGTTGCCAACGCGGATCGCTGTCGATGTCGCGGGCCAGCACCGGCTCGCACAGATAGGCGGCCGTGCCACAGGAACCGACGTCGGGACCGATCGCAACGCCGTCCAGGCCGGACGAGTAGTCCGCCGGCAGGCTTGGGCCGCCGAGCGGATGAATCCGTCCTCCCGAGTCGACATGGAGGATCGAGCAGACGACGTCGGGGGCGAGTTCCTCGACCCGGCGGCAGAGCTGGTCGGCAATGGTCGCGATCGCGATGTCGGAGGCCAAGGACGACATGATCAGCTGCTGCAGGGAGCGCAGCTGCTTGGTCTCGCGGATATCGCTGAGCAGCCCGACCAGATATTTGACCTTGCCGCGCTGGTTGCGATGCGCCTTGACGTGGGCCGTGGTCCAGATCTCGCAGCCCGCTTTGTCGTAGATCATCAGGTCGTCCTCGACGCCCCGATCATCCTCCACGCATTGCTTCAGGCGTTCGACCGTCGCGGGATCGGTACAGGGCCCGACCAGAAGTGTCTCCACTTGCCGCCCGAGCACCTCCGCGCTGCTGTAGCCGAAGATGCTGCAGAAGGCCGCGTTGGTATAGAGGATCTTCAACTCGTGGTCGGTGACGATGACGGCGCGGTTGCTGCGGTCGGCGACCGAGGTCAGCAGTGCGTTGCGCTCGCGCATCTCGACATCGGACGTCACGTCGCGCAGCAGCAGCAGCGAATGCATCGGCGCGTGGTCGGACGGGAGATCGCGAACGATAGCGCGCACCCGGCAGCGGGAGCCATCCGCGTGGCGGAGCATCATCTCACGGCCGGCATCGCCCGCCTCGGCCGCGTGTGGCGCATCAGCGGGCGCCTCGGCTTCGCTCTTGGTCATTGCGCGAAGCTGCTCGGCCGGCAGGCCGAGACGATCGAGATCGGCGCCGATCAGGTCCTTGAGGTCGCGTCGCAACAAGGCAACCGCCGCCTGGTTGGCGTGATGGACACGGCCCTCTGCGTCGAGAAAGAGAATCGCCTCGGAGACACGGTCGAGCGCGGCCGAAAGCAGGTTCGCAGATGCGGCCGGTTGGAACTCGCTTGCAAGCATCGTTCGATTCGGGGCGCGCTGCACGTTTTGAGAGAAACGATCTGCGCTTTGGTTGCAGGAAACTCCCGGCGCCTGGCTGGGACATCACCATGGGCTGATGGCGTCAAATTTGACGAGCACAGCGTTACAGCCACGTTAAGGCGGCCTGGCATTCGGCCCGATCTTCAGCTCGCGCCGTCGGCACGCTTAAGAATTCGATAGCCGCGGTCGGCATTCCACATCGATTAACCGCAGGCACAAAGCGAAATGGCCCGGACCAGAGGCCGGGCCATTCACAATGATCAATCGGCAATTCGCAGAACCGTTGGCGTCAATCGTCGACGCCATAGCGGTGCAGATCATTACCGCAGGTGTCGAGCCACTTTTTGGCACGGTCGACCGAGGAGCAGATCTTGCCACAGACCTTCCAGAACCTCGGCGAGTGGTTCATCTCGACCAGATGCGCGACCTCGTGGGCGGCGAGGTAGTCGAGCACGAAGGGCGGCGCCAGGATCAGGCGCCAGGAGAATGACAGCGAGCCGGCCGAGGTGCATGACCCCCAACGGCTCGACTGGTCGCGGATCGACAGCCGCTTCACCTTGACGCCGAGCTGATCGGCATAGGCATCGGCTGCCTTCTGAAGGTCGCGGCGGGCCTCGCGCTTGAGAAAGTCGAGCACACGGCGCTCGGTGTGCTCGATCCCACCGGCCACACAGAGGATCTTCTCACCGCTGTCGCGGGTCTCGGTCCAGACCGTGCCGCGCTCGCCGGCGCGATGAACGATCTTGTGTGGCACGCCGCGCAGCGGCACCAGCGTGCCCGGCAGGAACGGCGCTGCCTTGGGCAGACGACCGAGACGCGCCGCGATCCACGCACCGTGCCGTTGCGCGAAGTCTTTCGCTTCGACAATGGTGCCACGCGGCGGCATCGTCAGGATCGCTTCGCGATCCGACGGATGAATTCTCAGGGTATAACGTCGCGCACGACGGTGACGCCGCAATCTAATCGAGTAGATTTGCGAGCCATGCTTGACGAGAAGACGCGAAGGTTCGGCGGGCCGCCGATAGAGTAGCGCGCGAGTGGCCATTTCTGTCAGTCCGGGAGGGAAGAACTCGCCCGGATTTTGCCATATCCACCGCCAGGGAAAGCGGTCGGCGCAAAAACAAATCATTTGCCCAACATACAGGGGCCCCGCAGGTTCCGCCCCCTATCCGTTGGGGCTCGCGCGCCGCGCATGAGCTGAATTCAGATTCAAGAGCATCGCTCAAGAAGCGACGCCACATTCACTGCTTGAGTCAGTCCGGAAATCAGGTTTCCAACGTCCCTTCAAGGAGTTACCGCGCAGCCGGATTCGGATGCGCGGTGAACGTTGTTGTCGCTTATTCAGCCGCAATGGCGAGCAGCGACTTCGGATCGGCTGCCGACAGCATGAAATCATTGATGCGGGGCACGATCTCCGACTTGAATCGCGAGCCGTTGAACACGCCGTAATGTCCGACACCCGGTTGCACGTAGTGAACCCGACGATGATCGGGAATCGACGAGCACAAACCATGCGTCGCTTCGGTCTGGCCGAGACCGGAGATGTCGTCCTTCTCTCCTTCCACCGTCATCAACGCGACGCGCGTGACCTTCGACGGGTCGACGAGCACGCCGCGATGCGTCATCTCGCCCTTCGGCAGCGCGTGGCGGATGAACACCGTTTCCACTGTCTGCAAATAATATTCCGCGGCCAAGTCCATGACGGCGAGATACTCGTCGTAGAAGTCGCGATGCTTGTCGACCTGGTCGCCGTCGCCCTTCACGAGGTTGGCGAACAGCGCCTTGTGGGCGTCGACATGGCGGTCGAGGTTCATGCTGATGAACCCGTTCAGCTGCAGGAAGCCTGGATAGACATCGCGCATCACGCCGGGATGCGGGAACGGCACCTTGGTGATGACGTGGTTGCGGAACCAGTCGATGCCGCGCTCCTGGGCGAGGTTGTTCACCGCCGTCGGATTGCGCCGCGTGTCGATCGGGCCGCCCATCAGGGTCATCGAGATCGGTGCGAACGGATCGCGCTCGGCCTCCATGACGGACACGGCCGCCAGCACCGGCACCGCCGGCTGGCATACCGCCATCACGTGCATGTTGGTGCCGAGGAAGCGCAGCATCTCGATGACGTAATCGATGTAATCATCGAGATCGAAGCGGCCTTCGGCCAGCGGCACCATCCGCGCATCCGCCCAGTCGGTAATATAGACTTCATGGGTCGGCAGGAACGCCTCCACCGTGCCACGCAGCAGCGTCGCGTAGTGGCCGGACATCGGCGCCACGATCAGGAGCCGCGGCTGCGGCTCGCGCAGCGGGCGGATGTGCTTGCGGTCGAAATGGAGCAGGCGGCAGAACGGCTTTTCCCAGATCGCGCGGACCTCGACCGGCGTCCTGACGCCGTTCACCTCGGTCTCGTCGAGCCCCCATTCGGGCTTGCCGTAGCGGCGCGTGGTGCGTTCGAACAGCTCGCAGGCCGCGGCGATCGACTTGCCCATCTCGGTATGCGCCCAGGGATTGAGCGGATTCTGAAACAGGATCTTGGTGGCATCCGTGACAGCGCGCGCCGGATTGAGCGAGGCATGCGCCATTTCGTACATCCAGTACATCGGCGTCGTCAGGACCGGACTGCCTTCCGACGCCAGGGGCGGCGCACCGCCAAACTCACCTATCGGCATTCTCGTTCAACCCTCTCTGCAACGCAGCATACTGCCGAATGCGTAATTAAGCGTCAATGCGGTGTTGTACGAGTTGGTGCCTCAAAGCAGCGAAATGAGCCCGAAAATCCACGGGAAAAAGCAAATTATTCGCCCGATGACAGCAACGAGCCGGCACGGCGCGCGCTGCGCAAAAGGGCAATGAATGCCGCAAACGACGCCAATAGCAGGGCGGCATTGAGCCAGAGCGCGGTCAGCATCAGGTCGGAGCGGAACACGTGATCGGAGAGCAGCGCGCGCATGCCTTCGAACACGTAGGTCGGCGGCAGCGACCAGGCGACCCATTGCAGCCAGTGCGGCAGCACCTGCACCGGATAATACACGCAGGCCAGCGGCATCAGCGCAAACATCAGGGTCCAGACGATGCTCTCGGCGCCGAGCCCGTTGCGCAGCACCAGGCCCGACACGAAGATGCCGACCGCCCAAGAGGTGAAGATCAGGTTGCAGAAGAACGCGATCAGCGGCAGGCCAAGGCTGTAGAAGTTGAAATCGAAGAACCAGACCGCGATCAGGGTCATCGGGATGATGCCGATGGCGAGCCGGATCAGGCTCATGGTCATCAACGCCAGCAGGAATTCGAGCGGGGTCAGCGGGCTCATCATCAGATTGCCGATGTTGCGCGCCCACATCTCCTCCAGGAAGGAGATCGAGAAGCCGAGCTGGCCGCGGAACAGGATGTCCCACAGGATCACGGCGCCGATCAGCGTGCCGCCCGCCCTGGCGAAGAACCCGGCATTGCTGGCGATATAGGTCTGCAGGAAGCCCCAGGTGATGATCTGCAGGGTTGGCCAGTACATCAGCTCCAGGAGCCGCGGCCAGGACGACAGCAGGAGATACCAATAGCGCAGAACCATCGCGCCGATGCGATGCGGGGCAATGCGCAAGGACAGGTCGTTCATTGCGCCGCCTCCCGGTCGCGGCCGCGGGCGACGTCGAGGAAGACCTCTTCGAGCGTCGAGCGGTTGTAGCGCACCATGATCCCGGCCGGGCTGTCGTCGTCCTCGATGCGGCCGCGCTTCATGATGATGACGCGATCGCAGAGACGCTCGACCTCCAGCATGTTGTGCGACGCGAGCAGGATGGTCGCGCCGCGGCGTTGCCGGTAGCGCTCGATATGGCCCCGGACCCAATCCGCAGTGTCGGGGTCGAGCGAGGCCGTCGGCTCGTCCAGCAGCAGCAGCTCGGGGTCGTTGATCAGCGCCTTTGCCAAGGCCACGCGCGTCTTTTGCCCCGCGGACAGCTTGCCGCTGGCCCGATCAATGAAGTCGGTCAGGTCGAGCTGCGACGCAAGCTCGGCGATGCGTTCCTTCAGATGATCGACCGCGTAGAGCCGGCCGAAGATGGCGAGGTTCTGGCGCACCGTGAGCCGCATCGGCATGTCGACATAGGGGCTCTCGAAATTCATCCGCCCCAGCACGGCCGCGCTCTCCTCCGGCATACTGTGACCGAGCACCTCGACCTGCCCCGAGGTCGGCTGCACCAGCCCCATAATCATCGCGATCGTAGTGGTCTTGCCGGCGCCGTTGCCGCCGAGCAATCCGGTGATGCTGCCGCGGCGGATCGCAAAGGAGATGCCGTCGACCGCCGTCGCGGTCTTGTAGATCTTGGTCAGCCGCGCCACGGCGATCGCTGGCGAAGCGGGACCAGAAGCCGAGGCTGGAGGCAATGCTGCGTCATCTTGCGTCATGTCGGGAGTTCATTGAGGCATTGTGCCGCAAACCGCAACAGGCCACCAACGGCCGGCCCCATTTGTCGCCGCACATGCGCGGCATTAAGTTCCCACCATGACCGACACGCTGATCATCGACACGCCGGACACCGACTATCGCCATCCGCGGCAGCGCGTCCGGCTCGACACCATTCTGCGGTTGCGCTGGCTGGCGGCCCTTGGGCAGCTGAGCGCGATCTTCATCGTCGTACAGGGTCTGGAGTTTGACCTGCCGGTGGTGCCCTGCCTCGCAGTGATCAGCGTGTCCGCGCTGCTCAATCTCGGCCTGCAGATCGCCTTCAACCCGATGCAGCTGTTGGAGCCGGCGCATGCCGGCGGCCTGCTCGCGCTCAATATCATCGAGCTGACGGTGCTGCTCTATCTGACCGGCGGGCTGGAGAACCCGTTCTCCTATATGTTTCTGGCACCGGTGCTGATCTCGGCAACCGCCCTGCCCGTGCGCATGACGATCACGCTCGGCCTGCTTGCGGTCGCCTGCGCCACCGCCTTGTTCTTCATGCATCTGCCGCTGCCCTGGGAGGGCGAGGAGCCGCTGATCTTCCCGCCGATCTACCTGTTCGGCGTCTGGCTCTCGATCGCGCTCGCGATCGGCGTCACCAGCCTTTACGCGTTCCAGGTCACCGAAGAGGCGCGCAAGCTGTCGGACGCGCTGGCCGCCACCGAGCTGGTGCTGGCGCGCGAGCAGCATCTCACCCAGCTGGACGGGCTTGCGGCAGCCGCCGCGCATGAGCTCGGCACGCCGCTCGCCACCATCGTGCTGATCTCGCGCGAGCTGGAGCGGGCGCTGCAGGACAACAGCCAGGTGACCTCGGACATCAAGACGTTGCGCGAGCAGGCCCAGCGGTGCCGTGACATTCTCGGCAAGATTACGCAGCTATCATCCACGGGATCGATGTTCGACCGCATGAAGCTGTCGACCCTGATCGAGGAGACAGTGGCGCCGCACCGCGATTTCGGCGTGGACATCAAGGTTCGCGTCGCGGTGACCGCGACCAGGGAACCGGTCGGCACCCGCAATCCGGCGATTCTCTATGGCGTTGGCAATATCCTGGAAAATGCCGTCGACTTTGCGCGCGATTCCGTCGAGGTCAACGCCTGGTGGAACAACGAGACGGTCGAGCTCGTGATCTCGGACGACGGACCCGGCTTCGCGCCAGACATCCTCAAGCGCATCGGCGAGCCCTATCTGTCCCGTCGGCGCAGCACGGAGGACGCCCAAGGCGGCAACCAGGCCGGCGGCCTGGGTCTCGGCGTCTTCATCGCCCGCACCCTGCTGGAGCGCACCGGCGCAAAGGTCTCGTTTACCAATCGCACCTTCCCGGACCACGGCGCCGTGGTCCAGATCGCCTGGCCCCGCCGGCGGTTCGAGGCCAGCGAGGACGGCGATCAGACGGAGCCGGAATAGCGCCCTCCCGCGCCGAACCGATGCATCGCGGCTGGCATACAGAGCATCGCGATGCGCGGCGTCACGCCGCAGACTGCGGCAAGGCGCGATCTTGGCAGCGGCTGCCCGGCAGACCATATGATGCTGGAACAGATCGTCTCGCAACATCGAGCCTTCTCGAGGAATATGACCGTGGGCGCCATCGCCGAACTGACGAACCACCCGGACCGCTCTCTTCTGATCGTCGAGGACGACAAGCCGTTCCTGGAGCGGCTGTCGCGCGCCATGGAGAGCCGCGGCTTTACCGTCACGTCCTGCGATAGCGTGGCCGAGGGCATTTCGCAGATTGGCAAGGCCGCCCCTGCCTTCGCGGTCGTCGATCTCCGGCTGGGCGACGGCAACGGCCTCGACGTGGTATCGGCGCTGAAGCGCAAGCGCCCCGATGCCCGCGCCATCGTGCTGACCGGCTATGGCAACATCGCCACGGCCGTCACCGCGGTGAAGATGGGCGCCGTGGACTATCTCGCCAAGCCGGCCGATGCTGACGACGTCGTCGCCGCGCTGCTGGCGACCACCAGCGAGAAGTCCGAGCTGCCGCAGAACCCGATGTCGGCCGACCGCGTGCGCTGGGAGCACATCCAGCGCATCTATGAGATGTGCAACCGCAACGTCTCGGAAACGGCCCGCCGGCTCAACATGCACCGCCGGACGTTGCAGCGCATCCTCGCCAAGCGCGCGCCGAAATAAGCCCTCCGTCCGGCTCTCTGACTACGGCGCAGCGAAACCGCGCCGTAGTCCCATACCACGACGACTCGCCATCAAGCTGTCGGCAGCCTTCTTCCCCCACCCGCGTTGCATCCATCCAACACGGCGCGCGAGTCACACGCGCTGGCGGCATCATCTGGCCGTCTGTTCGGGGCGCCGCCAAGCAGCGATGGGGAGCGCACGCACAACAGGGTGGCAGACGATGTTGCGCTCTCGTCTCAACCGATTCCGCGCAGCCCCCGATCAATGACCATCGGGTGGCAATGGATGCTCGAATGCTCGGACGAGTTCCAACAACAAGGGATCGCGATTATCGGCGCTCCACACCAACTGAAGCTCGAATGGCATATCGAGCTCGGGTATCTTGCGCAGCACAATTTCGTTCTGATGATATCGCGCAAAGGTTTCCGGTACGATAGCGAAGCCCAGTCCGGCAGCGACCAGTCCCAGCAGTGTAGCGCTATCGGACGCAGTCGCGGCACTTTCGGCCGGCTCGATACCGGCTTGCGCGAATTTCCGCATCAACGAATCGTAGTGCGCTGGCGATCTATCGCGTGGAAAAGTCAGAAACGTCTGCCCGGCGAAATCTCGCAGGCGAGGGTTGCGACTGGACGCGAGTGAGGATTTGCGGGGGATGGCAATCGCCATTTTTTCGCTGTGGATCACGATACCGCGCAGGGAGGGGTCCTGCGGTGAACGCCACGCGAGGCACCCTGCATCCAGCCGACCGCACTTGATCATCTCGATCTGTTCCCCGGAAAGGCACGACACGAACTCAAATCTGACCTCACGCTGGTTCGAGGCAAGACCCGACACGGCCCCGGTGATTCCTGGCAGCCAACCGTAGCCGGGGATGACGCCAATTCTGAGCCGCCCGATCGTGCCAGCAAATGCCTGCGCCACTTCGGATCTCATCTGATCGGCCTGCGCGACCAACACGCGCGCCCGCACCTCCAACTCGCGGCCGAAGCGGGTCAGACTGACGCCACGCGACAGACGATTGAACAGCCTTGCTCCCATTTCGGCTTCCATCGTCGAAATTTGACGTGACAGCGCCGGCTGGGCGATGTTCAGGACCCGCGCCGCTGCAGCCACACTCCGATGGTCCACAACACACAGAAAGAAGCGCAGCTGTCTCAGCTCCACTGATATACCCATTCAGCATGGATCGATATCCGAACATAGTATTTGTCTGAGTTCGCCGTCCATTCGATTGTTGCTTCGTCTTGAAATAGAGGACGATCGGATGCTGGATACGCATAGGTCCATCTCGGGGACGTCGGCTCCTATGCCGCTGCGCGACCGCAGCGTCCCCCACATCCCGGCATCGAACGGGAACTGCAAATCCTATTTCTCCGACGTCGACCTCGACGGGCCGGGGCGCAGTGTCGGCTTCCTCTATATTCCCCAGTCACCTGACCATGATGCATGGGGCACGGTGCGCATTCCGCTCGCCGTGGTCGCCAACGGCACCGGACCGACGGTCATCGTCGAGGCCGGCAACCACGGCGACGAGTACGAGGGGCAGATTATTGTTGGAGAACTGATACGCTCACTTGCTCCCTCCCAGGTTCAGGGTCGCTTGATTCTTGTTCCCTCCGTCAACATCCCGGCATCGACGGCAGGCAAGCGAACTTCGCCGGATGACGGGCTGAATCTCAATCGTGTTTTTCCTGGCGATCACGCTGGGTCGATCACCCAGCAGATCGCGGCCTTCTTCAGCGACGAGTTGCTCTCACGCGCCGACGCCTTCCTCAGTCTGCATTCCGGCGGGAGCTCGCTCGACATTGTGCCGAGCGCGCTCGTTCAACCGGCGCAGGACCCTTTGCAACAACAGCGCAATCTCGACGCGGTGCTTGCCTTTGGCGCGTCCATCAACGTGCAGCTCAACAACCTCGGCGACACGAGGACCTGCGTCGCTTCCGCTGTTGCGGCTGGACTGACTTGCGTCAGCACGGAAATGGCAGGCCGCGGGACGGTCGATCGTGATGCTCTCGCGCTTTGCCGCCGAGGTGTTTTCAACGTTCTGCAGCATTGGGGCGTGCTCGATTCCGGATTGGACCTCCCCCGACCGGAGGCGCGCACCCTTCATCGGGTGCTCGGGCCGCAATCCTACATCATCGCCGGAGAGGATGGCGTCTTTGAGGGTCTGCACCATCCTGGTGAGCCCGTCTGCGCCGGTGAAACCGCCGGACGCATTCATTTCCTGACCGATCCGCGCAAGCCGCCAGTCGTACTCACCTACACAGCCGACGGGATCGTCTTCGCCCGCCGACAGCCAGGGCGAGTGCGGCCAGGCAACGTCTGCGCGGTCGTCGCTACGCCCGACAGCTGATCGAGCAATGACCTGAGTTGAGCACGCATCGAGCAGAGGGCGGGCGGATCGCAACGAGAGACGGCGGAGATCCACCGAGCAGCGTCCCCTCCGCAGCCTATGGAGATAAGCGCATCATGATGATTCATCGGCAAACGCCGCTGGTACAGGCCCTCAGCCTTTCCGTAAGCCTGGGCAAGGACATCCACCTGAAGATGGACGCCGCCCAACCCACCGGCTCGTTCAAGGCGCGCGGAGTTGGCCACGCCTGCATGGTGCACCGAAACCGGGGCGCGCGCCGCTTCGTGTCCTCCTCCGGAGGCAATGCGGGCTTGGCGGTCGCCCATGCCGGCCGCAAACTTGGAGTACCGGTCGTCGTGGTCGTGCCGAGCACGACGTCCCAGCGCGCCAAGACGATGATCGGGCTGGAAAAGGCAGAGATCGTCGTCCACGGCTCGTCCTGGACCGAGGCGAACGAATACGCGCTCTCGATGCTCTCTCAAGCCGATGCCTTCATCCATCCTTTCGACGATCCGCTGCTCTGGACGGGTCACGCAACCCTCGTCGATGAGCTGCGCGCCGAAGGCGAGAAACCGGATGCCATCGTCCTCTCGGTTGGTGGAGGTGGGCTCCTCTGCGGTGTCGCCGAAGGGCTGGATCGCAACGGCTGGGGCGATGTGCCGATCGTCGCGGTGGAAACCCGCGGCGCCGACTCTTTTGCTCAGGCGGTTGCGGCCGGTCAGCCGACCACACTCGCGCGCATCGATAGCATCGCGACATCGCTCGGAGCCAAGACGGTCTGCCGCCGGGCGCTGGAGGTGGTGCAGTCTCATCCGATTGAATCCGTCGTCGTCTCCGACGCCGAGGCGGTCGAAGCTTGTCTACGGCTGATGGACGACCACCGCGTGGTTGTAGAGCCAGCATGCGGCGCTTCGCTCGCCGCGCTGACACAGTCGAGGACTGTGTTGCAGAGCGCCGGACGTATCGTCGTCATCGTGTGCGGCGGGGTCGGCGCCAGCGCTGAAGATCTCTTCCGCTGGCGCGCGAGCTTTGCTGGCGAGTCGACGTCTCCGGCTGCGGCAGAGGCTCATGTCCCGAGATGAGGATCCGGATGAGACAGGCTCGTCGCGAGCTCATTGCGACCGGCGCGCAACCGCGCAATCCTGCCCTTACTGCCAACGGCGCAAGGACCGATGCTTGATCGCACCGTCGTCCGTTCGCGGGACGGATCAGTGCGACTTCACGAACGCCTGCAGCGCATGGAACACCGTGCGCCGCTGGTTGCGGCTGCACCAATTGCGCATCCAGCTGTCGACCTCGGTGAGGTCGAGCTTGATCTGCATGCCTTCATCGCCGCGCGCGGCGTTGACGGCCGAGATGTAGCCCATCATCCATTGCTGATATTTCGAAATACTGTTGACATAGGGCCCGTCGGCATTGCCGATCGCCTTGTAGGTGCCGGGCGGCTGTTCCTCGGCGGCCGCGATGAACCGCTCGCAGGAATCGGAGCCCACGCCGAGGACATAAAACGCGACTTCCTCCGCGCGAACGTTGGTCGCGAAGAGCAGTGCCAGCGCCAAGACCACCCTTCGCATCTGCCGTCCTGTCTGAACCCCCGGGTCTGATTACCGGTCAAGCCTTAATAAGGTTGCGACATGTTGCGCCCCATGCAGGGCAATTGTCGGGCAGAACCGGGAAAATGGCCCGGGCCGGCGTTCAATCACCACTGTCGCAACGTTGTCATAGTCCCGGCTCGATCCGCCAGGCATCTTCCAGGGACCCTGACGGTACCATCCTCCTGCAGCGCCTTCGGCGCGGGCCGGCATGCAGCCGCGAGATCGCACGTCGCGGATGGACGGACAGGCAACATGACGCCGTTGCGGTCAGTCCTCTCCGCTCAGCCGCGAAAAATCGGCGAGAACGGAGGCGATCAGCTCGCGATGCCTCGTATCGTGTTCCGAAAGGCTCGCGGCGTAGAGGTTGAGGAGATAGCGTGCCTTTGCCGCCGCTTCCGGCCAGGACACCGCTGCGTTCGCCAGCAGATGCCCTTCGAGCGCGGCCTGCCGCTGGCGCAGCTCCTGCGCATGACTTTCCGCCTCCGCGAGCGCGCGGCGCAGGTCCACGGCCTTCTGCTCACTCATGCCGCGGTGACGGTCGAGATCGAGCGGCTCGTCAGACATCCGATGCACTCGCATCGACACGCTGCGCAGCGGCAAGATCCGCCGAGCTGATCGACAGCATCTCCATGGCGGCGCTGTGTGCGGCCGGAACGATGATCATCGTCGCCACCCGGCGGTAGGCGGCAAAGGACAGTCCCTCGATCATCTCATCGTCCGTGAGCACCTCATAGGTGCCCTCAGGCAGGAGACGCTCGATGGTCCTGATGCGGAATGGATGTTTGAAGGTGACGAATTCGCGCTGCGAGCGGATGCTCATCTGCGCCTGCCTTTCAGAGGCCCGTCGAGGTAACCCCGAAGCCTCACCAAGCATGCGCCTTGCCGCGCCCAATAGCCACCGCTTTCTCATCAGCCACGAAGGCGTGAGCAGCGGGCTGGAGGTCGTACTCGGCTTGCCGCGCTTTGGTGCTCGCTATTACATCGGTCCGGGTGTACGGTGAGCAATCACCGTAATTCCGACGGCATTCACCGGTGATCGAGGGTCGCGCGCACTCCCGCCGCAACATGCGAAGGGTGTCCGATGTCGCGATTTCGTCTGAGCGAGTGGACCGTTCCACCCGTCATTGTTTCGCTTCTGCTGCTCGTGCTCGCGGCTGCCGCACTGCATTCGTAGAACAGAATTCGTAGAACAAGACCACCGCGCGCCCGTCGGCAACCGGTGGACGGCGGCCACCCGGCCGATGATCAGCGACGCCGCGCCTGCAGCATCGACGCGGCGCCTCGTCCGATGCGTTGAACAGCTCCACCCCCGAAGCGAGGAGACCGACATGGCCAAAGGTCAGCAAAAAGGCAATCGCGAAGCCAAGAAGCCCAAAAAGGAGAAGCCCAAGTCCATTGCCGCAGCACCGAGCCAGAAGGCCGGAGGCTGGCAGCCGGATTTCTCCAGCGACAAGAAGAAGCGCTAAGGCATTTTTGCCGCTCATCGACCTGGACGGCGCCCACGCAACGCCGCACGCAATCAGCGACGATGCGGTCGAGCGTTCTCGAGAGTCCAAAGGACAGACCATGGCGCGCGAAACGATCTATGTCGTCCAGGCCTTCAGCGCCGGCCGGGGCGGACACGCGAAGGCCGAGCCGCCGATCGCCTGCAAGACGGAAGCCAGCGCGCTGCGGACCGCGGAACGACTGGTGTCGAGCAAGGCAGGCGTCGTCGCCTTCTCATCGTCGGGCGATCCCGACATGGGTGACTACGACGACGAGCCCAAGGTCCTCTTCCGCCACGGCGCGCTGCCGCCCGCGTTCGATTGAGATGCGCACCCCATTTGTCGCCGGCGACCGCTGCCGTGCGACGCCCCCCCCTGGATGACGTCCGGTCTCGCCGCGGCGCCATCCGAACCTGATCGGTTACACACATGATTGAGTTCCCAAACCACAGCCGCTCCTACGACCGCACGCGACGGGCTGTACGCTTCTGGGGCTATGACAGCGCGATGGAAGCCTCGTTCTTCGTCGATGAAGGCGCGTTGCGACGCCTTCAGCCCGACACCCGTCCGGACGAGACAGGCTTTCTGACCGCGTTCGATTCCAACCGCGATCGCATCTGCGCCGCCGCCGCCAAGGTCTATGTCCGCGGCAGCCGGGGCTCCTACGATCTCCTCGCTGCCCATTTTTGACGGCGATGGGGCCCCGGATGGACTAAACCTCCGCGTGGCCCTGCGGATCGATCAGGCGGTTCATCCGGTGTGCCGCGGCGAGCGCGAAACGCACCGTCATCAGCTTGCGGGTCGGCGCCGGCAATTTGTGCTCGGGCGCCTCGCACTGCAGATGGGCGCCATAGGCATCGGCGACGATCAGGCCGGTGTCCTGCGGAAAGACCTCACAGGGCAGCTCCTGCGTGAAGGCAAAGAACAGCCGGTCGCAATGGGCGCGATAGTCCTCCCATTTCTGATCGGCCCGCAGATCCTCCAGAGATGATTTGATCTCGACGATCCAGATCTCGCCGCGCTCATTGAGCGCCACCAGATCGGCGCGGCGTCCCGACGGCAGAGGCAATTCGCTGATCGTGGCAAAGCCCAGCGAGCGCAACAGACGCGAGGTGCCGCGCGCGATGGCGAGCGCCGTCTCCGATTGGCGGCGGTCGATGGGAACGAGGCTGATCCGGGCGGCTGACGTGTCCACATCAGCAGCATAGCCGATTCTGGGAGCAGCCCAAGCACGCCGTCGGTGCGGAACCGACCCCCTGCGCCGTCCTTCCGTTGATCAAGCGGCCGTCGCCTCGGACGGCGCAACGGGAGCTGTTCCTGCGCAATCACGACGAGCTCGCGCCGCGGCTTCACAAGCCCCCGTCGTCAGCTTCGCGACACACGGCTCAAGCGGGCGCGACCCGGCGTTTTTCGCTTGGCGCATTGCAAAAAATCGGCATGCTGGCGCCATGAGCGAAGCGAACCAGGGCAAGGCGAAGGCTGGCGCGATGATCGTGCCCGTCACGCCATTCGAGCAGAACTGCACCATCCTGTGGTGCGAGGCGACCAAGAAGGCGATCGTGATCGATCCCGGCGGCGACGTACCGAACATCCAGGCGGCGATCGCGCAGGCCAAGGTCACCGTCGAAAAGATCTGGCTGACGCATGGCCATATCGATCATGTCGGCGGCGCTGCCGACCTGCGCGACGCGCTAAAGGTGCCGATCGAGGGCCCGCATATCGCCGACAAGTTCCTGCTCGACAATGTCGTCGCCAGCGGCGCCCGTTTCGGCATCACGGGGGTGCGCGACGTCACGCCGGACCGCTGGCTGGAGGAAGGCGACACCGTCGAGATCGGCGAGCTCGTTTTCGACATCCTGCATTGCCCCGGACACTCGCCAGGCAGCGTCGTGTTCTTCAACAAGGCGATGCGCTTTGCCCATGTCGGGGACGTCCTGTTCAACGGCTCTGTCGGCCGGACCGACCTGCCCGGCGGCAGTCATGAGACGCTGATCCGCTCGATCAAGGACAAGCTGCTGCCGCTCGGCGACGATGTCGGATTCATCTGCGGCCATGGCGCCGGCTCGAGCTTCGGCCAGGAGCGGATGACCAACCCGTTCCTGACGGGGATGGCCTGACGCCTGGCTGAGTGGCGGCAGCTCAGAGTCAGTTCGCCGGCCTCCCGCAAACGGAGATCTGAAGCAGAGATCGCGGCCAGCTTTTCGGCGAACCGCGACTGACCCATGACCTAGTTACTTCAATCCCGCCGCCTGCAGCGCACGCTCGATCACGGCCGCGACATCGATCACGCGGCGGCGTTTCGGAACGGGCGGTGTCGCGGCGGCGGAGATCGCAGGCTTGGCCTGGTCGATCGCGGACACCGCGTCGGCCGGCGTCATGTCGAGCGCCTTGGCGGCTGCCGGCGGTGCGACGGCGATCGTAGCGCCGAGCGGCTTCACGTCGGCAGGGCTGTCGGGCGCCGTTACGCTGATGGCCTTGATCTCGGCCGTCGCCTGCGGAGAGGATTGTGGCTCGGCCCTCGGCGTTGCCGGCTTGACCGCTGAGCGCGCCGGCTTGGCCCGCGCCGGCCGCGGCTGCGCCGGCTTCGATATCCTGGATGTATTTTCGCGCAGCGTCTCCGGGGCTGCCTTGGCCTCGGCAGGCTCGCCTGAAGGCATGTCTGCCGAGCGGCGCAGCAGCTTGGTCACGGCCGGCAGCACCGAGATCGGCGAGACCTCCGGGATGAGCTTCGTGCTCGGCGACGTGACCGCGGGCTTCGGCTGGCGGATCCAGTCGGTGATCCCGAAGAATTTCGCGATCAGATAGGACGAGGAGATGCCGGCCTCGAGCAGGAACGGCCCGGCCTTGCCATAGCGCTTGTCGTTGGCCGCGACGCCGATCGGCGTGCCATGCGCCATGTTGGTGATGGTGAAGGATTCCACCACGGTCTCGCCATCGGCGTTCCACCACTGCTCATGCGGATAGCCATTGACGCGTCCTGCGGCCATCGGCGCCAACGGCAGATGATGCAGATCGAGCCATTGCTTGACGATCTCGCCGGCATTGTCCGGATGCACGGTGTAGTCCGCGGTGCCATGCCAGACCGAGAGTTTCGGCCATTTGCCGCGATGGTTGGAGGCGCGGCGCACGAGGTCGCCGAGTTCGCCGGCGGGGCGCGCCGGCGGCATGCGCATCTGCAGGATCGCATCGCGCATGCTGCGCGCGGTGCCGAACGGCAGACCCGCGATGACCGCGCCGGCCGCAAATATATCCGGATGCGCGGACAGCATCGCCATGGTCATCGCGCCGCCGGCCGAGAGGCCCGTGACGAAGATGCGGCGCGGATCGATCGCGCAATCGGCCACCATGCGCGCGATCATCTCGCGAATCGATGCGACTTCGCCCTGACCGCGGGTGATGTCTTCCGACTGAAACCAGTTGAAGCAGCGCTGCGGATTGTTGATGCGCTGCTGCTCCGGCATCAGCAGCGCGAAGCCGAAATGCTTTGCCAGCGTCGACCAGCCGGCGCCGAGATCATAATCGACCGCGCCCTGCCCGCAGCCATGCAGCACGACGACGAGCGGCAGCAGCGGCTGGCGCTGTGCCGGCACATGCGCGAACATCTTCAGCCGGCCGGGATTGCTGCCGAAGCTCTCAATCTCGACCAGCGGACATTCCGGCACGGGCCGCGGCTGGCGATGAAAATCGGCGAATCCTGTGATGCCGTTCAGCTCACGCAGCCGTCGCAAATACTCAACATTTTCAGCGAGGGACAACGGCAGCTCCTTGGCAGTCAGGTCTTCAAGTCGGCAGTTCACGTCAGCGCGGATCAACGCCACCATCACCCAGATGGTTGCTGCAGTGCAAAAGAAAAAGCCCGCGCGAGCGCGGACGTCAGCAATTTGATTGCGAATTTCGGTCTTGCTGCGATCAAAATGCCACGCGGACGCGACGCTTCACACAACAATCACCGAAACGCGAACAATGCTGCGCCGAAATCGCGGTGAGGATGAGCAACGGCAACCACGCAACTGCTTTTGAACCGTTGGCTACGAGAGGGCCGTGGTCAGTCTTTTTCTCTGCGAATCGCGATCTCGCTCCGAAGTGTGCGCAGCGATCCGCGATCAGTAAACAACAAATGGCAGGCATGCACCGCTCTCATCTGAGCACCATTGCCTGCGCATGACGGGCCAATTAGCCTGACGCGCAACCAACAACGACATTCCATTCGGGAGAAAAAATATGGCGCGGCTCAAATTCGGCGCGTTCCTCGCGCCGCATCATCCGATCGGCGAGCATCCGATGCTGCAATTCCGCCGCGACCTCGATCTCGTATCGCAGCTCGACGAGCTCGGCTATGATGAGTTCTGGTGCGGCGAGCATCATTCGTCGGGCTGGGAGATGATCGCGTCGCCCGAGATGTTCCTCGCCGCCGCCGGCGAGCGCACCAAGCGCATCAAGCTCGGCACCGGCGTCATCTCACTGCCCTACCATCATCCCTACAACGTCGCGCAGCGCATGGTGCAGCTCGACCACATGACCGGCGGCCGCGCCATCTTCGGCTCAGGTCCCGGCGCGCTCGCCTCCGATGCGCATACGCTGGGCATCGATCCGATGACGCAGCGCGACCGCCAGGACGAGGCGATCGGCATCATCCGCCGCCTGTTCAACGGCGAGCGCGTGACCGCGAAGAGCGACTGGTTCACGATGAACGACGCCGCGCTGCAGATCCTGCCCTTGCAGGAGGAGATGCCGTTCGTGGTGGCCTCGCAGATCTCGCCGTCGGGCATGACGCTCGCGGGCAAATACGGCATCGGCATCATCTCGCTCGGCTCGATGTCGACGCAAGGGCTGATGGCGCTGCCGCAGCAATGGGAGTTCGCCGAGGACGCGGCACGCAAGCACGGCACCACGGTGAGCCGCGCCGATTGGCGCGTGCTGCTGTCCTGGCACATCGCCGAGACGCGCGAGCAGGCACGCCGCGAAGCGGGCCCCGGCCTGATGCGCTGGCACAACGAATATACCGTCGGCACCTTGATGCGACCGGGCCTGCAGCCGTTCTCGTCACCCGATGAAGCCGTCGACAAGACCGCCTTCGTCGAGGGCGCGGCGTCGACGATCGGCACCCCGGACGATCTCGTCAAGACGATCAAGAACTTGATGCAGGTGTCAGGCGGCGTCGGCGCCATCATCGGCTTCGTGCATGACTGGGCCAATCCGGAGAACACCCGCCGCAGCTGGGACATGGTCGCGCGCTACGTGGTGCCGGAGATCAACGGCTATATCGACGGCCTGCGCCGCTCGCAAAAATTCGTCATCGAGAACCGCGCCATCTTCGAGCGCGCGGGACAAGCGGTGATGGCCAAGATCATGGACAATGAAAAGGCCGCCGCGGCGTTGTCGCAGACCGGACCGGGACGCATTGCGATTCCTGCCGTCAACGCGCCGGATCTGCAGCAGGCCGCAGCGAAGCAACGGGGCTGAGTACGAGGGCGAGCAGCGCCGCAAGGTCGGCCCTACCGCCGCGTTCGATGGCGCCAATGAGTTTCCTCCGTCATGCCCGGGCTTGACCCGGGCACCCACGTCTATCCACCGTGCCGAACGACGTGGATGGCCGGGACAAGCCCGGCCATGACGATATGGAAATCGTTCGCCACGTCAGTTCGAACTGTTGTATCGGCCCCGAGCAACCCCACGTCGAAATTCCTGGTTCAAGGCCTGAGGCCTTGCCCCGGAATGACGGTGTGGAGCGAGCAGAGAGCGCCGCGAGCTGCGGCTACTCTCACCTCACCGCCGCGACCAGCTTCTCGCAATCGGCGATGGTCGCGATCTGTTTCAGCGTCTCGCGCAGGGCCGGCAGGTCGACCGGCTTCTGGAATTGCGGGTAGACGACCAGCCCGAGCACGGTCGCAAGCCGCACATGCTCCTCACGCGTGCCGTCCTCGGCGCCGCTGATGAAGATCACCGGGGTGCGCGATTTCAGCTCGTTGAGCAGCAGCAGGATGTCGGCGCCGCAGCGATCGCCCAGCGACAGATCCAGGGTGATGCAGTCGAACGTCCGGCTGCGCAGCAATTCGGCGGCGGCGTCGACCGAGGTGACACACGTCGCCTCGTAGCCGCATTGGACAGCGATCTTGCGAAGGATCGAGAGATGAACTTCGGCATCCTCGATCACCAGCAACTGATTGCTCATGCTCTTGCCCTCGTTGCCTGTTGGCCAGACGTCCCGGTCTGGCCGTGCTAGATGACAGCGATGGCTGCGAGGTAAAGATTCCGGTCCGTAGATTTACGGAGCGAGTCGGCACGACGAGGTCGGCTTCGCCCGATGCGCTCACCCGACGGGCATGATCAATGTGGACTCGCGGCAACATGGCGAGCTTTTTGGCCAACCGCCCGATGAGCGATTGCGGCGTTGACGACAACCATCGATGGTGACAGCGATCGTCTTGAAGGGACGTCGCGGGCTGGGGCAGTCCGGCGTGGCGTGGCAGCCCGTCGGGCTGAACGCCAGTCGCACCGTCATTCCCGGCAACCCGTTCTGCTTCGGCAATCCGCACAACGACAGCTGCGCCTCCACCCGGGTCGGCGGGACCGTTGGCGGCGCTGGAGTCGGCTTCGACGACCGCTTCACCACGCATGTCACGACGCGAACGCATACCACAACGGTCGGCCTCGCCGACAAGTTCTGAGACGCAGGCGGCCCTGAGGCGAGCTGCAATGAGCAAGCCGGCGGACATCGGGGCGATCGGACGGACGAGCATTTCCTTAACCGGGTCCTGCTAGACTGACGGCCACTTGAGCAGGGCCTGCAGGGGACCGCTCGCGCGTATGGATGCGTCAGGCAGCCCGCCGTTTCGACCCGGCGGGCTTTTCCGTGGGAAAGGTCGCCAATGTCACTCTCCTCAGCCAAGAACTACGCGCTGCGCGCCGAACGGTCGCAGGATCCCAAGGAGGCCGCCGACCTCCTGGCAAAGGCAATCCTGGAGCTGGCGGCCTCGATCGAAGCGACCGATGCCAAGGTGAAAAAGATCAACAAGTCGGCCGGCTGATGGTCCTGGCGTCCGCGTCGGAAGGTCTGGCGGGCCGAGGCGGCGGCGAGGCCTCCCCGCTTCGACGATGATCCCCTGATCCTGCTGCGATCGGTCGCCGATATCGCCGCGTCGCTTATAAGCGACGACAGCAGGACGCCATGGGTGCGGTCAGCGCCCGGCATTGCCCGTGCCCTCGGTCTGAAGGAGGGCGGAATATTCCATCTCTCGTCCATCTCTCGGGCGCAAGGGCGCGCGGCGAGACTGCGGTCGTTCGCAATGCAGCACAACGAGCCGATCATGAGACACCGGAGCGTATTGCATCGCGGCTGCAACCGCCTATCAATGATGGTCAGGGAGTCCGGCCATGCGAGGCTGACCAAGACGAAGTCAGACCCGAGACGCCAAACGGCAGACGGCCGGCCAGCAGACGAGAGGAAACCCCGGGATGTCGATGCAGCATGTGGTCTCTGATCCGATCAGGCTGACCGCGCCACGGCGCAACTCACTGACCCATATCCCCGGCGACGAAGGCTGGCCGATCATCGGCAAGACCTTCGAGGTGCTCGCCGACCCGAAGGGCCATGTCGAGCGCAATGCCCGGAAGTACGGCCCGGTCTATCGCAGCCATATGTTCGGCGAGGTGAACGTGGTGCTGCTCGGGCCGGAAGCCAACGAGTTGGTGCTGTTCGACCAGGCCAAGCTGTTCTCGTCGGCCCATGGCTGGGGCCACATCCTCAATTTGCTGTTCCCGCGCGGGCTGATGCTGCTCGATTTCGAAGAGCACCGCATGCATCGCAAGGCCCTGTCGGTCGCATTCAAAGCCGGGCCGATGAAATCCTATCTCACCGGTCTCGATCGCGGTATCGCAGCGCGCATCGCGCAGTGGAAACAAACTCCCGGCGAGATGCTGTTCTATCCGGCGATCAAGCAGCTCACGCTCGACCTCGCCGCGACATCGTTCCTGGGGACCGAGATCGGACCCGAGGTCGATGCCATCAACCGCGCTTTCGTCGACATGGTCGCAGCGTCCGTGGCCCCGATCCGCAAGCCGCTGCCGGGCACGCAGATGGCCCGCGGCGTCAAGGGCCGCCAGCGCATCGTCGCCTATTTCTCGGAGCAGATTCCGCTGCGCCGCGCGAAAGGCGACGGCGACGACCTGTTCTCGCATCTCTGCCGGGCCACCGACGACCACGGCGCGCTGCTGTCGACCCAGGACATCGTCGATCATATGAGCTTCCTGATGATGGCGGCGCATGACACGCTCACCTCGTCGATTACGTCGTTCATCGCGCAGCTTGCCGCCCATCCGGAATGGCAGCAGAAGCTGCGCGACGAGGTCGCGAGCCTTGGCCTCGTGGCCGGCGCCCCGATGGCCTCGGAGCATCTGGAGAAGATGAAGCTGACCGAGATGGCGTTCCAGGAAACGCTGCGGCTGATGCCGCCGGTGCCGTCGCTGCCGCGCCGGCCGATCCGGGACTTCACCTTCAAGGGCTATGCGATTCCGGCCGGGACCGGCGTCGGCGTCAATCCGATGTTCACACACCATATGCCGGAGATCTGGCCAGAGCCCGAGCGCTTCGACCCGCTGCGCTTCACCGACGAGGCGCAGCGCGGGCGGCACCGCTTTGCCTGGGTCCCGTTCGGCGGCGGCGCGCATATGTGCCTCGGCCTGCACTTCGCCTACATGCAGGTGAAGTGCTTTGCGCGGCACTTCCTGTCGAACATCGAGGTGTCATTTGCGCCCGGCTATCGGCCCAATTGGCAGGTGTGGCCGATCCCCAAGCCGCGCGACGGATTGCGGGTGATGCTGAAAGCGGTGTGATTGCGGCATCGTCACCAGCAGCGCGGCGTGCGACGGCGAGACCCGGATCGCGTCGCGCGCTGTGACCGTCACATATGAGTCGGTTGATCGCGGACGCGCATCAGCGCAGCGGAGGTTCCGCAGACGGAACCATCCGTGGCGCGCAGCAATGCCATGAAAATCGCGCGGTCTGCACCGATTGGACGAATTACCGCCATCGCGGCCATAATTTGGTTGCGCGATTGAGGCTCATGCAGCTTCATGAACCGACTCATCTCGGACATCGGCCGGATCTGGCGCGGCGAGTTGCAGCCCTCGCTCGCCTGGAGCAGCGCATTTGCAGCGATGTGCCTGGCGATGGCCACCATGGTCCGCTTCGGCATGGCGCATCTGCGGCCCGACGTGTTCTTCACACCCTATATTCCGGCCGTGTTCTTTGCGACCGCCATGGGCGGATCCGCCGTCGGGCTGGTCACTGCGATCATCGGCGCGGCGCTCGGGCTGCTGCTCGAATTCGGCAGCGCGACTGTGGACGTCGCACGGGTGGCGCTGATGACGATGTATCTCACCGTCGCAGCGCTGGTGATCTGGGGCGTCAACCATTACCGCGACCTCGCCGCCAAGCAGCGCGAGATTGCGAAGCGGCTGACCGACGAGGAGCAATATCGCAAGCTGCTGGTCGACGAGCTGCATCATCGGCTGAAGAACAAGACATCCACCATTCACGCGGTTCTGCATCAAGTCCTGCACGATCAGCCGCAGGTGTGGAGCAGCATCGACAAGCGCATCCGCGCACTCGCCGGCGCCGACGACCTGATCGCACGGGTCGACGCGCAGGGCTGCGATCTCAAGGATCTCTTGATGTCGGAGCTCGGACCCTATGGCCATGTCCGCTTCGAGCTCAATGGCGATCCGCTGTTCCTTCCCGCCAAGCTCGCGGTCAGCCTGGCGCTGATCTTCCACGAGCTCGCCACCAACGCCGCCAAATATGGCGCTTTCGCCTCGCCGCGCGGCTTCCTGCAGGTGTCCTGGACGCTGCACGAGGACCGCCTCAGATTGAGCTGGGACGAAACCGAGGGACCTCCGATCGATCAGGTCGGCAAACCGGGTTTCGGGACCAAGCTGCTCAAGGCGGCGCTGTCGCCGTTCGAAGGCAAGACAGAAACCACATTCTTGAAGACCGGGATTCACTGCACCATGCAGTTCAGAGTGCCGCCGAGCTGACGACAGACGCCGCTGCGGCATTCGACTTTCGCAGCAGGACGATCGCGTCCTTCTCCCCGACGATTTACCCGCCGTTAATGACGCCTCGGCAGGGTTTCGCATCATTTCCGATGCTTGCCCGCAGAGTTCCGTGTTTCTACGTACCGCTTAACTAAAATGAAGCGGGAACTTTGCACAATCGGCGCATGTACAGCAGCGACCGATTCAATTTTTCAGCCGAGGCGCGCGAAGGCCTCGGGGAGACCGAGGCCGAGCTGCGCTTTCTCCGCAGCATCGTCAGCCAGCTGCCCTCCGGCATCACGGTCCAGGACGAGCACGGTCGCTTTCTGCTCGTCAACGATACCGCGGCCATCCAGCTCGGCGCCGCCGCCAATAGTGCCGATGGAATCGCCGCGCCGCATCTCGATGTCAGGCGCGCGACCTGCCGCGAGCTGCTCGGACGCGGCCGGGTTGTGATCGCCGAGGAAAAAGTGACGAGCGAACGTGGTCCGCAGACGCTGCTGACCGCGCACCGTCCGGTCCAGATCGGTGAGCAACGGTTGCTGCTCTCGAGCTCGGCCGACATCACGGAGCAGAAGGAGTTCGAGGACCAGCTGTTCCGCGCCGCCTATTACGATGAGCTGACCGGCCTGCCGATGCGCCGCGTCGTCGAGCATCGCGCCGACACTCTGGTCCGGCGCGGCCGCGTCGATGGCCGTTTCGCACTCGCCTTCCTGGATCTCGACAATTTCAAGTACATCAACGACTATTATGGCCACGCCACCGGCGATGCCCTGCTGGTCGAGCTTGCCAAACGTATCAGCCGGGATCTGCGCGAGTCAGACCTGCTGTCCCGCATCAGCGGCGACGAGTTTCTGCTCCTGCTGCATCCGATCGAGCGTGCCGAAGAGGTTGCGGAGTTCCTTCAGGGCATGCTTGACCGCCTGAACGCGCCCTTCTTCATCGACGGCGCCGAGGTGTTTGCCTCCGCCTCGGTCGGCGTGAGCCTGTTTCCCGAGCACGGCGCGAGCTACGACGTGCTGCGCCAGAATGCCGATCTCGCGATGTATCGCGTCAAGAACAGCGACAAGGGGACGCTGGCTTTTTTCTCCAGCGCGATGGAGCATGAGGCGCTGGCGCGCATGAAGGTCGAGCAGTCGCTGCGGCTCGCCATTCTCGAAAAGCGCTTCTGCTGTGCGTTCCAGGCCAAGGTCGACATCCGCACCGAGGAGATCAAGGGCATCGAGGCGCTGGTCCGGCTGCGCGACAATGAGGGCGTGATCCAGGCGCCCGGCGCCTTCATCAATCTCGCGGTCGAACTCGGGCTGATCGATGAGCTCACCCATCTGGTGCTCGACGAAATCGTCAAATCGATCGACCTGATCAACGAGACCTTCGGTCACGAAACGACGATCAGCATCAACGTCGCCGCCAAGCAGGCCGCGAACCCGGACTTCATGCGCCCGTTCGCGCGGGCGCTCGAATCGACGGGGTTTCCGAAGCGGTTCATGGTCGAGGTCACCGAGGACGCGTTCGTGACGCGCAGCCACTTTCAGGACGAGATCGTGCCGCTGCTCCGCGGCATCGGCGTCGGCATCTCGATCGACGATTTCGGCATCGGCTATTCGTCGCTGTCGGCATTGGCCGACATCACCGCGGACGAGATCAAGATCGATCGTTCCTTCATCACCGACATCCATAAGCGGCCGCGCAGCCAGGGCATCCTGCGCGCGATCGAGTCGCTGAGCGAGGCGCTCGGCATGACCGTGATTGCCGAAGGCATCGAATCCTTCGAGGAGCTGGCCTATCTGCAGGCCGCGACCAAGATTCGCTACGCGCAAGGCTACTACTTCTCGCGTCCGATCTTCCTGGAGGAGCTGAAGCCGGCGATCCCGCTTGCAAGCGAAGCGCGTATGAGCCTCGCCAGTCGCCCTGTGCAGGAAAATCGGCAGGCTTATGCCCGCAGCGGCCGCTATCGGCGCTGATCGCGCTGGCGCGGGAGAGGCAGCAAGCCTATCAGCACAAAGTATGAGCCCTCCCGCACTGCCAATGAAAGCGCCTTGACCCGCCCCGAGGCTGCACACTATCAGTTGCAGACAACAGCCGCCGGTAGCTGGGAGGAAGGCTCGTGGGAACGTCACATATTTTCAAAGGTATTGCTTTATCATTGGCTGCAGCCGTGCTGGCCACCGCCGCACAGGCCGACGATCTGAAAATCGCTCTCATCTATGGCAAGACCGGGCCGCTCGAGGCCTACGCCAAGCAGACCGAAACCGGCCTGCGTCTCGGCTTCGAATACGCCACCAAAGGCACCAACATGATCGACGGTCGCAAGATCGTCATCATCACCAAGGACGATCAGGGCAAGCCCGACCTGTCGAAAGCCGCGCTTTCAGAGGCCTATCAGGATGACGGCGCCGACATCGCCATCGGCACCACGTCTTCGGCCGCGGCGCTCGCCGACCTGCCGGTCGCCGAGGAGAACAAGAAGATCCTGATCGTCGAGCCGGCCGTGGCGGACCAGATCACTGGCGAGAAGTGGAACCGCTACATCTTCCGCACCGGCCGCAACTCGTCGCAGGACGCGATCTCCAACGCGGTGGCGATCGGCAAGCCCGGCGTCACCGTCGCCACGCTGGCGCAGGATTACGCGTTCGGCCGCGACGGCGTCGCCGCCTTCAAGGAGGCGCTGGCCAAGACCGGCGCGACCCTGGCAGCCGAGGAATACGTCCCGACCAACACCACCGACTTCACTGCCGTCGCGCAGCGCTTGTTCGACGTGCTGAAGGACAAGCCGGGGCGGAAGTTCATCTGGGTGCTCTGGGCCGGCGGCGGCAACCCGCCAGGCAAGCTGCAGGACATGGACCCGAAGCGCTATGGCATCGAGATTTCCACCGGAGGCAATATCCTCGCCGCGCTCGCCGCCTATAAGCAGCTGCCGGGCATGGAAGGCGCTACCTATTACTACTATGACATTCCCAAGAATCCGGTGAACGACTGGCTGCTCGCCGAACACCAGAAGCGCTTCAGCTCGCCCCCCGACCTGTTCACGGCCGGCGGCTTCTCAGCCGCGATGGCGGTTGTCGCCGCGGTCACCAAGGCGAAGTCGACCGATACCGAGAAGCTGATCGCGGCGATGGAGGGCATGGAGTTCGACACGCCCAAGGGCAAGATGATCTTCCGGAAGGAAGATCACCAGGCGCTGCAAAGCATGTATCACTTCCGTGTCAAGGTCGATCCGAACCTCGCCTGGGCCGTGAACGAACCGGTACGCGAGATCAAGATCGAGGACATGGATATCCCGATCCGCAACAAGCGCTGAGTAAATGACATCCGTGCCCGGCCCGCGCCGGGCACCTCCACTTTGGACGTCATACGGCTGACGACATGGCCCTCACCCTCGAAACCCGCGATCTGACCATCCGCTTCGGCGGCCATGTCGCGGTCAACAACGTCAGCTGCAGCTTCCGCCCCGGCGAGCTGACGGCGATCGTCGGCCCGAACGGCGCCGGCAAGACCACCTATTTCAACCTAATATCCGGCCAGTTGCGGGCCTCAGCCGGCTCCATCCTGTTCGATGGCCGCGATATCACCCAACTCTCTGCTCCGCTGCGCACCCGCGCGGGCCTCGGGCGCGCGTTCCAGCTCACCAATCTGTTTCCGAATCTCAGCGTGGAAGAGAACGTCCGTCTCGCCGTCCAGGCGCAGAGCGGCACCCATTACGACCTGCTCCGTCCGTGGATGGCGCGGCGCGACCTGATCGCGCGGGCCGATGCGATCCTCGATCAGGTCGCCCTCGGCAGCCGCCGCGGCGTCACCGCAACGACGCTCTCGCATGGCGACCAGCGCAAGCTCGAAGTCGCGCTGATGATGGCGCTGGAGCCCAAGGTCTTCATGTTCGACGAGCCGACCGCCGGGATGAGCATCGACGAGGTGCCGGTCGTGCTCGACCTGATCGGCCGGCTGAAGCAGGACAAGAGCAAGATCATCCTGCTCGTCGAGCACAAGATGGACGTCGTCCGCTCGCTCGCCGATCGCATCATCGTGCTGCATAACGGCCAGCTGGTCGCCGATGGCAAGCCGGCCGAGGTCATCGCCTCGCCGATCGTGCAGGAGGCCTATCTCGGCGTCGCACCGCGGAGCGCGGCATGAGCGCGCTGCTGAAGCTGTCGGGCGTCCAGACCTATATCGGCCGCTACCACATCCTGCAGGGCGTCGATTTCGACGTGCCCGAAGGCCAGACCACGATGCTGCTGGGACGCAACGGCGCCGGCAAGACCACGACGCTGCGCACCATCATGGGGCTGTGGCAGGCGAGGACCGGCAGCATCTCGCTGGCCGGCGAGGCGATCGAGAAACTGGCGACGCCCGACATTGCCCAGCGAGGTGTCGGCTACGTGCCCGAGAGCATGGCGGTGTTCTCCGACCTCACCGTCAAGGAGAACCTGGTGCTGGCAGCCCGCAACGGCCCGCTCGACGAGGCCCAGCTCGCCTGGATCTTCGGCTTTTTTCCGGCTCTGAAGAAATTCTGGTTGTCGCGCGCCGGCAGCCTGTCCGGCGGCCAGAAGCAGATGCTGTCGATCGCCCGCGCCATCGTCGAGCCGCGCAAGCTGCTGCTGATCGACGAGCCGACCAAGGGGTTGGCGCCGGCCATCGTGATGTCGCTGATCGAATGCCTGAAGGAGATCAAGCGGCGCGGCGTCACCATCCTGCTGGTGGAGCAGAATTTCCACGCCGCGCGCGAGCTCGGCGATCAGGTCCTGGTGATGGACAATGGCACCATCGTCCATCGCGGGGAGATGGCGGCGCTCGCCGCCGACGTGCCGCTGCAGGAGCGCCTGCTGGGACTGAGCCTGGAGGCGCATCAATGAGCGACATCGCCGCAACCGATCCGCTGCCGAAGCCGAAGCGCGACCTCGCCCCGCTGCTGCTGCCTGTCCTGCTCGCGCTGCTGATGCTTCCGCTGGTCGGATCGGCGAGCTCCTGGGTGACGCTGACGGTCGCCAGCCTGGCGATGGGCATGATGATCTTCATCATGGCCTCCGGCCTGACACTCGTGTTCGGCCTGATGGACGTGCTCAATTTCGGCCATGGCGCGTTCATCGCGGTCGGCGCCTATGTCGCAACGCTGGTCCTGCTGCCGCTCGCAAGCTGGGCGCAGGCCGATTCGCTGCTGGCCAACCTCGCGGTACTGGTCCCGGCCGCATTGCTGTCGATGGGCGTGACCGCCGCACTCGGCCTGGTCGTCGAACGCGTGCTGGTGCTGCCGGTCTATGGCCAGCACCTCAAGCAGATCCTGATGACCACCGGCGGCCTCATCGTTGCCGAGCAGACGCTTTATGCGCTGTTTGGCCCGCAGATCATCCCGCTGCCAGTACCGGCGGCGCTGCGCGGCTCGTTCATCATCGGCGACATCGCGATCGCCAAATACCGGCTGCTGGCGATGCTGATCGGCTTTGCGATCTTTGTCGCCATCGAGCTGGTGCTGAACCGGACCAAGATCGGCCTTCTGATCCGCGCCGGCGTCGAGAATCGCGAAATGGTGGAGGCGCTCGGCTATCGCATCCGCCGCCTGTTCCTCGGCGTGTTCATGACCGGGTCGGCGCTGGCCGGGCTCGGCGGCGTGATGTGGGGCCTCTATCGCGAGCAGGTGCACGCCTCGATCGGCGACGAGCTGACCGTGCTGGTCTTCATCGTCGTGATCATCGGCGGCCTCGGCTCGATCACCGGCTGCTTCATCGGCGCGATCCTGGTCGCCATGGTCGCGAATTATGGCGGCTTCCTGGTGCCGAAGCTCGCCCTCGTCTCCAACATCCTGCTGATGGTCGCCGTGCTGATGTGGCGACCGCGCGGCCTCTATGCGGTGACCAGCCGATGATGATCCTGTCCGGCGATCCTCCCCGCAGCCGCACGCTGTCCGTGCTGCTCGTCATCATCATCCTGGCATTGCTGGCCACGCCCTTCATTTTCCCAGGCGCCAAGGCCTTGAATGTGGCCGCCAAGATCTGCATCTTCGCCGCGCTCGTCGCATCCTACGACCTGCTGCTCGGCTACACCGGCTCGGTCTCGTTCGCGCATACGATGTTCTACGGCATCGGGTCCTACGCGATCGCCATCGCGCTCTATGGACTCGGGCCCAATTGGACCTCGGTCGCGGTGGCCGTCGCGGCCGGCCTGCCGCTCGCGCTGCTGCTGGCGCTCGCGATCGGCCTGTTCTCGCTGCGCGTCGAGGCGATCTTCTTTGCGATGATCACGCTGGCGGTCGCCTCCGCCTTCCTGGTGCTGGCGTCGCAATTGTCGTGGCTGACCGGCGGCGAGGACGGCCGCAGCTTCCAGCTGCCCGAGCTGTTGCGTCCCGGCACCGTGTTCATCGGCAAGGAGTGGTTCGGCTTCCCGATCAACGGCCGCATCCTGACCTATTACCTGGTGCTGTCGGCCTGCGCGCTGATGATTCTGGCGTTGCTGCGGGTCGTGAATTCGCCGTTCGGCCGCGTGCTGCAGGCGATCCGCGAAAACCGTTTCCGGGCCGAGGCGCTCGGCTACCGCACCGTGTTTCACCTGACCTATGCCAACTGCATCGCCGCGATGATCGCGGCCGGCGCCGGCATGCTGAACGCGCTCTGGCTGCGCTATGCCGGACCTGATACCTCGCTGAGCTTCTCGATCATGCTCGACATTCTGCTGATGGTGGTCATCGGCGGCATGGGCACCATCTACGGCGCGATCATCGGGGCTGCGATCTTCATCCTGGCCCAGAACTATCTCCAGGCGCTGATGAGCATCGCCTCGACCGCCGCGGCAGACGCAGGACTGCCGCTTCTTCCGGGCCTGCTGCATCCGGACCGCTGGCTGTTGTGGCTCGGCCTGCTGTTCATCGCCAGCGTCTACTTCTTTCCAACAGGCGTGGTCGGCCGCCTCCGCAGCAAGCCAGGCAGCCAGCGCTGAACTTCAACTCCGGCAGCGCGCGAGCCTGTTGCGCACGCGCCGGTCCCGGATTCTGCCGGCGCGGTATCGCCGTGCTGACCGCGCGGCTTTTCGACGAAATTCCTCCCGGCATTTAACAAGCGGCTAACTGAGTTTCCTAACCGCTCCGGTACCAGTGCCCTGTTATCAAGCATGCTTGCGATCATTGATTTCCTCCCGGGTCGATCCAGGCATGCAACGCGCAGCAGACACGTCAGGGGCGGTCGAGACCGAGCCAACGCGGCTGGGCACGTCGATCTGGCGCGGTCCGGTGCCGTGGCTCGCGGCCTGTGGCGCGCTCCTCATTGCAGCCATCGTGATCGGAACGCTTGTGATGGCCAATGGCTTCAAAGACCGCACGATCGGCAATAATGAGCGCGAGCTCGAAAATACCGTCTTGTTGCTCAGCCGGCATTTCGCGCAGCAGTTCGAGGATGCCGACACCGCGGTCTCTCACGCGATCCACCGCATGCAGCTCGGATCGATCGACTCGCCTGAGGCCTTCCGCTCGCGCATGGCGCGGCCCGAGATTCGCGAGATGCTGCAGTCGCAGATCAATGGCCTGTCCTATATGGGCGACCTGACGATCATCGGCGCCGATGGCAGCTTCATCAACTGGTCGGAAAACAGAGAGGTCCCGGCGATCAACGTCGCAGACCGCGAATATTTCAAGACCCTCGCTGACAGTCAGCAGTCCGACGCCGTCATCATTGCACCGGTCGTGAGCTATGTCACCGGCAAATGGGCCACCATCGTCGCCCACCGCTTGAGCGGTGCCAACGGTGAATTCCTCGGCCTGCTATCGCGCCGCGTCGATCCGAAAACCTACGAGAAATTCCTGGAATCGATGTCGCTCGGCAATGGCGCTTCGATCACGCTGTTCCACGCCGACGGCACGGTGCTCGCGCGCTACCCGCACAGCGAGGCCGTCATCGGGCGCCGGGTCGGAGGAAATGGCGGGCTGCTCAGCAGCGTCGCTGACGGCGCGGTCCACACCGCGCTGGTTACGAGCCCCTTCGACGACCTCGATAAGATTGCTGCCGGAGCCAGGGTCAGCCGCTTCCCGCTGACGATCACCGCGACGCGGACGATCGACGACGCGCTCGCGGACTGGCGTTCTCAGGTGGTCCTGCTGGTCGGCGCCGCGACGTTGGCGGCCGGCGTCATTGCCGTGATGTTCAGCCTGATGATCAGGCAGATCCTGCGGCAGAACCGGATCGCCCGGCAACAGCTCGAAGGCGAGAAGCAACGCGTCGAGACGGCGCTGGACAACATGACACAAGGGCTGATCTCGTTCGACGCCGACGCATGCGTCGTGATGTTCAATCGACGCTTCATCGATATGCTCGGCCTGTCCACCGATGTGATCAGGCCGGGCGTCCACCTCACTGAGGTCATCGCCCATTGCAAGGCGCAGGGATCCTTCAACGGGGATGTCGCCGACTTCTGCACCGCCATCCACGATCGGGCGGCCGCGGGCGGCACCTCGCAGATGGTCATCGAAGCGGGTGCGGGACGGTTCCTCAACGTCATCGACAAGCCGCTGGCCACCGGCGGCTGGGTCACGACCCTCGAGGACATCAGCGAGCATCGCAAGCTCGAGCAGGAGCGCGATCGCAATTACGCATTCCTGCGCGAGATCATCGATCACATTCCCTCGCCTATCATGGTCAAGGATGTCCAAGACCGCCGTTACGTACTGGTCAACAAGTCATCCGAGCGGTGCTTCGGCCGGCCGTGCGAGCAGATCGTCGGCAAGACGCTATTCGACCTGATGCCCCGGCCGATCGCGGAAAAGGCCGCCGCCGATGACGACCGGGCGCTGGAGCATGCGGACGGGCTGGTTCTCGAGGAGCATCCGTGGCAGACGCCCGGCCTCGGCTTGCGCTATATCACCTCGCGCCGGATCGTCGTCACCGACGACAGGCAGCGGCCGCGTTATCTGATCAACGTGATCGAGGACACCACTGAACGGCGGCTGGCTGATGAGAGGATTGCCCATCTCGCCCATTACGACGCGCTGACCGAGCTGCCGAATCGTGTCCTGTTCCGGGAGCGTATCGCCCACGAGATCGAGCGCGCGCGGCACGGCATGTTCTTCGCGCTGCTTTATCTCGACATCGATGAGTTCAAGGGCATCAACGACTCGCTTGGACATCACGTCGGCGACGAACTGCTGAGGACGATCGCCAGCCGGATCAGGAGCTGCCTTGCGCCGGAGGACACCGTGGCTCGGCTCGGCGGCGACGAGTTCGCGGTGCTCCTGACCATGGCGGCCGATCGCGACGAAGTCATTGCCAAGGTCACCGAGATTCTCGAGCGGATTCGCGAGCCCTATCGCTGCCTCGGCCATCAATTGTCGACCGACGCCAGCATCGGCATCGCGCTCGCGCCGGAACATGGCGTCGAGATCGATCAGCTGACAAAGCATGCGGACCTCGCGATGTACGCTGCCAAGGCGGACGGCCGCCATACTTTCCGCTTCTTCGAGCCGGCGATGGATGAGAGCGCGCGGGAGCGGCTGCAGCTGCAGCAGGATCTGCGCCGCGCCATCACCGAGGGCCAGTTCGAGCTGCATTATCAGCCCCTGCTCGGCTTCAGGGAGAACATCATGACCGGCTGCGAGGCGCTGCTGCGCTGGCGGCATCCCGAGCGCGGCATGGTGCCGCCGCTCGATTTCATCCCGCTCGCCGAGGACACCGGCCTCATCAACGAGATCGGCGACTGGGTGATGCGAACGGCCTGCGCCGAAGCGGCGCACTGGCCGAGCGACATCCGCGTCGCCGTCAATGTCTCGCCGATCCAGTTGAAATCCCCGACGCTGGCGCTGCATGTCGCGAGCGCATTGTCAGCCGCCGGCCTTGCACCAGAACGGCTCGAGATCGAGATCACAGAAGCGGTTCTGATCGGCGACGATGACGTGGCGCTCGACATCCTGCATCAGCTGCACGCCATGGGCGTGCGCATCGCGCTGGATGATTTCGGCACCGGCTATTCGTCGCTCAGCTACCTCAAGCGCTTTCCGTTCGACAAGATCAAGATCGACCGTTGCTTTGTAAGCGATATCGGCGCCGACAGTTCATCGGCGATCGTGCAGGCGGTGGTCAGCATTGCCGCGGCCAGCAACATGACGACCACGGCCGAAGGCGTCGAGACGGGTGCACAGCAGACGGCGCTGCGCCAGCTCGGCTGCACCGAGATGCAGGGCTATCTGTTCAGCGCGCCCAAGCCGGCCGCGGAACTGCGCAAGCTGTTCGCGCCGGGCCCGATTGTACCGGACGATCTGCAGGCCGCCGGCTGACGGCGCCGCAGGGCGTAACGGCACCGGCGATGACCGGCGCGACAAGCGCTTTGCGAGACCGCCATATCGTCCAGATCCTTTGCTTGGGCGACCGCGTCATGCAGCCGGCTTGAGGACAAAGCCGCCCCATGGGGGCGCCGTTCGTGTCCGAGGTCACAGGCCCCCGCTGCGCCAAACCGCCCCACAACACACCTGCACGATCCGCCGCGGCGTGCCTTTGGCTGGTGCTGGGAAGACCTATATAAGCGTCGTCGGAACCTAGCAGGTGGCCCATGCAACCCGTCTCATTGCTTCTCAACGTCCTCTGGATCGTGCTCGGCGGCGCCTATATGGCGTTCGGCTGGCTCGTGGCCGCGGTCGTCATGGCCATCACCATCATCGGCCTGCCCTGGGCCCGCGCCGCCTTCAACATCGCCGCCTATACGCTGCTGCCATTCGGCTCGCGCGCCGTCCGCCGCGACGAGCTCACCGGCATGGAGGATGTCGGCACCGGGCCGTTGGGGCTGCTCGGCAACATCATCTGGTTCGTCCTGGCCGGCTGGTGGCTGGCGCTCGGCCATCTGCTGACGGCGATCGCGCTGGCGGTGACCATCATCGGCCTGCCCTTCGCCTGGGCGCATCTGAAGCTGGCCGGATTGGCGCTTTGGCCGATCGGCAAGACCATCGTGCCGGCCTGACCCCGGAGGGAGCCGATCGCTCCACAGCCCATCCGCCCCCTCAAGGCCGGACACTGCACCGACGGTCGATCCGAGCCCGGCCAGGCGTCGCGTTCAAGGCCGTTGCCGACCCCGGGGCAATCGGCTAAACCGATTCCGTACGCACCCGTAGCTCAGCTGGATAGAGCGTTGCCCTCCGAAGGCAAATGCAAGCTCTTTCTGATGGTCGAGGGTGTCGTAAAAAACGAGTGAAACCAAGCGATTGGCGAAACTCGAAGGAAGCACGAAAATCGCATTCGAGGTCGCGGAAGCACCACGGAAGCAAACCGAAAGGAGGTTGTGGAGTACGAATGGCGATGATCGGCGAGGCTTTAGCCCGCGTCGTTTGAGCCATGTCGATTCTAGAATTCGCGATTGACCGTGGTCGATCTCGGACACTATCTGAATATCGATGCGCCCGTAGCTCAGCTGGATAGAGCGCCACCCTCCGAAGGTGGAGGCCACACGTTCGAATCGTGTCGGGCGCGCCATTTGCGTACAAAACCACGAACATTTCCGTTCTCGGTCTGTTTGCCGGCGATGGCGGCTTGCAGGACGTCCTTGCTGCCGATGATCCGGATGGCACGGTCGTCAACCTCGACCGCATCGAGGATCGAACGGATGTAAGCCTTGCGCGTATTGGTATCGCCGGCGTCCAACTTGTCGGACATCAGTCGCGCAAATGCATCGATCTTCTGGGCGTCGACAGCTGCGGCCGTGCCGCAAAGGGCCCGGGCCTGGTCGAGGGCTGCCTTCGCGCGCTCGCGTTGGCCTTTCAGGGCGGCGGTACGCTCCCTCAGGATATCATCCAACTCAACGATGCCATCCTCAATAGACCGATAAAGGCGCTTCAGGCGATCTTCCGAGTCGCTCAGTTCTTTTTGCAAGGCAACCAGCCGCTGGCTCGCGGATTCAGTCTTCGCGGCCTGGCGTTCGATCAGCGACTTTAGGAGGTCGGCGAGCCGGTCAGGAGCCAGCACGCACGCCTTTAGGTTGGTCAAAACGATGTCATCCAAGGTCGCGGCCGGGATATGACGACCCTTGCAGACAGTTTTGCCCTTCTGCTGGCAACCCGCACAGGAATAATACGAATACGACCGGCCCTGCCGGTTAGTCGTTCCCGTACGGGTCATTCCCGCTCCGCAGGACGCGCAGACCGCGATGCCCGTGAGCAGCGAAGGGCCGTTGACTACACGGGGCGGCGTGGTCTTAGGATTGTTACGCGCCAGTTTTGCTTGCACGCGCTCGAAGTCGTTCTTCTCGATCAGAACCGGGATAGTGATGTGGACGACGCTGGACGGATCATGGTGGCGCCCATCACGCGAGCTGCGCACGCCGTAGGGCCACTGGCCAGTGGCATAGCAAGCGTTGGTCAGGATCTTGTGCACCGGCCCGACGCCGAAAGTGGCGCCCCGTCGCGTGCGGTAGCCGTGGCTGTTGAGCCACTTCGTCGCCTCCTTCACGCCGAGCGGGCCGGTTGTGCCGTCCCCGTCCAGATAGAGCTTGTAGAGCAACCGGACAGTCTCGGCTTCGACGGGATCGATATCGAGCTTCTTCTTGACCTTCTGTCCGCGTCGCTCCGCTTCAACGATCTTGTAGCCGAGTGGCGGCGTGGCACCATTCCAAAAGCCCTGCCGCGCCGACTCGCGCATCGCCCGCGTCGTGTTTTTGGAGATTTCACGGGAGGTGTGCTCGTCAAAGGCTCCGATGATTTGTCTTACAAGGATTTGGCTGGGATCATCGCCAGTCGGTTGGGTCACCGAGATGACCTCGACGCCATGCTTGCGCAACTTGCGGATGGTCAGCTCCATCTCGGCGACGTTGCGAAAGAAGCGATTGAATGCGTAGAACACGATCGCATCGTAGGGATGGTCCGGCGCGCAGGCCCTGTCAATCATCGCCTGCAGCACGGGCCTGCGGTCGTCCGTCGCTGTCTTCGCCTCGACGAATTCCTCGACGATCGCGCAACCATTCTGATCGCAGAAGCCCGCCGTGATCTTGCGCTGGCTCGGGATCGAAGCTTCGTTGGAAAATTGTCGCCCGGTGCTGACCCTGTAATAGGTCGCAACGCGCCTTGGCGCATCGTCTTGCTTCTGAACCGAGTTGCGAAATACGTGCTTGTTCATGGTCAGACCTGCGATTGCACAGTGCTAAGTCTTGGCTGTCTCGGATCGAATCTGCGCAGCAGATAAGGTACCCTGTCAATCAAAATCTGCGCACAAGATCAGCGTTCCTTCGGGGTGTTGCCGAGCAAGTCCTGGAGTTCTGCACCCAGTAAAATTTCAATTGCGCGCAGTTCTCTCTCAAGGATCGGCACGGACTGCGGTATCTCAATCGTCACCTGGAAATCGGCCGGTTGTGGCTGGCGCGGGCCACGCTTCCGCGGCGCACTGGACTTACCAGGCGCGACATTGCCGAACACCAAGATAGCTCGTTTGCGAAGGCTTGCGCGCCTAGAGCTCATGGCTGAGCTCCCGTCGCCGTTCGCGTGAACGTTCGGCCGTCCGACCGAGGGGCCTTATCCCCTCGATCACATCGAGCGTGGAGATCTTGGGTGCTGCGCGGGAAAGCCGCTCGGCCAGCCAGCCCCGGCGCTGTGCTTCCGCGAAGACCAGGCCGTCACGCTGCTGATCGAACGGCAGTTCGGAGGCGAGCCGCCGATCAATGCTCTTGGCGTCAAGGACGAGCGTCGTCCGCTCGCGTGCTCGGCTCGCCGCCACGTAAATGTCATGACGATTGTAGCTGTGGTCCAGATAGGCGATGGCGTGGTCGACCGTTAGGCCCTGGCTTCCGTAGACCGTCGAGGCGTAGGCCCAGCCAAGACGCGGCCGCCCCTGCGCGTCAGCAAGCCGCATGGGATCGAAAGTGGTCTGTCGCCCGTTGATATCGGCTTCGATGAGGATGCGGCTCGCATCGCTCGAGGACTGAGCGGTTTCGCTGACGTTGACAATGGTGGCTGCAGAGCCGTTGACCACGCCCAGTTCGTCATCACGGCCGAGGAATCTGATCCTGTCCCCCGCGGCCAGTGAGATCTGGGCGGTGTGGCCGGAGGGCGTGGCCGCGGTGAAGCTAACCTCGGTCCCCCTGATAATCCCGGCCTCCTTGAGGCGCTCGCGTGCCGCTCGCGAGATAGCGGCAACTGTCGCGTTGGACTTGGCGAGGATCAGGACTGAGGCGCCTCGATCGTGCGCATGGATCTGCTCGGCGGCATCAAGCGCCGCCGTAACGGCCGCTTTGGCTCCGTCCGCCTCGATCAACAAACCTCGGTCTGCGAAGGCCTCGAGCGCGGGGGCTGCCCGCCCGCCGCCGAAGGAAGTGATGGCCTCTCGGGCCCAGGGCTCCCGCTGGCGGACAATGTTGCTCACTCGCGCTGCTTCAACGGCCCGCGCCACGAGGTCGAGACCAGGGCCGGCGCCAATCGCCTGGAGCTGCCGGCGATCCCCCACCAGTATGATCTTGGCGCCGGCATTGGTTACGGCGTCGAGCAGCGCGCCCATGTCCCGCGAGGACAATAGGCCCGCCTCGTCGACGATCAGAACGGTCCGGCTGTCGAGAATCTTTTCGCCGGCTCTCAGTCGCGCGATCCAGGAGGCCGTCGCCCGCGCCTCGATTCCAAGATCGTCCCGGAGCATGTTTGCGATCCGCCAGGCGGATGCGGTGGCGATCACCCGGCACCCGGCTGCAGCGTATCCACCCACGACCGGCGCCAAGAGCGTGGACTTGCCGACCCCGGGGGCCCCCTCGACGATCGCGACCGCGGAGCTAGTGGTCGCCGCCAGCGCCGCGTCGGTCTGTTCTGCCGTGAGGCCGGAGGCGTTGCAACGATCCCGCAGCGCCCCCGGATCGACGGCAAGCCAGGACTGGTTCGCGAGACGTCGCGCCTGCTCGACGACATTCCGCTCGATCGCGAGCATTTCGGGGGTGGAGTAACAGGGCAGCCCGAGGGGATCGCGGCCGATCTCGACAACGGCCCCCTGGCTCAGCAGGCAATTGAGCTCGACATTCGCACGCTCCGCTGGCAAGCTGGTGCCGACGAGGGCGGCGGCCACCGCGCGCAAGAGCTCGCGCCGCTCGATAACGCTCTCATGCTCGGTGAGATTGGCCGGCAGGGCTGCCATCCTCTCCGAAAGCAGCCGTTCGGCCGCCTGCTGATCAAGCACCGTGGAGTGATCCCGCAAGCTGTCGGCGAATGATTCCGTGTCCAAGCCGAGCGACTGCGCCGCATCGCGCCAGACGTCTTCCCGCCGGAGGCTTTCGCCCTCAAGCTTGCTGCTTCGCGTCGCCTTGGCGATTGCGCCGGCGAGTGCGGCTGCCTCGCCGCTGATGACACCGTGCTCCGCAAGTTCGTCCTCGATCTCCTGTCGTCGCGCGCTGAAATATCTGATGGTCGCATCGTCGACGCCTGCAATCTCGAACACGCCATTCTTGCCGACGCGGTCGATCGCAAAACCGATCTTCTCGAGCTCATGCGCGAGAGCGGCGTGATACGTCGCACCCGCGGCCATCTTGAAATCGCGGATGATTTTTGAATGCAGCCCACCGATCGTGTGATCGCTTTGACGTGTAGCAATGTTCAAACAGACGCAATGCGTATGCAGATTTGGGTCGGCGAATACCTTCCCATCGCTATGCTGAGCCGGCCGGCTTTCGCCATGCCGAAACGTCGCAGAAGTCAGGGCCACCTTTTCGAGAAAGGCACCGTTGCGGCCGCGACGCGCCCACGTCGCCTCGCGCTCCAACATCGACAGTGTGGCGCGAACGGCCTTCTGCTGAGCCGCTTCGATCAGACGTTTTGTATCGTACGGTGCAAGACCCCAGACCACCCCGACTGAACGCGGGGCACTCAGGGTGATGTCGAAGGCGGGCGTGCGCTCCTTGTGCCGACGAATCTGTTCGAGCAGTGGGGCACCATCTTCATCGCGCGCGTGATACAGGCGATCGAAGGTGGCGCGGTCGACGGGTGAGCCGTCGACGATGGCAAACTCTCCTGCAGGCGCGTACCAGATGCCAGCCGGTTCGCTGCTGCCGGCGTAATACTCCGTCTCGCGCTGACGCGTGTAGTACGTGCTCGCCGCTGCCGGATTCCAGGTCGCAACCACGAAGAAAGCCCCCAATGGAGGCCTTCTTCAATATGCATATCTCGACCAATTGCGATTGAATCAATGCGGTCAGATTGTTATAGATATCTCAATGGCTTGGCGTTGGCGCTGAATGCTTGAAAGCTCAGCTCTATGGCGCCACCTGCGTTACCTTGATCCACCACTTACGACCGTTCCTCAAAGAGGCCGTGCCGATCACCCGCCGCCGATCGGGGACCAATCACAATAGTCAAATCCGGTGGATGAGAATTCCAGGGCAAATCCTTCAGCGGTGGACCCTGTGCTGACACCTGCACGACGAGCTTTCTCCGCATGGAGAGATCCGTGCCACCGCAAGACAAGTTCCACCGAAGGCCATCAGGTCAGCGAGAATCGTCGATTGTAGTACTCAAATTTGAGTGTGTCTGGCGGTCTCATTGCGAAGCGCGACGAATGAGCTCTTTTCCGATGGAATACCGTTTGTGCAGCCTCGCATAGGGAGGCGATCTTTTCCTGGACGCATTTGACGCCTTGCAACTCATAGCCTAACCCCAGTGCCACACCAAGAATTTCGATCCGTGACCACAAGCTCGAAGACCTTGAACCTCGGATGCCGCGTTCTAAATCAAGGCGCACAAGCCACTGCGAAGAAGCACAAATGTCGGACCTTGAAAGGCAAGGCGTATCGTCTCGCCGAGACCATCATCGCCCCGAGCGAGCTTTAATGGCCGCCATAGGCAACTCATTGACCGGCTGCGAAACCGCGACTGGATATCAGTCTCAAAACTCTCAGATCATTCAAGCATACGGCGCACGCTAGGCCAAAATGGATGGATCGAGCGGCGTATGCGATTGCGGGGGTCGAGTATCGAATAGCGCAGAGCGGCCTTGCCGAGCTGCAGTTGCAACGATAACAAGAGTGTAGCGCAAGGCGTAGATGCCCCATGTCAAAAGCTATGGAATTGATCGTCGCAGGTTATGTCAAGGGTAAGAACCGGCGCGCTCTATCGGATCTTCTTGCCCACCGCCGGAAGGTGCTGGCCGAGCTTCAGGCCGTGACGGGCATCAATCCAGCGAACGCCGCACAGGCCGTGCAGGAGGAATTGTCGATTGTGGAGGCGGGGCTCCAAGAGCTCAAGCTGCCGCCCGGTTCTCTGCCTGAAAACGAGTTCTAACTCTCACCGCATCACGGCTATCTGCAATTTCGCCACAGCGTCATTTCCCTGCAAGGGTCCGGCGAAGCTGTTGACGGCAACGTCTCGGTTGCGAATTTGTTCTATTGAGAAAGTCGCCACATGACTCTTGCCCAGTTTTGGATGACAAAAGGGGAGGGCAGCGTCTGCTCATCTCGCTCGCCTTGCAACTCGTTATTGCGCTAAGGGCGGGAAACTACTGGGCTGAAAGTCGTTGGATGTCGCCGGCCCGGGTGCTGTGAGAATCATTTGGGCCAGTGTGCCGTCGTGCCGTGCCCGGTGAGATCAGTAGTTGCCTCATTCGGAACGAGCAGGTTGCTAATATTGCTTCGGTACGAGCGTTGTCGCCCTCTTGCTTCAGAAGGGGGCATCGCTTTTTCGCTCAGGGCCATTCAGCGACTTTCATCGACCTTTGCCGTCCGCGCGATCCCATCAGCTGTGAGCCGGTAAAGCGTATCAGGGCCCTGCTCGATGAGCGATGTCTCGGCGAAGGCCGCAAACATGGCTTTCGGAATGCGTAGCGCGGCGCGATAGCTTCCATTTGCTGCCAACATCCGCACGTGCTTTCGTTCCGCCGTGACGATCCAGACATCGTTCGGTGTCCTCTCATCCACCAGAAGTCGGAAGTCGTTTTCGGCGATTAGTTGGAGAGCCTCGCCGGCGGATTTCATAGGTGCCCCGTTCTTCGGGAGTTGGTTTTCGCAACCATGGCCTTAACATCTTCAGGTTGAACGAACGTTACCAGCGTTTTTAGAACTTGATTGTCTTTTCGAAGCCTGCCCGCGCCTTCAGCCGGCGGCCGAGAATGGGAGCGTAAAAAATTTTGCGGATTTCTGGGGCATCTTGCGGACAAATCTTTTGAGGAGAGCAGGAGACGACCTCGCCAAAGAAGGGGCAATGGATCCTTCGCCGACGAGGTCGTGACGCCAACTTGGAAAGGCGCCTCTGACATTCTACCGGAACTTGCGATCGTTTGTGCTGGAAGATGCGTGTGGTCGGACCGAAGAAAGTAAAATAATTCGAGGCTTTGGTAGAACGTAGAGCCTCGCGGAAGAGACGGGTTGCTCGCTGTGACAGAAAAGCCGCAGTTCGCATTTCTTTCGGTAAGGTACACCTTTGATGCGGTCTTTGCTCTCAACAATGGCTAGTTGTCTGACCGGAAAAGGATGGGCGCCGCGCGTCCAAATTCAAAAATGGCTTACCGGGTTTATTCGAAGGCGAGCGTCGGTGCGGTTGGCATTATCGTCGAGACCGCGAAAGACGCGCTGGTTAAAGCAGCCGAGTTTGCCGAAGATGGTGTCGATGTGGTGGTCAAGGATTTTGCCGGGCGCGTAATCGACCTGGACGCCCTCGCCGAACGCGCCGCCAACGAGTAGTTGCTTAGCAACGGACAGGGCCATCCCGTAGTCGTGCAGTCCGGTCGGTCGTTTCCGCTTGATGCTTGTCGCGACAGCCTCGAGACATTCCGTAATGGAGGTTTCTGCCCCGAATTGTATCGGCATTCGGCTGTGCGAACCAAGCTCGGCTCAATTACGCCCCGGCGCAACTTACTTTAACCAATCCCTTCAGCCCGCTTGAAACCAACGCGCCCCAAGGGGATAAGGGATGCTCTGATGTGAACCACTGGATGCACCACTGATGGCGGGTTGGATGGTAACGGTCGCCGTCGTGAGAGAAAACGACGAACTCGGTCATGAGATGTATGCGGTTGCAATTGACGATCCGGCCCAAGCCGCGCAGTTTGCATTGAAGGTCGCCAACAGCGATGCCGCGGTGGTAGACGGCGAGATAGACGAGGCTTCGATAAAGAGCATTGGGCTGAAGCCAGGAGATCTCATGAAAGTGTTGGATGAGACATCGGACCCGCTCACCAGCAATATGCGACGTCACTAACTCTGCTCAGCGGTTTGAAGCGGACTCAACCGAGCGCCAGTTCGGCGGGGGAGTGTGTGCCTTTGCACCCCGTTGAGGCGCAGTTGATACTCACAGTATCGGTCACAACCAACCGGGAGTGAAGGATTTCCTCCAACCCACGGGCATCAGGAGGCGGCGCTTTCCTGTCGGTCGCCGGTCGTGGACTTGTAGCTCGCTGATCCTTGAGGTGCGCCGCCTTAGGAAAACTCGGCGACCCGAATACTCGTTTCCCGAAGCTGCAGAGCGGTCTGCGCGCGTCTGAGCCTGAGGGCTTGCTTGGAAGCTCCAAGTCCGAAGTAGAAGCCAAAGCCGGGCCCGCTCCAAAGCGTTTTCGGTTGAACTGTGACCATGCCGCCACAGCTGTTTGGCGTCCTCATGCGTTGTGATGCGGGCAAACGATCGAAGCCCATGGTTTTTTAGGGGATCACTCACATGAAGACGTTCTTGTCATCCGCCGCACTCGGCATGCTCCTCCTAGGGACGGCGTCAGCCTCTGCTGCCGATCTTGCGGCGCGTCCTTATACAAAGGCGCCCCCGATGGTCGCCCAGATCTACGACTGGAGCGGCTTCTACATTGGCGTCAACGGGGGCTGGGGCCAGAGCCACGACAACCGCTCGTTCGATCCGACGGCAACCCCGTTCGGCAGTTATGATGCCAATGGCGGCACGGTAGGTGGCCAGATCGGCTATCGCTGGCAGAGCAGCCAGTGGGTGTTCGGTCTGGAAGCTCAGGGTAACTGGGCTGACATCTCGGGCAGCACGGCGAACCTGATCCTGCCGGGTGGGGCCGTCCGCTCAAAATTGGATGCGTTCGGTCTGTTCACCGGTCAGGTCGGCATGGCCTGGAACAACGCCCTGTTCTATGTCAAAGGCGGTGCGGCGATTACCGATCGCAACTACCAGTTTCTGGCGCCCGGTGGCGCGCTGGCGTCTCAGACCGGCTATGGCACCCGGCTCGGCGGAACCGTCGGTGTCGGCTTCGAGTACGGCTTTGCCCCAAATTGGTCGTTCGGTATCGAGTACGACCACATCTTCGAGAACAAACACACTGCGACTTTCACGACGCCGGCTGGCGCCAGCTTTACCGGCTTTAGCACTGGCGGCGACACCGACCTGGTTCTCGGTCGTCTGAATTATAAGTTCGGCGGTCCGGTTCTCGCGCGTTATTAATCGCTGCTTCTGAACGCGACGTTGAAAGCCCCCGGGCTGCGGCTCGGGGTGTTTTTCATTGCTCGATACTGACGTCATTCCGGAGCTTGCGGGCGTCAGTTGTAGATCTCCGCCGGTTGCTCGGGGCTTCTTCTCGTCGGCCAACGCTTACAAGGTCGCGGCAGGCGGCCATGGTCCGGTAGTCCGGAGCCAGCCGGCGGATCAGCCTTATAGCTTTAAGGTCTCGAGCAGGCGCGCTCAAAATGCCGCGACGATCGGACCTGATTGAGATAAGCCCACATGTAGAGCCTGAGCATCACCAGGCTCGAATCCGGGCTGCCACTTCGTCGAAAGCGATCGCTCGGTTGAAGCCAACGTCGGCCATGTCCAGGCTGGCGACGAATGCGTCGACCATACGGACGCGACGTAATCGTCCACGCGCGCCGGCAACCGGCTGATTTGATCGTCGGCTATCGCCTTCGATAAAGCCCACAAGGCTCCTTCACTCGCCTCAATGCGGTGATTGTAGGCATTCGGCCACGCGCAGAAGAGGTGGAGCGGAGCCCGTGCGACCCAAATTGCAGTTCGAAGTGAAGCTGCGGTCGGAATTTAAGTTGTCCGCGTGGACCCGTTTTCTAGCTGAGACAGGGCGGTGGTGGGGCTGCTGTGGGGTCGCCTCCTGAAGATTCCGGTTCTTCAGGCCTAACTACGATGGCCGCGGGGCCGGTTGGCCCCGTTCCCATCAAGAACTTGGCGCACCTTTCGGGCGAGCGCATCGAGCGAGAAGGGCTTGGGGAGAAACGCGACACCGGGATCAAGGGTACCGTTGTGGATCACAGCGTTGCGCGTGTACCCGGTCGTGAAGAGGATCTTGAGATCCGGTCGCCTTTCGAGGGCTTCGTCGGCGAGCCGGCGGCCATTCATGTCGGGCATGACAATGTCGGTGAACAGCAGGCTCACCGATGGCTGCAAGTCCAACAGCTGAAGCGCCTGCGCAGCGTTCTCTGCCTGGATAACGGTGTAGCCGAGCTCCCGTAGGGCATCTACGCTCATATGTCTGACGCCGGCCTCATCCTCCACGACCAGGATGATCTCGTTAACCATGCCAGCAGGGCGAGGTTCAGTTGAGCCCCGTACCGGACTGGACGAGGCCTGCCCCATGAACCGTGGTAAATAGATCTTGACGGTCGTGCCTTGGCCAGGCTCGGAGTAAATCTTTACGTGCCCGCCGGATTGTTTCACGAAGCCATAGACTTGGCTCAAGCCCAGGCCCGTTCCGCGGCCAGCGCCCTTCGTTGTGTAGAACGGGTCAAACGCGCGCTCGATGACCTCTGGCGGCATGCCTGTCCCCGTGTCGGTGACAGCGATGAGCACGTATTGGCCTGCGGTAACCTCCGCGTGCTGACCGGCATAAGCTTCGTCAAGGTGCGTGTTAGAAGTTTCAATCGTCAGGCGGCCGCCGTCGGGCATGGCGTCGCGGGCATTGACGCACAAGTTCAGGAGGGCGTTCTCAAGCTGGCTGGCGTCGGCATAGGTCCGCCAAAGCCCACCCGCTAAGACGGCTTCGACACGTAAATCCTCGCCGATCGTTCGCCGAAGCATTTCGGACATTCCGCCGACCAGTTTGTTGGCATCTACAGATTCGGGCTCGAGAGGTTGCTGACGGGAGAACGCCAGCAGCCGCGCAGTCAAGATTGCCGCGCGGCGTGCGCCCTCCTGCGCATTCTCGATGCAGGCCGTGGCTTTTTCAGGTTCGGTAGCCAGCCGCCGAAGGGCAATGTCCAAGCTACCAATGACGATCGCCAGCATATTGTTGAAGTCATGCGCAACGCCACCGGTCAGCTTCCCAATAGCGTCCATCTTCTGGGACTGACGGAGCGTGTCTTCTGCCCTTCTCCGCTGTTCGATCTGATCCTGCAGTTCAGCAGTTCGTGCCTCAACCAGCCTCTCAAGCCGTTCTTCGATCTGCTTGCGATCGGAGATGTCGATGATGGCCGACAAGATAAATAAACCCTCGTCCGTTTCGATTGGATTCAAACCAATTTCAATCGGAAATTCACTCCCGTCCTTCCTGAGGCCGTAGAGATCGCGGCCCGCTCCCATCGGGCGCGATACTGGTTGTTGAAGGAAAGCGGAGCGATGGTGGGGATGCCCCGAACGGAAACGTTCAGGCACGAGCATCTCGACCGCCTCACCGAGCAATTCCTGCCGCGACCAGCCGAATAGAGCTTCGGTTTGCGCATTCACCAGATGAATGCGCCCATCGGTACCGACCAGCACCTTGGCGTTCGGTGAGTGCTCGACCACTTGGCGAAACCGCTGCTCGCTTTTTTGAAGGGCGGCTTCATACCGGGTGCGCTCGACAGCGCGAAAGGCCAATGCCCCGACTGCAGCCGCGAGCACCAGCAAAAGCGCTCCCGTTGCGATCAGACCTGCAAGCTCAAGCGCGGTCACAGAAGCGGCCCTCCTTTATAGGTGCTCACGCGCGGCCTGTCGCGCTATCGATCCAAACTTGATCTTACTCACGGCACGACGCGACGCGTCTGGTTGCGCTCGAGGTTGCCGGACAACCATTTTACGCCCCGGGGGCGTTACATAGCACAGGTAGATAAGGAATTGCGCTAGCGACACGCAGCGCATGAGACGACCTTAATTTCGGCCCGACGGCGGGCGGGCATTTCGACCTGGTTACAAGCCTCCGATCGGCGCGGCCAGGGAGGCAATTGCCTCCGGGAATACCGTAGGATTTTGGACTGACGATCGCGCGACCTATTTATCGGCTGGTGACGAGAGCGTAGATTCAAAGGAGCAGCGAAGCCCTGTCCGGCTGAAGGTCTGGCGAGACGGCATTATTGCTGGAGGCGTTATCGACTTGAATTTAATTGCCGAACGTGCCGCCGAAGGAGTAATCTTCGAGAGTCAGACGGGCTGTGGTGCAGCCGGGATGTGTCGCCGCGCATGCCTGCGGCGCTTGAGGCGATGCGCGTCTCGTCGCGATTTGGACCAAAGCATACCATAACGAAGATTATGCGCCTCGCCACTAGTAATGCGACACTTGCGCTAAGTGCGCCTCTGCCTTCGCCAGACTCGCATCGGCCATTCCACTTCGAGCACGTCGCCGAGCCCAAGAACGAGAGCTTTGACCTTCCGATGGGCAACGCCAAGTCGGTACGCAAGGTATTCCGCTCGGACGATTGGCACCTCTCGCACGCGTTTCGCCATCGCGCTTTGCTCAGTTCGACCTGCGGGCCCACGCTCGACGGTCACCGTCACGTCCGCCTCGAGGATGGAGCGCTTGCCAATCGTCTCTTCGGCAAGCTCCGTCGTTTCGGGGCCTTGGGTCTGTGCGCAGACGATCTTGGTCCTGAAGCGCTGGAAGATGCTCGGAGCCGCATCCTCATAGATTCGCTTGAACTGTGCGATATCCTGAATAGCGGCGATTGTAGATGCTCCCTTGTTCCTTGCGACATCCAAGAGATCGGGCCATCGCCGCAGCCGGCCTAGCGCAGGGGCCTCGTCAAGCACGAAGTTCCGGATGCGCGTTTGGCTTACCGACAATCTGTTGTCGCCGACCGCCGCCGTGATGAAATCGACGGCCATCCCGATCCAGGCCGCGCTGGTTTCCGGATGACGGCCGGACCGCTGAACGATGACGACCTTGGGCTGATTCGGGTTCGATCCGCTAACCCATTCGCCGAACGAGAATTGCCGCTCTCGCGGAATGCCTACCCATGCTCTCGCCAGTGGTCGGAGCACTCGCAGCACGCTGCCGCGGAACGTTAGCAACAGCGAGACGGTGGTCTTGCTGAGCTCGCCCGACCCATCGAATTCGATAAGACCCGCTGCTGGGCGATAGAACTGCTCGAATTCCGTCTTCATTCGCGCGGGCTCGCGGAGGCAGGCCATATAGAGCTGCGGCAGTCCCCAAGTGTCGCCGCACTTGGCCTTGCACACGATCATGCAACCCGCAAAGAGCGTCGCGGCGCCTTTGCCCCAGAACGCCTCGCTGGTCTGGCCGATGATCTGCTCGGCCGCGCTCTCACAATCGCCGTCGTCACGAAGATCCCGCCCCATCGCCCAGGCAAACGTTCCCGGACGATCCGGATTGATGAAGGCGAACTGATCGTCCTCCATCGGAAACCCATCCAAAATCTCACCGGTCGTGTCGTGAACGAACAGGCCGTAATCGGCGGAGGGATTTCGCAGCAATCGACCGATCATTTCTTCCAGCAGGTAGAGAATGATGCGCGTCTTGCCGGAAGCGATAGCGCCAAGGATCAAAAGGTTTTGAACTTCCATGACGCGCGGGATGAACACGCCCGGCAGCCATTGTATCGTACGGTCACCTCCTTTGGGCCCTTTACCCAACAGCTCATTGGCGCTCGCGATCGCGGCTGGCCCTTTCAGGAGTTTGAGCCCTTCGTAGTGCTCGCGACCATCCACAATGGGCGTGGCGCGACGGCGCACCCGAAACGCGATAATTCCCGACATGAGCGCAGCGAGGGTTATACCGATTAGCCGCGGCAGTGTTTCGCGGAGCAGATCGTCAGCAGAAAGGGCGGCGAGCGGGCCGTGCCTGTTGATGTTTGAGACCATCTCGGTAACGCTAACTGCGACCGCCGTATCCTGCCGCCACGCCGTCGGCGGAATGAGCGCGAAGGACAGCGCGAGCCCGATCAGGCACGATAGCAAGGCCATGCCAACGAGGGCGAATGCCGCTGGCGTCGCCGGACGATATTCGTAGTTTGCGAGACGATCCATGCTGACTACTCCACCAGACGGCCACGATGGCGCCAAACCGCGATTGGCGCACGCGCAGGAATGAATTGCGGGGGAAGATGCTTGTTGTCGTCGTAAAGCTGTTGCCGCGGCATGCGCAGTTGCGCGGCAACAGCGTTCCAGTCCATGTCATGGGTCGGGAAATACAGGCAGCCATCGGTGTACGGGCTCAGCCGGGTGCAGCGCGGCCAGTTCCCCCGCTCGCCCGGCCGCACGATTTCGATGTGGGTCAGGGTCCACCTCCAGACCTGCGGACTCGCAATTGCCATCATGACAATGGCGGTGGTCAACACCGACGTGACCGCCGTCATCTGCGCAGAGGACGGCAACAGCCGCCACCGCTCACGCCATCCGAGCGTCTCGCGCTCAGGCTTGGCCGGCGGCGAAGGCGCCGGCAACCTGATCTCCGGCGCGATCGTGCCGACAACCTCGCGATACTGGGCGGCGGTCAAACGTGCCAGTGTCTTAGCCGGCAGGCGCACGAATTGCGCCGGCGTCATCTGCTTGAGGCGATTCATGAGCTGCCGCGATTCGCTCGTGGCGTCTCTCTTTACCTTCGTCACATCCTTGCGGAAGAGGGCGCGGCGATCAGCCATCGCGCGCTCCCGAGAGGAACGGCAGGATGCGGACGATCTCGTCCTGCATGATGCCCGACCATTCGGCGATATCTTTGACCAGGATTTTCGCTTCGTCGCGCGGGCGGCCGGTGCGGCGGATCGCTTCCGCATAGTTGTCGACATGCCAGGATACGACCGTCGAGGGCAGCGCCTGCAGGCGCTCGAAGATGGCCATGCTGCGAGGGCGCACCCTGGGCATCTTGATCACGGGATAGCGCTTCGTGGCGCCCAAGAAGGCCTTGCGCGTGTCCCCGTCGACGTAGCGGATCGCCTCGATCGGATCGCCCGCGTAGTAGTTCAGGACCACGACCGTGGTGGCATTCGGCAGATTGCGCTCGATGCGCTTGAGCTCGCGGAGCATCTGCGAGGCGGAGTCTTCACCGGCTTTGCATACCACGAGCGCCAACACCTGCAGGCCCAGGCTCGTGATATCCTCATCGAGGTCGAGGTCGGTGATGCCGGCATGGAACAACGGCGCGAGCGCGCCTCCGACTTCGAGCAGCACGGACCGCTTGGACTGCGGCATATCGGTGACCGCGCGATACCAGGGCGCGATGAGATCGCTGGGAACGAGATCCTCTCCGCGGCTCTCCCGATGCTCCGGGACGAGCAAGCTCGCGACGGTAACACCGGACTTCATGGCAAGCTTTCGCTTGGAATCCATCTGGAAGAGATCGAGCGGCTGCTCCGCCAATGCGAAAGCAGTGACGAGCTGCAGCGCGGTCGTGGTTTTGCCCGCTGCGCCTTCATCGGAGCTCAGGATCACGCTGACAGGACCGCTCTCGGCGAAGGAGATGTTCTTTTTCTCAATATTCTGGTCGTTCATTCTTGCCACTTTTCGGTTGGGGCTGCGCGACGGCTTGGTTGCGCGCTTGCTGTTTCAGGATGCGCGATACGTCTTGGAGAAAGGCGCCGCGCTGAATGGCGCGGCGGCTTCGATGCTACGCTCCCGACTTGGCGCCGGCCCGCAAGGTGGCCAGGATCAGCTCGCGGTCGCGCCCCTCCCGAGTACGCTCGCGCGCCCGCCAGTATTCGGCCTGCGGCAAGGGCAGCGCGATGGTGTGGTAGGCTTCGATCGGGATGACGTGTGCGCCGTCGATCAGATACGTCTCGTTTTCGATCGCCTGCACGAGCTGCACATACGTCGGCCGGATCATGTCGACGGCATCACGCGGCAGCAGCGGCTGGCACAGCGCGCGGAAGAACGTGTGCTTCATCCAATTCTCGCTATCGTTGCTCTTGGGGATGTCCAGGTGCTCGGCGAGGGGCTCGAGATCATCGCGCGAGATCGACAGCTCGGCGGCGCCAAACGTGGCAATCTCTGCCGCCGCGCCCCCCGCGAGGAGGCGGCTCTTCAGGGCGGGCTTGGCAGCGATCCGGGCGCGATAGCTCTCATCGATGTAGCCGGCATGCCGCCCATTGTGCGGATCGATGATGATGTAGTCGGTCGGGATGCCTGCGGTCGCGGCCACAACGACGTGACCGGTCTCGTGCACCAGGAGGCGGCTCATGACGGGGACCTCCTCCGTGGCGCTCGCGCCGCGCGGGAGGGGGTAGGCATTGAGATTCGGCAGCATGCTTGGTCCTTCTCCTCGGTTGACGGGCGCTTTGATCCGCCCGACCGCGATCGTGCGGGCAGCGCACGCCGTCCGTCCAAAGAATGAATCGAGACAGAAATGAAACGTCCTATCAGTGCCTTACTGGATGTCCGGGGGCAGGACGACGACGGCAAGCGAGCCCTTTGGTCCCGCGACGATGGCGTAGCGCCGTCCGTCGTGCTCCTTGACGGTAACCTCCCGCGTTGCTCGCGCGGCACGAATCGTCCCGTTCACCGATCCCGCGATCTCCAACGCAAACTTGAATTTCGCGGGCGCGATGGTCTTGCTCAGGACCTCGCGGAGATCGATCTGCATGCCGGACAGAACGGTTCCCTCGGGCCGCGCTGTCAGCAGTTGATTTGCAGCCCCCCACAGGTCGCGGTCGAGCTCAGCATCGACGCCCCTTGCAATACGTCCGACGAAGCGTGCCAGTTCGAACGTCCTTCCGCAGACCGCGCCGTTCTGTATCCAGAGCGCAGCCGGGTTGATGTCGGCGAAGATCGCGACCTGACAGGCCTCGATCACCGACAGGTGCGTGTTGGCATCATTGTATGCTGCTTCCAACGTTGCGGCGGTGGCGTCCTCTTTCGTGCCGGAGGCCTTGCGTTGTGCTGTGACCACCAACTGCGCACGCTGATAGGCGCGAAACAGGATTCTCACCGTTTCCGTTTCCGCGCGAATGGCGTCGCCCAGCCAGTCGTTCGTATGCCGCTCGCCCCCACTTCTCGATGCGGCATACTTGTGATTTGCCCACTTCTCAAGCTCTTGCTCCGATCTGAACGCAGTCAGGCTCGCAAGGTGCTCGCGACCCGTGACCAAGCGGCTGGGGATGTCGCCGAGCCCGATCGGCATGGCGGCGAGTTCCTTTACCGCGCGACCGGCGCCGCCGAGAAGCGCTCTGAGACCATGGAAGGTCAACAGCATCTGCACTGAAAGCGCGACCTTGAGCTGTTGCACGCTGCCTTCGTGCTTGTACTGTCCCGACGTGCTCTTAGTCGCTGGAATCTCGCTGAGGACGGCCATCACGAGATTGCTATCGCCCGTCTTCAGCACCGTCGGGCGGATGTTGATGGTCGCGAGCGGCGCCGGAATGTCGCCGTATTCCCGCTTCTCCTTCTCCCGCTGGCGCTCGGCTGCCGTTTCGCGCAGCCTGCGGCTGTGTTCGCGCCTTGCGTCTTCATCTTTCGGCTGCGCTTGTTTGCCCGCCTTCGCTCTCCCGTCTTGCTCCTTTACTGCGCACGCTGCCGACTGGGTTGCGCGATCCGAGGTGATCGCGGAGTTCCCGAAGCCGCCGATCCGAACAAAGAGCTTGTCGACCTCGCGTGAAGCAGTGAGTGCGACAACCGGCCTGTCCTTGAACATCCCCAGCACGCCGTCCGTGACCAGGCCATCTTCCTCTCGCAGCTTGGCAGGGCAGATCGTCAGAACCTTGTCGCGCACCATGCCCACCACGGCCCCGACCAGCGCCCAATCGCCGATGCGAAAGCGGATAGGAACGGTCGCCGTGATAACGTCGAAGGGAAGCTCAAGCTTAGCCGAGCACTCCAGGACGCTGGGACGCTCGCCGCCCGCGGACAACATCAACCTCGCGGTCATGTCCCCGATGAGCTCTCGCTGAATCCGTGCCCCGCCGGGCTTTTCGCCGGCGGCCTCGATCGCGCAAATGAAGTTCCAGGCGGCATTCATGTTCGATCTTCCTTCCGTGATATGGTGATGTTCTTCGCCTACCTAAGGCACGAGCCGCTCTTGGCAGTCGCCGCAGACGAGATTGGCCACGGGCTTGGCCCAGGCGTTCTGCTGACAGCACGGGCACCGATAGCGGGTCTTGCTCTGGCGCTTCTTCAGCGCGACCTTGCGCTGGGTCTTGGTCGTGCGCTCGACGTAGGCGAGCGCGAAGCCCTTGGCGATCAGCGCGTCGGCAATACGATCGAAGCGCCCGCCCGGCTGGATGAAGTGCGTCATCCGCTGGCCGGTCTTATTGCCGCCGGGACGCCCCGTGTGCGAGGGAATAAGGCCGATCTCGGCCATCTTCGCCGCCCACTCCGAGTTGTGGTACCCGCTGCGCGAGGGCTTGCCGTAGTGATGTTGCCACTGGTGCACGAGCTCGTGAGCAAGCGTCGACAGCACCCTCTTCGCGCCGCGGGCGGCGAAGCACGCGGGGTTGAGCGCGATCTCGTCGGTGACGACGGCGCCGTCGGATGACTTGAAGCGGCGGCCGGCGAAATAGCCCAGAGCGCTGCGCTTGCGTTGCAGTGTCACCAGGCACGGCGGCAGCTTGCCGCCGAACAGCTGGTTGTTGAACCGAACGCAGGCCTGACGCAGCGGACGGTATGACTGCGGGATCGGATCGATCCTGGGGCCAGCCTTTACCTTGCGGTGCTTTTGTATCGTACGATCAAGCAACGCGTGCTTGCGACGCCGATTGACCCTGCCGGTGGTCGCCATCAGGCTGCTCCGTCCTCGATGGACCAGCACCGAGAAGACTGCGGCATCGCCGCTTTCGCCCCATTGTGGTGATTTCCCACTGAGGGGCGGATGCCGGGACGCGTCATGGTGATCGTCTGTTCGACGTCAGTATCAAACATCGCTCTCGCTCCCCTTGATGAGGTTCGAGGTCGCGGCCGCATCGTCCGCGAACTCGTTGTCACTACACAACATCGACTTGCGCCGTCCTGTGGGGTTCACTTCATCGAGCACCGCGCCTGCAACGTCGGCGAACCCGGCTTCTGCCATCACGCGCTCCTGGTGCTGGAAGCGGGCTTCGACTGTCTCGTCGTCGGCATCATCGTCGAAGGGGCTCAGCGGCCCATCCCAAATCGTGTTCTGCCATTGGGAGAAATGGACAAAGCCGTGTAGGCGGGCCATCAAGTCGAGGCACTTGGTGTACTTCAGGTCGTGGCCGTACCTCGCCAACGAATTCCTCAGACGCCTGGCGTCCCTCTTGATCCTCTTCTCGTATGTGAAGAAATGCATGCCACTCACGCTAACTGGCACTTCGATTAAGCTCGGCTCGAGCGCCCCTGTCGTGCGAATACGTTAGGGTCTCCCTTGACCAAGACCCAGGCGGGTAACCCCCATGGGTTTCGGTGCTGATCACTTCTATGATGGCAGGTGGACATCATTCGCGTTGACGGTCGGCTCTCGATTGACCATCGCCGACGTACGCGAGGCGGACGGTTCAACAGTTTCCAAGGAGAGCGCGGGGCTCGGCAGGCGGTTCTTCGCGATGTCACCGACATGGTCCCGACTCGAGCCGCCGAGGGTCGGATCAAACAAGCGGTAGCGCGATACTAGAGTCATCGCCGCGCGCGCTGTGTTTAATTCCGCCTTGCTTCCTTCAGAGAGCTTGTTCGAGCGTCCATTCCGATGTTGCGATACCCGGCACCGCCGATCGAGCGCTGCGATGGACGGATTGAGCACTGATGAAAGTGAGAGTTAAGCTTCTATGCGCTAAACGTCGTTGTCTGCGACCCGCCCTGCTGAGGACCTCGCTGGAGCGCACGCGCGACCCGCGACGGCGAAACGGAGAAGCTCTTTGTTAAGCACAGTCGGTAAAACCGCTCCTCGCGAGCACGTCACGTGAGCCATGATCTTGTTGATCTGGTTCGCGCTGCTTTGCCGGCCCTCTCAGGAGGACTGCCCTGGGACGTTCGTCTTGTTGATCATCTCGGTGATGCCGGCGCTGAGCCCGAACTGGGGACAGTTCGCATTCACAAGAACTGGCGCACGTCGATTCACGAGCCTCGTCTAGCCCATGTCACCCGACACTATCCTCTTGCGATCGAGCCGTTCGACGTCGTCGATCCCCGCGAGGTCCTGGAACGCCACCGCATGCAATGGCGCCAACACCGAGTCATGATGTGCAGAGCCGTCACACTTGAGCGAGAGTGGCGTGGCGGACGCTTCACCGGAAATCTCATCGCAGGTCCCGCCTTCATCGCGAGGGTTGAGGAAAACCAACCGGTTGCCCATTGGCATCCCGCGCAGGCGGTGGCGGCTGCCCTGACCGCGGCGCGCTCGAAGCAGCAGGCCGAGTCCCGCCATTTGGCCAAGCTGCGAAGAAACGCCCGTGCGTTCCTCGATGAGCTTGTTGCAGCCCCGCGATTCCTTGGCCTTGATCTGCCAGTCGCGCCATACAGGTCCCTCGTTCCCGGCCTTTGGCGCCTCAGAAGGACCGAGAGCATCCCATTTCTCACGCTCAAGGACACTATCTGTGATCAGATCGGGCGCATGGACCGAGACGGTATACTGAAGCTCCTTCTGCAGCTTGGCCTCGATCTTGCTGAGCAGCGCAGCTTGCTCGAAAAATTACTTGATGAGTTCTTCGCTCAGCTGAACGATCCTACCGCATGATCAATCCAACAACCTCATCGAGTGAAGGGGCGCGGCGTCGAGCGGACCACGACAATGAGAGGCGACGAAGATCAGCTTGCGGAGCCTACCTTCGGTCCCGTGACGCTGCATCTTGAAGTGACCGCGAACCCTGATGCGGCGCCCGAGCTGCCAGCCCTCTTGGTTGTTGGCCCGGACGCGGCGCCCGAAATTGTCGGCGGGGGCACGCAGGCGCTCAACACGGAAAAGGCTGAGTCCGCGCTGCCGCCTTCGCGCCGCCCGATTGGGCAGGCGCCCCTCTCTGTTGATCGTGGCCATCGGCAGGATCTCGCGCCGATCCGGCTGAGCAACGGCCGCATAGGCAAGCGTCAGCCAAACCAGATCCTCGATCTCCGTCACGAGGCTGTCGAATTGCAGGCCAGATTCGTGATGACGATGACGGACCAGCTCGTGGAATAGGTCGTCACCGCGACCGGACTGGCTGCCGACGACCCAGCTGGCGCGGGCGCACGCCAAGCCGCCGATGGCGCCGGCTACGGCGAAGATCCGAAGTCGATCCGATGCATCAGGCACATAAGGATCGAGTGAGCGGGGCCTCATGTAACGATCCGGCCGCGGTACGCGGTAAACGAAAACGGCCCGAAGCTGATGGGTTTGACCGAGGCGAAACGCTCCTTCGGCGACGTCGATATAGATCGCGAACTTTTCCCGGGCGAAATCGCGCGCCCGGCGAACGACTTCTTCGGATGCGCCCGCACCGGCAAACAAAGGAGCAAGATCCCGTCCTACGGCGCAGGCGAAGGGCGTCACCCGAAGATCGTCCGGCCGGGCGAAGAACGGAGCCAGAGCAGCGAGAAATTGACTGTCGTCGTCTGCCTTACGCCCCCGCCTAGCCGCTCGGACCGTCTCCGCCGCGGCATCCTCAGTCAGCATGCGCATCAACTGATAGTCAGTCAGCCGATGAAACCCCGCCGCGCGCGCCTCGTCGTCCGCCAGCGTCCGGACCACATGGCCCGTCTCTTCCGTAATCTCGTCCAGCCACGCACGCATCTTCTGACTCTCCTTCGTCGCACTTGCGGAGATCGTTGCGGATCTCTCGCTCGCGACATCCGATAGCGAGGTCGGATCGGAAGATTCAGAAGGGTTACCCGGGGTAGTTTTGGCTGAGATCAGCCGATGGCCTTGAATGGACGGTTCTGTCGGCCGATCTGAGAATGATCCCTGGAGCCGTCTCGTACGCCCTCAGCAGTGAGCATTCTCGCCATTTGTGTAACGAATTATTTCAAGCCGATGTCCTATGACACAATACCACCTTTCGTGCGCAATGAAGAATGGTCCTTGGAATCGGAGGTAAGAGATGGGGCTCAAGATGCCTGCCTACGCCTACTATTCGGCGAAAGGTCACAATAGCGTCCGCGATGAGGAAGACCGTGGGTGGAATCCCAGGAGTCAGCAGAAGCTGGACAAATTCTTCAATTTCGTCGCGCATCCTCTCGTTCGAGAGATCGGTCTCAAGCAGGTGATCTACAATAACCAGCAAGATTTGCGCGAAATCGATTGGCGCGCCCGGACCATTTTCGAAGTCGAAATCGAGTATCGGCCTCACCTGGCAGAGCTGATAGATGCGATAGATGAGCACGGCACCGTGGTCGTCCCCGACATGAGTCACCTGACCGACGGCAATTCCTGTTGTCTTCGAGTGATTGAGCGATTCTGCGAGTGCGCCGTCGCGCCCGTGACCGTGGCGGACGTTGAAAACAGAATCGACCGGCTTGAGCCTCATCTCAGGCGACCTCTGCCGGAGCTGCGACGGACGCCGCGTTTCCTGGCGGACGTCAAGTTATTCTTCAAGGAGATCGGCAACGGCGCTGTCGACAATCGAGACCGGCTCAAGAATTGGCTGGCGCACAAGCCCAAGGAATTGGCCTGATCCTTTGTTTGAGGAGACACGGCGTCAAAAGCTCGATCGTGTGCGTGGAGTTTTGAGCAAACCCTCTGGGGTAACCTTCCTATGTTGTCCTGACATGTTGGACTAGTGCTTCCCCCAAGCAGTCGTACGACTGAACGTTCAGTGGGAAGCACATGTCCAGCAACAAGTCGCAGCGCGCCAAGCGGAACCGCTCTTCGAAATCCAATGACCAACACAAGGCGGGCGCATCGACGTCCGCTGCACCGCGGGGCGCTGAGGAGCTCCGTTCGTTGCTCATCGATCAGTCCAATCTGCCGGCCGCGGCTGGCAGATTGGCCGAGCGCCTCGCGAGCTCGTCAAAGCTCTTCCAGCGTGGCGCCGGACTCGTCAAGCTGATCGAGACCGCTGATGGGTTCTCGACTCTCGATCTCAACGTCCACGACGTCGTCAATCATGCGCACCAGGTGTGCCGCCCGGTTGTGAAGAAGATCGTCCGTGGTGAAGTCGTCGTCGAAGCCGTGACCCTCCCCGATCGGGTCGCTCGGTTGTATCTCAACCGGCACGACGCCTGGGGCGTTCCCCACCTCGACGGGATCTGCCGCGCTCCGATTCTTGCGAACGATGGCTCGATCCGCGTCGCGCGTGGCTACGACAAGGATACGCGTTTCTGGTGCACGGGCATCGAGCTGCCGAGCATTCCCGAGCGCCCGTCACGCAAGCAGGCCGAGGCGGCCTAGCGTACCCTTCGCAAGCCCTTTGCCAGCTTTCCCTTTGCGGACGCACAGACGATCGCCAGCCCCAGCGGCCAGTCCATCGTCGATCCCTCACACCCTCCGGGCATCGACGAAGCCACCTACGTCCTCGCGGTTTTGACCGCGGTGTGTCGTCCGAGCTTGCCGCTCGCGCCCGGTTTCATCATACGTTCGCCGCAGTATTCGGGCGCTGGCACCGGCAAAGGTCTGCTCGTTCGTGCGGCGTCACAAATCGCCTTCAACTTCTCTCCGAAGGCCTTCACCAGCTCCGGCGAACGCGCCGAGCTCGAGAAGCGATTGACGGCCGCCCTCGTCGCGGCCGACCCGATCATCTTCCTCGACAACGTCAACGCGGAGGTCGTGCGTTCGAATTTGCTGGCGCAGATCGCCACTGAGAACCCGTGTGCGATCCGTCGGTTCCGCGAGAATACGAAGGTGGTTTCGATCACGAGCTCCGCCTTTCTGGCGATGACCGGGAATGCCACGACGGTGTCAGAGGACCTGGCGCGGCGCTTCCTGATTGTCGAACTCGATGCCGGCTGCGAGGACCCCGAGCAGCGCCGGTTCGATGAGGATTTTCGTTTGACCATCAAGGAGAAGCGAAATGAGCTCCTCGCTGCGGCGCTCACCATCTGGCGGTGGGGACGCCGCAATCAGAGCAAGCCTGGCCTGGCGCTCGGCAGCTTTGAGCAGTGGGCCACTTGGTGTCGTGATCCGCTCCTTGCCCTCGGCTGCCCCGACCCGGTTCGCCGCATCTCCGAGATCAAGCGCGATGATCCGCTCCGCGCGCAGGTGGTTGAGTTCTTTACCACCTGGCACGAGCTGTATGGGGAGCGCCCTATGAAGGTGAAGGAGCTCGACATTCGCTTATGCCGGTTGGCTGACCCGCAGGAGCGCGGCAGCCGGCAGAGTCTCGCGAGCTTTGTGGCACGACTCGAGGGGACGCGTGCTGGCGGCTTCGTGATGCTCCGCATCAAGTCCCCCTCCAAGTGGAGCCCGTCGAGCTACGCGCTGAAGAGGACCGAATAGGAGGCCAGCAAAGGACCTCCGACATCACGGACCTCGGCGCGCAAACGCTGCGAATGAATCAGCAAACGCCACGACAACGCGGTCATAGGGGGCATAGGGACCATGGGTGCCATCGGGGGGATTGCAGCGATGGGCACTCAGCAGTTTGTACGCGGCTTGGTAACTGCATCAATTCTACGCTCCCTCAGCATACGATCGATGCTTGTAGCTGCAGTCACCGAAACATCAAGTCATAGGGGGCATAGGGATCATAGGAGGTACCGTGCGGCGAGTACATCAGCCGCAGGTCGGGCCCTGCTATCGCAGCTTCTTATCCCGCGTTGGGCAGGTCCTTTGGATGCGTCCGACCGATCGTAGAGTCAGAGTTTGGCAGGAATTTCCGTGACGGGTTGAGGCAGGCGAGAGAGTCTCGCGGCGCCCGTCATGGAGATGTCCCATGACCCAACTGAATGTTCTGGACGCCGATCGCGGTGTACGCGCCGGTTACAAAGTGGATACGAGCCGCGGCGAGCGCATAGGCCGCGTGTCCTCGGAGTGGTTTTCCCGGTCGGCCGACGAGCGCTACCTTTCGCTGTCGGAGTTGCAAGCCGCGGTGCTCGGCCGGGCCGAACGCAGCCGGACCCGGACCATCGAGAGCGCGGCGATCCGGGTGGAGGCGAGCCGCGACGATGGCGAGCGGCTGACGTTGATGCTGCCGGGCGAGACACCAGTCGCGCCGACCCATTGGAGTTTCGGTCACCTCGCAACGATGGTCGGCGCGGCATCCGCCTATTTGCGCCAACTTCCGGCACCGCTCGCGGCGATCAATCTACAATATGGACTGACTTCGAATCGCCGGAACAGATCAAGACGCTTGAGGTCGAGGATGGGCGCGTCGAGCTGCGCGCGGTCACAAGCCCGGACTACGGCTGTTATCTGAACAGTCAAGCTGTCTCACCAGCCGTTCACTGATTCCTTTCCATCGACGTTGAGCCTGATGCCGCCCGCACGCGGTGGCGATCCCTTGCGCTCGCGTCGCTCCCAAGGAGCCATCACGATGTCTTCCCAGAAGCAGCCCGGAGCGCGAGCCGATGTTTACACGCGCATCACCGCCGAGATCATCGCGGCAATCGAACAAGGTGCAGGCGAGTGGCGTGCGCCGTGGTTCCACAACGGGACGAGCGTTGCCCGTCCGACCAATGTTGCTTCCGGCAAGCGCTACCGGGGCATAAACACGTTGGCGCTTTGGCACGCAGCCATGGCTGGCGGTTACGCTGATGGCCTATGGGGCACTTATCGGCAATGGCAGGCTGCCGGCGCGCAGGTCCGCAAAGGCGAACGCTCAACCACCGTCGTGCTGTGGAAGCAGATCGCTTCCCGGGAGTCGGCTGACGGCGATGACGGTGGTGATGATGGTCGCCAGCGGATGTTTGCCCGGGCATTCTCGGTATTCAATGTCGCGCAGGTGGATGGATACGAACGGCAGCCCATTGACGTCCTGCCGGAGAGCGAGCGTCTGGCGCATGCCGAGGCTTTCATCACCAATCTCGGGATCAGGACCGTGTTCGGTGGTTCGGAAGCCTACTATCTGCCTTCATCGGACGCGGTGTTCATGCCGGATTTTGCTTCCTTCCGTGATGCTGCGTCATTCTATGGAGTTTGGCTGCATGAGAACGGACATGCCTCAGGGGCAAAGCACCGGCTTGACCGCGATCTCTCGGGCCGGTTCGGTTCGGCTGCCTATGCCGCCGAGGAATGCTGCGTGGAGATTCTCAGCGGTCTCGTCCTTGCCGATCTGGGTATAGCTCACCATCCGCGGCCCGATCATGCAGCATATATTGCCTCGTGGGTCCAAGTGCTGAAGGACGATCCTCGTGCTATCTTCACTGCCGCCAGCAAGGCGCAGCAGGCCGCCGACTGGATGCACGCCAGGCAGCCCGTATCCACCGAAGCGCATCAGGCGTCATCCGCCATCCCCGACGAGACGGATGTAGGCCCGCACCTGCTCCAGATCTCGCTGGCGCGTTGTGCCAGTGGCACCTGATCCGAACCAACCGCGCCGGGCACAAATCCGCTTGTCCCCACCAACATCGGTTCGCCTGTGCGAGCCGGGTGATCGCATGTATTCCCCGTCTCGATTTTCATTCCCGGGGCGCGCCGGAGAGTGAGAGGGGCGTGCGGATTTCACTGACGGGTTGGAGGTCGAGAGAGAGTCTCCCGGCCGCCCGTCGTGGAGAATCCGACATGGCAAGCGCCGTTCAGAAGATCAAGCTCAGTCCGTCCCGCGATATTCCCTTCAATAAGCTGGTGTTGAGCCAGTCCAACGTCCGCCGCGTCAAGGCGGGCGTCTCGATCGAGCAATTGGCGGAAAGCATCGCGCAACGCACCTTGCTGCAAAGCCTCAGTGTCCGCGCCGTTATCGACGGCGATGGCCGGGAGACCGGCATGTTCGAGGTCCCCGCCGGCGGCCGGCGGTATCGCGCCCTCGAACTCCTGGTGAAACAGAAGCGGATGGCGAAGACGCAAGCCGTGCCTTGCGTGGTGAGAGACGAGGGCCTCGCCGAGGACGACTCTCTCGCAGAAAATGATGAGCGAATCGGACTTTTAGGTTCTGTATCGCAACTGTCCTCTTAGAGTCGTAGGTCCGTCATGGGAATCGACGACATTAACGGGGCATTTCGAGGAAGGCACACAGACGTCCGAGTCAAGCGTTCCCGCAGCGTAAGCG